>Ga0181532_10003929_pt1 | contig 13180 bp, 10 predicted proteins | sample PEATcosm2014_Bin_33_FD_119768 | JGI IMG/M metagenome (GOLD analysis project Ga0181532, IMG submission 119768) | Peatland microbial communities from MTU Mesocosm Facility, Houghton, MI, USA - PEATcosm2014_Bin11_30_metaG | ecosystem: Environmental > Terrestrial > Soil > Wetlands > Peat | place...
AATACGGAACGCATCGAAGGCCAGCGGGTCTTGTTCCAGCAGATCGATCCCCGCTACGATCCGTTCGCGGGCGCGTTCCGCCCTGCGTACGAGCCCCTCTATCGTGCTTCGTCGTCCGGGAGTGTCCAGTTCAATTGCCTTCTGCCCTGCGATCCACGCGGCGTAGTGCTCGACCAGCGGCGAAAGTTTCACCCGCGCGGTGGCAGCGTCCGGCAGCGCTGCCAGATCCTCCATGCCCACAAGCACGTCTTGGATGTCGTCGCGGGTCTTCACCCGAGGCACCGTCGCAGTGGGAAGCCAAGTGGTTTTGACCGCGACCACACGGCCGTCCTTCTCGACAGGCTCGGCTGCAATGCCATGCCCGACGACATATTCAACGCGGTTTCGGAACTGAAGATCGGCGACCCGCTCGTCCCACTCCTCAGAGCCTTCGCCTCGGACGTTCGGGCGTGGGACGAATCCCTTCGCACACCTGACCTCCAGCTCCACCTGGAAAATGTACGCCTCATCCTCGCGACCGCGTATTTCCACGGGCTGGCGTCGGTTGACCAGGAACAGCGACAGCGCCCTTACTCCCTTGGGCAGCCCCGGCGCCGCAACCTTTTCCGCCACGCCGGTCAGAACCAGGTCTGGAAAGTCCGGCAGCGGGATTCCGTTGGACAGAACTTGGGGTTCAATGGGGACATCGACATCGACGGGGCCGCGAGGCATCCGTCGCCACTCATGCTTCCAGCGCCCTTCGGCTTCCTCGCCACTTTGGTCTCCTTCGACCAACTCGTAGTCGGCAAAGCTGACCCGGACGGTGACGACATCCTTGGCCTCGCCGTCGGGCACGAACACGGACACGCCGAGCGAAGCCGGGAGGAGGCTCTTCCTTTTCGGCTCGGGCTCCTGGCTGGCACTGGCTTCCTCGTCGTCGTCACCCTCACCAAGTTCGCCTTCCTCGACCTGCTCCTCGGGCGCGCGCCCTTGTTCGGGCGCGAGGAATCCGCAGAGGTACCAGCGCGAAGGTGGCAGCGGCAGGACTTCCTCGGATCGGGGACCGTCGGGGGACTCGGGGAGAAAAGGCCCGACGAGATCCGCGTGCAGCGCCGCAATCAGGTGCTGGCGGACTTCGACGGGGCGGGACGCTGCCATGGGGCGATGATACGCCAAGTCGCGACGGTCAGCGCGGGATTGCGGACGCCGATCCCGTCCGACGCTTGAGCCTTGTTCATCGCGACGCTGTTCTCCGCCGATCAGGAATCGGGCCAGTCTTTATCCTCCTGTCGCGCATCGACAGGAAATTCCGTCTTTGCCCTGGGGCGTTTGATTTGACGGTACAATCCTCGACCACATGGCCGACAAGAAAGACAGAGCGGGGGAGCTTCGTCCGGAGGACTGGGAACACAGGCTGCAAGTCCTGTGGGGCTGGCGCCACAAGCCGTCGCTGACCACACCCGATCGCGATCTGGGTAGCGTCGCAAGAGCGGTACTCGACGGATGTGCGATCACCGTCCGTGCGCTTTGCGCTGCATGCGGGATCCGTGCCAACTTCAAAAACCTTGGCGAGGAGGCCAAGGACAATGAAGGCAGGGCAAGAGAACTTCTCAACTGTATCAATCCCGGGCAAGAGATTGTCGGCAAGCTGCCGCATGACGATCAGATCGCTTTGTTGGAAGTTCTCTTTCTGGCGAACAGGGCAGTGGCTCATCCCGCCGACGGAGGCAGCATTGATCACCGAGTGGGCGAACATGCAATGACAACCGCGATAAACGTGGTCTTGCGTTTGCTCAGAGAAAAGGCCGCCGAATTGCCAAACCTAAAGAAGACTCTGGACTCCAAACCGGAATACTTCGCGCCCATTGCTGACTAGGCCAGCTATCTATTGACCGACGGCAGTGGCACAAGACGTGCCCGACCGTCGCAATGTCGATTTGTCGCCCAGCCCGCTGCCTCGATTCTCTGCGTGAAGCTCTTGATGAACGCCGCTGTGATGTGGAGCGAATCGTCCACCTTGATCGCGAGCGCCACCGTCTTTGCCCGGGGTGGACCACCCCGCGTGATGGGGTTGGCGGGCTTGGCACCGCGGGGGTGGCTGCTTTTCGGGGTTCCGGTCGCGTGGTAGTGGTTATCCATGGCAAAGGTTCCGCTGGCCCGTAGAGGCATCCCGTTGATGATTTTGACGGCACCGGTCGAGTTTTCGTACTTTCCAACCCGCAAGGGAGATCGACGCGCTGGCTTACAGTCCAAGGTCTACACGACCGACCCTTGGTCGGTAATCAAGTCCGCGATCCGGCAGGATTGCCCAGAACACGAACGCGCCGACGCCTCAGCTTTCGCCGCACAAGCAGAAGAGTTCTACCGCGCGGCAGCCAATGCTCAGACGCCTCACGGCCGCCCACTCTTGCTCTACTATTCGTTCCTAAACCTTGCGAAGGCTCTTTGTCTGCACCGTGGAAACAACCGGGTACTTGGATACGTGGGGCACGGTTTGCGAGACAAGAATGTTGATAGCGCGGTCGCCATCGATGAGGCAGTTGTAGAAGGATTCCCTTCAACCTCTGGCCATCCACAGATCTTCCACGAGTTCATGTCGTCAGCGCTCAACCTTGGGCTCGCGGCCACAACAACCTACTCCATCCGTGATGTTCTGGCTTCCTCTCTGGTTGGCCACCGTCTGTGGACCGAGGCCGCAAGTGCGTCTGACCGCTTTCTAAGAGTTGACGTGAAAATCCTTCACGGCAATGCCTCCGGTACGCTGTGGCTAAGAGCTGGCATTCCGAGGGGCAGCCTGAAAAGGCGAGGACTAAACCAGTCAGAAGTGACGTCGCTTGGTTTCGGGAAAGGTTGGCGAGCGGTATCCAGATCGAAGCCAAAGTCAAAGCCGAAGTCGGCCATGATCTTCTGGGAACAGGTCAGCCCCATCAAATACCGGGGGCGCCCGTCTGACGATTTGGACGCGCTAATCGCGACGGCGCGCTTGGTGTTTTACCGATCACTGACAATTGCGGAACCATTCCGTCACTACTATGTCTATGTTCGCCCGGATGGCTATGAAAAGCACCACCAGCTCGCCTCGCGCTACATTCTCCTTTTCTTCCTGGGCTCAGTGACTCGCTACCACCCAGCCGACTTCTCAAAGTACCTGGATGGCAAGTATGGGCCTTTTCTGGCGGAATTTCTCGCGTCGGAGCCAGGGCAGATGCTTTTCGAGATGGCTTGTCTCTTCTTGAAGCGAGAAGTCGTTTCGGTCGGCCTGGCGTAAGTGCCCTCGGGACATGCGCGTCTGCAACCAGCGGGATTGCTGGTGATACTTCGCTCTCTGAGTTGGTGAGCTATTTCCGCCCTCTCACCCTCCCCGCACTCTCAATCCGCTGCACGAACTTCTTGATGACCGCCGACGTGATGTAGAGCGGATTCTCCTTCTGGATCGCCAGTGCCACCTTCTTGGCCTCGGCCACCGTCAGGTGCCCGGCCCCGACCAGGTCGATCATCGGCTCCAGCCCCCACAGGACGGGTACCTTCTCGGCTGCGCATTCCCGCCGCAGCTTGCCGTCGTTGGTCACACAGGTCCAGCCGCCTTGCTTCGCCACCAGCAGGCACAGGTGGTCGTAGTACGACAGGCCGGGGCGACGTTTTCCGGCCGCTCCGAGCATCTCCAGCTCGGGCTCGAACACGTGCAGGCCCAGACGGTCGCATTCGCTCTCGTCCAGCGCATTGACCTCCTCAAGCAGTTCCACCGGAACGTGGATCTGCCCCACGTGGCGCGAGATCAACGTCAAGATGCTTCGGTCCGTGGCGCAGTAGTCGATGAGGACGTTGGCGTCGAGGATCAGGAAGCCAGCGGGCAGCGCAGCCATTGGCTACTCGACCCAGGATGCCACCAGCTTGCGCATTTCCAGCAGGTCCATGCCCAGGATCTCGGCGCCTCGGCCTATGGTGATCAGCTCCTTTTCGATGGCCTCCCGGACCAGCAGCCTCAGCCGGTCACCGTTGAACTCGTGCGGGGTCAGCCGGTCGGGCTCGTGCGCACTGTGAGCCTCGGCCATTGCAGACTTCAGGCCCTGCGGTTCCTCGGTGACGGCCAGGGTGCGGCCGTACCGATCCCGGTACTCGGCCTGAAAGCGCCCCCACACTGACTTGCCGATGGTGGTGGTGTCCTGTACGCGGTGGAGCACGGTCCTGTAGCTGACCCGGAACAGACGCTTGACCTTGAGAACCCGTTCCAAGAATGACAGCCCTCGGGCTTCCTGCCATGCGTGCGCGAACACGCCGGCGGGCATCAGGAAGTAGGCGGCGAAGACGTCAGCCTCCTTCTCCTCGGCCTTGTCCTCGGTGCTATCGTCGACGCGATAGGCGTCCAGATGGAGCAGCAGGTGCCCCAGTTCGTGGGCTGCGGTGAAGATCCAGCGCTCGACCGAGATCCTCTCCCAGACGTTGACCACGACGGCCGGGCCGCCGTCCGCCGCTGCGACCGACAGGCCGAAGAACCCCTCGGAAGCCAGACTGAGTGGATACACCTTCACGCCGTTGTCTTCCAGCAACTCGCAGACGTCGCGTATGGAGTCTTCGGGGGACAGTCCAACGCAGTGCCGGGCTGCCTCGGCTAGCTTCATCGCACGTTCAACACCCTGAGCCGCGCCGGTGACCCTGGCCTTGCCGAAGGCGAACGCCTTCTTCTCGCCCAGCAGTGCTTCCAACTCGGCGTACCCTTCCAACCAGCGCGACACGCGCACCAGAAGCTGCTCCCGGCTGGTCATGTGCTTCTGGCGAAAGCGAACGGCCCGCAGAGGGTGAACCTCGACCATCAGGTCGGGGATTTTCACACCCAAGGCAGCCGCCAGGCTGGTCAGTGTGCCGGTCCGTGGGGCAGCCATGCCAGTCTCGATGTTTCTGTATGCAACGCGAGAAATTCCCGTCCGTTCGGCGACCTGGGCCTGGCTCAGGCTCTTCTCGTCGCGGAGGCGACGCAGGTTGTGGGCAAGGGTGGCATTGTCCATGAACACTAACTTATCAGGTTGCACATGGCATTTCTAATGATAACTTTAGGGTTCAGCGGGGGAATTCGATGTTCAGACTTTCTGATGCTGAGTTCGTGACGCCGAGGCCGGAATACTTGTGCAGGCCCCAGCGCATCGGCGTTGCTGCTTGCCGCGACCGTGTGGTCGCGCAGATGATGGTGGCTAGCTTGTGGAAGGGCGGTCTGCAAGCGGCGTTCAGCCACTAGGAATCGGGCAAAATGGAACAGTCGAACTCAAATCAGGCTGTCAGCCCGAACGTGGTCGGCAGCCCGAGCCAGCCCGCTAGGGCGAGCACTGGCAAGCGCGTGCGGGGCTGGGTCAGAGAACTCCTGGCCATTGCCATCTGGTTCTACGCGGTGGTCAAGGTGTGGGTCTTCGATTTCGACATCCTTCTGGTGAAGAGGATGGCGCCCAGCCTGATGTGGGTCATCGAGTACAAGTTCTTCGTCGCAGTCGGGGTGACTGCGACTGCGTTACTGATCGCGAGGAACGTAACGGCAGTCGGGTGGGTTGCCTACATCCTCTTCTACCCATTCGTCGTATGCGGGAAGGTCGTGTACATCATTTTCAAGCAGCGCAGCTGGCTGCTGGGCCTGGCATGCGTAAACGTCGCGGTGTCATTCTTCAGGTCGTTCAAAAACAACTTTCTTCTTGGTGCTGGATTCGCACTGTGCTGGGTTGTTGCGCTTGTCGCGCACAACAGGCCAGTGTTGTTGGCATCGGTGTTCGCTCTTCTGCTCCTTCTTGCGGTGACATACGCGCGAGCCTTCTTCATGGTGTTCCGGCCATCGAACATTTTCCGGCTCTACCAGAAGGTAACGAAGAAGATCCCAGGGTTCGTCACGAAGACTCTGAGCGACAAGGCCGCTGATGCGGGTGTCAGCGTGCCGCTAATGACCACGCAGCAACTTCAATCCTATCGGAACAGTCTCCAGACGATGGTCATCTGGAACAGGTCCCTGCTGCTGCTGTCGACCAAGTTGGAGAAGTACCTCAAGAGCGGCTTCAACACAGTGGCCTACGTGCTGAGCGTGCTCTTTCTCACTACGTTGTGTCTGGTCTCGTTTGCGGCGATGAGCTACGCCGTCTTCAAGGCGGAGCCCGGAGCGTTTCTCGTCACCGGGCAACCATCATTCTTCCTGTTCCTCTACCACAGCGTCCGCACTTTCGTGTTCGGTTCCGTGCCCGAGATCACCGCTGCCGCGAGCATCTCGCGGGTCCTCGTGATGAGTGAGCTGGGTTTCGCCGTGATCACGCTGACGCTCCTGGTGACCTTGCTCTTCTCGGTCAAGAAGGAGAAGTACAACCACGAGCTGACGGAGACCATTCAGGATCTGAAGGCAGCCGGGAAGGACGTGGAGGGGCTGATTGTGAAGCAGTACAGAATGACCACCGACGAGGCGATCCGAGAGATCGAGAAGATGACGAACAACGCGATGAACATCATCATGTGGCTCACCCAGAATATGCACTAGAGTCGCGCTTGGGAGGCGACCGTGGTCGCATCCCGGATCGACCGTGCGATTTTCTCGCACCCGTCGCTTGGCGGGATATCATTGAATTGTCCCCATGCTTCGCGCCGAGGTAAGCCCCGATCTCTTCCGCTGGGCGCGTGATCGCGCGGGGCTTCCGCTTGCCGCGCTGACACCGCGCTTTTCCAAGCTGGCCGAATGGGAGAGCGGTGCCTCCAAGCCGACGCTCAAGCAGCTGGAGGCCCTGGCGAAAGCGACGCTGACGCCTGTGGGGTACTTCTTCTTGCCCGAGCCGCCGGTGGAGCGGCTGCCTTTGCCGGACTTCCGCACGGTTCGTGACACGCCCCTGTCGCGACCGAGCCCGAATCTGCTGGCCATGGTCTATGCGTGCCAAGAGCGCCAAAGCTGGTATCGGGAGTTCGCCGCGACGGCGGGGGTTGAGCCATGCCCGTTCGTCGGTTCTGCCACCACCAGCAGCCCGATCGTCGAGGTCGCCGAGCGGATGCGCAGGACCCTCAATTTCGACTTGGACCGTCGGAATGACTCGCCCACGTGGACCGAAGCGCTTCGCGACTTCATGGGCCAGGCAGAGGCGGCAGGCGTGCTGGTCATGTGCAGCGGCGTCGTTCTCAACAACAACGGCCGCCCGCTCGATCCCGACGAGTTTCGTGGTTTCACGATCGCAGATGCGCTGGCGCCCTTGGTGTTCATCAACGGCGCCGACACCAAGGCCGCGCAGACGTTTACCTTGGCGCACGAACTGGCACACCTGTGGATCGGGCAGTCCGGTGTTACGGACGCAACCATCAGGCAGGCGCCCAGCCGCCAGACAGAGCGCTGGTGCAACCAAGTGGCGGCCGAGTTCCTCGTGCCGCTCGCTGTCCTGCGCACCGACTACCAGAAGAGCAACCAGCTCGACCGCGAGGTCAGCCGTCTGAGCAGGCGATTCAAAGTCAGCAGTCTCGTGATTCTGCGCAGAATCCACGACGCTGGTTTCATCAGCAAGCCAGTCTTCGCCGAGGCGTTCGATGCCGAGCTGGACAGGTTGCGCGAGCGCGCGAAGGGCAGCGGCGGCAACTTCTACCTGACCCAGGCGGTGCGAGCGAGCAAGCGGTTCACACGCGCACTGCTGGCCAGCACCCTGGAGGGGCAGACACTGTTCCGCGATGCCATGCGTCTGCTCGGGGTCTCGAAGGTCGAGACGCTCCACAAGTTGGGCCACAGCCTCAGCGTCGAATAGATGGCCTACCTACTCGACGCCGATACCTTCATCCAGGCCAAGAACCTGCACTACGGCTTCGACTTCTGCCCTGGGTTCTGGGACTGGATCGTGCGCGAGAACGCAGCCGGGCGAGTCTTCAGCATCGAGAAGGTCGGGGACGAGCTTGAGGCTGGTTCGGACGAGCTTGCCGACTGGACACGGGCACGCGGTGGCTCTCTGTTCCTCGCGCCCGACAGCGGGACTCTGCCAGCGCTGGGCAAGGTCAGCTCCTGGGTCACATCGCACGGCTACGCGCCAGCCGCCGTGAGCGCCTTTCTGCAGGTCGCCGACTACTACTTGGTCGCCCAGGCGTTGGCCCTCGGCTGCACCGTGGTCACGCACGAGCAGCCGGCCCCACAGTCCATTCGCAAGATCAAGATCCCGGACGTGTGCATCGGGCTCGGCATCAAGTGCATGCGCCCATTCGAGATGCTGCGCAAGGAACGGGCGCGATTCGTCCTCGCCGATCGCTGACAACTACCGGCGGGCTATCCGCCAGCGGGCTCCGAGGGTCCAACGCTACCGGTACCGCGTACGCCGAGACGCGGTCCATCTTGGAGGCTCACCCGGTACGCTCATGTCGACTCGGTCGAGACAGCGGCGTACCATCACAGCCAGTGCGTCGCGTTTATTCGAGAAGATTCCGGTCGCTCGACTCCGCGCCCTGGGAAGCCCGCGAGTATCTAACTTCACGCCTTGCGCTTCTGCGCGACGCACAGACTTCCTTCCCGCTGGAGCCACGAGGCAACGACGCCGCGCGAACATGGGCGGCAGACGAACTGGTGTTGCGGATGCTCCAACATTGCGAGCCGGGGCCGGATCCACGAGGCGTCGAGAACGGCCGCCGCGAATTGGAGAAATACCTCGCGCAAAACCGAAACACCTCACTCACTTGGGAGCGGCTCGTTGAGGAGCACTGGGTTCGCGTGGTCTGGGGCCGATGGCACGTTGCGTTTGACATGCGGGAGGTGCCCGACCCAGATCAAGATAGCGACGGAAGAGATCTACTGCTGGCGGTCGTTCATCTCCGCAAAGCTGCATGGAAGGAGCGGAGATTCGTTGTTCCGAGAGCTGAAGAGCTTCTCGCTGAGCACAGGTCAGCCCATCCCGCAACACCGACGATAGACGCGCTCGTGGACGCCGGAACACTGGCCCGGCATGAGAACGAGATTTGCCTGGTCCGGAACTCGGCCGAATTTCGCAGTTGCGGTGACTGGATAGCAGCGCGTCTCTGGGACAGAACGGAGGCTGGTCCGTCCGGGCTAGCGCGACTGTCGTGGTGGCGCGACCGCGTGTTCGACTTGGGCGCCGATTGGTTCTCATTCGGCGACCATCTCGATGTTGAGCCCCGGGAGCTCTTCTTGGAACTCGCTTGGAGCCAGATCCTCGTCGAGCAGGATCTCGTCGACTGGGAGCAAGAGCGCCTGAGACTGGCTGCGAAGGTGGCTGTGGCGTCCGGGTTCGGGGTGCTCCAGCGAGGGGTCGCTGCCGTTTCCGCTGTGCCGGCGCAGAACCCGATCGCTCAGCTCCGGTGGCTCGACACTGCCGACCACGTGGATTTCAGACAAGAGGAGCGCACCGAGATCGGTGCACTGGTGTCCACAATCCTACGTTGGCGGACTGCTTTCCGAAGTCGTGGGCCGTGGAATCAATGGATCGAGCGCCTCGTCGGGGCGGTGGGGAGCCGACCGTACCTGCTCTACGAGATCCACCTCGCGGTCAGACGGGATCCTGTGATCGCCGCAGACTTCCTCCTGGTGCCGGGGGCGGTGACACTTGGCCTCGGCGCTCTAGCAGATCGAATGAAGTTCACGCCATCCACCTGGGACCGGGAGGTTCGGACCGATAGTGCCCGCGCGACCGAGCAGGCCGTGTGGCGGGACGTTGCCGAGTGTGCGGCTTGGGCGCTTTGTAGATTGGATCCTGCACAATGTGCATCTTGCATCGTGCTGTTGCTTGAGCGTTTTGCTGGGTTGGCACGACCGAGCATGCACGCGAACCCGGAGCGCGATGTGATTCTTGGTTCCCGCTACGTGGTTCTGCGGGACATTTTGGCCCATTGGCCCGCCGCCGGCGGGAACGACGTACTCACATTCGACACTGTCGGGGAGCTGATCGTTGCTGCGCTCAGGTCAATGCTCGATGCCTCGACAATGCCGGTCGAAACGGCAGCCTTCGACGTGCTCACCTGGCTTGCCGCTTTCGGGGCAGACGAACAATCCCCGTGGAGAGCCCTCGCGGTTCGCGCAGTCGTGGACGCCTATCGACGCAGCCTGAACGGATCCGCCGACTTGTACCGCGACTTTACGCTCGACGCTTCGACCTGGGCGCGGATCGCGAGGTGTCTGGTGGAGCGTGACGGAGCCTCTTGGGCGGGGTTCATTGAGTCACCGGATTTCGATGCGCGTGAGAGATCCATTCTCCTCCTTGAGGAAGGAGATCGTTACGGGCCTCTGCATTCCCTGCTGCACCAGATCCGCAGTCACCTGTTGTTGCTACTGACGCTGGCAGGCGGCTGGACTGATGTTCGTCGTGGCGAGCGAGTACCGGAACCACTTGAGAAGGAGATAGAGACCCTACTCTTGCGCTGGCTCCCCGCCGAGAAGCGCGGGGAGCGCCCTTCCCTTATCGACGCGGGAGTGGACATCGAGCATTTCTTCGAGCGGCCGCGTGAGTCGCTCGTCGTCGCGATCGGGAAGGTGTTGTCGAAGCTGTCCCCAGAGCGGCGCACGGCGCTTCGCGATCACGCCCTTTCAGCGATGACGGAAGTGCGACAGCTTGCCATTTTCGTTGAGGCCCTTGACGATGGTCCCGACAAGGAGGCGGCAAGGGAGCGTCTGGGCAAGTTGCCCGTGTTCGAGGGCACGGACGACATTGCCAATATCATCGAGGTAGAACGTTCCGTCGACGCGCTCCTCGACGTTGGCGAGGTTGACCGGGCGGAAGTCTGGCTGAAGACGTGGTCGAGCAAGGCTCGCAAGCGCAAGATCCCGGGCTGGGCCAGATGGGAGGTCGGCGCTCGCCAACGAATCCAGCTCGCGCGAAAGCAGTTCGAGGAGGCTGCTCGTGCGGCGCTACCAGAATGGGCGCAAGGGGACGCTGAAGCGCAAAACGCCAATGACTTTTTTCGTGGGGTCGCACTGCTGTGCACGAATCCGCCTCGCAGTGAAGAAGCGGTCAGTATCTACGAGCGCTTGGTCGGGCGCGCGCCGCAATATCCCTCCTACGCGGTGAACCTGTTCGCGGCCCGGACGCAGCACCTGACACATGGCCGGGGCGACGCAGAACCAACACCGAGGGAGGACGACGATCTCCGGGACCTGCTCGCAAACGGCGAGTCGCTGATGTCCGGTTTCACCGTCGAACAGCGTGCGAGCGTCGAGCAGACCTACCAAGCAAACCGACTGTACATCTTCCACCGCCTGCGCGACTGGTCTTCCCTGTTCACTGCCTATCAGGCGCTCCCCACGCCCCTCAAGAAGGATCCGACGCTAGCGTCCTACGCAGCCCGGGCACTGGAGTCGTCCGGCCAGAAGTCGTTGGCCGCAGCTCTTCGCGCTGACCTCGGCGCCACCCAGGAATCTCCAACTGTTCCACAAGGAACCGATCGTTCAAACCCAGTCGAGGCGGTGCGGCAGGCCATCCTCCGAGTACCGGAGTTCCCAATGCAGGACCAGGGACAAGCGTGGTGGGGAAAGGACATTCGAGATGCTGTAACTGCTGCGGCTGTCGACACATGCAGGGCCTTGGCCGATATCGCGCCAGCTCTCGCGCAACCAAAGAACGGAGATCCTCATGAGGAAGATCGGGTGACGAAGCTCCTCGCCGAGCTTCTGCGTCAGCGTGTCTTGAAGCTGCGCTGGCAAGTGAGCTCGCAGGAGCACGGCGGCTATACCGCGAGGGACCCATCGACTGGACGCGGCGGCATCGGCGAAATCGATCTTGAGATTCGGGCCGGGGCCGCTCATGTGGCGGTCGGCGAGGCGTATCTAGCCCTCTGTTTCGACTCCACCAAACTGAAGGAACATTTTTGGCGGCTTTTCAAGTACGCGCCAGCAGGTGTACCGATCATGCTCTTTCTCATTTGGAGCTACGGTCCGGACCCTGAGAAGATCTGGAAGCGCTATTGCGGAGAGATTGCCGAGACCGGAGCCCCGGCGGAACACGAATTCCGCAGGTGGATCTCGCCCAGCGCCGGACCGATTTCGGACGTGTGGCACGCAGTATCGGAATACGCTCATCCCGGTTCCGTCATATGTCGGATTGCGCACGTGCTTGTCGATCTCCGGCACGAAACTCGCAGGGGCATTGGCGCCTAGCCCGAGTGTCAGCGAGGAAAGCGGCGCTGCAGTGATCGCCAGTTGGATCGTCTGATGGGGCGGGGCTCGGAATGTGACGGAGGAACCCCTTGTCGTGCCGGCGCCGGTGAAACTCTGCGAAGCAGCGCGTGCAATCATTCGTCGAACGGATCCTCGGGTTGCCTCAGCGAGAAGAGCAGGTTCCCTTCCAAGTGCCTTGCCAGCGTTATCTGGCGGTGAAGGAGGAAGCACTCGCCGAATCGTCCCCACATTTCGTGCATGGTGCGAATCCCGAGTTGCAGCGCATTGAGGGCCATCCCCTGCAACTCACCAACCACGCGGGGCAGGACGCGCCGGAGGACAAGTTGCTCCTGTTCCGAAAAGTAGTCGCCGAGATCGAGCTCGCGGAAGCCCGAATGCGCGATCTTGTTGCGCGCTTCGCGCAGCTTCTCAAAGAGTGCTTTGAGCCTCTTCTTCCAAATCGAGAAGTCCTTCACCGTTGACAGCGCCGCGCGCTCACCTGCCGGCAGGGACAGCTCATGGCGTGACTCGGGAAACCCCGCCGCTGCAATGAGCTTGGGCGTCAGGCTTTCCCCTTCATCTTCTCTGGTGAGGGTTTCGGCTGCCATCCAGCGCAGGAGAAGCCGTTCGCCGTAGTCGTCCGACTGCGCGGCGAGGTGGCTCCAGTGTGCGCTCCGCCGGACAGCGCGCCCCAACTCCCCGTAGGTATCGGGCGATGTCGATAACAGCGAGTTCACGGTTATTGCCGGATGCGTTGCGATCTCGTCGAGGATCGCCACCATGCCCATGGAGCGGCGATACATCTTTTGCTGCAAGCGCTGAGGGATGGGCTTGGCAAGCCCCGTGGAGAGGTCAAAGAGGCAGCCTGCGCGTAGCAATTCGGGAGTGGCAGCGAAGGGAACCGTATATCCCAAGAGGACCAACGCTTCCTGTGCGTACAGGCGGCCCTGGCGGACGACATCGTCCTCCGGCGCGCCCAGAAAGAAAGTTCGCATGCGCAGCGTTCGGTCATTGAGCGTGATCGAGTGGCTCTGTGCCGACGCTGCTAGAGCGCGTTCGCATTCTGGGAAAGGCTCTGGTTTCAGGCTCAGCTCGAACGCTCCAACACAGTAGGGGTCATGAGAA
>Ga0181532_10003931_pt1 | contig 13175 bp, 12 predicted proteins | sample PEATcosm2014_Bin_33_FD_119768 | JGI IMG/M metagenome (GOLD analysis project Ga0181532, IMG submission 119768) | Peatland microbial communities from MTU Mesocosm Facility, Houghton, MI, USA - PEATcosm2014_Bin11_30_metaG | ecosystem: Environmental > Terrestrial > Soil > Wetlands > Peat | place...
AGGCATCGAGACTTTGCAGGCCAACGCGATGGATGTCCGGTGCCAGCCGGAGGCGGTGTCCCTGCTTTATCTGAACCCTCCGTACGATTGGGAATCCGGGGAGAGCAATAACCAGAGGTTGGAAGCGGTCTTTCTGGAACACAGCTATCGCTGGCTCAAAGCGGGTGGTGTGCTGCTTTTCGTGATTCCGCAACTGCGATTGGCGAAATGCGCAAGGTTGCTAAGCGAACATTTTGCGGACTTGCGAGTGTTCAGGCTCACCGAGCCGGCTTGCCTGCAATACAAGCAGATCGTGGTGCTTGCAACACGCCGTAAACGACACTCCAGGGTTACGGACGCGGTTTTGCTGGATGGAGTGCGCTACCTCGAAGCGCTGGCAACGAAGAGCGAGCTTGAGCCTTTGGGCGACACAGCTGAGGTCCGTTACGAAGTTCCTGCCTCGGAGCCGGCTGTACTGACCAATATGGGTATTCCATTGGACGAAGTGGAGGACTTGTTACTGGAATCCGCCGCATATCGTCAGGCGGGCCGTGTGCTTCTGCCCAAGCTGAATGATGTCAGAGGCCGTCCGCTCACGCCGCTGCACGGTGGACATGTCGGATTGCTCTGCACTGCCGGAATGCTCAATGGAGTATTCGGCGAAGGAGAAGCTCGTCACATTGCCCACTGGCGCTCTGTGAAATTCACGGACCATTGGGAAGAACAGGAAGAAGACGGAACCAAAATCCTGCACGACCGGGAAAGGTTCTCGCATGAGTTGACCCTGGTCTTTGCAAATGGAAAGACTCAGGTTCTCACCCACGAAAAGAAGGAGCCAGAATGAAAAATGCTCACCTTCGATTCGGTTGGCTCACCTACGTGAAGAGCACGGAGAAGACGACAACCAGCATCAAGCTGCGCTTGGATCGCTTCATGGGAGAGGTTTTGCCTGATCCTCCACGCCAGGCTAAGGCCCATCTCATTTCCGTGATCGGTGGGGACACGCAGATTGCGGCCGTCAGCGCGGCGATCTCCCTGGGCGACAAGTTCATGGTGGAAGGGCCAGGTGTACCGCCGATTCGAGTATGTCTCGAACGAAACGCTCAGTGCTTCAAAGGCTCGGTACAGCTTTCCGGACGCAAGAAGCCTTTGCGTCACCTCATCGCAGTGTCGGAAGAGTTTGCTTCCAGCAATGTGTCGGCGGGTTCAGGAAGAACCCTGCTTGCTAGCTCGGAAAACCGATTCATTTGGGCCTCTCTCGCCCATATTCACGGGATCCCCGGAGTGCCGGACTGGGCTGACTGGTTTGCTGGCGAACTGGACTCGCACAAGGCCGTCGTGCGAGTGATCGGGGTCGGATGCAATCCGGTACTGGTCAAGGGCGAGAAAGAGCAGTTTCTTGACTGGCTCAGTTGGGGCGTTGAAAGTGGTGCCGTACATTTCCCGCTCGAAACCGGTTCGATCCGCTGGCCTAGCTTGAGTCTGCAAGACGTCTTCCTGCCGGCCAACTAGCCTTCCGCATCACCCATCTTTTCCTTCTTTCCCCTTGTTCTCTCGTTCTCTTCCGCAAAATCCCTCCCCGTACCAGAGGACTTCCATGCCTGAACTGTCAACAATTTACGACTACATGAGACGTCACGCGGCGCTTTTGGGAGACCGCATTCTGCAGGAGTATCCAGCGCTCCACCAGTTCGACGATGCAGTTTCACCTCGGGTTGAAGGGCTGATACGAACGCCTTTCCCTGCACAGACCATCGCCATTATGGGAGTTGCCAAACGCTGGCAGCAGGCGCGGACATCGATGGTGGTCGCGGAATGCGGTACCGGCAAGACATTGATCTCGCTCGGGGCCATTCATGTCCACGGCCAGGGGAATCCGTTTACCGCATTAGCGATGGTGCCGCCACACTTGGTAGAGAAGTGGGCGCGGGAGGCGTTTCTGACATTGCCCGGGCTGCGCGTGTTCCTGATCGATGATTTGCGAAATGGCGGTGACGAGAACAAATCCCACGGAGTGAACGAGGTGCGGTTGAGGCAGGGACGCATCGTGCGGGAAGGGTTGCATACCACCTTGAGTGAGTTGCGGCTGCGCAAGGATTCGCCGAGTTCCCGCAAACGCTGGCTGTCGCTCTGCGGGAGATCGTCGCTGTTTATCGTCGGACGTGAGCGTGCAAAGCTCGGCTATTTCTGGCGCCATGCTTACCGGGTGCCACATTCCGGCCCATACGTTGGCTGCATAGTGAATTCGGACACGGGCAAGCCGGTGATCGTGGACGAAAGCCGATTAACGGCCGGTGAGTTTGAGAAAGTCAAGATTGCCGAGACCATTGAGACCAGGGGCGAGAAATCTTGCCGCCCGCTGCATAGCCCACTGTGGCAGGCGGACTCGGACAAGATCCGCCGCATGGCCCCGATTGAGTTCATTGGGCGCTACATGCCGGAATGGTTTGACTATGCGATTTGCGACGAGATTCACCAACTGGCGGGCGATACCGCGCAAGGAAATGCCCTGGGCACTCTGGCCTCATGCACCGACCGGATCGTCGGGTTGACGGGCACGCTCCTCGGTGGCTATGCGGATGATCTATTCAACACGCTCTTCCGTCTCGAAGCGAGAAGGATGAAGGAGCATGGCTACGAATGGGGCACTACTGGACGCAGTTCCTTCATTCAGGATTACGGCGTTCTGGAGACCATCACCAAGGTCGAACCCGCCAACAATGCCTGCTCCAAGGCCAAAGCGACCAGCACGGTCCGACGCAAGCCTGGAGCGTCGCCGCTGCTGTTTGGCGAATTCCTCATGCAGTTGTGTGCCTTTGTGTTTCTGGAGGATATCTCGGGCGAACTCCCGCCCTACGAGGAAACCTATCTGAGCGTGCCGATGGACGCTCCGATGCGGGAAGCGTACCGCGAACTCGAAGATGACATGCGGAAGGCGTTGAAAGCCCACAGGGGCAACCGTTCGGTCTTAAGCACGATGCTCAACACTCTGTTGCTCTATCCCGATCACCCATACGGAATTGGGACGCTCTACGGTACTGAGTTCGATCCCGAACTCAAGTGCAGAGTGCGATTCGTTATTGCAGAACCCCGCGACCTTCCCGAGGACCATATCTATTCCAAAGAACGGAGATTGATCGAGGAGATTAGGAAGGAACTGGCGGAAGGACGGCGCTGTCAACTCTTTGCCGTGTACACACAGAAGCACGACGTTACCGCCCGACTGCAACGAATCCTGTCTAACGAAGGGCTCCGCACTGCAGTTCTGAGAGCGAGTGTGGATACCTCGAAGCGTGAAGCTTGGTACGCCAGACAAGTCAAAGACGGAGTCCAGGTTGTGATCTGTCATCCCAAACTGGTGGAAACAGGTCTCGATCTACTGGACTTCCCGACCATCATCTTCTACGAGTCTGGATACTCATTGCATACTTTGCGGCAAGCCAGCCGCCGGTCCTGGAGGATCGGACAACGACGGCCCGTGCGCGTGAAGTTCCTTTGCTCTGAGGGGACCATGCAGACTTCCTGTTTGCGTCTCATGGGGAAGAAGCTTCTCGTGGCTCTCACCATGGAAGGCAAGTTCGCAGGCGAGGGATTGCAGAGCATCGATGAAGACGATGACATGCTCTCGGCGATGGCGCGGGAGTTGGTCGAGAGAAACGGCATCGGCGATACTGCCGACTCGGTTTGGAGAGCCCTCAGTACAGAACATCAAAAGCTATTCCCGACGAATTCTCGTAGCGACGATGATGCCTTACCCATCGAAATGCCGGGCATTCTGCTGGATACCCAGCTTGCCCCCGCAAGTCTTGTTGAAGGAGCCATAGACGCCGCGTCTATCGTCGTCTTCGGACAGCGACCGCAATCGTTGTCAGGTAAGAGGCGCCGCGGACGGCCGGCCGTCCCGGAACAAGCGTCATTATTCGGCTTCAGTTGACCTGAAACAATCGGCTGTCGGGTGCCCTCGTAGTCCTCGTCACTCCTGAGGGAAATCCCCTCTCCTGAAATCGCCCAGCCCTCGCCAGCAATTCGGCGGCCGGAGTCGCCACCATGTTTTTCTCGCCTTCAAGAATTTTGTCTCAAATCAACAAGGAGGAAAGAAGTATGTCGGAAACTAGTACGCTCATTGGCTATGGCGGCCGAACGATTGGCCGCGAAGAACTAGCACTGGTGCCAACACCAGAGGCAACGGAAACTCACCGCCCGGTCCCGCATCACGAGATCGTGCAAGCTCTGGTCGAGACACTTGGCTTTCGCCACATCGGCGTCGTCCACGACGAGTACGCGGTCTCGCCCGACGGCATGAAAGCCTTTGGGGTTCTCGACCTCGAAACCGAGATGGCAGGGTGCCGTTTCTCGATCGGTTTGAGAAACTCCCACGACAAGAGCATGCGTTTGGCGATGACCTGTGGCTATCGCGTGTTCGTGTGCTCGAACATGGCGTTCGCCGGGGATTTTACGCCCGTCCTTGCGAAACATTCCAAGTCGTTCTCGCTCATCGACTGCATCTCGGTGGGCGTTGACCGAATGCAGCGAAACTTTGAGCCCATGCGAAAGCAGGTAGAGGCATGGCAGAGGAGCGAATTGACGGACGTCACGGCGAAAGTGGTCATCTACGAAGCTTTCGTCGAAGGCAGACTGGAAGCTCCCAAACACCTCGCCCGCACCGTGCATGATCTGTACTTCGAGCCAAAGTACGAGGAATTCCAGCCGCGCACGATCTGGAGTCTCTCCAATGCGTTCACGTCCGCATTCAAAGAGCTCGATCCCGTCCCACAATTCAAGGCTACAGCCAAGCTGGGTGAATTCCTCGAAGCTCGGTTCTCACAATCGTTCTAGACTGAGGGGCGGTCTCGGCCGATTCGCCCCTTCCCGACAGGTAATTCCAATTGCTTTACGAAGAGCCCGATGCGGGTGAGTTTCGCCCCAACTGGGCTGAGAAAGGAGTCAGTGACATGGTTGCATCATTCCCACTTGGGCAAATTGTGGCGACTCCAGGTGCACTGGCAGCGTTAGAGAGAGCGAACCAGTCCCCAGCAGTCTTCCTGTCACGCCATGCAGAAGGGGACTGGGGCGAGCTTGACCCGACCGATATCGCAGAGAACGCATTCAGCATAGCTCATGGGTTTCGCTTACTGAGCAGTTACGAGACAGAGGCTGGGGAGAGACTGTGGATCATCACCGAAGCAGACCGGTCGGCGACCACGTTGCTGCTTCCCGAAGAGTACTAGTTCGTGCTCATCGGTTGCCAATCGGCGCCAGCCCATAAAACATGGAAACGACTACAATTTCGTGCTCAGTTGATTCTGTGCCTGGAACAAACTCAGCACTCACATGCCGACGGGTACTCCGAGAGGAATTTGGTGTGGCTCAGCTAGGACCCTGGCAAGCAGATCTGTGCCGGTCACTTCTTCGTATCGGCTGGCGAGCCTTTCGCGTAAGCGGAATAGCCGTTTTTGTGCAGAGCGCACGAGTTGTCCGTACGTGGCTGCCTGCACTCGCCCGAGCACGGGATTCTCGCCAATGGAACGCTTAGGCTCGACCTTTTCATCAATGCTGTGCCCAACAACGAAGGCGCGAAAATAAGGCGTCCCATCAAGAAGGCCCGATCTCAGCAAATCTTCCACGTAGTCCGAGGCTTGATGGATATTCTCACGTGTGATCTTAGAGCTGCCGCGTTTGAGTTCGATGAGTAGGATGTCACGAATCTCGACCAAACCAGACTGTTCATTGACTTGTTCCGTCGCAACACCAGAAACGGTGGCATCCGCTAGGCAGATGAGGTCGGCTCGCTTTCTGGGATTTGTAAAAGACTCGTCCCTAGGTCTCTTGGCAAACACTTTTTGCATCGCTGTGGTCAATGATACGTTCGCAGCGAATTCTGGCGTGTCGAACTCTTGTCCGAACAACCAGCGGGCCTCAGTGACCAGCGGATGGAGCGAATGCAGCTCGTCCACTTTACTGTCGGCTGAAAGCTTTCCAATCGCTTCTATAACTACGAGCCGTCTATCAATCTCATCCAACACCGTCAAGGCGTCCCGTACACTCCATTCGCCAAGCAGCCGATCAAGTCCTTGGACATCCTCGTCGGACAATCGTGCGATTTTGTCGAGCAGAGAAGCACCGGCACGCATCTTCTCGATGTTAATAACTGCCTTGACCGCGGCGGACAGCATTTCTGGCTGGATGGTCGGATGTTCGTTAGTGATGGCCTCGACAAACTCGGAAATCTCCAGCCTGGCAAGCGGTTTCAATGTGTCAAGATCATTGCGATGTTCTCGAAAGACGGATTCGGTCGTGTCTTGAATTCGCTCTGTGGACAATCTTTTGAACACCTTTTCAACGTATTCCGCAACCGCTGCGTAGAGCCTCTCTACTCTTTCCGACTTCTTGAACCCCGACCAGTCGGGTAAGACCTCGTCGAAGAAATCATCTGACTTCACTACGACGCTATATCGCTTTGCGATTCGCGTACGCCCGTCTAGAAACACAGTTGTCCTTACTGCCCAGGCCGGTTCACCAACCAAACGCCCGCCGACCCAAAACGCCACTCCTTGGTACTGCGTGGTCTTCGCAGACTTCGTTGAATCAATGAAATAGGCTTCCGCCTTTGCCGATTCATCAACCGGAAGCACCGCCTGATCAACTAAACCCTTGTGCTCCGAAAGATGAACCGATTTGCCATTCACCACGACCGTGAATCGCGGATCATGAAGAAAACGCACAGACAAAATGTTACGAACGCGCTCTGCTGACGGCAGGTTCTTCGTAACTAAAGCCTTAAGCTTTGTCCCATGGCCACGTCCCTTAGAGACTCGTTCCGCAGTCACCGTGAACGGCTCTTTACCGGACGAAGTGGCAACAGTAAACCGTCCAAGTATGCTATTGCGTCGCGTCTCGACTTCGTATGTTGCCGAAAAACAGAGCATGCCGTGCCGCCCGACTCCGTTACGGCCATAAGCCGGTCGCTTCCAATCGGCTCGGTCCGGAGGAAACTCCGCCCACCTACCTTGATGGCGAACTCGGTCATACCCGAGGGTCATCCACTTCTGATGGAACTGCTCGGGTGTCATACCAGAACCATCGTCCTCAATAATCAAGGTGTCATCGTCATCATCCTCGGGCACTGTAATCTTAACCTCTGCAGCACCTGCGTCCCACGCATTAGCAACCAGCTCTGTGAGCGCAACTTCAGACGACTGGGCGATGGATCCGAGAGTGCGAACGAGGAAGTCTTCCTCGAAGAGGCAGCCTTGCAATGGCTGAATCTTGGGAACAGTATGTTTGCGGGGCTTCATACTTGTCTGGTTCACGAAAATACTATCACCATCCCGCAGGGTGCAAGGGCTGCCACATCGACGAGCATGGTCTTCAGCGGCGTGCTCGTGTTCAGGATGTTCGACTCGTAGGCAAGCCGCATCCCGGGCGTTGCGGATGTTACGTACTGGTTGCAGTATGCGTGCGCTCCGCTCCGAGATAGGAAATACCACATGTCGGACGAGATTAGCTCCGGGAGCCAGCTTCTGCGCCATTCTGAGACGGCCTCGAAAGATGCGCGCATGTAATCGCAGAACTTCCCACTCCACCGAATCTCCCGCCCTAGCAACCTAACCGCCTCCTCCGTTTGGGCTTTAGCGGTCGCAGACGGGAGCCCCACCTTTCTGTTTAAGGAGTAAGAACCATGTTTCAAGAATTGATGCCGTTGCTCGCGCAACGAATATTGCTTCTCACCTTGTCGCGTGTGAGCGACGAACAGATTTCTGTTATCGTCATCCCAAAGCCCCTGAAATCTGATCAGCACGATGATGGCGCCGCGCTTACCACACCGCTGAGCGTCACCGGCACTCCCAAGGAGCTTGACGAACAATTGCCGAGACAACTGGTGGAGTTTGTGGAGGCTCACCTGGGGCTCTCCTCAACCTTGAAGAGTGCGAAAGAACAGATGGAGGCTGCCGCCAAAGCAGCAAGGGAAGCAGCCAGGAAACCGACGAACTCGAAATCGCACAGCGGGTCCAACAGAAGTCCGGCTCCAAACTCGACGCGAGTGCAGACAGAGGCCAGCGCGAAAGAAAGCTCAGATGATTCACAATCGAGTTCCGAGCTAACCCATGCAACAACAGCTGGCTCTGGAGGGGGAGGCGTTGGCGCGAGTACCGGGAACCTGTTCGATGTCAAGACAGAAAACGACCACTGACGATTCGTCCAATTGTCCGGTTAGCCGAAAATACAGCCACTCACACCACGCTACGGGCAAGAAGGGATGAGGCTATCCAGCGCTCGTCAAATTCTTGTAGGTGATCCGCTTCCCAACGACTGCGTCCACGAAACTGTCAAGTTGCTCCAGCGTGTGACGCTTCACCTGGCCGTCATTCAAGCGGAAGGTGAACTCATTCACGTAACGGGGCATATGCTTCGCGCTCGGACAATGGTAGACGCCATACACCCCGCGCTTCAGGACGGCGTGGAAGCTCCCCGTGTTGTCTGGGCCCACCGGGGCGCGCTGGACCTCCCCCCAGCCCTTGCCTCCACAAGCCTCGCGGAGCCGGTGAAGGACGAACCACGCCGATTTCTGGGTAATACCGATGTCTTTCGCCATCTGGATAGAAGAGATTCCCTTGCGCGCCGTGACAAGCAGGTACATGGCATAAAGCCACTTGTGCAAGGGTACATGCGACCGCTCGAAAATTGTTCCTGTACGGACCGTGAAATCGAGCTTGCAGGCGTTGCAGCGGTAGAAGTCTCCCTTGCGGCTCGTGATTCGTTCGCTCTTTCCGCACTCCGGGCACGTGGCACCGCCGGGCCACAGGCGACGCTCTAGGTACTTCCGGGCCGCACCTTGATCCGGAAAAAGCTCGAAAACCTGGAAGGTGCTAATTGTGCTTCTGCTCATTTTGGCCCTTTTGGCTACCATTGTAGTACTCATGGTTCACGTTCGACCCAAGGATCTCTTGCCCTGATGCCGTCTGCTGCCGGATCAAGCGACCATCTGGCCGAGTAGCCGGGTTGTCGGAGAAGTGCGATCTCATCGTTGTTGGGAGCGTCCCCGTTCGGGCCAGCGCCCACATCACCCACATCATCGAAAGGAACAACTATGGAAGTTCATCGCCTCGAACGAGAATTTCTCTACAACGGGGTCAAGCTGCCTGACACTACGCAAACCATGACCCCTGAACAGGTGAGAGACACATACACGCATCTGTATCCAGAAATCGCCACGGCTGCGATCGAGGGACCCGAAACGGTCGCTGGCAAACTGGTTTACAAGTTTGTTCGCGCGATCGGGGCCAAAGGTTGATAAGGGAACTTCGATGACTCGGAGGAATCGAGCTACCGCAGTCCGTCGAACCACCGCTGAAGACGCGAAACGAGTCCTCAGAGCGCTGGGAGAAACTACCCGCAGCCGCGTCAATACGAGCGATCCGATCATGGAGCAATTAAGACAATGTCCAGAAGCATTCAAAGTCGGGGAAATTCTCGGCAAGGCGTTCGACTCGCTCAAGTACGCTCAGGACGAAAGCGAGCTCGGAGACCGATATTTACCGCCCGCCGGCGTTGTCATTCCACCACTCGTGTGATCGGCCTGCCGCTGGACGTTACGTTCCCGAAGCTCAAGGGAATTCGATGGCGGTACTGCACGAGGTGGGATGAGGGACCGGCTGCCGTTCTGGGAATGAGCCTGCTGAGGTTAGGAATTTGCAGGCCCAATGACTGGTCGGGTAGCGCGGTGGACTTTGTTGAACGCGGTTTCAGAAGGTTTTGCTCCCAGAACCATGCATATGACGTGAAGAGAGTCTGGGTGGGCGACCTACGAATTACGGATAGTCTCTTCGAGCTGACCGAGCAAGAGCGAAGTCAGGTCGAAGCTGAAAGAGAAGGGATGACCAATCATTTGTATCTGGTCGGTGACTACGAGGCCGCCGCTTCCATTCCAATTGGCGCGACGCTCGCACGCCTCGAAGCCGCGCATAATCTTCTGCCGGTCGCTTTCTACGAGGTGCTCACCACAAACCTGTACAAATGGATGCGCGTGTACGACTACCTCGACGCCCAGGAGCACGCCGAGATGTGGATGGAGGATCTGAGCGACGAGGAACTGGAAGCATCGACCTATCCCAAAGTGGGTATGGAAATCCCAGCGTGTATCAAGAGGCACGCTAAGACACTCAAGTACAGGAGAGCCCGGAAGGTGCTGCAGGAACTACGGCCCCACGCGAGCGTAGCTCGCGAACTCATCCGGCACCTGTTTGAGATGGATGCTCATGGCCAAGGGCACCAGCACGCGTGGCCCGGCCAGATCAGTGAGAAGGACGTACCAGGCATTGAAACACGGCTCTCGGATGCTGAGTATTCCCGGCCTGGATGCCTGATCACTTGGTACGAGAATGATGCGATCAACGCCTGCTTCGATGAAGAGGCGCAGCACATGGGCGAAAACGGTCCTTGCCAACCCAATGTGGCGCTTCCTATTCATCTGGACAAGCCGGTGAAAGAGCTAGATGAAGAAGTGCGACGCGTCTTCGATCACGCCGGCGCGATGCTTCGGTCATTAGCCTCAGCGGCCAAGATCGTCGAAATCATTCGGGACCTCTACGATGAATATCTCCGTGAACATCGGGTCAAGTCAGGACTTCCGGCTGAGCCGGGCCCTGCTAGTGTACGGGACGAGTAGCTACCAGGGCTTTCCGTATCGCCATCCGTTCGTAACCCTGCATGAAGTGATCCATGACGGCGACGTAGCACGACTGGCGGAAGGCCAGTTGATGACGCCGCAAATGCTGATCGACCTGATGGCCGGTCTGGGAAGGTCGGTTCCAGCCGAGATCTTGCCGGCGCGCGTACTGGTGCGCACGGCAGAAATGATCGTCTGGTGGAGTGCAGACTGCGAACGAACGATGTTTTTCAGCGACCGCGGCAACGATCGTGTCTTGAAGAACATGAATGGCAAGTTCTATCCCCACCCGGCGTTGCTATTCAAAGCGTGCGGGACTCACTTGTGGGTTCGCGCTCTTGCTAAAGACGAGCGGCCGACGGCAGAAACCAAGCTGTGCATGGCGCCCTACTGGAACTGCTACGACAACGGCGTGTGTTGCACCGGCAGTATGAAGATTCCGCAGGAGAAGTCGATCGCTGCCATTGACTTGTGGGAGGAGGCGTTCTTCCAAAGCGAATTCACGCACGCCTCCGGCGTTCGCAAACACGTTCGTTTTCGCGGCGGTTTCCTGGCGATGTGGCAATCCCTGGCGGGACAAAAGGCGTTCCCAGAGAAGTACCTAGTGAAGTTGCCACAGACGCTCGCGGAATTCGTGAGGAACGATGACCACAGCTATCGAAACGACAATCGCCACGAAGACTGAACATCAAATTCCCGGTGCACTGCTGCAGAAGAAGATTCAGGTCACCGTAGTCGGTTGCGGTGGGACGGGAAGCGCCATTGCCTCCGGATTGCCATATCTGCACCAGGCCATGGTTGCTTTAGGGCATCCGCATGGGCTCGCTGTGACCTTGGTCGATGGCGACCGGATTTCCCGCACCAACTGCGTCCGCCAACCCTTCAGTGAGAGTGAGATCGGACTGCACAAGGCGACGGTACTCGCCACCCGGATCAACCTGTTTTGGGGTCTTGGGTGGAAAAGCGTGCCCCGGTTCGTCGATGAAAGTTGGGGCCACGAAACCGACATTCTGATTGGTTGCGTGGATTCTCGTGGCGCTCGTAATGCGATGACCCGCACTCAAACCTACTGGAACTGCCACTATTGGCTGGATCTGGGCAACAACGCCGATAGTGGTCAGTTCGTGCTCGGCCAGCCTGAAAACCAGAGAAACAAAGCGCGAGATATGCGCTTGCCGACGGCTCCCGAACTCTTCCCTGAACTCATCAACCAGAAGCTCGACAAGAAGGACCGACTTCCGCCGTGCAGCGCGTTAGAAGCGTTGGAGCGGCAGGAGCCGTTCGTGAACCAGACACTCGCATACCAGGCGCTGGCAATGCTTGCGCGGCTATTCCGATATGGGCGGCTTTCGTACCACGGCGGGTTCGTGAACCTGCGAACCGGCCGCACCACCTCGCTCGCTGTCGATCCAGTCCTATGGCAGCGGATGAGGACGCAGCCGGCAGATTCCGAATTACCCAGACGCAAGAGAAGGAAGGTGGTCAGGCAATGAGCCAAAGCTTTCGGGCAGTGAAAGAAATATGGAATGTACACTCGTCCTGCTTCATTGAACCGGAGAAGTTGATCGTGCTGCTGCACGACCTTGCCGCCAGAGTAGGGACGGCGAGCGACGAGCACGCATATGGAGACAACCAGGTCGTCTGGCTTGAAAACGGCAGGAAGGTTCTGGACTATATGGAAGCAGACGAGCGCTTCAGTGTGGCCAGTTTCCACGACAGTATGGAAGAACAAGGGGTAGCTGTTAACGGGAATGACCTGATCACTTTGATCGACAATATGCGGAGCTTGTCGAAACAATGGCGGAGTTCCATCGGAAAACACGGGGAATTGGTTTTCTACATCGATGCCTGCTGACCATGACATTCCACAGTCTCGTCCTATTTCTATTGGGAATGCAGTCACCGCGGTATTGATCGACAGATCGTATCCATGGTGGTCTGCAATTCGACACGCTCTAAGCAACCCTTAGCGAACGACTTCATTCCCTAATTCCTCGCCAGAAGCGCGTTTAGGAGGACTCAACTCATCTCCTGTCGCTTGCCAAAAGCCGATAATGCGCTATTACGGTCGTCGCTCTTTCACCAGCTGTGCCGTTTCGTCTCTTTTTCGTCAGGTGGATTTAGCGTCAGCGAGTGGGTCCATTTGCCGAGGCCCCGGATCCAGGTGGTTCACGGAACGGTTCCACAGAAATGCGCTGGTAACACACTTCCAGCACGGTTAGGTATTCTGTACCGCTCGGCACTTGAAGGACTACGCTGTCAGCTGCTGCCGACTTCATCAACGCGCGCCCCAGAGGTGACACCCAACTGATGTGGTTGCGATTGAGATCGACCTCGTCGGTGCCCACGATGCTCACCACTCGCTCCGCTCCCGCGGCATTGGCATAGCGCATGGTCGCTCCGAAGAATGCCCTCGTCGCCGCTTGCCCCGCTCTCGGAGCTTCCGGGTCCACCACTTCCGCGGCTTCGATTCGCTTCGTGAGAAAGCGAATCCGCCCATCGATCTGCCGCAGCCGCCGCTTGCCGTACT
>Ga0181532_10003937_pt1 | contig 13169 bp, 10 predicted proteins | sample PEATcosm2014_Bin_33_FD_119768 | JGI IMG/M metagenome (GOLD analysis project Ga0181532, IMG submission 119768) | Peatland microbial communities from MTU Mesocosm Facility, Houghton, MI, USA - PEATcosm2014_Bin11_30_metaG | ecosystem: Environmental > Terrestrial > Soil > Wetlands > Peat | place...
ATGTTTCTGCAGGAAGTTCAGGAAGTCGTCACGCTTGACGAAATTCAACTGGCAGGGCTGGCCGGTCTCCGCCGTGATCTCGTAGGGTGTGCCGGAAACCGTTGCGTGCATACCCAACACTTCACCGGGCTGCGCAATTTTCAGGATGAGCGTCTTGCCTTCCGCGGAGGTGGTGGAGAGCTTTACCCGCCCCTTGCATAGCATGTAGATTCCGCGCGGCGACTGACCTTCCACAAACAGTACCGCGCCCGCAGGATAGGCGGCCGAGTACTTGATCCGGTCGAACGCTTCCAGAGCGGTCTTGGGAAGAGAGCAAAAGAAACTGTCGCTACGGAGTTTACAGATTACACAATTTTCAACCAGCTCAAAGCCGTAAGGTGATCCCACGTGCCCTCCGACGTTACCTCCTATGCTATCACCTTGGGTATCCCGCACATCCCCTATAAGTAGGATTCCCACTTATTGTCCGGGCTGGCAACATTTACCTCTGGGATGCCTGCTTTTTGATTGGGAGCGGGCCGGGAGTCGATGTGAGCGGGGCGGGCAGGAGCCGGTGACAACCAGACGCATGGTGACGCAGGTCACATGCGCCCGTATCTCGGGTCACAGACCTCCGCCCATGGCACGAAGGACAATCTCGTCCACAACGGCTCAAAAAAAAGGCGGGAAGCGAGGTCTTAAACTTTACCCTGTCGGGCTTGGCTAACGAACGCTCGTTCGACAGCCGGGCGGTCAGAATGCAAGTTCTGGCTGGCGAAAGCACCAATCGGGAGAAGACTTGACCACTCTCCTCTACCCCATATCGCTTCCCGCCAACGGTTCTGTACCCGGCTCGGTCCTGCCCAGACCAGGCTAAAGGATTTGGTAGGTCGAAAACTGTGGGAGGTCAACTCGCCGATATACAGCCGGGCCATGGGCAACTTCTGCGAAGCCTCTTACGCGGACAGCGGAATCATTCCAGGCCCTGAATTCCTTGATGGATCACGTCGAAGCGCAGCGCTGATCTTCCGGCGCTTGCTAAAGGAGATATTGAAATGGCGATAGCAGCAACGCAATCGGCCGGATCGATTGAGATCGGCAGCACCGGCTTGAACCGCTGGTGGCGTGTTGTAGGCGGGATGATGATGAACCTCGCCCTGGGCACCCTTTACGCATGGAGCGTGTTCGTGGCTCCGCTGGAGAAGGAGTTTCATTGGAAGCGCGCCGATACCTCGACGATCTTCACCATCGCGGTGGTGGTGTTCGCTCTCACTTTTATCGTTGCCGGGCGGCTGCAAGACAAGCTTGGGCCCTTCTGGATATCGCTCACCGGCGCAATTCTGGTGAGCCTGGGCTTTTTTCTATGCGCGTACACCAGCAGTCTGAACTACCTGTTCGTCTGCTTCGGCGTGATTGGCGGGTTGGGCAACGGCTTCGGCTACGCCACCCCGATCCCTGTCATGTCGAAGTGGTTCCCGGACAAGCGCGGTCTTGCCGTGGGACTGGCGGTGGGCGGTTATGGCGCCGGTTCAGCCATCTTCGGTCCCCTGTCCGCCAGCTACCTGATCCCTCACTTTGGCTGGCGCACCACCTTCCAGGTCCTGGGCGTGATCTTCCTATTCATGACCGTGATCGGCGCGTTTCTGCTAAAGAACCCTCCCGCTGGATACAAGCCCGAGGGTTGGACGCCCGCTGCGAGCTCGAAAGCTGCGGCGACCACCTATGACTTCTCCCCGAGTGAAACGCTGGCCACGCCGACCTTCTACTTTATGTGGATTGCGTATGCGTTTGGCTGCGCGGCCGGCCTCATGGTCATCAGTCAGTTGGTGCCTTTCGCCAAAAGCGTCGGCATACCCAGTACCACCCTGGCTTCCCTTGGTCTGATCGTGGGCGCGACAGGAAACGCCATGGGCCGCATCCTTTCGGGTTGGATGTCGGATCACCTGGGCCGCATCAACGTCTTGCGCTTGATGATCGGCATCTCCATGGTGGCCATGCCCATCCTGTACAGCGTGGGCGGCAATGTGGCAGCGCTGTTCGTGATGCTGTTTATCGTTTACTGGTGCTACGGCACGCAGCTGTCCGTAAACGGCGCTGCCGCCGCCGACTTTTGGGGCACGAAAAACGCCGGGATTAACTACGGGATGCTGTTTACCGCTTGGGGCGTGGCTGGCCTCCTGGGTGGCCGCATCGGCGGCAAGCTCTACGACAAGTATCACAATTATCAGGCGGCGTTCTACACAGCTGCAGTGCTGGCCTTGGTGGCGCTGATCTCCGAGTTCCTGGCAAAGCGTCCGAAGCACGTGTAACACTTTTCCCCGCGCCGGACTCGAAGGGTCCGGCGCAGTTGTTTAGGTTGGATTGTCTCGTTGTTAATAGATAGCAAGGAGTGTCCTCATCATGGATAGTGCAACAAAGATAGCTGAAGCGGTACCGACGGGAGCGATCGACGAGCACCACCTGCACGCTGTATCGCACGACCTGATTAGTCCCGTCGTGCAGCGGTGGATCGACGAAGGCAAACAGGATCCCGAAGCTTTTTGGGGCCGGGCGGCAGGGCAGTTGCCCTGGTTCCGTAAGTGGGACCGCGTGCTGGAATGGACGCGGCCAACCTTCAAGTGGTTCGTCGAAGGACAGACCAACCTGGCCTACAATGCGCTGGATTATCACGTAAAGCGCGGCCGGGGCGGACACACGGCGTTGATCTATCTGAACGAGCGCGGCGAGCGCCGGGTTTACACCTACGCTCACCTGTTGCACGAGGTAGAGCAAGTGGCGGCGGCACTGCGCGGCATGGGCATCAACAAAGGTGACCGCCTGACGGTCTACATGCCGACCACTCCCGAGGCCATCATCCTGATGCTGGCAACGGTCCGCATTGGCGCGATTCACTCGGTTGTGTTCGCAGGTTTCGGCGCGAAAGCGCTGGGCGACCGCATTCAAGCGAGCGGCTCGAAATTGGTGTTTACCGCCGACGTGACCTATCGCAAGGGCAAGGAGACGCGCCTGAAGGAGATCGTCGACGACGCACTGGACAATGCGGGCGACCTGGTTGAGCACGTGATCGTTTTGAAGCGGATGCCCGGTGAAACACCCATGCACGCCGGGCGCGATATCTCATGGGACGAGTTCCTCGCGTACGCTCCCGGTCATAGCGGTGACTATGTCAGCATGGAAGCCAACGAGCCGGCTTTCATTCTCGCGACTTCCGGCACCACGGCGACCCCCAAGCTGGCAATCCACACGCACGGCGGCTATCAGGTACACATCGACGCCATGGGTAAGTGGCTCTTCGGCTTGAAGGAATCGGATGTCTGGTGGTCAACGTCAGACATCGGCTGGATTGTCGGTCACAGCTACATCATCTACGCGCCTCTGATCGCAGGCGCGACCACGATCGCCTTTGAGGGCGCGCTGGATTACCCCGCTCCGGAAAGCAACTGGAAGGCACTTATCGAGGAATATCGCGTCACCGGAATTTTCACCTCACCGACCGCGGTGCGGCTGCTGATGAAGTACGGTGATGGCCCGTTTGGCAAGATCGACTACAGTCATCTCGAGCGCGTGTTTTGCGCGGGAGAAGTCCTAAATGCTCCGGCCTGGGAATGGCTCCAGAAGAAGATTTTCAAGAACAGGATTCCGGTGATCGATCACATGTGGCAGACCGAGACCAGTGGCCCTGTCTTCGGAAATCCGTATGGGTTGGGAATGCTGCCCATCAAGCCGGGCAGCGCGACGGTCCCCATGCCGGGGATTGAAGCCGAGGTAGTGGGGATGGACGGTACACCGTGTGGCGTAAATGAAAAGGGCATCATGGTGATCAAACGGCCGTTTCCTGGATTGACTCCCGCGTTGTGGGGCGAAAAGGAACGGTACGGGCGCGATTATTGGCAGATCATTCCCGGTGTCTATTACACGGGCGATTCGGCGCAGATCGACCAGGATGGTTACGTGTGGTTTGCCGGCCGGGCTGACGAGATCATCAAGATCGCCGGCCACCGCATCGGCACCATCGAAGTCGAAACCGCTCTGCTCGGCCATCCTGCAGTTGCCGAGTCAGGCGTAATTGGCCGGCCCGACGAGTTGCGGGGCGAAGTGATCTCAGCCTTTGTGGTGTTGAAACAAGGCTTCACCCCATCCGAGGAACTGAAGCGAACGCTGCTCGACCAGGTACGTCACGAGCTGGGGCCCGTGGCTGTCATCGGCGACCTGAACTTCGTCGATATGTTGCCCAAGACGCGTAGCGGCAAAATCATGCGGCGCGTGCTTAAGGCGGTAACCCAGGAGAAGAACCCCGGCGACATCACGACCATCGAAGACGAAGGCTCTGTGGAAGAAGCCCGGCATGCGTGGCATCAGATGAGGACCGCGCTGGATGCGCAAGCCGCAGCGGCTCCCGTTAAGAGCGAAGTCAAATGAAAAAGTATTGGAGGATATCCGGCCCGCTGTGATGGCGGGCCGGGGCATGTCAGGAATTGCTTTAGAAAGTCCCGGGTTCGGCGGTGAAATCCTTCGCAGCGCCCAGCCTAACGCGGTACAGTATTAGCGCAAATAACGATCAAATCAGAAAATCTTAAGGAGTGACTTGATATGGCTCGAACTCTTCAGCAGCAGAATCCGGTGGCGCAGACTAGCGAAGCTCAGATCGCAGTCCATTGGCGGGAGGAAGAATACTATTATCCCTCCGCGAAATTCATCGGCCAGGCAAATCTAACCGATCCCGACGTCAACGAACGCTTCAGCGAGAAAAATTTCCCGGAGTGCTTCCGCGAGTACGCCGATCTGTTGAGCTGGGACAAGTACTGGGACACCACGCTCGACACTAGTGATCCACCGTTCTGGAAGTGGTTCGTAGGCGGCAAGATCAACGCTTCGTACAATTGCGTGGACCGGCACCTCGACAAGTACAAGAACAAAGCGGCGATCATCTTCGTCCCCGAACCGGAGGACGAGGCGCCGGTATCCCTCACCTACCGCGAACTGTATGTGAGAGTGAATGAATTCGCGGCGCTGCTGCGCGATTTCTGCGGTCTGAAAGCTGGAGATCGCGTCACCGTTCACATGCCGATGGTCCCCGAGTTGCCGATTACCATGCTGGCCTGCGCCCGCCTGGGCGTGATTCACTCGGTTGTGTTCGGAGGCTTCAGCGGCGAGGCTTGTGGCATGCGCGTCGCCGATTCGGGCAGCCATATCCTGATCACCATGGATGGCTACTATCGCAATGGCAAGCTGCTCGACCACAAAGCCGGCGCCGATATAGCGCTGGATATAGCCAAGAAGGAAGGCCAGACCGTCGAGAAGGTCCTGGTCTGGAGGCGTCACCCGGGCAAGAACGCGTCCGCTACTCCGCTTGTGGAAGGGCGCGATTTCTTCGTTGACGAGATCCTCCCGCGCTACTCGGGTGAAATCGTACCTCCGGTTCCCATGGATGCCGAGGCGCCGCTATTTCTTATGTACACCAGCGGCAGCACCGGAAAGCCGAAAGGCTGTCAACATCGCACTGGCGGCTACCTCGCCTATGTGACCGGCTGCTCCAAATACATCCAGGACATTCATCCCACGGATGTGTACTGGTGCATGGCCGACATCGGCTGGATTACCGGTCACTCGTTTATCGTCTATGGACCTCTGGCGTTGGCAGCGACCAGCGTCATCTACGAAGGTGTTCCGACCTATCCCGATGCCGGCAGAGTATGGAGAATCGCCGAGCGCCTGGATGTCAACATCTTCCATACCTCGCCCACGGCCATTCGCATGTTGCGCAAGTCAGGTCACGACGAACCCACCAAGTACAAGTACCATTTCAAGCACATGACCACGGTAGGAGAACCCATTGAGCCGGAGGTTTGGCGCTGGTATTACGAGACGGTGGGCAAGGGCGAAGCAGTGATTGTGGACACCTGGTGGCAAACCGAAAACGGAGGATTTCTGTGCAGCACCAAGCCGGCGCTGGATCCCATGAAGCCGGGAAGCGCAGGCCCAGGTGTGCCGGGCATCTACCCCACGATCATGGACGAAATGGGAGAAGAAGTGCACGCCGGTTCCGGCAAGGCAGGGAACATCTGCATTCGCAATCCCTGGCCCGGGATCATGCAAACCATTTGGGGTGCTCGCGATCGCTTCGTCGCCCAGTACTACGCTAAATACTGCAAGGATCCCAACAGCAAGAAATGGCAGGACTGGCCGTATTTCGCCGCGGACGGAGCCGTTCTGGCCGTGGACGGCTATTTCCGCATCCTGGGACGCGTGGATGACGTCATCAACGTCGCCGGGCACCGCCTGGGCACCAAGGAAATCGAGTCAGCGTGCCTGACGGTTCCCGAGGTAGCGGAAGCGGCGGTGGTGCCGGTGGTGGACGAGATCAAAGGCCGCGTGCCCGAGGTCTATATCGTCCTGCAGCCTGATATATTGACGACTCAGCATCCGGAGATCCTGGAAAAGGTCAATCACGTCATTGAAACAATGATTGGCAAGATTGCCCGCCCACGCCGGATCCTGATTGTTCCGGATATGCCAAAAACACGCTCCGGCAAGCTCATGCGGCGTGTTCTCGCAGCGCTGTCCAACAACATGGCCACCGGGGATATCACGACGTTGGCCAATCCCGACGTGGTGGAAAGTGTCCGGGTAATGGTTCAGGGCAAGGAGAAGGTGGCTCTGATGGATGGACCGGAAGACCTGAAACAATTTGGAGCTAACGAATAAGCGTAGACCTGATTTCGCGAGAGAGCGGGTAAACGAAACGGGGCGCGCCATGCGTCCCGTTTATTTTGTGTCAACACCTTGACATACCTAAGCGGCTATGGGTACTCTCAGTTTTTACCAAGTTGTCTAGGGGTCTATCGACATGGCGAAGAACGATCTGCAAGGAACCTTGGATCTGTTGGTTCTAAAGACGCTGTCGCAAACGGGTTCGCTGCACGGATACGGAATTGTCCTGCATATCCAGCGGGCGTCCGATGATCTGCTGCGCGCGGAAGAAGGTTCGCTGTACCCGGCACTGCATCGCATGGAGCAGAATGGGTGGATCGCTTCGGACTGGGCGCTGACCGAGACGGGCCGGAAGGCGAAGTATTACAAGCTCACCGCCAGCGGCCGGAAGCAGTTGCAGGAAGCCGAGAAGAACTTCGAACAGTTGGTGAAAGGCGTTCGCGCCATATTACGGTACGCGTGAGTGGTCATCATGTCCCTTTATCGTCGCATCACGAATCTGTTTTCGCGCTCCCGAGTGGAGCGGGACATCGAAGATGAATTGCGTGCCCACATCGAGATGCGGGTGGAGGACAACCTCGCCGCCGGCATGTCGCCCGAGCAAGCCCGGCGGGACGCGCTGCTTCGTTTCGGTAATCCGGTGGGAACGAAGGAGCGAGTTGCCGCCATGGATGTTGCGCTGGCTCTGGAAAATATCTGGTCGGACGTTCGATATGGCTTGCGTCAAGTGAGAAAGTTCCCGGTCTTCGCGGCTACTACGATACTGACGCTCGTGCTGGGAATCGGCGCAACGACGGCGATCTTCTCCGTGATGAACGCCGTCTTGCTGCGCTCGCTGCCGGTGTCGAATCCGCAGCAACTGTTTTATCTGAATGTGCCGACGCAACAACCCTATGGAGCCTGGAACACGGGTAATGGCGATACCTCATTCTCGCGACCGGTCTTCGAGGCGCTGCGACAGGACCGCCGCGCGTTCTCGGAGGTGATGGCGTTCGCGCCTCTCAGCAGCGACAGCAAGGTCGCGGTCAGAATCGGCGACGACTCACCGGAAGAGGCCTTCGGCGACATGGTGAGCGGAAACTTCTTCACCGGACTGGGCGTGCCCATGACGCGGGGACGGGGCTTTACGCTCGAGGAGGAGAAGCAACACGCAGCGGTTGCCGTCCTGAACTATGCCTATTGGACGCGCCGCTTCTCGCGCAGCCCGTCGGCGCTGGGCCAGACCATGTGCATCAAGGGGCTGCCGTTTACCATCATCGGAATCGCAGGCGAAGATTTTCCCGGGGTTGAGCCGGGTCAAGTGACCGACCTGTGGATACCCTTGCAGCGTGGTCCAGAGCTCAATCCATGGGGCCAATCTGGAGACCTTACGCTTTACGGCTCACCCGACTGGTGGTGCCTGATGCTGATCGCGCGGCTTGCGCCGGGCGTCACCGCACAGCAAGCCGTGGCGGAGGCAACGCCGGCATTCCAGGCCGCGGCCTATGCGAGCCTGGGCACACCCGACCCAAGTCATCCGAAAGTGACGCTGGCACTGGTGCCGGCAAAAGGTATTCAAGGTCTGGGCGATAACTACCGTGAACCCATCACGATTCTGATGGTCCTGGTCATTCTGGTCCTGATTATTGCGTGCAGCAATGTGGCCATGCTGATCGTCGCGCGCAACGCGTCGCGCCAGCGTGATTTCAGCTTGCGCATGGCACTGGGAGCCCGGCGCAGCGCATTGCTGCGGCAATTGCTGACCGAAAGCGGGTTGCTGGTGCTCTCCGGAACGCTCCTGGGATGGCTGTTTGCGTTGGGTGGCGCGCGCGCACTCGCTGCCTGGTCGCAGCTGGAAGTGAACTTGAAGCCGGACCGTACCATATTGCTCTTCACTTGCATTGTTTCCGTCTTCGCTGCGTTGGTCTTCGGTCTTGCTCCACTGCGAACGGCAACCAACGCTCCGGTCACCTCGGCTTTACGCGCGACGCCCTCGACCAGCTACCAGAGAAAGCGGAGGGGCAGCGCCATACTTGTGCTGCAAGTCGCGCTTTGTTTCACGCTGTTGACCGCCGCTGGCCTGTTGCTGCGGACTCTGCTCCAGTATGAGCAGACGAATCTGGGTATGCGCACCCAGGGGCTGCTGGTCTTTGGGATCACACCGCAAAGGACAGCGGACAGTGAAGCCAGATTCATCTTCTATCGCGAGCTCCTCGACCGCATGCGCAGCCTTCCCGGCGTCGAGTCCACGACCTTCATGGATAACCGCCTGGGAGGCGGCTGGAGTAACAACGACGAGCCGACTGTGGATGGTGTCAAATATTCGTCTGAGCAGGTGCCACTGCGGACAAACAACGTGGGGCCTGATTTTCTGCATGTGCTCGGCATTCCGTTGCTCGAAGGCCGTGACATCCTCGATAGCGATACTCAGACATCTCCTCGCGTAGCCATCGTCAATGAGACCTTCGTTAAGAAGCTGCTGCCCAACACCAATCCTATCGGTCATCAGCTGGGAGATCCGAAGGACCATCCCTATACCATCGTCGGCGTCGCCAGGGACAGCAAGTATCGAAGCGTGGACGAGAAACCGCGTGCCATGGCGTATTACCCATACACTCAAAATGGAGGCGCGTTCGCCACCGTGCAGGTGGAACTTCGCACTAACGGCGATCCGCTCGCGCTCTTGCCGGCGGTCGAACAGGCTGTTCATGAGATGGATCCGAATGTTCCGCTGGAAAAGCCGATGACCCAGGCTGCGGTTTTCGAAGATTCCTATTCGCAGCCGCGTCTGTTCTCCAGGCTGGCAATGTTCTTCGGCCTGCTTGCCGCCCTGCTGGTTGGCATCGGACTGTACGGGACGCTGTCGTATCGCATCAGCCGCAGGAGTACGGAAATAGGTATCCGCATGGCGCTGGGGGCGCAACGGCAGCAAGTCTCGCGAATGGTGCTGCGCGAATCTTTCCAGATCGCGGCCATCGGAATTGGAATTGGAATCCCAGCCGCGTTGCTCACCGGTCACCTGATGGGATCGATGCTGTACGCGCTTGACTCCTTCGATAGCGTGAGTCTCTTGCTGGCTTTCATGGGAGTTGTCGGCATCAGCCTGACCGCAGGCTATATACCCGCGCGTCGCGCCGCATCGATCGATCCCATGCAGGCACTGCGCAATGAATAAGCGCGCAGAGAAGTGACGGGACGCGTAATGGCGCCCCGTGGCGAGACAGCGGACATCAGGCAGCCGGGGTTTCGGACCTCATGCTTGCCAGGGCCTCTGCAACTTCACCACTGCCATCACTCGCTGTCTCAATGGTCTGTTTCTCTTCCACACGAAGCAGTTCCCCGTTAACTTGATCCAGCAGATCGCGCTTCATGCGCTGGAATTGTGCCAGGGATTTGCCAACCTGCGCAGCGATCTGCGGCAGCTTCTTGGGTCCAAGAACTACCAGTGCGAGAAATAGGATAAATAGTACGTCCGGCATGCTCTAAGCCTCGATGTGCGAGTCGCTACCCCTTCACCGTGTGAGGGGATCACCCACGTACGGGTTCTTTTTCCTGCTCGGTTGGTGGCGCGCTGTCATCTTTTCCTCTTATCGAGTCTTTAAAGCTCCGAATGCCATCGCCCAGACCCCTGCCAAGCTCGGGCAACTTCTTCGGCCCGAATACCAGCAGGGCAATAAAAAGAACTACCAGTAAATGCATGGGTTGAAACAAACCTTCAAACATACGACCTCCTATAGAACAAATCGAAGTTAATTGAAGAACAGGATCCTAGAGTCATGACATGAATAAAATAATTCTCACTCTAGTTACCCTGTCCTCCGTCGTGATGGTGGCGATGTCCTGGGTAGGAATCGTCGCCACAATTGTTGGTGCCGCCGGGTTCACAATTGGCGGGTTGCTGCATCAGCTTCACTTGCCAGCTGACCGACAACGTTAAAGAACTCGCTCGACTGGCCAATGAACAACCCGTCAGCTGTCAAGCTCTTCACCGCCGCTATCGCGCCGGCAAATTTGTCATCACTGGGTCGAATCACCGCGCAGTGAGGCAAACCCGAACTGATGAATTCGCAAGGCACTGGAAAGATCAGGCTGGGCTGAATCAGCGGATTGAGTGGGCTGAAGAAGTTTGGGAACTTCAGGCCAGTTATGGGATCCGCAAACGGCGCTACCGGAGCCTGCACCCCATTGCCCGAAAAATCAACCCATTCCAGGAAGTGAGCGATCTCGTCTCCACCAATACCCAGCGTGATCTTCAACACCTCCAGGTTGCTGACTTTCTGGCTGAGCGTTGCATAGAGACTCGATCCGCCTTGTTCGATATAGCCGAAGTGAAAGGCGGCTACGTTGGCGATCGCCTGGATGTGAACGTTGCCCGGGATGCTGGTCGCGTTCTGAAATGGCGGACCGTCGAAATCGGCATCGGTCCTGGGAATGGCGTAGACTCCGTTCAGAGTGAGCGCCTGGGGAAAAGTTGCGCCAAAGTCGGGGTTCGTAGTACTGCGATAGCGAACGTACCAACTGGTGTCCACATTCAACTGCATGAGGTTGGTAAGGCGTCCAATGTTGGCTGCCGGCCCGGCTTTGCTTCCCTGCAGCGTACGAAATTTGTCGAGATTGACTGGATCGGCACCCTTCGATTCCAGGTAGGCATTCAAGAAGGCTGCATGGCTGGCTTCATCCAGGGTGTTGCTGGCGATGTATTGCGGGCCATCGCTATCGAGGTTCGACAACGCTATCTGATAGCTGTTCAAAGGCTGGTTCGGGTCTACTTCGATAGGCGGATTATTGCCGATACCACCCAGCTCGGCATACTGTGTCCACAGGTCCGTCTCGATCAGTTCCGCCGCGGCCAGAAACCTGAGAATTGCGATGTCTCCTTGGGTGAGACTGCCACCTGCATTAGTGTCTTGAGCAAAGGCGGCCAGGCCGTGGCTCAACAGCCCGGCGCCAACCGTTGCAGCCCCGGCCGCAATGGCTCCGTTTTTTATGAATGACCGGCGATTTACCGGCCGCGTCAGCACATCTTCCATGTTCTTCATAACTATTCCTCTCTCGTCCAGAATCCTGGTTGGCTGGACTGTGTAGTTCACGGTAACGGCGCCCGAAGCGGCACTTGTCATGAAGATGTGGAAGTAATGTCACCTGTTTGTGAATTCACCAGAAGTCATCGCTCGCGGAAATGGTGTCTACTAAGAAATAGGACCGGCATTTCATTGGCCGCCGCATCCTCGCGGCTTCTTCAGGAGACGGAACTGCGGCCCGGGAACTTCCGCTTGAACCTGCTGCCAATGCAGCCTAGACTCGGGTTTGTGGGCGCCTGTGACGCAAGTCACAGCCTGCTGGTATAGCGATCGGCGAAGATAATAAGTCAACCGCAGATCCCTCTACTCGGACTGAAGTCCTCGGTCGGGATGACAGTCCTAACGGGTTGGCGCCGGGATCGAGAGAAGGTATTGCATGGGATGGATTGAGAACAAGTTCGAGAAAAACTTTCTGGTGACCACGGTCGATTACGTCTTCAACTGGGCGCGGAAGTCCGCGATTTGGCCGATGACGTTTGGTTTGGCTTGCTGTGCGATCGAGATGATCGCCGCTTCCACGTCGCGCTTTGATATCGCGCGCTTTGGCTCAGAGGTGTTTCGCCCCAGCCCGCGGCAGAGCGATCTGATGATCGTCGCCGGAACAGTCACGCTGAAGATGGCACCGGTGGTGAAGCGCATCTACGACCAGATGCCCGATCCGAAGTGGTGCATCTCCATGGGTGCCTGCTCGTCGGTTGGAGGGCCGTTCAACACCTATGCCGTACTGCAAGGCGTCGATCGCATTGTGCCTGTGGACGTGTACATTGTCGGTTGTCCGCCGCGGCCGGAAAACCTTTTCTACGGACTGCTGCGCTTGCAAGACAAGATCGACAAGATGAGCATCGCCAAGAAGCCTACCGAGGTTCGTTTGCGCGAGGATATGGTCGACAATTTCAAGGAGCAGATCCGCATCGCGCAGGCCAACTTCGCCAACCCGGAGCAACTGGTGCAACCAGTGGAAAACGGCGTCAGCGCCGTGCGGTGAAGTTGACGGTTGATTAAGGCCCTACAAGTGGGCATTTGAGAGGGCACGGCTTCAGCCGTGCCGCCCAGCGCGCTCAAGGGACTGGCCTTTAGGCCTGAGGGCGTGTTCCCTCAGCGGCTAAAGCCGGATTTATCTGGCTGGCTTAACGGCATGCCTGAAGGCGTGCCCTTTCAAAGCAGCCTTTGCTACTTGTGCAATCGTCTTCGGCAGCAATGCTCACCTGCCACTTCTGTGCTGTTGGCGGCACGTTATTGGCCAACTATTTACCTGCTGCCTCTTGTCATCGGCTTGGCTTTTCCATAGCATCTCAACAGAAAACCGGCCTGCAAAGTTGGTGTTGGTGGCAACCGTTTTTTGAACCAATGCTCAATGAACAGGGGACTCGACTCGTATACGGTTCGGTGTGCGATGCTCCGCCACGCGGAGATGCCTAA
>Ga0181532_10003941_pt1 | contig 13162 bp, 10 predicted proteins | sample PEATcosm2014_Bin_33_FD_119768 | JGI IMG/M metagenome (GOLD analysis project Ga0181532, IMG submission 119768) | Peatland microbial communities from MTU Mesocosm Facility, Houghton, MI, USA - PEATcosm2014_Bin11_30_metaG | ecosystem: Environmental > Terrestrial > Soil > Wetlands > Peat | place...
AATAAAAACCGATTGACCTGTTAGAACTACCAGTTATCTTCTACGTATAACTACTGTAGTGTACTGCCGTAGTAACGTCTCCATGGGAGACAAACCAGGTCTGATTCCCTGCCGCCGCCCACTCTCTGGATTCAAGCTGGAAACTCTGCAATGGACCACCGGTCGTTTCTTATGAGGTCACCATGCCCTCGATTCTGATAGCAGACGATCACCAACTGCTGGCGGAAAGTCTGCGCTCCCTTTTGAGTCCGACGTATCAGGTCGCGGGGCGGGTACTACCTAAGTCCGCAGTTCCCTTGCGACCTGGTTACGCTTCTCGCCGAGGCGGCACGCCGTCCCAGTCCCGAGCAAGGGCCCAAGCTTACGCAACGCCAGCGTGAAGTCCTGCAACTTGTGGCCGAAGGGAAATCCATGAAGGAAGTTGCAGCGCTATTGAAACTCTCCACGCGCACTGCAGAATCGCACAAGTACCAGCTCATGAAGCTGCTGGCCATCCGGACCAATGCCGAACTGGTGCAATATGCCATCAAAATTGGTTTGATCAGCATTCAGACGTTGCACACCTCCGCATAGGAATTGACTGTCGTTGAGGGAGACAGAAGTGAACGCTGCGGCTAGATCTCTAAACTCGGTCCATGGCTTGTTTCGAACCTTCCTCGAGGCTTTGCCCGACGCCTGTCTGGTCATCGATCGTTTTGGCAATGTGCTCGCGGTGAATGCGGCTTGGAATGACATCGTTCGCCACAGTGAAGTTTCCTCGGCCTTGGCGGGCAACCCGATCGGCGCGAACTATCTCTCCCTTTGCCGATCGACTTCGACGAGAGAGGGACTCGAAGAGGTTCGCCAGGGCATTGAATCCGTGCTGAGCGGGAATAGCTTGCAGTACGAGCGGGAATACCTTTCCCACACTTTGCACGGCATGCGCTGGTATCGCAAAATCGTGCGGCCGTGGCAGCAGTTCGGGGCACATGCCATCATTCTCCATCGGGAAATCACAGCAGAGAAGCTGACCACGACTTCACAGCAAACTTTGGATACGGAATTTCGCGCGCTTGCCGACGCGTCACCCGTGCTTGTCTGGATGTCCGGACCGGACGAGGCCTGCACGTTCTTCAACCGGGAGTGGGTTGAATTCACCGGTGTGCCGCTTGAAGAACAGCTTGGAAACGGCTGGCTGAAGCTGGTACACCCCGAGGACCGTGAAAGAATGTCGCAGACTTATCATGTTGCCTGGGGCCAACGGCATGTGTTTGAGTTTGAATATCGCCTGCGGCACAGGGACGGAGAATACCGGTAGGTGCGAGACCGCGGCTTGCCGCGTTTCGATGAACAAAATCAGATCATTGGCTACATCGGTTCGGCATGGGATCTGAGCGACCAGAAACAGGCAATCGAGGCTGCCTACAAGGCCAGCCGGCAGACTCGCCTGGAACACATCGTGGCGGTCATTGCAAACTCCGCGACGACGGTGCGCGACGCGCTGCAGCGCAGCCTCGATGTAATCTGCGAAACCATGGCATTTCCGGTGGGTCATGCCCTTCTTATCTATGATGACGAGCCGGGATTAGCGAAACCTGCGCACATTCTGTACTGCAAGGATATGAAACGTTTCGCTACTCTGTTCGAAGTCAGCCAGGCCATGAGTTTTAATCCCCAGTTGGGTGCCCCCGGGGAAGTTCTTCGCACCGGCAAACCCAACGTTCACGATATGAAAGGCAAATATCTGGATACCAACCAGTATCCTCGGGCTGCGGCAGTCGTGGAAGCCGGTCTGCAAGGGGGACTACACTTCCCGGTCGTGGTGGGCTCCAAGGTTGAAGCAATCGTCGAGTTTGGCAGCGACCGACCAGTGGAGTCCGATGAAGAACTGATCGCCACGCTTACGGCTGCCTGCGAGCGGTTATCGCGATTTTTCGAGCGTCGCCGAGCGCAAATAATGTTCCTGAAACAAAAAGAAGAATTGGAGACCTCCGCACAGCAGCTATTTGCCGTGGCTGGGCGCGTGGTGGAATCGCAAGAGGAAGAGCGGCGCAGGATTGCGCGTGAACTTCACGATGACTTTTCCCAGCGACTGGCGATCGTGAACATGAAAATTACCAGGCTGGTCGGACACGATCGAGCGCTGTCGGCCGGCGAGCTGAATGCCGATCTCGAAGAAGTCCGGGAATCGATTTCCTCTGTCGCGGAAGATCTGCACGGGCTGTCGCGTCAGCTTCACCCGGCCAGGCTCGAATTACTGGGTTTGATCGGGGCCCTGCGGGCGCAATGCGCTGACATTGAGCGCGCAGGGGGAATCCGCATCCTGTTCGAGGCCCAGGCTTCGAACGAGGACGCCTCGCCTCCGGTCGCTACGTGTCTGTACCGCGTGTTGCAGGAATCCTTGATGAATGTCGCCAAGCACTCAGAAAGTCAAATAGCCCACGTGACCCTCTTGCGCCTGGGAGAACAACTGGAAATGCGGGTTCGCGATGAGGGTCATGGCTTTGCCGTTGGCGAGGGAGCCGGCGAAGGCATCGGCCTTACCAACATGGAAGAACGGGTGAGCCTCTTGAACGGAAAACTGATCGTCAACAGCACCCCTGGCAAAGGCACAGAGATCCTAGTGAAACTGCCGGTGCACACGCGAGTTCAACCGGAGCAGTCGCCACACTGAGTTGCTAAACAGTTCTTTGGCCGCTGGCTCTGGATCTTGGTCAAGCCTGGTCCTGGGGATGAACTGTGAACCTTTCGTTCTCTCGTCCGCACCCTCAGTGCAGAGCCTCCAGCAGGCTCTTGAGCAGTTCCTTAAGGGGTATTTTGGCAGTGAGGGCGGGGATCATTGGAAGGGCCAGGCCTGCAAGCAAGGCGATGGCGGCACCCTTCTGAAACGGAAATACAACCATATCTTCCACATTCTTGAAGCTGGTTGACATGTCCGCCAGGGAACTTACGTCTGCGGTGCCAAGTAGCTCTCCCACGTTCACTTTGCGACGGGCCATCCACTTTTCGCGGAATTGCAGCGAATGGAGATGCCGGAGAGATCCGTAGCTCAGGTTTCCCTCCTTCTTTTCCCTGATGAGCTTAGGTGTGAACAACACTAACGGCAGGAAGAAAATGAGGACGACCAGGATGGCCAGTAAGGCAGCTGGCAATTTATAAGATCCCAACGTGGCTGCGCCTTCTACTACCCGCCACCGCCAAGTCGCACCGATCACAGAGGAAATCGCAAGCACTGCCGGGACGAAGGACTTCGGAATCTCGCCAAGAAACCCGAGGCCACCGGCAAGATCGCCATCGGTGGAATCCAATTGAAGATCCAGTCGAGACAGGTTCCATAGAACTACAATCCATATGATCCACTTCCAGAAGGCCAGCCCCAGCAAACTCAGAAAAAGGGCGTGCCCGACAAACAGGGAGTAATAGCCGGCCGGTGTGGGCGTATCTGATCCCGGTTGTATGGCCCAGGAGGCCAATGGGAGCTTGCCGGAGTGGAGGAAATAACCGATCTGCACAAACACGGCAATCAGGATGGCAATTTCTGGCAACCTGGCATCGCGCAATCTGCGTGCTTTTTCCATGATTGCCCGGAACCTGGACAGATCCCCCATGCGCACCAGATCAGCATCCAGGAAGTGTTGGGACATTTCACGAAAATGCGACTCCATGGTGATTTGGCCAAGGATGAGAAGAGGAATGGCCACGAACACCCGCGCATAAACACGATAATCCCTCAACAGCGTATAAAGATCGCCGTTTGTGCCGCTGTGTATAGCGGTCAGAACAACAAGGGGTAGCCTAGCAATCCCAATTGCGACCGGCAGTCTTCTCCCGAGGCTCCACCGATTCGGTTGAATCAACCGGGCCTTTTCCTGGACCCAATACACGGTTCCACCGCGTATTAGCGATATGGGCAGATCCGACTGCGTTTCAGTCACGATTGCCCCCTGACGAAATTCTCATCCATGTGCCGCCTTCCAGAGACCGTCTCTTTCCTTCACTCTTTGACCTGATCATTTCTCTTGTGCGGGGAGGAAACAGAGGCGAACTTGCGACCAGCCTGAGCTTGGCTCAACGCAGGAATCAGGTCGGTGACAAGGAAGTCTTTCAAGACATACCCAAGCCCTCCCGCTGCATCGCAAATCTCTTGCACTTCTGGGTCCTCGTGACTGGTAAGAAACACGATCTTTGTCGAACTTCCCTGCCTCTTCAGTTCCATGGCTACTTCGATTCCATTCAAACCTGGCATCGAGACATCCAAAACAACAACGTCTGGTTCTAACTCCAATGTCTTCTTCAGCGCAGATCGTCCATTCGTGACCGCGCCTACGACATCGCACGACTCCCGTAACAATGCAGTGACTGCACCCAGCATGAGGGCGACATCGTCCGCCACCAAGACCCGCATCCGCATCCTCAAACCTTTCCCTTACGTAGTTTGCGGGCCTCTAAAAGCAGCCCCGGACCCGGAGGCCCGGGGCTGTGCTCCACAGGGTGGTTATGCCCCTGAATCTTCCCCGCCCGAGAAAAATTCAGTTTGACAGCTCCCTGTAAAACCGTAGCCTCGCGGAGCAGGTGAAAGGGGATGGGCCATTCACCTATCTGGGCGACCACAAACTCAGTCCACGCAGTCCTGCCACGATAATCTGCAATCCAAGCGCAACCTGAATGATTCCCAACACCGTTCCGAGAAGCTGCAGCGGCATGCCCGCATATTTTAGAACTGGCCTTGCATAGAGCATGGCGAGAAGGTTGAGCAGCATCAACAAGAGCAACGCCCCGAATATCTCGGCTCGCGTGACGAAATCAGGGGTTAGGGTCATGAAAACAATCACCGCAGCCACACCGTAGGGGGTGACGATCGTGGGAAACGCCAGCGGCGAAACGGCCAGTCTCATCGAAGGATCGTACTCGCGATGCGCCGGCACACTGGAATCAAACTGATGCATGACGGTTTGCAATGCAACCAGGAAGAGAATGATTCCCGCGGCAATGGCCAGCACGGGAACGGAGACGTGGTATTTCCGCATGGATCGTTCGCCGACAAAGGCTGCGAAGACCAGAGCCGCGCAGGAAAACAGAAAAGCCCGTATTGCCAAACGCTTTCTAAAGGCGTCATCGGCATTGCGCGTCAGCTGAACGAAGGGCCCGAGAATCTTGATCGGACCAAGCATCAGGAACAGAAAAGTGAACATTTCCGTGAGGGTGACGGTGTGGAGCAGGTGCGGCTCGGCAGCCACGGGTTCTTGCCCGGCCAGCAGGCAGCACGGGAACAGGCAAGCGAGAACTGGCGCTACAAGGGCGACCTTTACGAATAGTCTCTGGTGGAGTGTGGCAAGAGGCATGGTTTTCTCTCGTTTCGGGGAAACACTTTGCGTGCACTTCAATGGCATGGCTACTGTCTGCATTTCCCGTCTTAGAGACTGTCGATCCTTTTGGAACTCTAAGCCCTAAAGCGATCCGCCCTCTTTCGAGGGCGGCACCGCTGACCTGATGTACATTACCAAAGATCGGGACGCAGAACAGGCGCGCCATTTGCAGGGCTTACCGTGGCGCGTTGATGACCACGTAGCTGGTATTGCCGCCCGCAAACTGTGGCTGGTACCAGGTGCTGCCGCATTTTTGGTAAGCGATGCCATTCACGATGACGGAAGAGCACGCGGGTGGAAGTGTATTCACCATAGATCCGACAACAGCCGCTGTCACCATGGTCGTTGCCGTCACCGCCGCCGCCGTTGCCACAGCTCCCCCAACGCTTTGATGGTAACAGCAACCGCTGTTGTACCCGCCGCCGTAGTACCCGCCGCGATTATTGTCTACGTTTACGTTCACGTTTTTATTCGAATTCACGTTGACGTTCTTGTTTGTATTGACGTTGGTGTTGCGATTCACATTCGTGTTTGAGTTTCGATTGCTATTGTTATTGCTTCCCCGGTTCACGCTGGATGTTGCACTGCCGCGGGACGAGTGGTTGCCACCCCCCGGGCCGGCGTTCACAATCGCGGAAAACGGCAGGAGCATTACAGTAAGCGCAACCAGAGACTTGTGAATTGTCTTGTTCATGGCGTTCTCCTTTTACTTTCCTGCGCCGTCAGACGCATTTGCACCCGCGAACACGATTTTCTGAGCGTCGGTCGGCGGCTCGAATTGGAAGGCTGCTTCGTTAAAAGAAGGGGCCAGGTTCCACTGGAGTACGGAACTGTATTGTGGCCGCGCTTCGTCGGTTAGTGTCGACAACACGAGCTTTCTTGGCAGCGGGAACTCGCCTTGCTGAATCCAGATTTGCCAGTTCAATCCGGGCTGGCGGAAAGCATATTGTTCACAAGTGACCCCGCCGACCTCGGCCGGACCAACTTCGATCGCCCCGGTAATCTCACCGACCTTGGACTTCGGCCCGCCCCAATAGAAAAGGTCCTCAAGGGGTAGCTGGATGCCATATTTGTCATCCACTTCCTCGGCGAGCTTTCCGACAGTCGCCGGAGCAGGAACCGTCGCGTAGTAGTTCACCCGTTGGGCATACAACGTGAAATTCTGGCCGTCATAGAAGTACAAACGGTGCTGGCGTGAACTGGTGACTTCTATGCGCAGACGATCGGGCATACGTGCCAGCAGATTGACGCGAGTATCGAACTGGATGAGTTCGCCGTCATCGAGTACGTCATCCTTGGTTGTCACCGCTTCCACCTGGAATGCCTTCAGCGTGCGCAGATAACTGCCCATGCTGTTCAGCGCGGCGATAGCCTCGGCATTAATGGCCGAGTCATCGGCCGCCGCTGCTTTCTTCGCTGTCGTAGCAGACGTCAGATTCTTCGCCGAAACTGGTTGTGTTCGTACTTGCGTCAAGAGCATCAGCAGCCCTAACGCCACTAATGTCAAAACAGCCAATCGCTTGTTCATTTGTTCTCTCCTTGTCGTCCAGGGCCTGTTCGAAATCGTTTGTTCGGCGAGGGATTCAACCAGAATTCTCGCGTTCCATCGAAAAATGGGATCCCCAAGATTAAAGTGGCCTCGGACCCGAAGGCCCGAGGCCGTGCTTTGCAGGATTCGTAATCCCCGGATTTTCCCCCGCCCAGAGAAAAATTCGAAAATTGCGGTCCTGCAAACTCGATAAATCCATTCGGCACCACAAGTTGATGGTTGGCCGCCCCTCGTCAACCCCAGCCAGAGAAAGCAATCTTGCCCTCAGAGCTTGAGGATGGGCGACCGTGTTGAGTCATTCCCTTGGGGGGTGCCATGGGGTTGGCATTGGTAACTCCGGTCGCCCCATTTATTGCCAGTTCGCTCTCGTGGGTCGAAATATAGCTTGTGTGCGCCCTATCGGATATTCGCAAAACTACTTGATTCGCCTCCGAAGAACTACGGTAGAGAAAGGTCGAAGATCCAGAGCAAACGACTCGCTCGGACCCGCAAACGATTGGAAACACTCGTATTCGGGGCGCGTATCCAGGTGCAGTTGTGCAACGGCAGCTCTGGAAGAGGTTGGCCTGTTGGCTCTGGGCGTCACTGCCCGACTCCTGTGCGTTTCTGGGCATCGATAGTCGCCGAAGATGTACTATGTTGCCTCTTTCTGAGAGTCGGAAGTGTGGAACGGAGTTGGGTCGAACATGAAAGAGACAAAGCTGCTGTGGGTTCTGGTTTTGGGATTTAGCTTGATGGGATGTTCGAAGAGTGGCTCACCGGGAAATGTGGCGAAGCCGGTTGAACCGGCGGCAGGCGTAACTGTCAGCAACTCGCCCGCTCCCGAACCAACCGTACCGCCTCCATCGGGGGCGGCCCCGCGTGCGCTCAAGACTGAAATGCGGAATGTGATGTTCCACCTGACGGACAGGTCCGCCGCACATCTGGAGACGCTTTCGGGTGAGCTGTGGCCCACAGGGAAAAATGAAGTGGTGGTGTTTGACGACAAGACTTCGTTTGAGGTACGGGTTACAAACGGAACCGTTTCGGTGACGCCGGACTCTTTGGCGCAGATCATGAATGATTACGTGTTTGCGCGAAACGATGCGCCACTGAAAGACATAGCGATTACCATCGACAAAGACCAACTGATCATCAAGGGGAAGCTGCACAACAAAGGAGACATACCGTTCACAACGGCGGGCACAGTAAGCACAACGCCCGACGGGCGGTTGCGCGTGCACACAGACAAGGTATCGGCACTGCATGTTCCGATGAAAGGCATGATGGCGCTGTTCGGGATCGAGCTGGCCAACGTGGTGAATACCAGCAAGATCGACGGGATAGATACGGATAAGAATGACTTGCTTTTGGATTTGGGTACGCTCCTGCCGCCGCCGCATATCCGGGGAAAGCCGAGCGGGGTACGTATCGACAAGGATGCGATTGTCGTCATTTTTGGAGACGGAGGAAAATCGCTGCCCCCACCGACCGAGAAGGGCAATTACATGACGTTCGAGGGCGGACCGGTGCGATTCGGGAAGCTGTTCATGCGCGAAGCGGATTTGACGATACTGGATATGGATCCGGGCGATCCGCTGGACTGGAATCAGGATCATTACAAAGACCAGCTGGTGGCGGGCTATTCAAAAATCAAGCCGAATTTTGGGCTGGTTGCCTTTGTGAAGGATTATTCGAAGCTGGGGCTTTCTCGCGGGGCACGTGCGACAAAGGTGCCTGCAGGCTGAGCGAAGTCCGCGGCCAGCCGGTGGATTAGGTCGAATGCGCGCGCAATACGGCTTAGAAGTCGAAATCGCCGTCGATGCGCCAAAGGCGGCCGACGGAGTTATAAAAGACGCCGTAATTGGGAGAGGCAAAGTACTGCTGAACGTCGCGTGGATTGTAGTGATTGGTCACGTCGATGACTTTGAGGCCACCGAGGAACTGAATGCGGTGGCTTTTGTATTTGAAATTGAAAGGATATTGAATCTTCAGGTCCAGGCTGGCGAAGGTGGGAAAACGCCCGGCCTCATCGCGCTGCCCGATGTAGTTCCAGTTTTGATCGAGCTTCGAATAGGGGAACCCGGTATGCGTGTCGAGGATGGGAACGAACTGAAGCTTGTATGGTAGCGCGATGATGCCCCAGAACAGGACGCGATTAGGCGCGTCAGCCGGAAGCGGGCCGTACTGGTTGCGGCGAATCAGCGGGTAGGGATTGTTGCCGAAAAACTGATTGTAGTCGTTCAACTCGCCGAGCGCTCGCGAACGGCCGTAGCTGGCAACAAGGCTGGTGCCCTCCATCGGATTCCAACGAAGCATGGCGAGGAATTCGTCGTAGCTCTGTGTGCCGGAATTGAGGAGTTGGAGTTGGGCGGGCTGAAGTGCGGTGGGAGCGACAGGATTGACAAAGAACTGGCGGTACCCCTCCCGGTGCTCGTAGCCGAATCGCAGAAGCAGATTCTGGCGCAGTTGGCGATCGAATTGGAGTGTGGCGCCCAGGCTGTAAGGCAGTCGAAACCCACCGTTGCTCGTGGCGATGACGTGCGGGTAGGTGGTGGGGCCCTCAATCAGCGTGTAGCCGTCGGCAGCGAAATCGGTGATGGTCTCGGCGGGAAAACTCGGAAAGATGGCAACGTTCAGGGGGATTTTGTCGTAAAAGAGACCGACACCGCCGCGGATGGCGGTGCGATTGTCCTTTGTGGGGGCAAAAACAAAGCCGATCCGGGGAGCTGCGTTGAAAGTATCGGAAGAGAGGCTGTCATGGTCGAGACGCAAGCCCAGATCGAGAGTGAAGCGCGGGTGAAGCTGCCAATTGTCTTGGAAATAGAGCGCCGCATTGTTTTTTGAAGCGGAGGAGGAAATCGCGGGGCCATAAGTGATTTCGCTAGAGAGGGTGTTGTTTTCGCGTAGCACATGAACGGCCAGATTGGAGACGTAACCGTCGTATGTGGAACGGGAAAGAGCATAACCGAAAGTTAAAACGTGTCGGCCGCGAAATTCGAGCGGACGGAGATGAAGTGCCTGGGTCCATTGATAGAGCCAGGTGTCACGATGCTGCGTCTCAAAAAAACTGCCGGAGTTTTGCTCTGGAAAAAGGGTCATCACGCCGGGCTGGGACTCTTCGGGAAACAGGCGGGAGTTGAGTTGCTTGAGGGAGAACAGTGACTGAACGAAACCGCCGCTCGATAAAATCCAGCGGTCGGAGACGGATGTGAAAAAGCCGCGATGGTCGTAATCGTTGGTGACCGGCTCGGGATTGAAGGTGTCGATATTGGCGTAGGTGGTGTTTTCCGGATCGAGAGTAAGAATGGCGGTGAGGCGGTGAGCGGGATGGATGTCCCAATCAAGCTGGGTCTGAGTGTTGACGCGTTGATCGACACGCACATTGTTGGGATTGGGGAGGGAGGGCACACGAAGGGTGTCGTAGCCATAGTAGAGAGATTGAAAGATATAGAGCTTGCCCTTGATGATCGGGCCGGAAAAGGCGAGATGCGGGGTCAGACTTTCAATTCCGTGAATGTGGTCATCAATCCAGCGGAAGCGCGGGATAGGATCTTCGAAAAGCCACTTCCACTCGTCACCACCGCCGCGGGTGGTAACTTCGATGACGCCGCTCGAGAAGCCACCATATTCCGAGGAGAAGGGATTGGAGAGCACGCGCATGGATTCAACGGCCGCCGTGGGAAGACGCAAGGCGGGCTGACCGGTGAAGGGGTCGCCTATGGTGGCGTTGTTGATGAGCGCCGTGGATTGATTCGCGTTACCGCCCTTGATGCGGATGAGGCCGTCGGGTCCGCGGAGAACTCCCGGAAGGAGTGGGAGCGCTTCCTGGAAATCGTCGTTGAGGCGCACGAGAGATTTGAGTGTGGCGGCGGTGAGAACCTGCGTGCCGCCGGAACTGGAAGCGGTGTCAACGCCAGTCGGATTGGCAGAGACGGTGACAGATTCGGATTGACTCTGCGGAAGTAGTTGAAAGTCGGCAACGAAGGGCGCGTCAGACTTCAGAGTGATGCGACGGGTGGCGGTCTGAAAACCACCGAGAGTGACGGTGAGATCATAGCCGCCGGTGAGGATCCCGGTGAACGAGTATTGTCCCAAGTCATTCGAGACGGCAGAAACTTCCCTGCCGGAAGAAAGGCTTTTCAGGGCGACGCGTGCGTTTGGCCAGAGGGTCTGGACCTTGTGGGCATCGATAGTGAAGATGGTGCCGGAGAGGCGAGCGGTGTCTGCGGATGCGACGGCAGGAACCGCCAATGCAAGAAGCAGGAGACACAAGAGTTTCGCTCGAGTCTGAAGAGAATTGCAGGTGCGAGGAAAAAGGCGTGCCAGCCGCATGAAGATGATCGTACTCGAGTGAGATGAGCTAAGCGGAGAGGACGTTGTACTGGATGGAGAACGGGTAACCCGAGATCACATTTCTAGCGGGCGAAGCCGGGACTCGGGCTGGGAGTCGCGAACGAGGCGGTAGGCGAGCCAAGCAACGACGGCGAACATGCCTAGCCAGCCGACTTGCCGCGTAAAGTGGCCTATCTTTTGATCGTAGAGAAGAACTCCCCACTGTTCGAAAAGTATGGTCCAATCACTTTCGTCGGAGTTGACGAGCGGTAGGGAGAGAGTGCGGGCGTCGGCCATGTAGGTGCCGATATAGAGAAAGTTCTCGAAAAACCAGAACAGTGAAAAGGCCAGGCCGTACGTCTGGCGATGATAAAAGAAAAAAGCAGCGCAGAGCAAAGGGACGATCAGTTCTCCCAGGGTGCCGCCAAGAATCATGATGGTGTGGCCGAACCAACTGAAGAAGAAGTGGCCGCCTTCGTGAATGGGGAGGTTGACGAAATCGACGAAGAGAAAGCCGGAAGTGTCGCGCCATGCGTAGAGGAGGAAGAGCAGATAGGCGGCCAGACAGGAGACTCCGCCGAAGCGAGAAACACGGGTCCAGTGATCGGGGCGGTCGAAGGGGATCTCCATGAAATGAGCGTAGCAGCAGAGGAAACCGGTGAATGGTGAATTGCGAGAGGTGTTGCTTTGGACGAACGGAGGAAGTTAAAGGCAATATCTACGAAAAAGTTAACTGTTGGGGCGGGAGGAATCGATGGATTTGGACTGGGTGAGTGAATCGTCGACGGCGGAGCCGGTGATGAGACGGGCGCCACGGCTGAAGGTGAGGTACTCGAATCCCCACTGTATAAAGACCTGAACGCGACTTTGGAATTGAACGATGTACATGAGGTGGATGAAGAGCCAAGCGAACCAGGCCAGGAAACCGGAGATGTGCACACCGAAAATGTTGGCGACGGCCGCGGCGCGGCCGATGACGGCCATATCGCCTTTGTTGAAGTAGCGGAACGGGGGCGGTTTCTGCTTTCCGGTGAGGCGGGCGAGAATCACTTTGCCGGCGTAACGGCCTTCCTGGATAGCGGGCTGGGCAACGCCGGGAACTGGCCTGCCATCTTCCATTTGTACATACGCGAGGTCGCCCGCGATGAAAATGTCCGGGAAATTGGGGACGGTTAGGTCGGGGAGAACTTTGATCTTGCCGGTCCGATCGGTTTCGGCGCGAGTGCGTTCGGCCAGACGCGTACCGAATGAGGTGGCGTCCACACCGCCTGACCACAGGATCGTTTTGGCGTCGAGCCTGCCGGTGGATTCGGCGTGTTTGTAATTTAAGCCCTCGGAATCGATGCTGGTGACGAACGTATTCTTGCGCACGTCGACACCGAGGTGCGCGACGAGCTTTTCAGCTTTGCAGGAGAGGTCTTCGGGATAAGCGGAGAGAACGCGCGGGCCACCCTCGAGAAGAATGATGTGCGCCTCCTCCGGGCGGATGCGGCGAAAATCGTGGCGCAGGCTTTCACGGGCAATTTCTGCAAGGGCTCCGGCGAGTTCGAGGCCCGTGGCGCCGGCGCCGACGATAACGAAGGTGAGCCAGGCGCGCGCTTCGGGCTCCGTGGTAGCGCGTTCGGCTTGTTCAAAAGCATAGAGAAGCTTATGGCGAATGGCCGTGGCTTCCTCAACGGTTTTGAGGCTGGGAGCGACGTCGCGCCACTGATCGTTGCCGTAATAGGAGGTTTCCGAGCCAGTGGCGATGATCAGCGAGTTGTAGCCGAAAACGGAACCATCGCGCAGAGAGACGGTTTTTGCAACGGGATCGATATCGACGGCTTCGCCGAGGAGCACTTCGACGTTTTTCTGGCGGCTGAGGACGGAACGAATGGGCGCGGCGATATCACCGGGAGAGAGCGAGCCGGTGGCAACTTGATACAGGAGCGGCTGGAAGAGGTGGAAGTTGCGC
>Ga0181532_10003942_pt1 | contig 13161 bp, 13 predicted proteins | sample PEATcosm2014_Bin_33_FD_119768 | JGI IMG/M metagenome (GOLD analysis project Ga0181532, IMG submission 119768) | Peatland microbial communities from MTU Mesocosm Facility, Houghton, MI, USA - PEATcosm2014_Bin11_30_metaG | ecosystem: Environmental > Terrestrial > Soil > Wetlands > Peat | place...
CGAAGGGTCCGTACCTACTCCGCCGCTCGAGGCCACCGACGGGCAACCGCCGCCTTCTCCATTATCTCCCCCACAACCGATGCCGCTGTTCTCGTCCCAGTACACCGGATTGCCGCTGGGCACCACTGCGTTCTGCAGGTTAAGCCAGTAGGTTGGGCCGCTCGTCAAGCCCACATTCAGGCCGGTGACCGTGATCTTGTCGATGTCGTAGCCGTACTGGTTGACGGATAGAAACTGGTCGGTCAGGTCCTTGCCGCTGGCCGTACCGGAGCCATACACGGTTCCGCCTACAGGGTATGCGGTGATGGACCAATCCACCGAGGTCAGTATGTCACCTGGAGATTCCCAAACCCCGAAGTTAAAACCGCCGACCGTGGAGTTGTTCAGCAGGGTGAAGCTGTCTCCGATGACAAAACCGAAGTTTATAGTCCAGGCATCGACCGAGCCGTTGATCGGACCGTTGTCGTACAAATCCTGCTGCGCCGAGGCTGGAACCACAGCCAGCGTCAGACAAAGAGTTGTGAACAAAACGATCTGTGCTTTCATGAGCCGAACCCTCCTTTGGATTCAAGTCGCAAAAAGCTTACATCAGCTTGCGGCGCACCACGCCAGCAAGGCCGAGGATTCCAGAACCAAACAACATGATGCTGCCGGGCTCAGGCGTGGTGCCTGCGCCGGTGCCGCCGATGGTAAACGACTCGGAAGGAATCGTACCTATACCACTGTCGGATGCGCTCGACGGGCAGCCTCCGCCGCCGCAGCCTATGCCATTGTTCTCATCCCAAAAAAAGTAGTCGGCTAACTTGCTCTGCGCATTCTGTAGACTGAGCCAGTAGGTACCTCCGGTGGCAAAATTCACGTTCAGTCCGGTCACCGTGATCAGGTCAATGTCGTAGCCAAACGAGTTCTCGGAAAGGAATTGCGATACCAGCGTACCGCCGCTGCCCCCGCCCGACAGGGCTGTGCCCGAGCCATAAACTGTCCCGCCGTTCTCCGCCGAGGTGAGGGACCATTGCAGGCTGATCATTGGGTCGGATCCCTCATTCCAGGCGCCGAACGAAAAACTGTTGACGGTCTGGCCGCTGGAAAGATTGAACGTGTCACTCACGACGAAACCATTGACGATGTCGAAGGCCCCCTGGCTGCCGCTGATTGGACCGTTGTCATAAGTCCAATTCTGCGCCGAGGCTGGAACAACAGCCAGCACCAGACAGAGAATAGTCAAAGCAATACTCGTTTTCATGGCTGCGCCCTCCTCAGGGCTAAGTTGCTAAAGTTTAGAACAGCTTGCGGCGCAGCACGCCAGCAAGGCCCAGGATTCCAGAGCCAAACAGCATGACGCTGCTGGGCTCAGGGGTGCTTCCGCCACCGGTTCCGCTGATGGTGAACGATTCGGAGGGTATCGATCCGTAGTAGCTGTCGGATGCCATCGACGGGCAGCCCTTGGACATGCAGCCGACGCCGCTATTCTGATCCCAGAAGACCGGGTCGCCGCTCTGAATGACCGCGTTCTGCAGGTTGAGCCAGTAGGTAGTGCCGGAAGTCACGGAGGCGTTGAGACCCGTCACTGTGATCAGGTTGATGGAGTAGCCAAACTGGTTGGAGGAAATAAATTTGTCGGTCAGGTTATTGCCGCTGGCCGTACCCGAGCCGAACACCGTTCCACCGTTTTCCCCGGAGGTGATGGACCAGTCCACCGAGAGCATAATGTCGCCGGGGAATTGAAAGGTGCCGAACGAGAAACCGTTGACGGACGAGCCGCCCGCGACAAACGTGTCACTCACGATGTAGCCAAAGTTGATGGTAAAGGCATCCACGTTGCCGTTGATCGGACCGTTGTCGTATGTCCAATTCTGCGCCAACGCCGGAACCGCAGCCAGCGCCAGGCAGAGAAAGTTAAGCCAAGCGATACGCGTTTTCATGGGTGGACTCTCCTTCGATTCAGTTTTGATAGACCAGATCGCCTCTCCTGGCCCTGAAAATGGCGCTCATATTACACCCAATCGCCTAACCGGCACAGCAGCTTTCTGGCCGACCCCGCCGCGGCAATTACGGCGTGATCTCCCAGGCGACACCATAGCCATACGCCCCGCCCTTGGGAGCGGTTCCGTACAGGTTGCCCATTGCATCCACGGTCACGCTGCCGACCGGAAGGGCCCCGTCATCGCCGCCGGTGAAATCATAGAGATCGGTGTACGTCCAACCCCCGTTGAATGGCGCCAGCCTGAAAACCGAACCCCGTTGATAAGCGCCACCGGCTTGGGCGGTGCCATAGAGATTGCCGGCTCCATCCATAACCAGACTATCGAAGGGCGCGCTGCCTCCCGGAAAACTGTAGAGCAAGGCATAGGTCCAACTTCCGCCCGAGGGCGACAACTCAAACACCGTGCCTCCGCCCCCGGATCCCCCAACTACGTCAGTGCCATAGAGATTGCCCGCTTGATCAAAAACCAGTCCGCCTGCGGGCCCGGCGCCGTCGCTTCCCGCTTCGAAAGAGTAGAGAGTAGTCGCTACCCAGTTCGATCCAGAGGGACTGAGTTCGAAGACGCTCCCCTGGCTATAGCGACCTCCCACCTCAGTCGTCCCATAGAGGTTTCCCGCTCCGTCAAAGATCATTCCACTCATAGGGTGAGAGCCATCGGGACCACCAAAGGCGTGGATGACGCTTTCGCTCCACCCGCCGTTGGAGCGGGTGAGTTTGAAAACAACTCCATCATCGAAGACGCCATCGTAGGCGGTAGTGCCGTAGAGATCTCCGGCCTGGTCGAAAACAGGAACTACATAGACAGGAAAGCCGCCATCATCGTGCCCGGTGAACAAGTAAAGGACTGTCTCCGTCCAGCTACAGGACACGGTTTTGCAGGCCGTCTGAGGCGGCTTGAGGTTGTACACCGTTCCACATCCGTAGCAATTGCCGCTTCCACCACTCGAGGTCGTGCCGTATAGGCTGCCATCGGGCCCGAAAACTACTTCACCCTCGGGGTAAGCCCCGTCAGAATTGCTTCCGAGAAAGTCATGCAGAGTAGTCAGGGTCCAGCCGGGGCCGCTTCTCGACAACTTGAATACTAAGCCGCAGCCGTACTCGCAGTTATCGACGCCACCTTCGTACGCCGTCCCATAAAGATTTCCTCCTCTGTCGAAGGTTAAACCGGCGTACGGGTTGCCTCCGTCCATTCCGCCCGTGAAAGCATGAATTACAGTGAAGGATTGCGCCTGCGCCGCCTGGGTTGCGGCGACGATCGATGCAAAACCAATTGCCAGCGCGAGCACGGCGGTGACCGGTCGCAGGCTCAGGTCGAAACCACCGATCCTACTCTGCTGCGCGCTCGCCATGAAGATTCTCCTTCTCGGAAGCGAGTTTTACTCGGGTGACGGTTGTCGGTTCACTCTTGCTCAGAACACCTTGCGCCGCAGCACGCCGGCGATGCCGAGAATTCCGGACCCAAACAGCATGACGCTGCTGGGTTCAGGCGTGCTTCCGCCGCCGGTGATGGTGAACGCTTCCGAAGGAATCGTACCTACTTCGGATGCCGAGGCCATTGACGGACAGCCAGCGCCTTTACCGTTGTCTCCCCCGCAGCCTACGCCCGAATTTTCGTCCCAAAATATGTCACCTTCGGAGACCTGGGCGTTGTCTAGGTTGAGCCAGTAAGCCCCCCCACTGAGACTCACGTTCAAGCCGGTGACGGTGATCAGGTCAATGTCGTAGCCAAGTTGATTGGTGGAAAGGAACTTGTCTGTAATCTGGCCGCCGCTGGCGGTACCCGAGCCATACACCGTGCCTGAGTCCTCCCCCGAGGTAACGGACCAGCCCACGGAGGTTACGCTGTCGCCGGGGAGTTCCCAAGCACCAAAGTCGAAACCGCCGACCGTGGAATTGGCCGACAGTGCGAAGGTGTCGCTGACGATAAAGCCAAAGTTAATCCTCCAAGCGTCGGTTGTACCGTTGATCGGACCGTTGTCATAGAGCACCTGCGCCGACGTTGGAATTACAGCCAACGCCAGGCACAAAATGGTGAGCGAAGCGATACGCGTTTTCATGGACCAGATCCTCCTTGAGGTCCAAGTCGCAAAGAGCTCAGAACAGCTTGCGGCGCAGTATACCGGCAAGACCTAGAATTCCGGAACCAAACAGCATGACGCTGCTGGGCTCGGGAGTGCTCCCGCCGCCAGTGCCGTTAATGTCGAACGACTCAGGCGGACAGTTTCCGCCGGCTGAAATACAACCCGTCCAATCAGCTTCTGACGGGCAGCCGCCTCCCATACCATTGTCGCCCTTGCAGCCGACACCATCGTTTTCGTCCCAGTAAACCGGGTCGCCGCTGGGAACCGTTGCGTTCTGCAAGTTGAGCCAGTAGGTCGTATTGGAGATCAAAGCTACGTTCAGGCCGGAAACTGTGACCTTGTCAATGTCGAAGCCGTACTGGTTGATGGAAATGAACTGGTCTGTCAGGTTCTTGCCGCTGGCAGTACCGGAACCATACACCGTTCCACCGAAAAACTCGGAGGTAATGGACCATTCCACCGAGGTCAGGACGTCACCTGGATATTCCCAAACGCCGAAGTTAAAACCGCCGACCGTGGAATTGGCGGAAAGGATGAAGGTGTCACCGACGACGAAGCCGAAGTTGATGGTCCAAGCATCGACGGTACCGTTGATCGGCCCATCATCATAGAGAACCTGCGCCGAAACTGGAATAGCGGTCAGCGCCAGGCAAAGAATCGTAAGCGAAACGATGTGGGTTTTCATGGACCGGACCCTCCTTCGGGTTAAGTCGCGAAACGTCAGAACAGCTTGCGCCGCAGCATCGCCAGCAGGCCGACGATTCCGGAACCGAACAGCATGAGGCTGCTGGGTTCAGGAGTGGTGCCGCCGCCGGTGATGGTAAATGCTTCCGCAGGAATCGAGCCCAGCGCGTTCTCGGAGGCCGCCGACGGGCAGCCGTTCGACTGGCAGCCGAAACCGCTATTTTCATCCCAGTACACCGGGTCGCCGCTGGGGACCATTGCGTTCTGTAGGTTGAGCCAATAGGTCCCGCCACTGAGACCGACATTGAGGCCCGTCACCGTGATTTTGTCAATATCGTAGCCATATTGGTTGCTGGAAATGAACTGATCTACCAAGTTCTTGCCACTGGCGGTACCGGAGCCATACACGGTCCCGAATTGCTCAAACTTCGTAATGGACCAGTCCAGCGAGGTCAACATGTCGCCGGCATCTTCCCAGACGCCGAAGTCAAAACCGCCGACCGTGGAGTTGGCCGACAGTGTGAATGTGTCACTGACTATGTAGCCGAAGTTGATGGCCCAGGCATCGGTTGTACCGTTGATCGGACCGTTGTCGTAGAGAACCTGCGACGACGCTGGAATTGCAACCAGCGCCAGGCAGAGAACTGCGAGCGTAGCCATCCGCGTTTTCACGGACCGGGACCTCCTTCAGGTGGAGTTCGCGAACAATCGGAGCCACCCTTGGGACCCTGAAATGGCGACTATAATACACCCATTCCCGGACGCGGAACCAGCGATTCTACAGCCGGTCAATTCCCCAGGAATTCGTTCATGTCGGGCGCCGTGGCGCAGTTTCCCGGGAAAACCGAAACCCCGGCCAGTTTAAGCATGAACCGGCAAGTGCTCTCATGTTGGTACACGGTTATCGGAATCAGCGACCCGCTGGGTGGATATCCCAGGTTTACGTCGGGGCCGACGGCCACCCAGGAAACGTGCCCGCCGCCAAACTGCGTGTCGCTGTCCTCCGATTCGTCGAAGGTGATAATCAACAGTCCGCCGCCGGGCGTGTTGAAGTCGGGACTGGCGAGCAGCGGTGCGATGTTGGTTTGCAGCCAGGCGTCCGCCATCGCCAGAGTGCCGTCATGCGCGTCGTCCAGCAGGTTGGGCACGATGAACCCGTAATTCGGCAGCGTGTGGTTGGCGATGTCGGTGGCGAGCTGCGTGAACGGTACCAGGTTCTGCTGCTGGGCCGGGTCATTGCGAACGTCGGACATGTACGACAACGGATTATGGCGTTCAGCATATTCGCCGGAATCGCCGCCGTAGTAGCCCCGGTAGGGCAAGGACTCCGAATATTCTTCCCAGGTTTTTCCTGCGGCGAGCAGTTCCCGGACCACGTTGTCCACGGTCACGGTCTGGGTGTAGCCGTCGTCGTTGGTGATGATCTGTCCGGTGGTCAGCATGAAGTAATTGCCGATGGAGGGGTGGGTGTCCGCGTAATACGCCGGCGCCGAAGAATAGGTACTCGCCAGACTGTTCAAATACGGCATCTGCGGATTGCCGATGACGTCGCTGTAGCTGTGGTTTTCCTCCATGACGATGAAGACGTGCTGGACTTGCAAGCTCGGGCGGACGGCCGTCGAACCGTTGGCCGCACTCTCTGACGGGTGGTCTGGAATTTGCGCGGACGCAGTCGTGGCAACGGCGATCAGCAGTGTGAAGGTCAAGGCCAGAAGTGTAAGTAATCTCGTGAACATCTCTTCTCCAGTATGGGCGCTGTGGGTGTATACGCTACTATGCGACGCCGGAGCGGAGCAAGAGAAATTGTCCAACACCCGGGCCTCGCTCGGGATGACACTCTGACTTACGCTCTCTGAATAACCCGGCTTAAAGTGTAGGCAGGGTATCGCCCGGGAGGAGGAGCTTGAGCTAAGAGTCTTTCCCGAAATAGAACGAATATTGAAAGTAGTTATAATACTTCACAAATTTTGTGGTAAGTTTTACATGTCAATACTCCATGTAGAATGTGCTATATTGAAACTAGAGTTCGAGATTGGGAAGAACTTCTCCAGACCTTCCCGAAAAACCAACCCAGCCAAGCGCTGGGTTTTCGCGTTTCTGGCGAAGTTGGGAAGCCGCGCAGCGGCGACTGGGACGCGACACAGTTTCCTTCGGCCCAGAGGACATCACTCCAGAGTTCGATTAACCGTTTGGTTCGACTCGGAAAACGATGTCGTCCGGGCTCCGGAGTAACGGTCCGGCGCTGACAAGAGGTTCCGAAAAGCGCCTGGTTTTCGCGTTTGACATGGCAAGAACTCGAAAAACAGATACCACAAGAATTCAGGTTGGCTGCCGCCCCGCTTCACTGCGGTTTCTTCGACGTAGAAATTTTTCACGAGGTGAAAACACAATGATCGAGCTAAGTTATGAAGAGTTGAAAGCCAAATTGGAGGAGTTGCAGAAAAACGTCCCGGCAACGAACTGCGGCGGCCCGGAATTCAAAGTAAGTGAAAAAGGCGCCGTGAGCATGTACGGTCTGGGCCGCTTTCCGGTCACACTCTATTACGAACAATGGCTCAAGTTGCTGGACCGTGTTGAACGGCTTCGCGGCTTTCTCGAAGCCAACAAGAACACGGTGAAGCTCCGGAGCCGGAGGCCAGACGGTTGCTAAGCAAGCCCTGGCTTTGAGGGGTGCGCCTTCAGATGGTTAAAATCCATGCCTACAGGCCGGCCGAGTGAAGTTTGGGCCGACCCACTGCCGGCCCAAAGCCATCATTTCTTTGGCTGTGGCGGGGAGGCCGGCTCGCTGCTTGGAGGAACGATGCTCTTCAGCCGCATGTAGGTGACAAGGTTGCCGTAGTGTTCCAGATCGTGCATGTTGTTGACGGTCAGGGCCCCCAGCCTTGGTGCGTCGTTTCCGAAGAGCTTGACCATTTGAGCAGCAGACGCGTCCGTCATGCCGTCGTAGGCCTTGTCGCAGTAGGCGAAAGCATCTTTGAGGGCGGCGATGAGATCGGCTTTCGACGTTTTGGTCTGCTCGATCTTAGGGGCGGGATTATTCTCGCCGAGCGCTATGGAACAAAACATGTACTGTGCGTCGGCCACGTGGCCAACGATCTGGCCGTAGCTGCGGACCGTATCGATGGGCTTAAAGTTGTAATTCTCCTCGGGCATTTTTTCGGCTGAGCGGAGCAGGATGTCCTTCACGTGTCCGTAGACGTGCTTGTTGAATGTGCTGAGCGGATTATCCGGAGTTTTCATTTGGCCGGCGGACTTCTGGGCGTCGGACTGGGCAAAAGTCGCCGCGGTTACGAACATCAGAACAACTGACAGCGCGATGCGAACGGATTTCATGTTTCATTCTCCTTAGGTATAGATTTGAGGCCATGTGACCCACCCAATGTTCCTTTGCTTGGGTGGGGTCGTTCGGGTTCTGCGGGGCCTGCCTCCCGCCCTTTAAGGCTGGCGGAAGGATGGGGCACAATCATGATCGTAGCCTGGGTTACCCGCGCGAAAACTCATCTCCATCTATCTCCAGGCTTCGTTACGAAATTTGCCAAAACATAGGGCCAAAGAATCACAATCAGATCCAAAACAACCCCGATAACCATGGCCTTGGCAAGGTCTGTAGATCGGACGGCGGACCGCATCGGAAGCGCAACTGCGATCAACCACACCGCCTTGTAGAACAGTTGCAGGAGAAGTAAAGGCAACATCTTAATCGGATATCGAAGCCCCAAACCCGACAAAGCCGACAATGCCGCCCAAAAACTGAAGGCAACGCCACGCACTGGGTCCCACGCTCCTACATGGTTGATGATTCCAGGCCATACGTCGAGTCCGAGCAACACGAAATTAAGCAGGTAAAGCAATCTCATTAGATACAGACGGAACGTTGATATTTCTTCAGACATTGTGCCACCCCCTCTCTTCAATTACCGCTGGCCTGCTCCTTCCATCGTTGAACGTTCACGCCCTTCACGAGGAGCCACAGGGTCAGCGCTCCTTCCCCGAGGATGCCGGGGGCCAGATTGTAGGGGGACAGATGGCTTGCGAGCGGCGGTGACAGAAAGGTCAGCCAACCCAAACCGCCAATCGCCATCAGCACGCCCAGAATTCGAGGCAGGAAGGTCGACTTGAAAATGAGGTAGCCGATCAGCAGGCAATAGAATCCGAAAAATACCAGGGGGTTGATGTGGGAGGCGGCGAGATGAAAGGGAGTAAGAGCCCCAATGGCGCATCCCACGAGGCTGAAGAACGCCGCCAGCAAAGAGATGCTCCGGTTCACCGGCTTAAAGATGTCATAGAAGAGCAGCGTCACAGCGATATAGCACGCGGTCGCGATGAGGATGGCCGCCAAACCCAACCTGCCGCTAACAAAGAGGGCGAGTGCTCCTGTCAGTATGTTGAGCAAATAAAAGACACCGGCAATCCTGGCCTTGAAACGCGGTGACGCTTCTGCAATCCGCTCCATCATTTCGTTGCCTCCGGGAGGGGACGACACATCAACGTGGCGCGCCGAATGTTCCAACGCCCATAAGGGCCGTGAACACAACGAAACCGCCCGCCATTGTTAAGGGCCCCCCAGCCGAGAAGAAGGTGCGCTTCGTTCTGGAGAGGTAATACGATGACTGGCGCCGAAAGTTTCACTTTGTTTCCGTGAAAGTTCGGACAAAGGTTCCTGTGGCTCATGACTCCTTGCTCTCGCTCGCCGGCGTGTCGAAGCCGCAACGTCCGCGCATGCCTTGCCGGAATTTTTCGCGCTCCTCAGGGGTCATGCGTTCCCAGCGCTCGGCCATGCGACGGCCGGAGTAGGAGCGGCGGAATCCGCGGGCCACATGGATTACAAATAGGCAAGCTGCCCTTTGCTCAACGGTTAGAACAGCGGACTCATAATCCCTTGGTTGCTGGTTCAAGTCCGGCAGGGGCCACCAGGCTCGCCGATGAGGATCTAAACGAGATTCATCTTCTGAAGCAACGATTTGAACCGAGGGTGGCTGCGCAGGTTGTGAAAGAGGAACGAGCCCTTAATTCCGTAGATTGCACCCGAGCGCTGTTCGAAGGCGCGTTCGAGCCAGTCAATTGCTGTATCGGCTTCTCCCAAGCCCGCATAAACGTAGGCGAAGTGGTATGGCGATACGAACTCATGGATCGCCCGATCGTGCAGTTGTTGCAGGACCTTCCTTGCTCGTTCGACATTGCCGGTGACTGCGTAGGCTTGCCCAAGCTGCGATAGGAAGAGCGTGGAGTTGGGAGAGAGTGTCCATGCGTGCTCAAGCGATGCTATGCCCGCCGCATGGTCACCATGAAAGATGAGCGCCCAACCGAGATTGGAGTGGGCCCGGGGCGCTCCAGGATCATCGCGGAGGGAGCGCCGCGCTTCTTCCAGAGCCTCGTCAATCCGTCCAGCGCGTAGCAGGGTTGTGGCGACATCGGTTTGGATCAGAATCGGGTCAAGCTCACGTGCCTGGCGCACTTCCCGCAGGGCGTCGTCGTATCGTTCCAGCGAGGCACAGAGCCAGCTGTAGTGGTTATGGGCTTCGGCGCTGCCGGGGCTGAGCTCGATAGCCGTTAGGAACTCGCGTTCAGCACTTAGCCAATCGAAGTCGAAGACGAAACGGACGAACCCCGAGATGCCGTGCGCTTCCGCCAGTTGGTCGTCGATCTCTAAGGCCCGGGCGGCAGCTGCCCTGGCATTTCTTATCGTGTCCTCAGGAAAGCTGCCAGCAAAACCGTTGATGCAACTCTCAGTGTAACTTTCCGCCATGCTTGCCCAAGCGAGGGCGAAAGATGGATCGCGGGCAATCGCGTCGCTGTAATCGATGAGACTACGGCGAAGGCCGTCCTCGGAGAAGCGATAGAAGGAGTTGCGTCCCCGAAGATAGAGCTCATAGGCCTCGAAATTCTCGGTGGGCCGCCGGCCGACTCGCGCGCGTTCGTCATTCGATAGCTGCGCACGCAGTGCAGTGGCGATATTCAGCGCCACCTCAGACTGGATTGCGAATATGTCGGTGAGGTCCCGGTCGTAGGTGTCCGACCAGATGTGCTCGTCCGTAAAAGCATCAACCAGCTGGGCGACGATACGTACGCGGTTGCCAGCGCGCCGGATGCTGCCTTCGACCACTGTCGCGGCGCCTAGCTTCTCGCCGATCTGCCGCAGGCTGCGATCGCTCTTCTTGAATGCCATAACCGAGGTACGCGAGATCACCTTCAGCGATCGAATCTTTGCCAGATGAGCGATAACGTCCTCGGTGATTCCGTCGGCAAAGAATTCGTTTTCGGAGTCGGCGCTAAGGTTCGAAAATGGCAGTACCGCAACCGAAGCGGCTCGCGGCTGGATGGCATGCAGGGTTTCGGCGGGAGTGAGTGTGGTAAGCACGAACTCCAGATCGCGAGCCGACTGGAACCGGGCCGAACGCTCTTTCTCCAGGCAACGCGCGATCACACGGGTCGAGGCTCGGGGACAACTCGTGGCGGCGACGGCTCGGCGCCTCCGGTTTATTGTGCAGTATGGCCGCCAGAGTCTCGATGGCATTCGGCCGGTGGAAAGCTCGCTCGCCCGTCACAATTTCGTAAAGAATGCAGCCAAAAGAGAAGATGTCGGCTCGGGTATCGACGCTCTCGCCGCGCACTTGCTCAGGTGCCATGTACCCGACCGTGCCAAGAATGGTCCCGTCCTTCGTGGAACCGCTGAGCGTGGTCGCGTCTCCGATCAGCGAGCCGGTGACAGCCTGCTTGCGCGCCAAGCCGAAATCGAGCACCTTGACGCCCCCGCCCTTCGCCAGCTTGATGTTCTGAGGTTTTAGATCGCAGTGCACGATCCCTTGGTCATGAGCCGCCGTGAGCGCCTGTGCAATTTGAATGGCGATGAAGAGAGATTCCTCAACGGCAAGCGGGCCTCCTGCAAGGAACTCGGCGAGTGTCGGCCCATCGACCAGTTCCATGACCAGCGCTCGTGTTTCGCCGCTCGCCTGGAAACCATAGATTTGCGCGATGTTCGGGTGGTTCAACGATGCAAGGAGGCGGGCCTCGCGTTCCAGCCTTGCGCCGCGCTCAGGGTCTTGGGTGAACTCAGCGGGTAAGAATTTCATTGCGACCTCGCGCCCCAACTGGAGGTCCTTCGCACGATAGACCACGCCCATTCCGCCCTCGCCCAGCCGGGCAGTGATCTCGTAATTGCCGAATCGGTTGCCGATCATGAGAGCAGGGTCTCCGCGTTGGCACTAACGCCTGAAGTGAATCCGTCGAAGTTAACGCCCCAATTTTAGAACACCGGCTGGATGTTGGTCGCTGTAGCCACGGCATCGCCAGATACAGCCAGCCTTAAGCCGGGGACGGCGGCCCCTCCCGTCAGGAAGGTGAGCAGATAAACGACACCGGTAATCCTGGCCCTGGGACGCGGCACGCTTCTGCGATCCGGTCCTTCATGACGGCTGTGTTCACACTCTCCTCACACGAGGGATTGAATCGGGACTACATGCGAATCAGATCGGGCCGGGAGAACGGCTTCTCCTCCTCAACAATTCGCAACCCTGGCGGAAAAGCTCCAGCCGGAAGGATGCAATGGCGCCCTGTCTATTTCCGCTACCCTGTAGAATGGCGAGTGGGGGCTGGCTGGCCGCAGCGGGCAGCTCACATCAAAGAACTAAGGTTCCCCAGCACGTGCTGCATGCGCGCGGGCTGGGCGGGGAAGCCGGGGGGTCCCCAGCAAGCGCCGTATTTGCGCTGGCTGGGGTGGAGGAGCTGCCAGGGAATGGACATGACGTGGGTGACCGACCGCATCGCGGTGGGCGGCGGCATCTGGACTGAAGACAAAATGATGGAGGTGGTGCGCGCCGGAATCACCCACATCATTGACATGCAGATCGAATGGGACGACACCCGGATGGCGCAGCCGTACGGCATCAAGGTGTTGTGGAACCCGACAGACGACGACTTCCGCCCGAAGCCGCCGGAGTTGTTCCAGCGCGGCGTGCAGTTCGCGCTGGAGGCGCTCGACGATGCCGAATCGAGAGTGTTCATCCATTGCGCCGCCGGGGTGCATCGCGCACCCATGATGGCGCTGGCGGTGCTGCGAGCCATGGGCTTCCGGCTGCAGGATGCCATAAACATGATCGAGTCGCGGCGCCAGGTGGTGGACTTCGCCGAGGTTTACGTGCAGAGCGTGGAGCAGTTCATGCGGAGCTATCAGCCCGTAGGGCAGGAGCGGTAGCAGGCAGCAGCTAGCGACGTTCTGCTTGTCTGGTTGCTTCAGCAGACCGCTATAGGTTGGGGTTCACGTTAATCAGCTAGGTCCCGCGCGCCGCGTATGCGCACGTACTCCGTTGATTTCCGGACAGTTCCAAGACCGAGCAGGGTTTGAAATGCGGCCGCAGGCTGCTTACGGCGATTGTGCCGAAAGACAAACTCGTCCAGATAAACTTGGAGTTGAGC
>Ga0181532_10003945_pt1 | contig 13153 bp, 11 predicted proteins | sample PEATcosm2014_Bin_33_FD_119768 | JGI IMG/M metagenome (GOLD analysis project Ga0181532, IMG submission 119768) | Peatland microbial communities from MTU Mesocosm Facility, Houghton, MI, USA - PEATcosm2014_Bin11_30_metaG | ecosystem: Environmental > Terrestrial > Soil > Wetlands > Peat | place...
ATCTACAACGGCTCGGAAGAGGAGCAACGCTCCCTCGATTCGACCTGCCGCAAACTTCACCGCTTCCTCAGTCAACCCCAGCGCTGAGCCGCCAATCACCCACGAATCCCTCAGACGAAGCATGAAAATGGGGCAGGGAAAAACTGAAAATATTCAGGCTTTAGAATCGCCCAACTGTATGTGGGTTAAAGACTAACAATTTAATCCCTCGACTGCTGATACTCCGTTTGGGTCGGCCATTCAGAATATTACAGAGTGACATTCTTGGTGGTCGGGAATGTGGGAGAAAGGCGAACAGCGGCCCACCTGTCTCGCTCCGTAACGCTCAGAGACAATGGGTGAAACCGCCCTGACCCACTGGCTCTGCACGTTCACAGGTTCAGGCAGTGCCCCGTGATTCCCAGCTCAGCCCAATTCCTCTTATTGCAGCGCCACAATGTCGATTTCGATAAGCGCGTCTCTGGGCAATCCCGCCGCTTGCACGGTCGTGCGCGACGGCGGAGCGTTGGTGAAGACTTTTCCATAAACTTCGTTCATGGCTGGAAAATCAGAGATGCTCTTCAAGAACACCGTCGCTTTCACCACGCGATCCATGCTACTTCCGGCGCCTGCGAGTACAGCCGAAAGGTTCTTCAGCACGCGCTCGGTTTGTGCCTTGATGTCACCTTCGATCAATTTGCCGGTCGCGGGATCAAGAGCGATTTGACCCGATGCGAAGACGAATCCACCCGCTTTGATCGCCTGCGAGTAGGGGCCGATGGGTTGCGGCGCGTCTTTGGTCAAAACCACTTCGCGGTTGGTCTTCTGCTCCTGTGCGAAGCCCACGGCTGTGAACAGCGCCAAAGCAATCAGCAGTGTGAACAACGTCTTCATTATCAGCCTCCTTTGTGCAGAGTATAAAGTCAATGAGCGAATCTCCTTTATCGGCTCTGGATGGTCATAATTCTACTGCTCGTGAGCGGTTTGGCGGTAACGCGGTTTGACATCCAAGGAACTTGGACGTCGGCGCAAACGGCGTAGACTGTGGGTATGGCAAGGAAAGTTGTTACGCCTGACGACCTTCGGAGAAAGCTGACGGAGCTACGGGAGCTCAGGGAAACCGCAGAGGCAAGAAAAGTGGAGCAAGGTTCTAGGAAAGCAAGCAAGAAGGCGAAAGCGGCTTCTCACTAGGTTCTAGGGCTAAATTCATGCCTCACCGGTGCAATCAGGCAGCAGTTCTCCAAATTTCCCAAAGTGGGAAACATCCCATATTTGCGATTAAAGTCGCTCGTAAGGCGGAGGTGATGTCTGAGGCTGAGTAAAAGGTTCTAAACCCCGCTGAGGGTGACCACACAGGCTATGGGAAGAATCGATGATCCCGGTGGCACCGGATACATTGCCGGGTCTACAGTTTGAGGCCCGGCAGCGACTACCAACGTGATGTAAGAATCAACCACACCAATAAGAAGGGCACGAGTGGAGCGGTTTGGGTGTATAGTGGTGGGCATTTTGGATGGCAAAATGGAAATCCTGGTTAACCACTTGAGGAGAAGAATGAAGCCTTTGCGAGTGCTTGGATTCGCTACGATCCTGTTGTGCCCTGCACTCGCCAGCGCGCAATCGCCTTGGCAACCTGTAAAGCACGTGCCTAACATCGGGGGCGGCGCGATAGCGCTGCTCACCGATGGCCGGGTTTTGGTACACGATGAAAGCGGCAACCCTGGCACTTGGGGAAATTGGTGGACGCTGACCCCCGACATCAACGGAAACTATGCCAATGGGACATGGACCCAGGTAGCAACCATGCCCCCCATCTACGGCCCTGAAGCCTTCGGCTCCGCGGTATTGCCCGACGGCCGCTTTATCGTCGAAGGGGGTGAATCGAATTTTGGCCTGGAAGACGACACGACGCTTGGAGCTATTTACGATCCGGTCGCCAATACTTGGACGATGGTCAAGCCACCGTCCGGCTGGAGCACCATCGGCGACGGAGCAAGTGTCGTTCTCAGTAATGGGACCTATATGCAGGCTAGCGGCCGCGACAACCAGCCCCATGCCGCCTTGCTGGATCCGGTCGGCTTGACCTGGAGCGCCACGGGCACCGGGAAGTTCGACCCCTACACTGAGGAAGGGTTGACCTTGCTACCCGGAGGCAAGGTACTGGATGTGGATACGTACGACCAGCACAACGATCCCAACGGGAAGAACTACGAGCTCTACGACCCTGCCAGCGGCGCCTGGTCGGTCGCCGGCAGCACACCTGTGCAGCTCTGGGACTCAGCCGCCAATTGTGGTGGGCAATCTAGCCATGAGATCGGTCCGGCGGTCCTGCGGCCCGATGCAACGGTCTTCGCGACCGGAGCCAACAGTTGCGGCGCCGGCCACACCGCCATTTACAAGGTAAGCAGCGGTACTTGGACAGCAGGCCCCGATTTTCCCAACGGCCTCGACATCGCCGACGGACCGGCAGCCCTATTACCGGACGGCAACGTCCTGATGATGACTAGCCCTGGCATCTTCCAGAAGGGCAGCGTCTTCTTCGAGTGGGATGGTACCAAATTGAATCAGGTCCCGGGGCCGCCCAACGGCCCCTCCGACCCCTCCTTCTGGGGGCACATGCTGGTGCTGCCCACCGGCCAGATCCTGTTCACCGATTACCGCAGTGACGTCGAGATCTATACGTCGTCGGGAAGCCCTTACCCCGGCATAGCGCCGTCGGCGCTGCTGGTTTCGGCCGTCCTGTCCCGGGGGAGTTCGATCATTCTCTCCGGCTACAAGTTCAATGTCGCCTCGCAGGCCTGCGCTTACGGGGATGACTTTCAATGTGCTACCAACTATCCCATCGTGCGCATTACCAACAAATCCACCGGGCACGTTTTCTATTGCCGCACCCATGGTCACAGCACCATGGCAGTTGGCTATCCTGGGCCCACCTACACCCATTTGGACATACCGTCCAATATGGAAACCGGGGCCAGCTACCTGGAAGTGATCGCTAACGGAATCGCCTCGCAGAAGTATCAGATGGTGATCGAATAGAACTGCTAAGCACGGAAGATTGCAGTAATACGTCTTCAGCAGTCGCGTTACCTTGCTCCGCAGCCTTGCGATACCACTCCGCGGCTTGTGAGTCGTCGTGTAGCACATGTTGGCAAATCCAGGTTAATCTTGCGGATATGGCCTTAATTCCCCATTATTCCTGCGTGTATCGGGTACTCGGTCTATACTTTCGCTCGACCATCAAAGAGGAACACCAATGAAGACATGTTTGCTTACTTTATTATGCTGCATCACAATGGCTGCGATGCTCGCCTATGCGCAAAGCGCGGACGAGGGCTATCAGATGGCCAGAGTTGTCTCCTTCGAGAAACTCGCCGCTGACGCTCAGCATATGGAGAACTCGGATCGCTACAAGATTTCCATGCGTCTGGGTGATACGGTCTATGCTTGCCATGCCAGCGCCCCCGCTGCAGTTTTTATTGACTGGAGCGCCGGCAAAGAATTTCCTGCCAAACTAAACGGCAAGATATTGCTGGTGAAAAACGCAAATGGTCAGGTCGTGGAACTGAACATTGTCGGTAAGAAAACACCAAAGTAAAAACACGCATGGAGCCACACTTTCGGCGGGTGGATTATCCTCGGCCATCCGCAGGGATACTCCATCGTGTTCGGCGGTTCGTGGACGTTGCGGATTCCGAAACAGTAGGGTCCCAAGAAATTGAGAACCCCAACCCGGAATGCTGTTCGGTGTCCGACAACCTGTCCTGCCTCAGTTGGAAATGGAAAGAGCGTTCCTCCGTTAAGATAGCGGAGCGAACCTATGAGGAAGGAAAGAAAGCATTACACCGCAGAAGAGAAGGTGGCCATTCTGAGGCGGCATCTTTTGGACAAAGTGCCTGTCTCGGACCTGTGTGAGGAACTGGGCCTGCGGCCAACGGTGTTCTACCGCTGGCAGAAGGAGTTCTTCGAGAACGGAGCGGCTGCCTTTCAGGATCGGGAGCGTCCCCACCGCCAGGTGGAGGAGAAGCAGAAACGGATTGAGTTCTTGGAGAAGAAGGTGCAGACCAAGAACGAAGTCCTGGCCGAGTTGATGGCCGAGCACGTCGCTCTAAAAAAAACACTTGGGGAGCTCTAACCGGCGGCTGGGTGCCGCATGACGTGCGGGACCAAGTGGTGGATTTCGTCCGGCGCTGGTCGGAGAAGACCGAGATCGGCGTCGGGCGGTTCATTGCTTGGTTGGGCGTGACCGCCAGCAAGTTCTATGACTGGCGACAGCGCTACGGTTGTGTCAACGAACACAACGGTTGGATTCCCCGCGATTTCTGGCTGGAGCTGTGGGAGAAAGAAGCGATCATCCATTTCCATCTGAAGAATCCACTGGAAGGTTATCGGCGGCTGACGTTCATGATGCTCGACGCTGACGTTGTGGCGGTCAGTCCGGCGAGCGTTTGGCGGGTGTTGAAGCGTGCAGGGATGCTATCCCGTTGGAAAGCTAAGCCGTCGCGCAAAGGGACCGGCTTCGAGCAGTCGCTCCGGCCGCATCAACATTGGCATATCGATATCTCCCATATCAACGTGTGCGGGACCTTCTATTACTTGTGCAGCGTTCTCGATGGTTACAGCCGTTCCATTGCGCATTGGGACCTGCGAGAGTCGATGAGGGAGACCGACATCGAGGTAATTCTGGAGCGTGGCAAGGAAAAGTACCCGGAGGCAAAGCCGCGTATCATCTCGGACAACGGGCCACAGTTCATCGCACGCGATTTCAAGGAGTTCATTCGCATCTCGGGCATGACACATGTCCGAACTTCACCCTACTATCCCCAATCGAACGGGAAGATCGAGCGCTGGCACAAATCGTTAAAGAGAGAGTGCATCCGACCGGGAACACCGCTCTCGCTAGGAGATTCGCTGCGTTTGGTGCAGGCGTACGTCGAGCATTACAACAACATCCGCTTGAACAGTGCCATCGGCTACATCACGCCGAAGGACATGCTCGCCGGCCGCCCGCAGGAGATCCACGGTGAGCGCGACCGGAAGTTGGCTGCGGCCAGACGCCAGCGGCAGATCCGTCGGCAGCAAGCCGCCTGAGAATGCTGTAGTCCAGGGCTTGCAATGACGTTCCGTGTCTAATGGCAGGAGGAGGTCGCAAATGTACATAGACATTGCTCAGTGGACTACGATTCGCCGACGGCTGTTGAGGGGAGGTGTCTCGCAGAGGCAGATGGCGTTAGAAGCCGGAATCTCCCGACAGACGGCGCGGAAGATGTTGAAGTTCGTTTTGCCGCCGGGCCACCAACGAAAACAACTTGTTCGCCCATCCAAGTTGGGACCATGTATTGGGGTAATCGATCAGATCGTAAAACAGGACAGGATGCGACCGGAGAAGCAGCGGACCACCGCCAAGCGAATCTGGCAGCGTCTGTGCCAGGACGCGCAATTCACCGGCGGCTACACCATCGTCAAGGACTACGCGCGCCGAGCACGTTTCATTGCAAACGCCGATATGAAAAAAGGTCGCCAACCACAAGGCGAAGGGCCGACGGAACCTTCATTTGAATCGGACGATCCTGCCCAGATCACATACACGGTTCTCAAGTCTGTTTCCGAGCGCGAAGCGGTGCAAATGCTTCCGCGTCTGGTGCTTCGGAGCTGAGCCGCAGCTCGCTCGGAAAAGTCTCGAACGACTGATCAAACCGGTCTTTTCTCCACAATCGCAACGGTTCCAGCTTGGTCGAGACAGGCAAGAACGGGCCTTCGAGTGGATGCGGAACGTGCTGAAAGGGCCCATACCACTAGACGTCGTGACGAAGGAATTGGGCGGAGTGCCATTGTCGCAATTGGAGGAACTCGTTTCAGCGGCCACAGGCGGAAAACTTTCGATGCGAAAGAAATCTATGACGGTGCTGGGGCGCTTGCGGGGCTTCAGCGGTGCGTCAGTCTGTTGTTTCCTCCACGTCTCCAAGCAAACGTCGGTGGACTATTGGAAACGGTTTCTAGAAGGCGGCCCGCAATCCCTCTTTGCCACGAAGTCGGCGAAAACGAAGAAGTCTGGCGACGAATCAAAACGTGCCGTGTTCGCCTCGTTGCACTCGCCGCCAGCAGCGCACAACATCAATCGCACCACGTGGAGAATGGTCGATCTTCATAAAATATTGAGCGAGCAGCACCAACCTCTTAGCAAGGATGTTATTCGTAGAGTCATCAAAGAAGCTGGTTACAAGTGGCGCCGTGCTCGCGTCGTCCTTACAAGCAAAGATCCCGACTACCGCACTAAATTGGAGGCCATTAAGAAGATCCTCTCGGAGCTCAGACCCGATAAAGCCTTTTTCTCGATTGACGAATTTGGGCCGTTCGCCGTTAAGCAGAAAGGGGGCATCAAGCGAGTCGCCCCGGGCGAGCAATACGTAGTTCCGCAGTGGCAGAAGTCAAAAGGGTGGATGATCCTAACCGCGGCTCTTGAGCTGTCGAGGAACCAGGTAAGTCATTTCTACTCTTTCAAGAAGAACACGGATGAAATGATCAAGATGGCGGATCTTTTGCGCGATTTCTGGGCCAACCAGTTGCGTGTGCTGTTGACCGCCGCTGCTTATGTGCTGATGCAGGAGTTGCGCCTGCGAGCCGCAGGCACCGATTGTGCGCGGGCTCAGGTCTGGACACTGCGAGAACGGTTATTGAAACTCGGTGCCCGTGTGCTGGTCTCGGTGCGGCGCGTGGTGGTGCACCTACCCGCGTCCTTTCCGTTTCTATCCGCTTTCTGGCGAGTAGCGTTGGCTCTCGGAGCGTCCCCCGGCTAACGGGAGCCTGGCCTTAGCCGACAACATCATTCTCTACCCCGCCCCACCGCATACCAGGAAAAAGCTCTGCCCCAAAATCGCGGCCGCACCCATTCCGCAAGCCCACCAAGCTCACCAGCACCGTCATGCAACCAAAATCACCCCGCCGCCATCATCTTGGGCGCAATTTCGTCGCCCCACACACCACTCTCAGCGCCTTCACGAATAAAGCAGGTTAGCGCATCGGTAATGCTTAACGTATCCCCGTTGCCGTCGTAGGTGAATTTTGTGGTATTACCGTTCTGGTCGGTACTGCTCGTTTGATCGGAATTCCGCTGAATTATAAGGCATGTGCCCCACGTTCGCGTCCTTCTTTTGGACGCCAACCTGGGCAATCGTGAAGGATTCCAGTGGCTGCCCGCCGAGTCCCGCGCCGCGGGACGGCTCAGCCCAGGCCCTCTACGCTGTTGCTGAGGCAATTACCGCACAAAAAAAACGCCGGAGCATTCGCTCCGGCGCGCTACGCCCAATCGCGTTTTCTAGAACAGCTTCCGGCGCATATACCCGATCGCACCGAGCAAGCCCGTTCCCAGCAGAGCAAGGGTTCCAGGCTCGGGGGTTGAGCCGCCCCCGGAATTGAAGTCGAGGTTGACAGCCCAATTCGGCGTCAATCCATAATCGTCCCAACCGGTGGTGAAAAGCTCGTTGAAGTTTCCTGAATTGTTATAGTACGCGAAGCCGCCTCCGGGAATGGTTGCCGAGCCCGAGGAAACGTAGCTCAAGCCCGAGGACTGGCCGTAATACTGAGAGACGCTCAGGAACATCACATAGCTGGCACCCGGGGTGAGCTGAAGGCCGCCGGTGTTGAACTGGATCTCAGCATTGCCGGTGTTGGCGTAATTAAACTCCGGGCTGCTGTACAACAAAGTGCCGGCATGGGTCCCGGTCCAAGTCGCAATGTAACCGCCCAGCTCGATGTTCCCAGCGGTTTCCGGGCCTGCCATGTAGAACCCGAAGTCCGCCAGATTGGTGTTAGGGGAATTGGGAGCCGTGAACGTCTCTCCATAGGTTGCGGTGTTAGGGTTCCCAAACGGATTCCAATACGGGTCGTATCCGTTGAAATTGTTGTAGTTAACTTGGGCGAAACCGCTGACTGCAAAGAGCAGTACCGCGATTAACAGAAGTGTCTTCCTCATATCGCTTCTCCAGTTTGGCAAAAACCAACTACTATCGAAATCCGACCCCGGGTAAAATCATCCGAAGTGAGCGACAGCAATCCAGCCGCCAATCCCGACGATAATGGTCTTCCGTCATATGTTGTTGAGAGGAAAAGCTATTTATCACCAGGAAGTTTTGTCACTAACGTGGCCCCGAGAGAGAGATGCTGCAAGACGTTGCGGCAGTTAGGGAACCGATTTCCCTACCGGCAGCCGATATAATGGCAGCGCCATGGTAGGAACAGTGCCATCTGCCAGTCCCGGCTCCGATCAGCCGGTTGTGGCCCCGGTTCCCGAGAGCCGACCCCATTCGACGGCCAAGTGGAACATCTTTCTCGGCCTGCTGCTCGTGGCTGCCACCGCTTCCCTGTATTTCCCAGTCCACAACTATGAATTTGTTTACGACGACTACCTCTACGTAATTGATAACGGGCACATTAATCACGGGTTGGACTGGAAAGCGCTGAAGTGGGCATTAACTGCCAACTATGCGGACAACTGGCATCCCCTCACCTGGCTTTCTCACGGCTTGGATTGCCAGCTTTTCTTTCTCAATTCCGGCTGGCACCACGTAACCAATGTATTACTGCACGCGATAAATGCGGTGCTACTGTTCTGGGTCCTGCTGCGCGCGACGGGATCTAGCAGCCGCAGTTTCATGGTGGCTGCTCTATTTGCCCAGCACCCTATCAATGTAGAGTCGGTGGCCTGGATTTCCGAGCGCAAGAACCTGCTAAGCATGTTGTTTTTTCTTCTCGCTTTGGCAGCTTACCGGTGGTATGCCCGTGAGCCTCGAGTGGGCCGCTACGCGACGGTCGCATCTCTCTTCGCTCTCGGATTGATGGCGAAGCCACAAATCATCACTTTGCCTTTCGTTCTATTGCTTTGGGACTACTGGCCCCTGCGGCGGATGTTTGCTGACGGTGACAGTGCCGCCCCCGATACCGGAGTCATCCCTGCCCGAAGTCTTTCCTGGCTGGTGCTGGAAAAGTTGCCGCTTCTCGTTCTTGTGGGGGCGAGTGCTGTTATTACCCTGCATGCGCAAAGACTAGCTGCCACACCATACCCGCTTTCGGTTCGATTCGCGAATGCTCTGGTTTCATATGTGTGGTATGTGAAGAAAGCGTTTTGGCCGTCGCATCTCGCTCTTCTGTATCCTCACCCTCCCGGTTTGCCACCAATCTGGCAAATGGCGGCGGCGGTCCTCTTCTTGCTCGCAGTTACCGCGCTGGTGATTGCGCGGCGTCGCCAGCGCTATTTGCTGGTGGGTTGGTTGTGGTTCCTGGGAACGTTAGTCCCGATGATCGGCCTGGTGCAGGTGGGCCGGCAGGCGATGGCTGATCGCTACGCCTACTTGCCTTTCGTTGGACTGTTCATCATGGTCTGCTGGGGCGCAGCGGAATGGTCCGAGCAAATGCACCTTCGTCCGGCTTGGCTCGGGGCAGCGAGTCTCCTGGTGCTGTTTGCCCTTGCGCTGGACGCTCAACTTCAGATCCGCTACTGGAGGAACAATTACATCCTGTGGTCGCGCAGTTTGCGGGTTACGAGCCCCAACAAGGAAGCCGAAGACAACCTGGGGGTGGTGCTGATGCAAGATGACCGGCTGGACGAAGCACTCCCGCACTTGCAAACGGCGGTGGCTCTTGATCCGCTGTCTTCCGGCTACAACCTAAATCTAGCGATTTGCGAACAGCGGCTTGGGAACTTGACCGAGGCTATCAAGGATTACCAGGTAGTGATAAAGGTGACGCAGAATGATATCCCGGGAGACAAGGAAGTGAGATATCACGCCTTCAATAATATGAGCTTCGTCTATCTTCATCTCGGAGATCTTCCACACGCCCAGGAAAGCCATGAGGAGGCACAAAAGCTTCTTCGTGAGTACCGCACGAAGTAGTTGTTTTAGAGCCTAGTGCTTCAGGGTCGCGTCCTTCCTTTGGATGCTGACCTGTGTCAAGACCTCTCATTCGGATTTGTCGGCTTTCTGACGCCAGATGATGAACAGCAAACCGACTTCGGCTCTTCGTTTCAGGCAGTGAACTGCATATGTATATTACTCTTAAATGCGTATTCCTCCTCTAAACTCCGCTCGCGCGAGTACTGAACGTTGCAGAACGCTATGGCATAGATCAAAGGGATTGAGATTGAAAGCTTCATGTAAAAGTCAGCGTTGTACACGTGCACATATCGCAGCGACCAGATGAACATTCCCGACACAATCATCGAGATCAATACCAATCCAAACAGAGCATAGCCCCAGAACTGTTTCGCTTTTGCGATATCCAACTGGCGCTTCTGAAAAGAATAGAACAGACCGTAACCGGTAGCTCGTTCAATAGACTCCCTAATCCGGCCTTCGAGTTCATCAAGTTGCCCAGTCAGCCTTTTAAGTTCTGCGTCACCGGTCTTGATATTCTCTTCTGCTTTGCCCGCGAGCTCGTTCGCCCGCACGTTGAAAGCCTCGCTCTGTTGTGCCATCTGAGTTCGGGACTTCTGGACGAAGTCTGTTATCTGCTCAGCCAGTTGGGACTCATGGGCTGTCTCCGCTTGCGCCGTCGAACTTCTCCTGGGGAGCGCTGGCCCGCCTCGGCCTGGCTTGGGCTTACGCATGCAGGGCGACACCGCCAAGGCCAAAGCCGCCTATCAGGATTTCCTCACCCTCTGGAAAGACGCGGACCCGGATGTTCCCATCCTGAAGGAATCCAAGGCGGAATACGCGAAGCTGCGATAGCTGCCGGTGGCAGGAAACAGTCCTTCCACATCGCTCACTGCTTGCCCACAACTCTAGGCGGATGACGGGTAACCCTGAAGCTATGCGAAATCGGTAACTGGATTGCGCTGGTGGCGCGGCCGACGAGACGCGAAATTCCCCCGAGGTCCTCTTCTAGGAAGTCAGGAATGGTAGTCACGTCTCGATTTGGCCGGCCACTCGAACTGAGAGTGCACTGTAAGTAGCGACTGTCCAGTTGGTGGGTTCGCAACCCAAATGTCCAAACCCAACAGATCGTATATTGGGCCAGCCCCGAGCAGACGTGGACTCTTGGCGATCGGAGAATGTGTGTACAGGTCGTTCTGGTCACGGCCCATGCGACTGTGATGTTTTTGAAGGCACAAAACCTACAGCGACCGGCCGCACAAGCCGCGCTCTATCTGCGCTCTGTTTGCTGGATTACCACTGCTTTTCGTGGTCTTAGGTGTCATCCGCTGACCTGCATGTTGTTGAATTTACGTTTCAGCGCAGATTCGATTCCTTCCGCGCTCACCAACTAAACTCTTACAGTTAGCGGTGTTAGTAGCATTTCCCGGCCCCCATCGGAATCATGTTTTCAGCACTGTGCCCGGAATTCGGCCCACTCAGCGAATTTACTTCTGTGTAGACCGTCAACCGGCCACGTTCGGAAGAAGGTTTCTGGATACCTTCGCTTGGTTCTTTGCTATAGATGCAGGCTTGTTCGTTGGGATACAAGTGACACAGACTGGCGACCGTGATCACTGTAAGGGTAGTTGTGGAAACGGACTACGTCCGGTGATAGCCGCTTCTCGCGCCAAGCTACATCGGACGACTGGAGCGCGGGGAGGAGAGCCATGAAATAACCTAAAGACATAGGTAACCTGTTAAAGGGTTACCTAAGTTCGATCTTGCTTCCTTTTATAGTTGCAGCAACAACACAGATGTTCTATATGAGAAAAGGGGGCGTCATGCGCCGGGTCGTCAACTGGGTTGGTCTGCTGTGCTTCTCGGTGTTCACTTTGCCGCTCGCCGCGACGGGCTGGCAGCAGGGTTTTGACTTCCGCAACACCTCCAGCTTTGTAACGGATCCTCCGGGCGACACCTACGTGCTTTCCACAACGGCCTATCCGACCACGGTCAACGGGATAACGTTCGGTTGGGTAAAAACCGCCCAGGTGCAAGCCCGAGATCGCAATGCCAAGCTGGACCCGCGGCTGGCGGGAATCAACTTCGTGAGCAACGGTTCGCCGGCGACGTTCTACGTGGATCTGCCGTCACCTGGTACCTACGATGTATCGCTGGCCCTGGGTGATGCCGGCTACGAGCAATGCTACACGCAGTGCCAGGTGCAGTTTCTGGACGGCGGCACGGTGCTGGCCACAGTAACTGGAGGACCAACCAATGCAGGCTATTTCTACGATGCGACAGGGAAGAACTGGTCAGCGGCGGCGTGGCCGACCAGCAACCTCAGCCAGCAAGTGACGTTGGCGGGCACGCGATTGACAGTGGTAGTGGGGACGAGCAAGGCTTCGGGAGACTACACGCCGATTGCCTTTCTGGGAGTGACGCAAGTTTCCGGTACGCCGAACTTCTCGATTTCGGCCTCACCCGCTTCGCTCGGCGTTCAGCAAGGCAATCAGGGGACATCGACCATCACGACGACCATCAGTGGTGGTTTCAACAACTCGATCAGCCTGTCAAGTTCCGGGGCGCCCTCGGGGACCACCGTCAGCTTCAACCCGCAGACCATTCCCGCGCCAGGTTCGGGCAGTTCGACCATGACCATTACGGTGGCCAGCAGCACGCCGGTGGGGACGTATCCGATCACGGTGACGGGCAACGGCGGAGGAATTCAGCAGAACACCACAGTAACGCTGACGGTGACTGCGGGAGCCCAACCCAACTTCACGATTTCGGCCTCGCCGGCTTCGCTCAGCATCCAGCAAGGCAATCAGGGGACCTCTACGATAACCACCACGATTAGTGGCGGATTCAACAACTCGATCAGCCTGTCAAGTTCCGGAGCGCCTTCAGGGGCGACGGTGAGCTTCAACCCGAGCACGATACCGGCCCCCGGTGCGGGCAACTCGACGATGACCATCACGGTGGGAGCCAGCACGCCGATAGGGACGTATCCCATCACCGTGACCGGCAATGGCGGAGGAATTCAGCAAAACACCACCGTCACGCTGACCGTCACCGCTCAAGGAGGGAAGAACTTCACCATTTCGGCTTCACCCGCTTCCCTCAGCATCGCACTAAATGGTCAGGGCACATCGACCATCACCACCACCATCAGCGGCGGATTCAACAGCTCGATCAGCCTCTCCGCTTCCGGAGTGCCTTTGGGCGTGGCCGTTAGCTTCAACCCGAGCACGATCCCAGCACCGGGTGCAGGCAGCTCGACCATGACCGTGACGGTACTGCACCTGGCAGCGCTGGGAACATAC
>Ga0181532_10003947_pt1 | contig 13153 bp, 10 predicted proteins | sample PEATcosm2014_Bin_33_FD_119768 | JGI IMG/M metagenome (GOLD analysis project Ga0181532, IMG submission 119768) | Peatland microbial communities from MTU Mesocosm Facility, Houghton, MI, USA - PEATcosm2014_Bin11_30_metaG | ecosystem: Environmental > Terrestrial > Soil > Wetlands > Peat | place...
CAACACGTCGCAGCTTTACTTCGACGTCTCGGCGCCCGGCCAGCCGCAGCGGCTCTACCGGATTGTGCCGGTGCCGTGAAGATTAGGCGCTGCGGGGCCTGTCAACGGCAAGCAAGGCTTGCCGATTCCCCGTATGTCAGCCTAAATCGCTTCGGGATTGCGGTTGGCCGGCGCTGCATCAAGCTCACCAGAACTGCTCGATTCTCCAATAGGTGGGGCGGGCAGCCCTGTGCCCGCCGTGGGTCAAGGCCTGCGTCCTGCTGCCGGTTTGGGAGTTGAATGCAGCCTTGGGCCTTTCCAGGGGCCGTGGAGGGCGTCTTCCCGGCGAGGATACGGCGGGCCCCCGGTGTGTCTCCCATGTTGATCGGATCAACATGGGAGACACACCGGGGTATCACCGTGCCCACACCGTTGCCTCGCCGGGGCCTCCCGGCAGGGACGGAGAACTGTTCGACGGTTATAACCATCGTGATAGGAGTAAGATACATGGCTGCATCAAGCTCTGTCTCCTGGTTACTTCTGTTATCATGTATAGCGCCTCATTACCAGCGCATTCTGCCTCAGTCGCTGGCGACAGCCAAATCAAGGGACGCCCCCAAATACTGGCCGGTTAGGGCATGCCCGGCTCGGTTCCTGAAGTCGGACCTGCTGCCTTGGGTCGGGCAGGCCATTGCCTGGCCAGTGCCTAGACAGCGCCAAGACAGCACTAGGCTTAATAGAAAATGTATTAAGCCTAGTGCTGTCTTGGCACTGTCTTAGCACTCTCGGGCCTTCCCGGTGCCCAACCATTCGTGCAAATGACCCTACGGCGCGGGTACAGAAAGGCCAGGGTGTGCGGCGCAGCCAGTTTCGGGAATAGTCACATCAAATCGCCCCTTTCTCCTGTCCGGTTTTGGCGGCGGCGGCTACTATCCTGTGAAGAATGAGTCTGACCGACCAGCAGCTTCTGCGGGATTACGCCGAGCACCGGTCGGAGGCGGCGTTTGCCGAACTGGTGCGCCGACACGTTGATCTGGTCTATTCCGCCGCCGTGCGGATGGTGTGTGATTCGCACCTGGCCCAGGACGTGACCCAGCGGGTGTTTGTGGCCTTGGCCCGCCAGGCGGGGCAATTATCGGACCGGGCCGTGCTGTCGGGATGGCTGCATCGCACGGCGCGGAACATCGCCGCTGAAACCGTTCGCGCCGAGGTGCGCCGCCGCACGCGCGAACAGGAGGCTGCCGCTATGAATGATTTGCTTGCCGCCGAACCCGACGCCCTCTGGGAGCATGTCGCCCCGCATCTGGACACGGCGCTGGACGAACTGCCTGAGCCGGATCGCGATGCCGTGTTGCTGCGCTACTTCGAACGCCAGTCGGCGCGCGAGATGGCCCAAACCCTGGGCGTTAGCGAGGACGCGGCGCAAAGGCGTGTGAGCCGCGCGGTCGAACGGCTGCGGGCGCTCTTCGCCAAACGCGGCCTAAGCGTCGGCGCGGGCGGGCTGGTGGTCGTGATCAGCGCTCATGCCGTCCAAGCGGCCCCGGCGGGGCTGGCGGCGGTGATTTCGGCGGCGGCGCTGGCGGCCACGGCCGGAGGCGCCGGAGCTACCGTGGGTCTTTTGAAGGTGATGACTATGACAAAACTCCAGGCTGCAGTGATCGGGGCGGTGCTCGTGGGCGTTCTGGTGACGCCGTTGGTCGTGCAACAGCAGGCCAAGCTGCGCCGGGAGAACGATTCTCTGCGGGGGCAACTCGCCCACCTCAAGGCTGACAACGAGGGCTTGGCCGACCGGCTGAAAAGCGCCTCGGCTTCACGCTCGTCCGCGCCGCTCGTCGCTCCCACGGTCACCACCAACGCCCTGGCCACGGCGGCAACGTTTCAGCAGGTAACCCAGTTTATCATGTCACACCTCGAAATGCCGCGGGAGCAGATTGAGGCGTATCTGCGTCAACACAATCGCAATGTGGAGAGCCTGCTGGCGGCGTTCCAGGTGAGTCACGATCCCGCCTATCTGCGCGAGGCGGCCACCAATGCTCCGACCGACCCTGCTGTGCAGTGCGCCGTCCTGGCCCACAAGGTCTTCCCGGACGAACAGCGCAAATGGATTGATGCGTTCAAGGCTTCCTCGCCGGACAATTCGCTGCCGTTCTATTTCTCGGCCCAGGATTATTTCCAGTCGAAGCAGCCCGACCAGGCGATACAGGAGCTGACCCAGGCGACGCGGCGGCAGTACTACGCGGACTATGGGGCGCAAACCTGCCAGGCGGTGGAGGAGATGTATGATTCAGCCGGCTGGCCGGCGTTGGCCGCCAAAGCGATGGCGCCCGGAACTTCGGCCAACGGCACCGGCCCGGTGCCGATGGTGTTGAAGGACCTGGCGGGCCAGGTGCTCCAGATCCAACAACAGGACATCAGCCAGGGCGACACCGGCGCGGCCAATTCCATGGCCTCGCTGGGCATGGCGTTGGGCGACCAGTTGCGGCGATCCGGCGCGCCCATAGACCAGTTGGTGGGAGTCGGCATCGAGAAGAAGGTGCTGGCGCAACTCGACCCGTCGGTGAATTACGACTTTCTGGGACGCCCGGTCAGCGACGTGCTGGCGGAATTGGACCAGCAAAAGGCGATGATCCGCCAGGTGATCCAGACCCGAGACCAGTTGCGCCCCACGCTGGATGAGAGCGAGCTGAACAATTACTGGGAGCGCGAGAAGCTGTACGGCGAGATGCATGCCTTGCAGTGGCTGCAATCGAACCATCCCCAGCAGTGAAGACACAGATGGACACAGATGAACACAGATTTGGCAGGCCAGACTCCTGTTTGGCTCCGTTGTGCTGGCCGTGGTTGTTTAGTCAGCGGATTCTCCCCGCGGGTCATCAGTATTCAGGACACTCCCTATCTGTGTTTATCTGTGTTCATCTGTGGTTGAACAGATCTCTTAGCGCATAGGAAATATCAAACGCAAACAAACGCAGCCATAGTAAAGGTATGAAACGCAATGTAACCACAGCATTACTGGCCCTGGCCCTAACGGGCTTAACCCTCCGCGCCGGCGCGGAGAACACGGAGTTAGCCGTCAATCCCACCGGCACCTGGAAATTAGTAACTGGCACTAACGTCACTTCTCCACAAACCCTCAAGCTGAGGCTGGAGGGCGGCAGGCTGACCGGCACACTCAGCCGCCAGGCGGGCTACAAAGTCGAGCAATTGCCCCTCTTGGACGCAAAGCTCCAAGGGAACGAGATCAGCTTCGAAACCCACAATTACGCAGTGAGTTATGTGAATAAGGTGCTCCAGCCAACCGATACCAATAAGTGGTCGCACGCGAAATTCGCAGGCACGATCAGCGGGGATACCATCAAGGGCAAGGTCGAGCGGGAGTCCTTTATGACGAAGAAGCGCACGCAGGATTTCGAGGCCAAGCGCGCCAAGTAGATGACTCGCTAACCATCGCCGGACGGCGCGCGGAAACCCAAGTAAGATGAGTCATTCATAGCAGTAAGAGGGGGGCTGGATACTCTCTCAGTATTGCGAATGCTAATGCAACCTCCTATGTGAGCCAGGCGACTTTGGGCTTTGAACAATCGCCGGAGCGGATAGCATTAGGTCGCATGTCCAGGGTCTCAAGACGAACCGATGGCAGGTTGGGCAGGAAGCCGAGGCCCGCGGCCCGAGCCCGCAAGGGGCAGCCAGCGGCAAAGGGCGTGCCGCTAACCGCTCGTGAGCGCGACATCACGATTGAGTTCCTCCGCCTGGTCAACGAGAGCACCGGGACACGCGACCTGATTCGGGCGGTGACCGGTTTCTTTCAGCAACAATCCGGCTGCGAGGCCGTGGGCGTCCGGCTGCAGGAAGGGGAGGATTATCCTTACTACGAGACGCGCGGATTTCCACAGGAGTTCGTGGTGGCGGAGACCAAGCTTTGCAGACGCGGCTTGGCCGGCGAGATCGCCCGGGACAGCACGGGCCACCCGATCCTGGAGTGCATGTGCGGCAACGTGATTTGCGGGCGATTCGACCCCGCCAAGCCGTTCTTCACGGCACATGGGAGTTTCTGGACTAACAGCACCACCCAGTTGCTGGCAAGCACCACCGAAGCGGACCGTCAGGCCCGCACGCGCAACCGATGCAATGGCGAAGGCTATGAATCGGTGGCGCTGATTCCCTTGCGCTTCGGCACGCAGCGACTGGGTCTCCTGCAACTCAACGACCGGCGAACCGGGGTGTTCACGCCGGAACTCATTAGCTACTGGGAGCGGCTGGCGGACCATCTCGCCGTGGCCCTGGCGAAGTTCCGTGCGGATGAGGCCCGGGGCGAGAGCGAGGCGAGTTTCCGGTCGCTCTTCGAGAACATGGCGGAAGGGTTTGCCTACTGCCGGATGATCTTCGAGCAGGGCCAGCCAAGAGACTTCATCTATCTTGCGGTCAACAAGGCCTTTGAAGGCCTTACGGGCTTGGAGGATGTGGTTGGCCGGAAGGTGTCCGAGGTCATTCCCGGACTGAGGGAATCCGACCCGCTGATCTTTGAGGTCTATGGACGCGTGGCGGCGACCGGCAAGGCGGAGAAATTCGAGACCTACGTGAAGGCCCTCAAGATGTGGTTCTCGGTCTCGGTGTATTGCCCGGCACCGGAGCACTTCGTGGCGGTGTTCGACGTGATCACGGCGCGCAAAGAGGCGGAGGAGAACATCCGCCGCTTGAACGCCGAGTTGGAGCAGCGCGTGCGCGAGCGCACCGCCCAACTGGAGGCCGCTGTTACGGAGCTCGAAGCCTTCTCTTACTCAGTATCCCACGACCTCCGCGCTCCCCTGCGCGCCATTGATGGCTTTGCCAATATCCTGGCGGAAGACCATGCGGCCCAGCTCGGGACCGAGGGCCTGCGCGTCCTGGAGGTCATCGAGAAGGAAACCGCCCGCATGGGACAACTCATTGACGACTTGCTGGCGTTCTCGCGGATAGGCCGATGCGAGATGCAGTCGGCGTGCATTGACATGAGCACCCTTGCCCAAGCCGTATTCGACGAATGCGCCGCGCGCGTCCCCGAGCGCCGATTCCGGCTCAAACTGGACTCGCTTCTCCCGGCCCGTGGCGACCCGAGCCTTGTCCGGCAGGTGCTCACCAACCTCCTTTCCAACGCGATCAAGTACACCAAACCGAGAGAGATGGCCCAGATCGAATTGGGCTGCCGGGCGGACGAAAAGGAGAACGTCTATTGGGTCAAAGACAATGGCGTCGGGTTCGACCCGAAATACAGCAGCAAGCTCTTCGGCATTTTCCAACGGTTGCACAGCGAGCAGGAGTTTGAAGGCACCGGCGTTGGCCTCGCCCTGGTCCAGCGCATCGTTCACCGGCACGGCGGCAGGGTCTGGGGCGAGGGCAAGGTCAACGAAGGTGCTACGTTCTTCTTCACCCTCCCGGGGCCAAGGGATGAGGCTGAAGCCCGCTGATTTTGCCGGTGACGTCAGTGGTGCCGATGGAGGGGGTCGAACCCACACAACCTTACGGTTACCAGATTTTGAGTCTAGCGCGTCTGCCAATTCCGCCACATCGGCGTGACTGATATCAACCAACTACATTGCCCGAACAAGAGCAAACGGCAAGAGCATTCGTGAGAGATGCCGGTTTTGATCGCACCAGCGATATGCAAGTCATCACAACCACAGATGGACACAGATAAACACGGATAAGGCACGTCCTGAGCTCCAAATAGACACAGCTCAGACCAGCCCGGCGGTCTCGGGAAAGCCGCACATGAGGTTCATGCTTTGCACGGCCTGGCCGCTGGCGCCCTTGACGAGGTTGTCTTCCGCGCTCATCACGATCAACCGCCCGGTGCGCGGGTCCAGGCGCCAGGCGATCTCGATCACATTCGTGCCGACCACGTTCTTGGTGTCGGGCAATACCTTGCCCTCGAGCACCCGCACGAAGGGCTCGCTGCCATAGGCCGTGCGGTAACACCCGGCGATCTTCTCCCCCAGTTCGCCCAGCCCCTTGCCGCCTCCCAATGCCTCGGCCGGGCTGAGATAGAGCGTTGTCAGAATGCCGCGATTCACCGGGATCAAGTGCGGCGTGAACTGAATAGTCACCGGCGCTCCCGCCGCCAGCGATAGCTCCTGCTCGATTTCCGAAAGGTGCCGATGCTTCGGCAAGCCATACGGGCGGACGCTCTCGTTGCACTCAACGAATAGGTAGTCGAGCTCGGCCTTCCGCCCCGCGCCGCTGACCCCGCTGAGCGAATCGGCAATGATGGCGTCGGGCTCAATCAATCCCGCCTTCAGCAGCGGCACCGTCGGGAGCAGTATGCTGGTAGGATAGCAGCCCGGGGAAGCGACCAGCGAGGCCTGCTTGATCTGGACTCGATAGACCTCCGGCAAGCCATAGATGGCCTGGGCCAACAGCTCCGGTGCAGGATGGTCGTGCCCATAGAACTCTTTATAGACCGCCGCGCTTTTCACCCGGAAGTCCGCGCTCAAATCAATGACCTGGCAGCCCTGCTGCAGCAGGGGCACGGCGAACTCCGCGGCGACGCCGTGCGGCAGCGCCAGGAAGACGATCTGCGCCTGCCGGGCCAGCAGCCCCGCCTTGGGCTCGCTGAAACGCAGGTCCTTCGCGCGCGGATGATGGGCGAACTTCGGGAACACCTGCGCCAGCGTTTGGCCGGCGTACTGGCGCGACGTCACGGCGCTCAGCTCTGCGCGCGGATGCGACAGGAGCAAGCGGACCAGTTCTTCGCCGGAATAACCCGACGCACCTACAATGGCGACTCTCTTCATATTCAGGAGCAATAAAAAAGCCCCGCCGGATTGAACCAGCGGGGCGGGGAAATTTCCAGTGCGATTAACGCTTGCTGTATTGGAAGCGTTTGCGCGCGCCCGGCTGGCCGTACTTCTTGCGCTCCCTCTTGCGCGAGTCGCGGGTCAGCAGGCCCTCCGCCTTCAGGACCGGCCTGAAGTTCACATCCACCGTCAGCAGCGCGCGCGCCAGCCCATGCCGCACCGCCCCGGCCTGACCCGTGGGGCCGCCGCCCGTGACGGTGATCTGGGCATCGAACTTGTCGGTGCTGCCGGTCGCGGTCAATGGCTGCAGCGCCACCACCCGCAGCGCTTCCATTGGGAAGTAGTTCTCGAAGGGCCGGCCATTTATGACGATCTTGCCCGTGCCCGCTGCAAGGCGGACGCGCGCTATTGACGTCTTGCGCCGGCCTGTGCCGAGGTTCGCAGGAGTCTTGGTTTCGGGAGGCTTAATGTCGGACATGCTTGGAGCGAGTTGATTGTTGATAATCGTTGCTTAATGCGTTACTTGGCGGGCGCCAATGGCTGCGGCTGCTGGGCGGCGTGGGGATGCTGGTCGCCTTTGTACACTTTCAGCTTGGTCATCAAGACCCGCCCCAGGCGGTTCTTGGGGACCATGCCGCGCACCGCGTGCGTGATCAGCTTCTCGGGATGGCTCGCGCGAATCTGTTCCACCGACCGGTACCTCTCGCCGCCTTTCCACCCGGAATAGGTCATGAACTTCTTGTTGGTCTCTTTCTTGCCGGTGACGACCACCTTGTCGGCGTTGATAACGACCACGAAGTCCCCGGCATCAAGGTGCGGGGTATAGACCGGCTTGTCTTTTCCGCGCAGGACATTGGCGACCTGCGCCGCCAGGCGGCCCAGGACAGCGCCGTTGGCGTCAATCACGTGCCACTTGCGCTTTTCCATATCCACTTTCGGTAAATGCGTTTTCATCTCAGATTCAGATCAAAGGAGCGCACAAGGTATCGAACAAACAGCGAGAGTCAATATGGTTTTTTGCCCGTGTCGCGTAGTTTTCAAAACCGGACAAATAGGGGCATTGTAGTGAGCAACACCGGACAGGTCATTTGGGGAGGTTGGAGAAGAGGATAACGGGTTTGCTCTGTTGGTTTGGGGATGCAGCCAGGACCGAGTGGTGGCCGGAGGGGTGGTGGCAGAGGATGGCTTTGGAGCCTGGTTGGGCCTCGACGCGAAGGAGTTGGGAGCCGATAGGCAGGCGGCCATCAGAGCCGACCTTGATGGTGGTGCGCTGGCTCCAGACAAAGGGCCGCCAGGGGCAGGCGGGTTTAGGGCGCAGCACGGAGCGTTTTTCTTTGAGAGCGCAGGTCCAAGCTTGCTGGGGTTTCATTTTGAGTTCGCGGTGGATTTCGTGCTGGTTGCGATGGAGGCGCAGGGCCTGGACCTGAGGATTGGCTTGATCGAGATCGGAAATGTGTTCACTGGCGAAGTAGGCGGGCAGGCGCTCTTGCCAGAAGGAATGGGCGCGCTCGACTTTGCCCTTGGCCTGAGGGGTGGGGGCGTAGCGGAAGGTGATGCCGTAGAAGTGAAGGGCTTGGCCCAGTTGGGTGAGCGCTTTGGGATCATGCGTGAAGAAGAGGCTGTGAAAGTCCACGTAGATTTCCAGTGGTAGTCCGTATTCCGTAAAGGCGGCGGGCAGCAAATCGAGGTAGGCCAGGAGCGTTTCGCGTTGATAGATTTTGGAGCCAGTGAAGACCCGGCTGCAATCGTCGAGCATGTTGATCATCGGGAAGGGTTGTGGGCCGTTGGGAAACCAGCGGTGGGGCGTGGCGTCCAGTTGCCAGAGTTCGCCGATGCGGCTGCGCTGCCAGCGCCGGACGGGAGCGGGCGGGCGGTGATTGGGTTTGGGGTGGGCGAGGTTGTGTTCGATGGCCCAGCGGCGGACCTGAGCCCGATCGACTTGGAAGTGGCATTGGCGGAGGACTTCGCTGGCGGCAAAGCTGTAGGAAGCCGGGGGGCTGCTGCTGAGCCGTTTGTGCAAAAGCCTATCTACCTCGGCGGGCCAGTCGGGGGCATGATCGCCGCCAGAACGACCAGGGATCCAAGTCGACTCCTGGTGATGAGCGCAGGCTTGGAGATAATCGCTGTAGATCTCGTAAAAACGGCTGCGCGCAAGGCCAAGTCGGTGGGCGGCGGTTTTGACTTTGAGTTGGCCGGCGCGGAAGATGGCCAGTACGTGACGGATTAGTGGAGCGGCGCAGCGATGCGCCAGTTGCTGCTTTTTAGTTCTTATGCTTATCCCGTTGAATCCCGTTTCATTTGCACCGATGGGGTCTCTCCTGATTTCATTGGGCTTTGGCGGTTCTGCATTCTCGTCAGTTGCCTGAAAATGCCGTTACGGGAGTCAACGGGAGAAGCATTTTAGTTCTTGCATCCGGCGAGTGTAGTCCACCTGGGGGACGCTGTCCCCCAGACCCCCTGGGATTTTTCGCTTTAGACCTTGAAACCTCAAAGATGCATCAAAGGCATATAGGATTTGAGCGGCCGGCTTGTTTTCAGGGGCCAAAACTCGCCTTTTGAGGGAATGGAGATGCGCAGAGGCTTGCAGACATTGGAGTTTTCGTTTGAAGCGGAGTCCCTCACCCACTTCGGAGGGCTGTTCTTGATCCAGCGTTTTTGTAACAAGCGGTGTTTGCGTCGCCGACTGGAGCGCATTCTGAAGGACGCTCCGCCTTGGGCTGATTATCCCCCCGCCGATTTGGTGTTGGTGTTTCTGTATGTTCTGATCGCGGGGCTGCCACGGGTCAACAAGACGGACATTCTGCAATACAATGGATTGTTTCTTTCCTTGGTCGGGTTAAAGAAGTTTTCCGACCCAACGGCCCTGCGTCGTTTTCTGCACCGGCTGTCTCCGCAAGCCATCCGGCAGCTCGCGCGCTTGCATGATCAAATCCGCCGACAACTCTTCGGGCTGCCCGATCGGCGCTCGACCCTGGTGTTTCACCTGGATTCGGTGGTGCTCACGCTCTATGGCCGGCAGCAAGGGGCGCGAGTGGGATACAATCCCAAGAAGAAAGGATGTCGCTCGTATCATCCCCTCCTGTGCTTTGAAGCGCACGGCCAGGAGTTTTGGCACAGTTCGCTGCGTCCGGGAGATGCCGCCGCCAACACCGGTGCGCGCGCTTTGGTGCAGTGTTGTCTGCAGAAGGTTCCCGCTTGCGTCGCGCGTTCTCGGATTCGGCTGCTGGCCGATGCAGGATTCTTTTCCGGCAAGCGGGTGAGAGATCTGGACCAAGCGGGCTGCGCCTATATTATTGTCTGCCCCAAGGTCAAGAGCTATCCACACCCTCCTTTATTCGGAATTCGTTGAGATAGGTGTCATTGGCCGGATTAAGCACACCGCTGCCCAGATTGGTTGCAGTGTTATCGTGATAGGCGACCCCTTCGCCATCCGCGAAAATATCGATTTGGGCCGTCCCGAACAGGTGCAGTTGATCTTTGCCCGCAAGATGCAAAGAAAGACCGCCGACGACGGCCGATGCCGGACGCGCATTGTCACCCAGGGCGTTGTGCCCTCCCTGCACGTCTACTATAAGAACACCCACCTCAAACAATACCATAAATGCCAGCCGCAAGGCGCAGGGTTGCGGACCGAAACCACGATCAACAACACCTACGACTTCGGGGTGGGCCGACGCCTCAAGAATCTGGCCCGCTTGGGCCAGATTGGCTTCGCCGCCAACCGACGCGTCCTGCAAGTCGAACAACTGACCCACGACTGCCACATCGGGCCCCAGGCGTTTGATCAACTCCAGAAACCGGCCGAGGTCGACGGCCAGCATGTGTCCGCTTTGCCCTTCGGGCAGGAGCGGGTGCAGGCTCTGTTGACGGTGCTGGTCTTGTTCTGCCTCCAGCCCGAGGGCTTTCGCAATCGTCGACTGCGGCCATTGCTTGCGCAGTTGCTCGGAATCTCCCAATCGCAAATTCGCCCCGGACGCATGAGCTATGATCTGCGCCGCCTGCGCCTGCACGGACTCATCGAGCGCCTCCCCAAGACTCAGCGCTACCACCTCACGACCTTCGGCCTCAAGACCAGCCTGTTCTACAGCCGCGCTTACCAGCGACTCTTGCGTCGCGGACTCTCCGAACTCCACGACCCGCGCTCCTTGGAATCCTCCCCCCTGGCAGGGACCTTCAACAGATTCCTAAACACTTTGGACGCTTACGTCGCCGAAAAGATGGCCGCTTGAAACTTGATCTGCCTAGAACCGGTTTTAAGATTCAAGGACTCTAGCTGGGACGGCGGTTCGTTCGACGGCGGGCCATGCCTTGTGGCGGCAGCAAGAGGGAACCAATCCAGCCGGGCACCGTGAATTTGCTATGCAGGGCGCAGGCTGCCTCATACAATGGGCCATCTGAAGAACCAACAACGAGAATAAGCACGAGCAATTACATGCGAACACTTCCAATCTTCCTTGCCTTCTTCCTCATGGGCCTGGCCGACGCGATGGGCCCGATGTCCGAGGCCGTGAAAGCCCAGTACCAGCTCAGCAACGTGATGTCCACGCTCTTATCGTTCTTCGTGTTCATTGCGTTCGCCGTGTTCAGCGTGCCGGGTGGGCTCCTGGCAGCCCGGATTGGCAAAAAGAAGCTGCTGTTGCTGGGCCTGGGCTTGAACGCAGTCGCCCTTCTGATTCCTTCGCTCCAAATCCCCAGCTTTGTTGTCCTGCTTGGCTGCATTTTCATGCTGGGGATCGGCACGACGTTCCTCCAGGTTTCCGGTAACCCGATTATGCGCGACGTCAGCGCTGAAGGCAGCTACAGCCGAAACTTGGCGTTTGCCCAAGGCATCAAGGGCATCGGCAGCACCGCCTCGACCCACCTGGTGATCGCCATCGGCAGCATCGCCCTGTTCAAGGGCATGGGATGGCGCGGCACTTTTCCCCTATTCTTTGTCCTAATGACGATCGCGTTCCTTGGCGTCCTGTTTGTCAGAGTGCAGGAGACAAAGGCCGACGTCCCGCCCAGCATTGGGTCCAGCCTTGGCCTCTTAAAGGAACCGATCTTCGCTCTGGCGGTGCTCGGGATATTCCTGTACGTCGGCGCCGAGGCCTCGATGGGCCGGTTTCTGCTTCCCACGCTGACAGGGATTGGCATTACGGACGAGTCCACCAGCACGTTCGGTCCGATCCTGGCGGCACTGGATCGCGTGCTGGCAGTCTTATTTCCTCATTCATCACCTGCCAGCAGGCTCGGTCCTGTGCTCTTCTTCCTCATGCTGACGATCGGACGACTGCTGGGCAGCGCCATCCTCACCATCATGAGCCCGCGCACCTGCTTCCGGCTTTCCGCGCTCCTCGGCCTCCTTGGCGCGGGCGCCTTGATGACCGGTTCCAAGTCGCTGGCAATCCCAGGTGTTTTCGCTGCGGGCCTGGGGTTTGCCAATATCTGGCCTATGCTCTTCTCCATCACGGTCGAGGAGAAACCGCAGTGCGCCAACGAGTTAAGCGGGCTCATGTGCATGGCCATTTCGGGCGGAGCGCTCGTACCCCTGCTCATGGGCCAATTACGCGATTGGGGCATGACCGCCATGGCCTTTGCCGTTCCCGCTGGCTGTTTCGCCTACTTGTTTATCCTCTCCCTCAGCGCCAGCCGGAAACCCGCTGCGCCCCTGCCCCAGCCGGAAGCAGCCGCCAAAGCATAGGCGATAAGCCCGCGCACACTGCCCAGAAACTCACGTTTCGCCGACGCCCATCACCTATCGTAAGACGCTGACCCACGAACCTATGAGCACTACCCCAGACAACCGCATTGTCATGACCCTCGACGCCGGCGGCACCAACTTCCGGTTCATCGCCATGCGCGGCACCAAACCCGTGACCGAAACCGTCACGATGCCCGCGAACGGCGACAACCTCGAGCGCTGCCTGGCCAACATTGTCGAGGGTTTCACCCGCCTAAAACAACAGTGCCCGCAGGCTCCCGCAGCCATCAGCTTCGCGTTCCCCGGCCCGGCGGATTACCCCAGAGGCATCATCGGCGACCTGGGCAATCTGCCCGGCTTCCGCGGCGGCATCGCCCTCGGTCCGATGCTGGAAGACAAGTTTGGCATCCCCACCTTCATCAACAACGATGGCGACCTCTTTGCCTATGGCGAAGCCATCGCAGGATTTCTGCCGTATGTCAACGGCCTCCTGGAAAGGGCTGGCAGCCCCCGGCGTTTCAAGAACCTGCTGGGCGTGACGCTCGGCACAGGCTTCGGCGGCGGGATCGTGCGCGATGGGGAACTCTTCATCGGCGACAATTCGGGCGGCGGCGAAGTCTGGCTGCTCCGCAATAAGCTCGCCCCGGAGATGAACGCCGAGGAAGGCGCCAGCATCCGCGCCGTTCGTCGCGCCTACGGCGAGCAGGCCAGCATGCCC
>Ga0181532_10003948_pt1 | contig 13152 bp, 15 predicted proteins | sample PEATcosm2014_Bin_33_FD_119768 | JGI IMG/M metagenome (GOLD analysis project Ga0181532, IMG submission 119768) | Peatland microbial communities from MTU Mesocosm Facility, Houghton, MI, USA - PEATcosm2014_Bin11_30_metaG | ecosystem: Environmental > Terrestrial > Soil > Wetlands > Peat | place...
CGCGGCACCCGGCGGCGGGCGGTTTGCCGCAGGTCCTCGATGCAGGTCATGGTTTTCATGGCTGGCAATTCCCGGGTTCAGCACTCCTCGATAGCACAAACTCGCCCGCCGCTCTCAGCCGACCTTCTCGACCGCCGCAAGGAGCGCTGACCGCTGCGGGAGCGTTACCATGCGAGGCGCCAAAGGGGACAACGCGCGTAAGGACCAAGACCATGATGGACAAATCGAACACCCCTCGGTCGCAGCCACCGGACCACCGCGATTCCGAGCAGGACACGAAAGAGGCCGGCAAGGACCGCGAGCGGACAGAAAGGTGCAAGCAGAAGCTTGACGAGAGCCTCGACCGCGGGCTCGAGGACACATTCCCAGGTTCCGACCCGGTTGCCGTCACCCAACCGCCGCCCAGCGCCCACGATAAACGCAAGCCTTAGGGGAGGAAAATGCCGATTTTGCGGAAACCCGCTGACCCAGCTATCGCCTATGCCATTGATTCGTCGCGTATTTTCGCGTCTGTATGGTGGAAAAAGCCTTTCGCAAGGCAGTAAGATTACTGAATATTTTTTGAGGCGGATGTCACGCGGAACGGGTTAATATCGCCGCTGCAAAGGCAGGGCGGCGGGGAACATGGTTCGCAAGTATTTTGGCACCGACGGCATTCGCGGCCGCGCCAATGGCGTGATCACGCCGGAATTGGCGCTCAAGGTGGGACAAGCGACGGGCATCGTCTTCCGCCGCGCCGGCGAAGACCGGCACCGCGTGGTGATCGGCAAGGATACCCGGCTCTCCGGTTACATGATCGAGACCGCGCTGATCGCCGGTTTCACCTCCGTCGGCATGGACGTGCTGCAGCTCGGGCCGATGCCGACGCCCGCCGTCGCCATGCTCACCCGATCGATGCGCGCCGATCTCGGCGTCATGATCTCGGCCTCCCACAATCCGTTCGACGATAACGGAATCAAGCTGTTCGGCCCGGACGGCTACAAGCTGTCGGACGAGGTCGAGAGCCGGATCGAAAGTCTGATCGACAGCGATATGACCAAGCGACTGGCCAAAAGCCGCGAGCTTGGCCGCGCCAAGCGCATCGACGGCGTCCACGACCGCTACATCGAATTCGCCAAGCGCACGCTGCCGCGCAACCTCTCGCTCGAAGGCCTGCGCGTCGTCATCGACTGCGCCCAGGGCGCCGGCTATCGGGTGGCGCCCGCGGCGCTGTGGGAGCTGGGCGCCGACGTCGTCTCGATCGGAGTCGAGCCCGATGGCTTCAACATCAACCTCGACTGCGGCTCGACGGCGCCCGACGCGCTCTGTCGCAAGGTGCGCGAGATGCGCGCGGATATCGGCATCGCGCTCGACGGCGACGGCGACCGCGTCGTCATTGCCGATGAGCACGGCCACCTGATCGATGGCGACCAGCTTCTGGCGGTGATCGCCGAAAGCTGGCGGGACGATGGGCTACTGACCAGGCCGGGCATCGTCGCCACGGTAATGTCGAATCTCGGCCTCGAGCGGCATCTGCAATCGCTGCAGCTTTCGCTCGTGCGAACGCCGGTCGGCGATCGCTACGTGCTCGAACAAATGCGCGAGCACGGTTACAATGTCGGCGGCGAGCCGTCCGGCCACATCATCCTGTCCGATTACGCCACGACCGGCGACGGCTTTGTCGCCGCGTTGCAGGTGCTGGCGGTGGTGAAGAAGCAGAACAAGCCGGTGTCGCGGGTCTGTCACCGCTTCACCCCGTTGCCGCAGGTGCTCAAAAACGTGCGCTACCGCACCGGCAAGCCGCTGGAGAATTCCGAAGTTCGTTCGGTGATTGAGGATGCCGAACAGCGCCTGAACGGTCACGGCCGGCTGGTCATACGGCCATCGGGAACCGAGCCGGTGATCCGCGTTATGGGGGAAGGCGACGACAAGGCGCTGGTCGAAGAAATCGTCGACAACATCGTCGACGCGCTCACCGATCACGCCGCGTAATCCGTTTCCCGCTCATTCCCGCGACTTGAGGAAGTGCGCAAACGCCTTCAGCGTAACTTCCGAGACGTAGTGTTCTATTCCCTCGGCATCCGCCTCGGCCGACTCGGTCGGAACGCCCAAGGCGCACAGGACATCGACCACCAGGCGATGACGCACGCGCACGCGGTCGGCGAGCGCGTGGCCCTTCTCGGTCAAAAACACCCCCCGATAAGGACGCGCTGTCGCCAGCCCGGCGCGTTTGAGGCGCGAGATCGTCTTGACGGCGGTGGCGTGGGACACGCCAAGCCGCCGGGCGATGTCCGTCGGCCGCGCCTCTCCCGCACTGGTCAGGAGGTCGGCGATCAGCTCGACGTAGTCCTCCAGTAATGCGGTTGACTGCGCCGAGCGCGTCTTGCCGAAACGGCGCGCCTGGGTTCCTTCCGCCGGGAGCTTGCCCATGGCGCTATCTTGTTTCCGTTTCGCGGTATGCGACACCGTCAAGGTCATGGCCTCGAATCGCTCCTCGACTCGGCCGCCCATTGCAACCGGAGATCACACTTTTACGAACGTGTCAAAATATAACATATGCTACATTGTGTAGCCGTTGACGCCAAGTCGCAGCGTAGTTATAATATAACTGATGCTACACTTTCTGGTTAGTGCTGCATGCACGTCGACATGACCAATTTGACCGATCGACGGAGGCGATCGCTGTCCGAGCGTACCGTCGCCACGGCGCGCCAGGTCTTGGCTGGGCAGCGCGGCGGATTGCCGGCCTACTGGGCCTTCGCCGGGCCCGCGGTGATTGCCTCGATCGCCTATATGGACCCGGGGAATTTCGCGACCAACATCCAGGCGGGGGCGAAGTACGGCTATGGCCTGCTATGGGTGGTATTGCTTGCCAATGTGATCGCGATGCTGTTCCAGGCCCTCTCGGCCAAGCTCGGCATCGTCACCGGCCGCAACCTCGCGGAATTGTGCCGCGATCATTTTCCGCGACCGGTCGTTTGGGCGATGTGGATCGTCAGCGAGATCGCCGCCATGGCGACCGACCTCGCCGAATTCCTCGGCGGTGCGATCGGCCTTGCCCTGCTGGTGCATATGCCGCTGTTCGCCGGAATGGCGGTGACTGCGGTCGTGACCTACGGCCTCTTGATGTTCCAACGTTTCGGCTTCCGGCCGATCGAGCTGATCATCGGCGCGATGGTGAGCCTGAGATCGGGCTTTGCTACCTCGTCGAGATGTTCATCGCTCCGGTCGATTGGGCATCGGCGGCCGTTCACACTTTCACGCCGCAGCTCGCCGACGCCGAAGCCCTGCTGCTCGCCGTCGGCATCATCGGCGCAACTGTCATGCCGCATGCGGTCTATCTACATTCCGGCCTGACCCAGGCGCGGATGCCGGTTCGCAACGACGGCGAGCGGCGCAAGGTGCTGCGCTTCTCGAACCAGGAGGTCATTGTCGCGCTGACCGTTGCTGGGCTGGTCAACATGGCCATGGTGATGATGGCCTCGAGCGCCTTTCATGCCGGCCACCCCGAAGTCGCTGAGATCGAAACCGCCTATCACACCTTGACGCCGCTGCTCGGTGCCGCAGCAGCCGGGGTGTTTTTGCTGTCGCTCGTCGCCTCGGGAGTGTCGGCTTCCACGGTCGGAACAATGGCCGGTCAAATGATCATGCAAGGCTTCGTCGGTTTCCGCATCCCGATCTGGGTCCGCAGGTTGGTGACGATGCTACCGGCATTCGTCGTCGTCGGGCTCGGCGCCAACGCAACGAACGCGCTGGTCATCAGCCAGGTCGTGCTCAGTATTGCGCTGCCGCTGCCAATGATCGCGCTGCTGATCTTCACCGGCCGGCGCGACATCATGGGCGCCTTCACCAATGGCCGGCTCACTCGCGCTGCGGCCCTGGCCGGCACGGTCGTGGTGCTCCTGCTCAACACGTTCCTCATCTCGCAGACCCTCGGCGTCGCGATTCCCGGCTTGCCCGCCGCGCACTGACCGGCTTTCAGCATGCAGTGGCGGAGCGATTACTGGGCGAGGAAGGGCTTTATGGCGGCGTAAACATCGTCGGGAAATTCTTCGTGCACGGAAAGCTTGCCGTGCCGCAAGCGCGCGGTGCGGACCCCCGGCAGCGCCGCCAACGCCTCCATCTCGGTGCGCGACCGCGGCGGTGTCTCGGCGCCATAGACGAGCAACAGCGGCGAAGCGGCGCGGGCGGCGAGCGCCAGGAAATCCTCCCTTGTCGCCACCCGATCCAAGCCGCCGGTGACGAAGGCCGCCGACGCGAAACGAGCGCCCGGCGCCGCAACGACCTTGCGCTTTTCCGCCATCCGTACTGGGGTCAACGCAGCCGGATCGCTGTAGACGTGACCGGCGACCATCTTGCGGACGACGAAATCATTGACGTTGATGCGATAAAGCAGCGGACCAATCAAAGGCGCCTCGACGGCGCGCCTGATCTTGGCGAAGAATGGACGATCGCCGCCGGCCATGGTCGGCAGCGGCCCACGCCAAGTCGGAGCAATGAGAGCGATACGATCCAGCGCGCCTGGATGATGAGCCGCGTGGTGCAGCACATAAGTGGCGGCATGCCCCGCGGCAACGACGCGCGGCACGGGCTCGGCAATGATCGATTGAAACAGATTTTGCAAGAACGCCGACAAGGCATCGGGCGTCCAGTGCATGGGCGGTCGCGGCTGCGTGCCGAAGCCGGGCCAATCGACGGCGACGACACGAAAATCACGCGCCAGCCGCTCCATGAGCGGGCGCATCTCGCCGCGGCTTGAAATCGAGCTCAAAGCCGGCAAGAGCACAGTGAGGGGCCCCTCGCCGGCCTCGTCGAGCCCGAGCCCGACCTCGCGGCCTTGCCATGACCAAGAGAAATCGCGAGCTGTGATCACAATTTATCTTACTCCGGGACCGCGGTTGCGCACCACCTCGGCGCGGTGCGCCCCGACTTCCGAGAGCCGCGAAGTTCGGCTATAAGTTGCGAGCACCAACAGCCGCCCTTTCAGAGGCGGCGCACCACAGGGGAAACGTCATCAGCGGGTACTTGTTTGCATCCGCATTAGCGGCATCGACACTGTTATGGAGCGCTGGCTTGGCCGGCGCCCAACAATCCGGCACGGCGGCGGAAGCCAAAGCCGTGCTCGAGCGCGCGGTTGCCGCGCTCAAGGCCAACGAAGCCACGGCGCTCGCCGAATTCAACGACAAGACCAACAAGCAATTCCACGACCGCGATCGTCTTCTGCACCAACGTATCCGACGGCAAATTCACGGCGACCCCTAACCCCGCGCTAATGGGGACGGACGCCCGCGCCTTGAAGCTCAAGGACGACCCTTTCGGACAGAGAGTCTACGATGCAATGAAAAACTCGGCGCCGGGAAGCATCGTCACGGTGCAATATAGCTACCCGAAACCCGGAACGACCGAGCCCGTGCCAAAGGAATCCTTTGTGACGCGGGTCGGCGGCCAAGGCTGCGGCATCGGCTATTACAAATAGCCGGCCGGACTGCCTTGAGAAGCGAGAGCGAACGTAAAGCGAGACCGCCGCTGCGGTCTCGCCGTTTTCGTTAGACGGTCTTCAGATTCTCGGCGGCCGATTTGCCGGTCTTGCGGTCTACCACGACCTCGAACGCGACTTTCTGGCCTTCTCTCAGCTCGCGCAACCCGGCGCGTTCAACGGCGCTGATATGGACGAAGACATCCTTGCCGCCACCATCGGGCTGGATGAACCCGTAACCCTTCTGCGCGTTGAACCACTTCACTGTTCCGTTGCTCACGGGACACTCCTGCTTAGGAATCAAGATATGAGCCGCGCGAGATGCACGGCCCGGTTCGCTCGAGATTTTGGTGAAAGATCGTCAGTCAGGCGCGTTGTCGCTGCGTGGCCTAGTCGTTCGGCCCGAAAACTCGATCATGCCTATTTAGCGGTATCTCGGATACTCCGCAAGAGCGAGAAAAGCGGTTCCCCGCGGGCGTACGCGGTGGCGCTTAATTGCGTGTTTCGGCGCCACGGCAGATTCGCTGTCACTGGCGGCGATCTCACCGACCGCGCCGGCAGCGTCCCGGAGGAAGGGGGCGCCTGAGACAGAGCGGTGGCGGACGAAGCGGTAGGGTGAGGCGCGGGCGCGGTTGACTGGGAGCGGCCGACACCTGGGTTGGATCGCACCAACCATTACTGAGCACGATCGCCGCACGCGGCAGCGAATCGAACGGTTGCATCAAGCGCAAACTGCCGTACGCTAATAGGAAGGAGCGGTGCGTAAAATCGCTCGCAACGGCTCATCATGCCGTGGGAGGAGTTGTCCGTGCAGATCATCGATCCTTCGAGCGCGCTCAGCGCTGGAATAGTTTCGGATCCTCCGAACGGGATGCCGAGCATCGAATGAAGCCTGCCTCCTTCGACTACATCGCCGCCGATAGCCTCGACACGGCGATCGCGGCGTTGGCCGCGGCCGGTGCCGACGCCAAGATCATCGCCGGCGGGCAGAGCCTCGTTCCGATGCTCAACTTCCGCCTGTTGCGGCCGTCGATTCTGGTCGACATCAACCGCATCCCGGGCTTGGCCTTCATCGTGGAGACCGACAACGACATCCGCATCGGCGCGCTCACGCGCCACCATCTGCTCGAGATGTCGCCGGTCATTGCCCGGCACCTGCCGGTTCTATCCTGCGCGATCACCCATGTGGCACATCTGGCGATCCGCAACCGCGGCACCATCGGCGGTAGCCTGTCGCACGGCGATCCGGCGGCCGAGTTGCCGATGATGGCGCTTTTGCTTGACGGCGAGCTTCACATCGCTTCGGCCTCCGGCAAGCGGAGGGTCGCGGCGCGCGACTTTTTCCTGGACGCCCTGACGGTCGATCTCGCCGGCAGCGACACCGTCACCGAGATTGCGCTGCCGAAATTACCGCCGCAGACCGGCTGGGGATTCGAGGAGGTGGCGCGCCGCCACGGCGATTTCGCGCTCGCCGCCGTGGCGGCCACGTTGACGGTGTCCGGCGGCGCGATCGCGCAAGCCCGGATTGCTCTCACCGGCGTCGGCGCTACCGCGTTGCGCGCCGCCGCGGCCGAAGCCCTGCTGGTCGGCCATGTGCTCGAACCAGGTCTGATCAGCCGCGTGATCGACGCTGTCCGCGCCGCCATCGAGCCCGAAACGGATCTGCATGCCTCGGCTGATTACCGGCGTCATCTCGCCGGCGTGCTGACGGGCCGGGCGCTCGCCGCCGCTTGGCACCGCGCCGCCGCGAGCGCCGCGTGAATAAGACGCGCCATATCGCTGTGAACGTCAACGGCGACGCCTTTGCCGCCGCCGTGGAGCCGCGGCTCCTCCTCGCCGACTTCCTGCGTCAGACGCTTGGCCTTACCGGCACACATGTCGGCTGCGAGCACGGCGTCTGCGGCGCCTGCACCGTGCTCCTCGACGGCGATAGCGTGCGCTCATGCCTGATGTTCGCGGTGCAGGCCGACGGCCGTAACGTCGAAACGGTCGAAAGTCTCGGCAGCATCGGGCGGATGAATGCGTTGCAGCAATCGTTCCACGAGCATCACGCACTGCAATGCGGCTTCTGCACACCGGGCATGCTGATGACAGCCACTGACCTTATCCGGAAATATCCGCTTGCTACCGATGACGACATCCGCGAAGGGCTGTCCGGCAATCTGTGTCGCTGCACCGGCTACGAGCACATCGTCAAGGCGATCCGCGCCGTTGTCGGCAAATCCGGAGACGTTCGATGAAGATGCACGTCCTGTCCGGCGGCCGTCTACGCGTGCGCAAGACGATGTATGATGCCGACGCCGTACGCGGCGAGACTATGGAGGTGCCGGTATCCTGCATCCTGCTGCGCCACAGCCAGGGCAACGTGTTGTTTGATACCGGCTGTCATCCGACTGTGGCGGAGAACGCGGAAGCCCATTGGGGCGACCTCGCCAAAGTCATGATTCCGATCATGCGGCCCGGCGACAACGTCATCAACGCGCTGGCCGGCGTCGGGCTGCAATGCGACGACATCGACGTGGTGGTGTGCTCGCACCTGCATCCCGACCATTGCGGCTGCAACACATTTTTCAAACGCGCGACCTTCGTCATCCATGCCAAAGAGCTCGCGGCGGCACGGGCGCCGGGCGCCGAAAAGGCCGGCTATCTCGCCGCCGAGTGGGAGCAATCCGCGCCGACCGACACGATCGACGGCGAGCGCGATCTGTTCAGCGATGGCCGCATCGTGGTGATCCCGCTGCCCGGTCATACGCCGGGCTCGAGCGGGGCGCTGGTCGCGCTGGAAAAGTCCGGAACGTTCCTGCTGGCCGCCGACACCGTCAGCCTGCGCGCGACGCTCGATACCGGCGTCATTCCCCGCAATACCTGGAACGCCGACGCGCTCGCTAAGTCGCTCAACGAGGTCAGGCGTATCGAGGCGCGCGGCACCAAGGTGCTGTGCGGCCATGACGACGCGCAATGGGCAAGCTTGCGCAAGGGCCCCGATGCCTATGGGTGATGTGGCTGAAATCCACGCCCGGCCGAAGATCGTCGGCGCCCGCATCGAGCGCACCGAGGATCCGCGCCTGCTCACCGGGCGCGGCGCCTATACCGACGACCGCCAGCCGGCACGCATGCTGCACGCTGCCTTCCGCAGGAGTGATCAGTCGCATGCACGCATTCGGGGGATCGACTGTTCGGCCGCGCGTGCCGTGCCGGGCATCGTCGCCGTGTTTGCCGCGGAGGATTTGAGCGACGCGGTCAGGCCGGTGTTCGCGAGCTCGCGCATGAAAGATTATTACGCGACACCGATTCTGCCGCTGGCGCGCGGCAAGGTGCGCTATGTCGGCGAGCCGGTCGTCGGCATCGTCGCCGAGAGCCGTTATCACGCCGAGGATGCGCTCGAGCTCGTCACCATCGATTACGAGCCGCTGCCGGTCGTCATCGATCCGGAAGACGCGGTACGCGCCGGGGCGCCGCTGCTGCATGAGGAAGCCGGCACTAACGTGCTGGTGAGCCGCGAGTTCAAGCGCGGCGACGTCGACGCGGCCCTTGCCGCCGCGCCGATGCGCGTCAAGGGCAGATTCCGCATGCACCGTAAAACCGCGGTCGCGATCGAGCCGCGCGCGTGTCTTGCCGAGTGGGAATCGCGAAACGACGCGCTGACGCTGCATTCCGCCACGCAAGTGCCGGGCATCGTGCGCGACGCGCTGGCGATGGCGTTCGGCATTCCCGGTCACCGAATCCGCGTTGTCGCATCGGACGTGGGCGGCGGCTTCGGCGGCAAGGGTTCGCTCTACCCGGAGGAGATTTTCGTCTGCGCCGCGGCGCGGCGGCTGACGCGCCCGGTGAAATGGACCAGCGACCGCATGGAAGACCTCGTCGCCAGCAGCCAAGGTTTTGATGAAATCGTGGACGCTGAAATCGGGCTCGATAACGAGGGCCGGGTCCTGGCGTTACGCGCCGACGTCATCGGCGACGTCGGCGCCTACTCGATTTATCCTTGGACAGCGGCGCTCGAGCCCGTGCAAGTGGTCAGCTTTCTTCCCGGACCCTATCGCGTTTCCAACTACCACGGCCGCGCGCGGGCAGTGGCGACCTCGAAGGCGCCGACCGGTCCTTACCGCGGCGTCGGCCGGCCGATCTCGACCTTCGTCATGGAGCGGTTGATGGATCTGGCGGCGGCGAAGATCCGCATCGATGCCAAGGAAATCCGGTTGCGAAACCTCATCGGCGCCGACGAGCTGCCCTACAAAGTCGCTTCCGGCATCGTCTGGGACAAATCGGGCTTTCAGGAATGCCTGAACGCGGCCTGCGCCGCGATCGGCTACGATCATCTGCGCGCGAAGCAGAAGGCGGCGCGCGCCGCCGGCCGCTGGGTCGGTATTGGCATTGCCTGTTATGCGGAATTGACCGGCATCGGCTCGCGTATTTCCGTCGCTCCGGGCATGCCGATTGCTACCGGCACCGAAACGGCCATCGTCCGTATCGATCCGGCCGGCGCCGTCACCGCGGCGTTCGGCGTCGCCTCGCACGGCCAGGGTCTGGAGACGACGCTCGCCCAGGTCGTTGCCGAACATCTTGGCGCCCGTTTCGAGGATGTGCGCATCGTGCAAGACGACAGTGCCGCCGTCCCCGATAGTACCGGCACCTATGCCAGCCGCAGCATGGTACTGGGCGGCGGCGCGGCGACGCTGGCGGCGCAAGCGGTTCGCGAGAAGCTGCTCAATGCCGCTTCGCACCTTCTCGAGGCAGCGGCCGCCGACCTTGTCGCCGCGGATGGAAAAGTCACCGTCGCCGGCACCGACCGCTCGGTGACGTTCGGCGAGGTCGCCCGCGCCGTCTATTCGGAAACGGAAGGGCTGCCGCCGGATGCGCGCGATGAACTCGCCGCAACCAAGACCTACGATCCGGTATTCGGCACTACGACCTCGGCAACCCACATCGCGATGGTGGAGATCGATCCGGAAACCTACGAAATCCGCATCGAGCGTTTCGCCGTCGCCGAGGATTGCGGGCGGTTGGTCAATCCCCTGATCGTCGACGGTCAGGTCCACGGCGGCGTCGCGCAGGGTATCGGCGCCGCGCTCTACGAAGAAGTCGTCTACGACCAGCAAGGCCAGATCAACACCGCGAGCCTGGTCGATTATCTCGTGCCCTCGGCCTGCGAGATCCCGCCGATGCAAGTGGTCCATCTGGAAAGCGTCTCGCCGACCACACTGGGCGGCTTTCGCGGCATGGGCGAAGGCGGCACCATCGGTGCGCCGGCGGCGCTGGCCAACGCGCTTACCGATGCGCTCGCGCCGCTTGGAATTGCAATCAACGAGCTGCCGGTAACACCGGAGCGCCTGTTCCGCCTCGTCGAAGCGGCACGGGCGAAAGCCAAATTGTGAAAGAGCAAACATGGACCTAGGACTGAAAGGCAAGATCGCCCTGGTGACGGGCGCGACCAGCGGCGTCGGCCGCGAAGTCGCACTGAGCCTCGCCGACGAAGGCGCCACGTCGCCGTCAACTACCGCGGCTCACCGCAGGAAGCCGATGCCCTCGTCAGCGAGATCGCGGCGAAAGGGGGTAACGCCAGGGCCTATCAGGCCGACGTGGCCGATTTTGCCGCGGTCAAGGCGATGGTCGATGACATCGTCAAGGATTTCGGCGGCCTCAGCATCCTGATCAACAATGCGGGGCTGGCGATACGGCGGCGCTTCATGGAGACCAATCCCGAGGACTGGCATCGCCAGATCGACGCCTGCCTCTATGGCGCGATCCATTGCTGTTACGCCGCCGCGCCGCATCTCGATGCCGCCAAGAACGGCCGCATCGTCAGCATCGTCGGCGATTCCTCGCGGATTGGCGAATCGGGTTTGGCGATTGTCGCCGCCGCCCGCGCCGGCACCGTCGCCCTGATGAAATCGCTGGCGCGCGAATTCGGCCGCACCGGCACCACCGCCAATACCGTGGCACTCGGGCTGGTCGAGACCCCGCACGACAAGGAATGGGTCGACGCCAACCGCGAAAAACTGATCAAACTTTACCCGCTGGGCCGTCTCGGCATGCCGGCCGATGTGGCGCCGATGGTCACGTTGCTCGCCTCGCCGCACTCCGGCTGGATCACCGGACAGGTGCTCAGCATCAGCGGCGGGTTCAGTATGGTTTGAGGGGGCCGACGTGTTGCGTACGGATTTGATCGCTTCGATCCCGGAATTATTGCGCCGGCATGCGGCCGCGCGTGGCGGAAAGTGCGCCTATCGCGACGCCCAGACATCGGTGACCTATGCCGAGCTGCTCGAACGAACCGGCAAGCTCGCCGGCCATCTGGCCGATAACGGCATCGCCGCCAACGACACGGTCGCGATCATGCTGCCGAACTCGGTGCAATGGGTGGAAAGTTGTCTAGCGATCGCCCGCGCCCGGGCCATCAGCGTTCCGATCAGTTACGACTCGACCGAAACGGAAATCGGCTATCGGCTCGCGGACGCCAACTGCAAGGCGGTTTTCACCACCGCCGAGCGCGGCGATCTGTTCGGCCGGCTGAAAGCCTCCGCGCCCAATCTCAAAACGCTGATCGTGACCGATCGCGGCGCTTGCAGCGCGCCGGTACTACGCTATTCGGACTTGCTCATTGCGCCACCGCAGTCCGCGCCGCGCGATCCCGCTTCGCTGCATGAGACCTCATTCATTCTTTACACTTCCGGCACCACCGGCCGCGCCAAAGGCGTTCAACTCACGATGCACGGGATGTTGTGGGTCACGGCGGCCTGCTGGGCGCCGATCACCGGGCTGTCCGACCGCGACACCGTGCTGTCGCCGCTGCCGTTATTTCATTCCTACGCGCTCAATTTGTCGGTGTTGAGCATCCTGGCGACCGGCGCCAGCGAATACATCATGGAGAAATTCTCGACCAGCGAGGCGGTGCGGCTGCTCAAGACCGGCGAATTTACTTATTTCCCAGGCGTACCGACCATGTTCCACTACCTGTTGCAGACGACCCGCGGCAAACAGAGCGTCGCGTTCCCCAATGTTCGGCTGTGCGTGTCGGCCGGCGCCATCATGCCGGCGACGCTCAACCGCGAGTTCGAAGACCATCTCGGAATCCGGTTGCTCGACGGCTATGGCATCACCGAGACCTCGACCATGGTCACGATGAACTGGCCGACCGGCGGCCGCATCCTCGGATCGTGCGGCATTCCGCTGCCCGGCCTCGCCGTGCGGATCGTCGATGCGAACCGCCGTGACGTCGAGCCGAACCAGGAAGGCGAATTGATCGTCCACGGCCCCAACGTCATGCCCGGCTATCACAACAAGCCGGAGGAAACCCGCAACGCGCTGCGCGACGGCTGGTATCACACCGGCGATCTCGCCAAGCGCGACGACACCGGCTTTGTGACCATCACCGGCCGGCTCAAGGAACTGATCATTCGCGGCGGCCAGAACATCGCGCCGGCCGAGATCGAGGAGGTGGTGAACCTTTGCGGCGGTACTCGACTGCGCCGTGGTCGGGACGGCGCACCAGCACCTCGGCGAGGTGCCGGTGCTTTTTGTGGTGCCGCGCCCGGACATCGCATTCGACAGCGAGGCCTTGCTAGCCTACTGCCGGATACATTTGTCGGCGTACAAGGTGCCGCACAGCGTTCAATTAATTTCCGAGATCCCTCGCACCGGGTCGGGCAAGATCATACGTTACAAGCTTCGCGAATTGATAAAGGGTGAGTCGGCAGGAC
>Ga0181532_10003949_pt1 | contig 13151 bp, 12 predicted proteins | sample PEATcosm2014_Bin_33_FD_119768 | JGI IMG/M metagenome (GOLD analysis project Ga0181532, IMG submission 119768) | Peatland microbial communities from MTU Mesocosm Facility, Houghton, MI, USA - PEATcosm2014_Bin11_30_metaG | ecosystem: Environmental > Terrestrial > Soil > Wetlands > Peat | place...
CAGCCCCATTGCGCCAGGCGTGGACGGCTTCGCAGCTTCGCTCCTGCGGCGATACAGGCATCCTGCTGGTCGTCCGTCAGCGAATCGCTGTATTTCCTGGAGGCGGCGCCAAGCCGCGCGCGCCAGTGCCGTTGGTGAGGCGTCCGGGGGTCCCTCGGCTTGACCCAAAGGCGACGGCACTGCTTGTTGCCTGGAAGCACATACCACACCCAGTCGCCGCAGCGTCCACTCCTGATCGTAGGGTCAAGGCATCGGCCTGATGGGCCGCAAAACGGGCAAGCGGGGCACCTGCGGCTTCGCAGCCTGTCAGGCATCTTCGTTTCCTTCCGGCCCGTGGAGTTACTGGGTTCGCGTGCTTTCGTCATTCGTCATTCGCCATTTGTCATTGTGAACCGGCAGCCTTGGCCCCTCTTTGCACCGCCGACGGCCCTTGGGACCCAAGCCTGCCGGCCATTAGCGTTACTTTACTACAGCCGCCCCTGCACTGCAAGCATTAAAGAAGATCAGGGCGCGAAACGGACGCCTTCCACCTGCGGTCCGACTTGCATGTTGGGTGAGTCGGCTTTGATCTCCTGCCCGAGCACTTTCACTCTTTCTAGGGTTACATCCTGCACCTGGTGCTGGGCATCGGCGCCTTCCAGTTGGATGAGGTAGGGGCCCGGGGTGCCATAGACCTTCACGTTCTTGAGGTGCACGCCGAGCACGTGGCCGGGCACTTTGTTCTGCATGTATTGGTTCACCGTGGGCTTGAGGCGTGCCAGCTCGCGCTGGCCTTCGCCGTGGACTCGCACATTCTCGATCCGCACATCCTCCAGCCGCATTTCTTCGCCCGGCTCCAGGAGGAAGGCCGTCATGGTGAAGTGGATGACCTCCAGGTTGCGCAGGGTGATGTTCCGCATGAAGGCGGCCCGGCTCTCGTGGCCCAGCAGGAAGATGCGAGCGCGGTCGCACCAGAGCGAGCAGTTCTCCACGACGATGTTCTCGACGTTGTTATTGGGGTGCCCGAGATCCAGGCCCTTCAGCGCGACGCAGTCGTCGTCGGTGCGGATGAAGCAATCGGTGATGTGCACGTTCTGGGAGTTGCAGGGGTTGATGCCATCGTCGTTTTGCACACGTCCGCCGCATATCTTCACGTTGCGCACCGTCACGTCGTGGCTGGCATTCGGCACGATGGTCCAGTGGGACGAGCCGCGGATCGTGATGCCGCTCACCTCCACGTTCGTGCCGGTGATGCCCACGGTGAAATTGGCCGGCCCCTTGCGCCACTCGTAGTCCGACCCGTCCAGGATGCCGCGCCCCAGAATGCGGATGTTGGAGCCGTGGGCCGCAATCGCGCCTTTGACGACCGCCCCGCCAGCCAGATACACCGTTTGGTGGTCGCCCACCTCCACTCTGCCAGGTCGGTGCAGTCCGGGGCCGAAGTAGATCACTCCGGGCGAACCGGCTTTCGGCACCTCCTGTTCCATGGGATTGGCAAACAGCAGCAGCGGTCCTTTCCGGCCATCCGGTTCGACGCTGATCTTTCGAGGCGAGCCGAAGCTAATGGAAACCGTGTGTTCATCCTCCACTTGAAGGCGCACATCCGGGTATTCCGGCCGGACGATGGTGTTGCGCAGGGAACGTTTCGCCCTGACCTTGACCGTTACCCGGCCCGCCATGTCGAAATTGGCGAACGCGTACGGGCCGCCGTAATCCCACTGCTTCCCGGCAAAGGGCGGGTCCAGCACCCGCGCCGTATAGACGTCCACCTTCTTGCCTTCGGCCACCACCTCGTATTCGCTGGAGAGCGCTTCGGATGCAGGCGCCGGGTAGGTGACCACTGCCGCTTCAGCCGCAAGACCGCACAGAACGGCGGAAGCGAGAACGAGTGCCGCGCCCAGGTGCTGTCCGGTCATGCCGCCACCGGCGGGTTGTGCCGCACCAGCAAGGGAATGCTCACTTGGGGCCGGTCGTCCAGCAGGATATCAATCGAGTAGAGCCCCGGGTTGTCGAACTTCAACTGCTGGAGGTTCACGATGAAGTTGCGCGTGCCGAAGTGCATGTCCTCGGGCAGCGCCACTTCCACCGGGATGGGAGGGAAGTTGGCAATGGGACGGCCGTCGGCGTCCACGAAGTTGACTGTCAGGGCGTGTTTGCCCTCGTCGTCGCTCGAAAACGTTACGCGCAGGGCAATCGAGCACTGCGGATGAATGGCGGGGAGTTTCTGCGTGTAGATGGTGTCGAAGGCTCCCAGCAGGTTGAGCTTGCCGTTGTCATCGGTCGCCGCGTCGCACAGGACTGCCACTTGAATGTTCATCCTGCCACTATGAAGACACGGGTTGCGCGGATTGGCACGAAGAGACTTGGGTCAGGGGCTGCTCACTCCGTAAATCAGCCCGTTAGTGATGTGCAACCGATAGGGCACGCTGTTGCTCGTCAGCCCTATGGTGCCTGTAAACAGGCCTGGCTGCGTTGGGGAGAAGCGAAGCAGTTGTGCATACCATGGGTCAACCGACGATGTGAAGCTCGCTGGGGCGCAGGGCAGATATGCCCAGTCCCACACGGAATAAACCGCCATCGGCCCTGCCGGCAAACCCAGGGCGCTCAGGCTTACCGAGATCGCCTGACTGGACCCGGTCTTGTTGATCATTACTAACGCGCGGTCGCCATTGAACAGGCGGCGCGACCACACTTCGCTGGTTGCGTTCGAGCTCACGACTTGCGCCGGCATTACCAGCGGGTCCTGGTCAATGGCGATCATCGCCGTATTGGTGTAAATCGGCATCAGCGACAGGTTCACTTTGTCCAGCATGAGCGGTGATGGGCACATCGCCGCCAGCCCGATGTCACTTTCGATCGTTGGATAGCGAAAAGGGGAGCTGTTGGTGTTGATGTAGGAGCCATAATCCGCCTGGCTGGTATTGATGAAGTCCGCGTCTGGGTAATGCCCCGGCCCAGTGAAAGCCGCACCATACTGCAACGCGTGGTGGAAATGCAGCAGCATGTTTGTTTGCGCCGCTGCCTGACCGCCGGCAGGGTTCGCATCGCCATCTATCCCGAGCCGCCAGGCATTCACCACCGTCGGCAACCATGCCCGCACCGGGCTGCCGGTTGGGTCCCCCCAGCCTCCGCTCATCACATAAGCCGCCAACCCCGCCGAGTCCATCGCCCGCTTAAAATCGCTCAAGGCGTCATACCTATTATCTCCGTTGCCGGAATTATCGCAGTAGTCCACTTTCAGGTAGCCGACGCCCCAAGCCGCGAACTGCGCCACGTCCTGCGCGTAGTACCCATATAAAGTTGGTACTCCGCCGCCGCAAGACGTCATCTCGGTGTAAAGCCCGAGGACAATTCCGCGGCTCTGCATATAGCTGAGTGTCCCCGTCCAGTCGGGATAGGCGACCGGGTCCGGCACAAGGTTTTCGTGGCTATCACGGTCCGGTAGCTGCCAACCGGCATCCATCTGAATGACCTTCCAGCCATATCCCACCAGGCCATTCGTGAAGAGCAGGTCGGAGAGCATCTGCACGATGGACTGACTGGCCCCGCCGTAATCCGGCCACGTGCAGATCCCCATTGGCGGCGTCGGCGCGATTGCCGCGAGCGAGAAACTCCCCAAGGGCTGAATCGCGCTCACCGGGATATCGCTAGTCATCCCGACGTTGCTCAGCACCGCTGACGGCAGATTCGCCAGCGGAATCGTGCCCACCAACCGGTTCGCGATATAGTTGCTGCTGGCCGACAAGTCCGACGCCACTGGCACAGTCACTGTGCCAACCAACTGGCCAGCACTCAGATTGGTGATGCCTGCCCCATTCCCGGTGATTACGGCCCCCGAGGCAAGGCCCGCGGCGACCGACGCGTTGGCGGCCGCACTGGCGAACGTGGCGTACGGCGCGGCGGTAATCGCCTGGCGCGGACTTAGCACGACATAGGGGCCGGTGCTGCCATTGGTCCGCACTCCGACTTCCAGCCAGCGAAAGGAGCCGTTGAATGCCCCACTGCCAAAATCAAGTACGACCAGGAAAAGGCCATTGGTCACCGAGACCGGGGCGTTCGTGAGCATCGCGCCAATATAGTTTCCGCCGGTCTGGGCATCAGTCAGCGTGAACTGGAAATCGTAGCTCCCATTGGCAGGCTGCCCGGCGTCCTGCAGACGCCCCTGGTAAGTGAACGCCGTGCCTTGGGCCTGGAGGGATGGGGGCAACACCAGCGGCAGAAGCAGCAAGCACGGCAGGACAGGGCGCAATCGGCACTTCATAAGAACCCGAGTGATTATACTGAGCCGCCGAAGGGCCGGATGTCAAGGCAATGCTGGTCCTCCGCCCGAGCGCCCGAGCGCGCTTCGAGGAACGCCTTCAGTTCAACCGCCGCTTTGCCGCCAAAGCCCGGCACGGCGGCGATCTGCTCCACGCTCGCCAGCCGCATCCGCTGCACCGAGCCGAACTTCTTGAGCAACGCCGCCTTGCGGCGCTCGCCGATGTTAGGGAACTCGTCCAGGATGCTCTCGGAAATCTTCCGCAGCCGCAGTTGGGCGTTGTACGTGTTGGCGAAGCGGTGCGACTCATCTCGCACGCGTTGCAAGAGCTTCAAGGCACCGCTCTCATGCGAGAGCCGCAGCGGCTCCTTCTCGCCTGGCCGATGAATCTCCTCGAACTCCTTGGCCAGCCCGATCGCCGGCATATGGCTCAATCCCAGTTTCTCCAACTCCGCGCACGCCGCCCCAAGCTGCCCCTTACCCCCGTCAATGAGGATGAGGTCAGGCAGCGCGGGGTGCGGAGTGTGGAGTGCGGTCTCAGGCGCGGCGGCTGGTGCCTTCGGCTTTCGGCTTTCGGCCTTCTTTCGGACTTCGGACTTCGGACTTCGGATTTCCTCCCCCTCTTCCGGTCCTTCGTCCCTGGCCATTTCTCCGGGGATTGTGGACTCCCGGGGCACCCGCGTGTAGCGCCGCCGCACCACCTCGGCCATGGAGGCAAAATCATCTTGCCCCTCCACGCTCTTGATCTTGAACCGCCTATAGTTTGAGCGGTCCGGACGTCCGTTACGGAAGCTCACTAGCGACGCCACCTTGAACGTGCCGCTGATGTTCGAGATGTCGAACCCCTCGATGCGCTGCGGCGGCGCGGCCAGGCCAAGCGCTTTTGCCAGCTCCGCAAGGTCCTTCTCCGGGTCAATGGCCAGCGGTAGGCTGTAAGGCACGCGCTCGAACCGGCTCACCTTCTTAGTGGTGTCCTTCAGGTCCGCCAGCAGGTCCCGCAGCTCGGCCGCACGCTCGTATTCCTGGGCCGCCGCGGCTTTCTTCATCTCCGCCTCGAGCTGCTCCTGCATCTCCGCGCATTGACCTGCGAGGAAATCACACGCCGCCTTCACCTGCCCCAGGTATTCCTCGCGCCCTACGTTCCCGATGCAAGGCGCGGTGCAGTATTTCAAATGCGCGTAGAGGCAATGCTTGTAATCCCGCTCGGTAGGGGTGAGCGGGCGGCACCCGCGCAGGTGGTACTGGTGCCGCACCAGTGCCAGAGTGCTGCGCAGCGCGCCCGAGTTCGGGAACGGCCCGAAGTACCGCGCCCCGTCGTCCTGCCTGAGCCGCGTCAGCGTAAACCGCGGGATGGGGTCGTTCAGGTTGACCTTGAGCATCAGGAAGCGCTTGTCGTCGCGGAAGCTGACGTTGTAGCGCGGGTGGAACTCTTTGATGAGCTTGCCCTCCAGCAGCAGCGCCTCCGGCTCGCTCCTGACGACGTGGACGTCGAAGTCGTGAATCGCTTCGATCAGCGCTTTGAATTTCAGGTCCCACCCCAGCCGTCGAGACGGTTGGAAATAGTGGCTCACCCGCTTACGCAAGTCCCGCGCCTTCCCCACATAGATCACCGTGCCGAAGCGGTCCCGCATGAGGTAAATGCCCGGCTTATGCGGCAGCGAGCCCAGCTTCTTGCGGATTTGGTCAGCCACTAGCATGCCTGACCCAAATTACAGCGGGCCGGCGTGTGGCGCGACACGAATTGCAACCGGCCCATCGCCCAAGCTGGAGCGCCGGCATCGTGCCGGCTTACACGGTTCGAGTGGGTTTAAGCCGGCAACATGACGGCACTCCGGCCTTGCAGGTATGAAAGAGCCGGGCCAGGGCACATCGTAGGGAACCCCGCGCTACCCGCATGTACATGCGGTATAATGGTCGCTAAAAAGGGAGCAGAAAAGACTGGACGCCGGGCCGCGTATCCCTGATAGTCACAGGGTAGGTTTCCCAGTCAACTAAATGTGTCAAAGCTCACTGATAGGATGCCAGTTAACTGACGAAAGGAATACGCCATGAAGAAGCTGTTAATCATACTTGCAACCGCCACAGTCGCAACCCTGCCCGCACTGGCAGGTTTGCCGGTTGTAGTCGCACTCGATAACGCCGACTATCCGCAATACGCCCCTCAGCCGAACCACAACTGGTCACCTATTAATGGGGGGTTCGGTTACAACGTGTGGACACCCCTGGCCGATACGGGCGGCGGTGGCACCTACATGGAGGGGGTCGGGGTCAACAACCGGCAGGTGGAGGGGAATTACTCGTTCGCCCTCTACGCCGGCGGCGGGTCTTACGACATATCCCGCCAGCTCACGTCGCCCATCACGGGCGTCGGTGAGTTTGATGTTATAACTCGCTTTGACATTGCCGCCTCCCCCGGCGCCGGCCTTGTCAATATCCGCGCCGGGAACAACACGGCCGCTTTCAGCGCCGGGGAGCTGCTCTCCTTCGGCATCGTCAATGGCAATGAGTTGAGCTATACCGATGGCACCGGTTTTCATCTTCTCCCTTCTGGCGAAGCACGCGGCTCGGTCTGGGACTGGAATGTAGATTTCAATACCACTGCGGGCACTTATACACTCTCCGTCACCAACCTGGGCGGGGGCTTTGCCGACTACGTCGTCGGGAACCTGGAGCCCGGCGGCAACAACGTTGATTCGTTCGCGGTAATCAACTCCAGTACTGGCAACAACCAGAACGTGATTTTCGACGTGCCCGAGTTCTCGGTGGTGCCTGAACCGGCAACTCTTTCGCTGCTGGGCTTGGGGCTGGCCGCCGGGTTCTGCGCGCGCCGCCGGCAATAAGCTCTATTCGATGTTCTCAAGTCAGGCCCCGCCCCGGCGGGGCCTTTTTGTTGTATCAGCGCTCCTGCCAAAGCTGCGGCGAGCTTCGCAGTTTCTCCAAAAGCCGGGTGTCGGCTGCCGGGAAGTCGTAGGTTTGCAATTGGGCAGCGGTAATCCATTTGAATGCCGCGCAGCCCAGCGGCTGCGGCTCGTGCTCTTTCCAGCGGCAACGGTAGAATCTCAGGCAGACGGTCTTCTCGGGGTACGTGTGCGTTAGGCTCTCCATCAGTTCGCCTACCTCCACCTCGATCCCCAACTCCTCGCGCAACTCCCGCACCAGGCATTGCTCGAAGCTCTCATTCGGCTCGCGCTTGCCGCCAGGGAACTCCCACAAGCCGCCCAAGTGGGCGTTGGCGTGCCGTTGCGTGATGAGCAGCTTGCCATCGCGGAAGACCAGGGCGGCGGCTACGTCTATGACGGACATGGAGGTTGTATTGGTGAAAGGGTTAAAGCGTTGAAGGGTTAAACGGTCAGAATGCGGCGCGTCGCCAACCTTCGGCAACGAGCCTCAATGAGGGCCTTTACGGTTTAACTCTTTCACGGTCTTAACGCCACATCACCTCCCAATGCTCTTGTAAATGAACCCCAGCCGCTCCATTTCGGCTGGGTCGAAGAGATTGCGGCCATCAAATACGATTGGGTGAGTGAGCGCTTTGCGGGCGCGCTCAAGGTCGAGCTTCTTGAACACCTCCCACTCCGTCGCAACGACCAGCGCATCACAGCCCTCGGCAACCTCGTTCATGTCCTCGACAAACGTGACGCCCTGGAGAACGCCCTTGGCCTTCTCGATGGCCTTGGGGTCGTGGACGCGCAGGTGGGCGCCTTCCTGTTGCAGACGCTGGCAAAGCTCGATGGCAGGCGACATGCGAACGTCATCGGTGTTCTGCTTGAAGGCCAAGCCGAGCACGCCGATTGTCTTGTCCTTGAGCACCCAAAGCGTATCACTGATCTTCTTCACGAACCGGTCCATTTGGCGTGCGTTAATCTGCTGCACTTCCTTCAGCAGGCCGAAGTTGCAGCCGACCTGTTCTGCGATTTTGATAAAGGCGCTTAGGTCCTTGGGGAAACAGCTTCCGCCGAAGCCAAGCGAGGCATCCAGGAACCGCCGGCCGATGCGCTCGTCCATGCCCATGCCGTTGGCGACCTCCTGCACGTTCGCCCCGGTCGCCTCGCACAATACGGAGATGGCATTGATGTAGGAGATCTTGAGCGCGAGGAAGGAGTTCGACGCGTGCTTGATCAGCTCCGCCGAGTTGATGTCGGTCACGATAATGGGGGCCTTGAATGGCGCGTAAATCTCCTTTAACGCCGGCACAGGTCGTTGCGAGCGCACGCCAATGACCACGCGGTCGGGGTGCATCAGGTCCTCCACCGCAAAGCCCTCGCGCAGAAACTCCGGGTTGCTGACCACGTCGAAATCCACATGCGCCTTATTGTAACGCTTGATCGTCTCCGCCACATTATCGCCGGTTTTGACGGGCACGGTGCTCTTGTCCACCACGATCTTGTAGCTGGTCATGGCGCCGGCGATGTCGCGGGCGACCTTCTCTATAAAGCTCAGATCCACTGAGCCATCGGGCAGCGGCGGCGTCGGCACGGCGATGAAAACCACATCCGACTTCACCACGCCTTCCGCCGTGCTCGTGGTGAAACTGAGCCGGCTGGCCGCAATGTCCTTCTTGACCAATTCCTCCAGGCCCGGTTCGTAGATAGGAATGCCACCCTCTTGCAGCACCTTGATCTTGGCCGCATCGTTGTCCACGCAGACAACGTGGTGACCCACCTCTGCGAAACAGGCACCGGTGACGAGGCCCACGTACCCCGTCCCGATAATCGTCAGCTTCATTTCTTCTCGATCGTCATGGGCAGCATGTTGGTCGGCGGGGGAGACAGGGGCACGAGCTTTGGATACCTCAGGTTCAATTCCTCGACCCGCATGCCCGCCTCCGAACCCAGCGAGCCGTACGGGTTCCCGCGGGCGACTTCCTCGAACTGACTGCGCGCCTTTTCGGGATCGTTCTGAGCTTCGTAGAGCCGGCCCAGTGCGAAGCGCGCCTGCGCCACGACGTTTTCCCCCGGGTGTCGGCGCACCAGGTCATTGTAGGCGGTCACCGCCTCGTTGGTCTTGCCCAAGGCATCCAGGCATGCGGCGCTGCCCAGCAACGCCTGGCCCATGAATGGGCTGTCGCCATACTCTCTGGTGAAACGGTCGAATTGCGCCTTGGCTTCAGGGTATTTGCCTTCTGTGAACAGATTCCCCGCGGCGAGCAGCAATGCCCGCGCGGCGGCGCTCGTCTTCGGATACTCCGCAGTTATCTTTAGGTAGGCCGTCGTGGGTTGCGCCGCCCCGCGTGCGCCGGTCATTTGTGGTAGCTCCACCATGGATAAGGCTTCCGCAGCGGCCTGTTCCTTTTCACTCTGCTGATAGAAATAGAACGCGACAATCGCCCCCACCACAACCAGGGCCCCGGCGCCCAGTAGCGCTGGCTTCCTATTCGCCTCGAACCATGCCCAGGCTTGGTGAGCCAGAGGCAATTGTGCAGCATCAGATTCCATATATAAGGCGTGAAATGTCCCGGTCTCACCCCAATAAAGCAAGCGTGAACTTGAGAGGTTAAGGAGCTTAAATGCGTGGGCGGGTGGGCGTAAGCTTTTAACGCCTTTAACGGCTTAACTGTTTAACCCCGCAGCCTAAAGAATCCCTCAGCGGTGGCACACGTCGCCGCGCTCAATTGGTCGAGCGAGCAGCCCCTAACCTGGGCCGCGAGTTCCGAAATCTCCTTCACATAGGCCGGTTCGCAGCGTTTGCCCCGGTAGGGCATGGGCGCCAAGAACGGGCAGTCGGTTTCCAGCAGGAACTTGTCCATCGGCGTCGCGGCCAGGGCGTCGCGGATGTTCTGGCCGTTCTTGAACGTCAGTATGCCGGTGAAGCTCACCAGCGACCCGAGCGCCACGATGCGCTGCATGGCCGCCGCGTCGTTGGCGAAGCAATGAAACACGCCCCGCACCCGGTCAGCGAAGGGCTCAAGCTGGGCCAGCGTATCCTCCAGCGGGTCGCGCTGGTGTATGACGCAGCCGAGCCGGAGTTCGGCGGCCACTTCCAGGTGCTGCCGGAAGAGCGCTGCCTGCTTCTGCTTGATGGCCTCGTCATCAGCGGTGGTGCCCTCAGCTTTCGTGCTTGGCAAGCGATGGTAGTCCAGACCGGTTTCTCCCAGCGCCACGACCTTGGGATGCCGCGCGAGGTCGCGCAACGCGGGTCGCAGGTCACTCGGCGCATCGGCGGCGTCGGACGGATGCCAGCCGACGACGGCAAACACGTTCGAGAACTGCTCTGCCACACCGATCGCCCGCTTGCTGCTGTCCAGATCAGTTCCTATACAGATGATTTTGCTGATACCGCTGGCCTCAGCGCGGGCCACAATCTGCGGCAGCTCGTCAGCGAAGTCCGGATAAGTCAGGTGGGCGTGTGTGTCGTAGAAAATCGCCATACGAGATCACTCTGCGTTGGCGCGCATGAGTCCGCAACCTTGGAATCTCCGGTCAGCGTTTGCAAGTCAGTCTTCACCAAGTTTGCTGTTGCATTCAACTGGCCCCGCGCTAATGCTCTGGCCGGTCGGTAAATGAATAAACCTGTTTAACTTCTCAAACATTATGGCAGACAATTGTTACCATCCCAGCATCGAGGGCGCCCAGCACGGCGCCAAGAGTCTCGCGCAGTTCCTGGATTACGCCAAGAAGTCCTGCGCCGCCGGGGCCCAGCCGTCAAATTTCATGCTCCAGAGTGACAAAGGCTTCAAGAGTGCCAAGGAGATCAAGGACACCTTCGCCAAGGCCAAGCTGAGCCTGGATGGCATTTCCGCGCACTGCCCGTTCTGGGTCCATACGACGGCCTGGACTGGCAGCCCGAGCGTCCGTCCTTTCATCCCGGGCGACGTGGCGAAGAAGTCCGCCGACGAGATTGAGAAATGGGCGGAGGACTACATTCTGCGGCTGTTCGATCTGTGCGCCGAGTTGAAGGTCAAGATCGTGCCCATGTTCTGGGGCGTGGCCTTCGGCTGGGAGCTGGCAACGGGCTATCCGTGGGGATTCTGGAAAGGCGGCGATTATGACCTCCTCAAGGAAGGCCAGGATCGCTTCGTTAAGAAGACGGCCAAGATCCGCAAGCAGGCCAAGTCGCTCGGCATCTTCCTGGGCCATGAGATTCATCCCGGCACGGCTGCGATGTGCGCCGACGACTTCAACATGCTCGTGCAGATTTGCGACGGGGACAAATGCCTGGCCGTGAATGCCGATCCATCGCACTGCTGGGAGGGCGAGGATTGGGAAACCCGCTTCCTGAAAGTGGCGCCGCGCATCTACGCCTGCCACGTGAAGAACTTCGTCATCCGCCAGGGCTTGCCGCTGCGCATGATGGAGCCCGGCTGGCAGAAGCGCGCGATGCAGTTTGTGGACATTCCGTCCGGCGACCTGAACATGATGCGCTACGTGGAATTGCTGGTTCATACCGGCTATCCGCAGCGTTATTGCCAGGTGATGGGCACTAAGACCGCTCCGCTGGTGGTCGAGGCTGAGAGCGCGTATCGCGACCTGGACGCCACCAGCGCCAATGGCATCGCCTACGTGCGCGACAATCTGTGTTTCCCGCTCGCTGCCGGTTCCTTCGAGGACGGCATGGGAGCGTAAGCCAACCTACACACACGATCGCAGAGGCCTCGTGCTCTCACGCGGCCTCTTTGCTTCTAGCCCGGGCTTTTCATACTCGCGACGGCGGAGCGCCGGCATGTTGCCGGCTTACCGCCTTGCACTGGGCAGTTTAAGCCGGGTTACGGCTTGGCGCGCAGTCGGTGCTCGACCTTCGCCACCATTTGCTCCAGGTGGTCCATTGCCTCGAGGGCTCCTTTCAGCTCCAGCAGCGGTTTGAGTTCCGCGCGGACCTGCGCCAAATCCAGCCTCCCGTGCTGGCGGATCAACACTCGCTCAACATCACCCCAGTCCAGGTGACGGCCAGCGAAGGCCTTATGGACCACCAGGTCCTCTGCGGAGCAGGTCACCAGCGACTGCCCCTCGGCCCAGGCCCACCCGGATGCGCGTCCAACGCTGCGTTCCTCGAAAGGTAGCGCACCCAGTGCCGCATCCAGGTCCACCCCTGTACCAGTGCGCAGCAAGAGGACGCGGTGGCGTAGAGCGAAATCGCGGGCGTCGCTACGGCGCGCGGCAAAGCTTCCCAGCAGTCGGTCTATGAACTGCTCTTCCGAGCCCAATGCTGCCAGCAACGTGAGGTCAACATCCTGGGTCAATCGGGGTTCGCCCCAGCGTTGCACCGCCACGCCCCCGATAAAGCAAAAACGCCAGCCCTGCTTCTGGCAAAAGGTTTGGATTTCTCCCGCAGCCGCTAGAACCCTTGGCAGGTGGATCATGCAGGGAACGCCTTGCGGAAGATGGCTTGCTGCTCCACCAGGCCGGACCAATCGGGACGCTCCCGCCAGCCCTCGGCTGCGCCCAGCCCCTGTATGATTTGCCGCGCCCGTTCTTCCGTCATGGCCGCCAGTTCCTGTGCCTTGGCAGCCTCGACGGCTTCCCATCGCGCAAAGTAGGCCGCGCGCGCCTCTTTCAGTTCAGCCGGCTGCAGACTCATGCCTAAAATATACCTTGCCCAATTAGGATGTCAGCAGCGCTTTCCGTACTACGCAGCACTGGCGGCAGAATCGGGCCACAATTAACCTGCTGTCCTGCTTGGGCTTACCGCCAATGTACACCAGTAGTTCCATACACTCGGCATTCTCCTTGCTCCGGTAGTCGTAACAAACTATTTTTCAACTACTTATACGACTCACTACCCTTGCTATTTGCAACTTTCCTATAGTTTCGCCGCATACCTGGGTGATGCAAACACCAACAGAAACTCCGAAGCGATGTAGATTGACTATAGGCCTGTTTCAGTTTCTTCTGCATCCCGATTGCTCCGGCGGAGCAGGACGGTAACGTGGCGCGGCGCCCCCGGGTGCAGCCGCTCGGCGATTAACCCAGGAAGCTCC
>Ga0181532_10003950_pt1 | contig 13149 bp, 7 predicted proteins | sample PEATcosm2014_Bin_33_FD_119768 | JGI IMG/M metagenome (GOLD analysis project Ga0181532, IMG submission 119768) | Peatland microbial communities from MTU Mesocosm Facility, Houghton, MI, USA - PEATcosm2014_Bin11_30_metaG | ecosystem: Environmental > Terrestrial > Soil > Wetlands > Peat | place...
CGAAATGTTATTCGCGCGCGCGAATTGCTTCATCTCGATAAGCAATGCGCGGTAGCGGGGCTTGGTCCAGGGCACAATTGCGCCGTTGTTTAAAGACAGACTGCGGTCGGGGATCACCCGATTGATGTCGAAATCGACCGTGTTTCCAAAACCCTGGCACCGGGGGCATGCCCCATAAGGATTGTTGAACGAAAACAGCCGCGGTTCGGGCTCCTGATACACCGTCCCGCAGGTCTTGCACTCGAATCGCTCGTTGAACACCATGCGCTCGGCCGGGGCGCCATCCGCCAGCGGAACGAATTCGAGGATCGCTTCTCCGCGTCCTTCGCGATAGCAAATCTCCACCGAATCGACAAGCCGCGAACGCATCTCGGGACCGATCGCAAGGCGGTCCACAACCACATACACGGGCTGCGAGAAATCGATATCGAGCAAGGTTTCCGGCGATGAGAATTCGTGAACGCGCCCTCCTTGATACAAGCGCTGAAAGCCGCGCCTCTGCAAGGAAGCAAGCGCCAGCCGAATCGTTTCCTGCGAAGGCTTTCCTGGCTTTCTTGCCGCGCTTCGCCGTGGCGACGCTGCCGCCGGAGCGGGTGGCGTCAAATCGAGAGTGTAGAGCACATAGAAACGGCGTCCCTCGGGCAAGGCCAGCACGCGCGCGGCGATTTCATCCATCGTGTCCTTGCGAACTTCGCTGCCGTCTTTCGTGCAAAAGGTGCGGCCCGCTCGCGCGTAGAGCAGGCGGAGATAGTCGTAAATTTCGGTTGCGGTCGCGACAGTCGAGCGCGGATTGCGCGTCGAATTCTTCTGCTTGATCGCGATGGCCGGAGCGATGCCCGTGATCTCGTCCACGTCAGGCTTCTCGATGCGCTCCAGAAACTGCCGCGCGTAGGCCGAAAGCGATTCGATGTAGCGCCGCTGCCCCTCGGCGTAAATCGTGTCGAACGCGAGACTCGATTTGCCCGATCCGGAGACACCGGTGACCAGCGTGATCTGGTTATGCGGTATATCGAAGCTGATGTTCTTCAAATTGTGCACGCGCGCCCCGCGCACACGAATCGCTTCCTGTTCGGCCGCTGCCGCTGCCGGACCGCCGACTGGCCGCTCTGTTGCTCGGTCTTCGCTCTTGGGCACGCGAGCCTGCTCCCAGCGTCTTCGGAGACGCATGTCTAAACTTCTTATTATACGGGGTTGCGGCGGGGCGGGCAATTGAGGCGGTTTGAGATCCGCTTCGAGGACCGCTTCACTGAGGATCCACCGACGAAGAGTACGGTAGACGTGTGTGTGGTGCCATGGGCAATAACCTTCCGAAAAAACAACATGTATCGCTTGACCCGCGCCGCTTTAATCTCTATCCTCTGCCTCAACAGAAGGAGACCACCATGCAACTTAGCGTGCAGAAACCTTTGAGAATCTTAACGCTCGCCTGTTCGTTAGTGGCTGCCCTCGCTGCTGCGGCGTTTGCGCAGTACAACATGACGGTCAACAAGGACCGCTTGATCAACGCGCAGAATGAGCCGCAAAACTGGCTGATGATGAACGGCGATTACGGCGCGACCCGGTACTCCAAGCTTTCTCAGATCAACCGGGAAAACGTCAAGAACATGCGGATGGTCTGGGCGCTGGCGCTCGGCGGCATGCAGGACATCGGGCAGAACGGCCCGGAAAACGAAGTGAATCCGCTGATCGACAACGGCTTCATGTACACGACCGACGGCTGGGGCACGGTTTATAAAATCGACGCGCGCGATCCCAACCGAGGCCAGTTCGTCTGGGTCACCGATCCCGGCGTGAAGCACGCGGGCAACTTTCCGCGCACACGGGGCCTGGCGTTGTGGGAGGACCTGGTCTTCGCGAATCTTCCCGACGGCCGCGTCATCGCGCTTAAGCGCGACACGGGCGAAATTTTGTGGGACAAGGTGCTGGCCTCGACCAACGAATTCGGCACACGCGAACGGTTCGTTACCGCGCCGCTCGCCGTGGAAGGGAAGGTCCTCATCTCGAACGGGGCGGGAGACGCCGGAACTCGAGGATGGATCGCGGCGCTGGATGCGCGAACGGGCAACGAGCTATGGCGATTTTATGTGATACCCAAACCCGGCGATCCGGGCAGCGAAACCTGGAAGGATAAGAATAATGCCTGGAAAACCGGCGGCGGAGGAATCTGGCAGACCGGCTCCTACGATCCCGCGACAAGGCTAACCATCTGGGGCACAGGAAACCCGGTGCCGCAATACGATCCCCAGGCGCGTCCCGGTGACAACCTCTACACCGACTCGGCGATCGCACTCAATATCGATACCGGCAAGCTGGCGTGGTATTACCAATACACACCGAACGATTCGTGGGACTACGACGAAGTCGGTGTCCACATGCTCTATGACACCATCATCAACGGACAGATGCGCAAGGTCGTCAGCCACTTCGGCCGAAACGGGTTTTTCTATTCCCTGGATCGCACGAACGGAAAATTCATCAAGGGCGCTCAGTACGTCAACGATCTGAACTGGACCAAGGGCCTCAATCCGGAGACCGGCAAGCCGATCGAATACGATCCGAAGCTGGACATCCAAGTCTACGACCCTGTGGCGCGAACTCTGCGCGGCGACCCCGAGAAGCGAACCTGCCCGACCTTTCATGGCGGCATCGCCCACCAGCCCACCGCTTATAACCCGGTCAAGCACATCGCCTACGGCGTGGGCATCGAAGGCTGCTTCTCGCAGAACGGCGCGGCGGTGGCGTACCTTTCGCCCAATGGCGGCATCGACCAGAAGAACAGCCAGAAACGCACCTATAGCAGCGACCTTTACTACGGCTCGGTGACCGCCTTCGACACGATTGCCCACAAGGTCGTTGCGAAAGCTGTCACGGACATCGAAATTCGATCGGGCGCCACGGACACAGCGGGCGGCTTGGTTTTTACCGCGCTGCAGGACGGCTGGGTAGTGGCATATAACGACGACACGCTCGAGCAACTCTGGCGGTTTAACGTGGGCAGCGCGCTGAAGGGCGCGCCGGTGACATATTCGATCGGAACGAAACAGTATCTTGCGGTACAGGCCAGCGGCCGGCATCTGCATCCCAAGAAATTCGACGACTTTCAAGATTCCAGCTACCTGTTCGTCTTTGCGCTGGATTGATTTTCCGGCGGAACGCTATTTGGGGAAATCCTTGCAGGCGTCGGTTTCCGAGCCCCAGAATTCGACGCACTTGGCATGATCCATCGGCCCTTTGCCGATCACCTTCGCGAATAAGAAGTCGGCAATCAGTTCGATCTCGCGCGGTTGCAGCGTCGCCGGAGGATCGGGCATGTGGGTCGGGTACGATTTCAGGTCCGCCTGCGTCTTACCGTAGCAGCGCCCGTCGCTATAGGCAAACTTGTCGAACGCCGGCATTTGCGAGTTGAGCCGCCCGCACTTGATGGTCAACACAATGCCGGTGCGATTGAGTTTCGTTTCACGCAAGTTGGCGCCGTTGGGCATTTGGCTGTCCATCTTGCGGCCGTCGCCCGCCCAGCCATGACACGCCTGGCAGTTTCCTTTTTGCGTAAAGAGCCTCATGCCCTCGGCCACGTCGTCAGGGTCGGGCGGTTTTTGATCCTGCGCTCGCGCTCCTACCCCTGCGCTAAATATCACTATCATGATTGTTGCCGCAACGGTGGCCCCAAAGAAGTAACGTGGCAACATTGAGCGTTTGTACATGTTGGTCATGGGCGCAGTATATAGCACTGCATGTTTTTATTGAAGACGTGACGAGAATCAACGAAGAACGCCTGGCGATCCCTCCTTGCTGCTCATGCAAGGGAGTGGAATCTCACGGCTGAATCCCGCCGCGTCGCATTACTTGCCGTCGTTTCAGAAATCTAAATCCGCACCCTTTGAAACCCACGAAGGGTGCGGTATTCGAAGCCGGACCATACGTTGCGATACGACTTTTCAAAACTTCGGACAGTTCACCCCATTACCCTCAAGAACGCTAACCGTAAGGTTAAAAAGACTCAGTCTCCGGGTATGAGAAACTAGATACCTATACTCATTTACTTCGGGTTCCGTGCGTGCTTGGGAGATGACATGCGCAAGGGTTTGATACTGCTCGCCATTCTGGGATTCCCGTTCGTATCCACGGCTCAAACGATTTCATCCACAACGGTCACCGATAACGGAAATCTGCAAGTGATCGCTGGGGATTTCGATGGCGACGGTGGCGGAGACCTTGTGAGCGTGGACACATCCGGGAACGTCAACTGCATCCCATCGCATGGCGGGCTCTACGATATGAGCCCAATTATTTCCTCGGTGCAGAATCCGCCGGTCTTCAGTTACTCCTCGGCGAAACTCAATCCCAATGCGTCGGATTATATTATTCTCGGAAGCCAGGGAATCGTGAATGTCTATTCGTCCTCAAATTGCCTCTTCACGCTGACGCAGACCGTAATTATTCAGGGCGTTCCAACGAGCATACTCGTAATTCCGAATCTGCTTGGCGACGCAGGGATAGACGTTGCCGTGATTTCAGGTTCTCAAGATTTCGCGCGGGTTTATCGGAACAACGCCGGGACGCTATCGCCCGGGCCCGCCGGCCTTGGAACGGGATACGCCGGTCTGGCAATTGGCTCCTCCGTCGCGATAGAAAACCCCGTTGTGCCCCAGCCACCGGGACCTCTACCGCCGGGCAGTATTTCCCTGTGGTCCTATGCCAATAACGCCTGGACGAACACCCCTTCCGTTATTCCGACGGCGGTTGCAATGGGCTTTGCCATCGCGCCCAAGACGAATACAGCGTTTCTGGTAAGTCACGACCTAACAAACATCTATATTCAACAATTAGGAGCTGGGGGCACGCTCGCGTCGCCTGTCAGTTTTCCGGTGGGGAGTGAACCCCTCGGTATCGCCATATTTGACGGCGACAGTCTTGCCATTGTTCTCGATAACCCAAGCATACAGATTCTGCAAGACTTGAACGGTAACGGGAATTGGCAGCTGGGCACTCTGATATCGGTTCCACTAAGCCGTGGGGAGCCAGCCTGGACCTGGACTGGTTTAACGGCGACACTGGCGGGCGGCTTCGCGGCGCAAACAGAGTCTGGGACGGCAACCGTATACAAGATACTAAGCGGTTCCATGGTGTCCACCTCAAACTCCCTCACATTCCCGTCTACCGCGCTCGGGGGAACTTCGACGCTGCCGTTGACGGTAATGAATACCGGAAACCAATCTCTTACACTCAGCCAATTTTCCATCTCGGGTACGAACGGCGCGGATTTCTCGCAGACGAACAATTGCACCTCCGTCGCGCCACTGAATTCGTGCACGGTAACGGTGGCCTACACTCCTTCGAGTTTTTACTCTGAATCGGCGACCCTTACGATCTCGTCGAACGCTTTGAATTCCCCCACTTCCGTTGCCTTGACTTCGGTCCCGGGCCCCTACCCGATCGTGTCCGTCAGCTCAACGTCGCTAGACTACGGGAACGTGCCGGTGAATTCGACGGTGGCGAAGATGCTGACGATCGGCAATTCCGGGACGTTTGTCCTGAGCAATCTGTCCGTAGGAGTTTCTGGCGCGGGGTTCGCTTTAAGTAATTCTTGTCCGTCTACTTTGGCAATTTTGGCATCCTGCTCCGTGACGGTGAACTTCATGCCCGTGGCGCCGGGTAACGCCACCGGAACGTTGACAATCATGTCGGACGTCAACCCTGTCACCGTTGGGCTTCAGGGTACTGGCGTGGCCGTTCCGCCAATTGTTTCAAGTTTGTCTCCCGCAAGCGTAACAGCAGGGGGATCTGGGTTCACTCTCACCGTGAATGGAATCAGTTTCGCACCCGGAGCGACGGTGAACTTCAACGGAAGTCCGCGGACAATGACGTTCACCAGCGCGACTCAGCTGACTACCCTGATTGCAGCGGAGGATATCGCGTCCGCCGGCTGGAACCAGGTCACTGTTGCAAATCCCGGCGCAGGAGCATCGAACGCCGTCGCGTTCACGGTGAACAGTGGAAGCGTTGCGCCCGTCACAGGCGTGGCGCTGCGTTACGTCGCGGTCGCTCCCTGCCGGTTAGCGGATACACGCACCACTCCGAATGGTCCATTCGCAGGACCCTCGATTACTGGCGGGACCTCGCGTAACTTCACTATTCCGCAAAGCTCCACGTGCAATATTCCTCCGGCGGCAGCCGCCTACTCGCTCAATGTCGCTGTGATTCCGTCAAGTCCGTTAGGGTTCCTGACGCTCTGGCCGACGGGACAGGCGCAGCCCGTGGCGGCTATCGTCAGTTCGGTCGATGGCCGGGTCAGGTCCAACGCGGCGATTGTTCCAGCCGGTGCAAATGGCGCGATTAGCGTCTACGCCTCGAATACAACCGACGTCGTGCTGGACATCAATGGGTACTTCACCACCGATCCCTCAGCACTGCAGTTCTACCCGGTAACGCCTTGCCGGGTGGTGGATACGCGTCCCACGAACGGACCGAACGGGCCACTGGCGGGGCCTTCTTTGACAGGAAACACCAGCCGTACGTTTCCGTTGCCCACCAGTCCCTGCAATTTGCCAGCGACTGCCCAGGCGTATTCGCTGAACCTCACGGCGGTGCCGCAGGAACCGCTGGGGTACCTGACTGCGTGGCCGGCCGGGCAGACGCAGCCAGGGACCGCGAATTTGAGTTCGACGACTGGGACGGTCACGTCGAATGCGGCGATCATGCCGGCGGGAACAAACGGCTCGATCGACGTTTATGCCAGCAACAACACGGACTTAATTATTGATGTTAACGGGTACTTCGCCCCGGCGGGGACGGGAGGGTTGTCTCTGTATACGTTGCCGCCGTGCCGGGTGCTGGACACGCGGCAGCTGTCGGATGCCCAGACGGCGCAGGCGTTCAGCGGAGAGCTGGACGCGAACATCCAGGCCAGCGCCTGCGGTGTGCCGACTGGGGCGCAAGCCTATGTGCTCAACGCCACGGTCGTGCCCTCCGCACCGCTGGGGTACTTAACCTTGTGGCCGCAAGGGACGGCGCAGCCTTTGGCCGCGACAGTAAGTGCAATCGATCAAACAGCGACCTCAAATCTGGCGATTGTGCCCACAACCAATGAGCTGATCAGCCTCTTCGCGGCAAACCCAACGCAATTGGTGCTCGATATCTTCGGCTACTTCGCGCCGTAATTGCCGGGTGCTGGGCACCCTCTCCTCGCGGTTGATGCAAGTAGGGGTCTCTCGGACCTGAATTTCCGCTAATCGCATCGCTTTCCGTCGTTTCAGGAATCCGTACCCCACCGTTTGAAACCCACAAAGAGTGGCTCACCCGGCACTCCAAGAAATGGCCCGGACCTTCGGTCTTCCGTTTAGGTCTATCTGAGCAAGGGCTGATATGGCGGCCTCCGGTGCCTGAAAATTGAGCGGATGAAATAATCAGGCCATGCCCGAGGGGTGTTGGTATATAACTTGCGTTTCAGGACAGCCGAAATGGAAATACGGCTTCAAAGGTCAAGCGGTTGATCGAGTGTCACGGAAGAGTGCATGACGAACGATAATTGCGGTCGCCCCAGAAGAGCAGACTGGCAGGCCGCGACTTCGAGTTCGAGTTGCCGGATGTCAGGACATGGATTGCTGCTCGCGTTTGTACTGGCGACGCGGATTCCACTGATCGGTAAGTTTGAAGGCCAACCGGACAGTTCCAGATACATAATCGGCCTGCATTTATGGGTGATTGGCGATCGCGATAATCCGCTGGTATACGCACGCGCTCTCTCGGCTGGCTATTATTGGTTGGGAGGTCAGTTGGCCAGGATCACTCATAGCTCGGTGCAGAGCTACGCGTTGATGCTTAGCATTGTGAGTCTTTGCGCATCGGTTTTGTTGGCTGCTGCTGTTTACGAGATCGGCCGTTATGTCGTGGGCGATGGTACCGGGCAGATCTGCTCGTTGTTGTTCCTTGTCTCTCCGGCGATTTGGTGGATGGGGATACAGCCGCACCCCCAGGCTTTATCGGCCGCTCTCGCCGTGGCGGCGCTTTACGCCTATCTACAGGGAATGGTGATTGCTCGCTCGGCCTTGTGGATCGCGATTAGCACAGCTTTGCTCACAGCGGGGCTGCTGGTGAAGATCGATACGGTCCTGCTATTTCCAGCATTCGTAGGGCTGCTGCTGTTCCGTGCTCGGTGGGATAGGGACACCGTGAACCGCCTCCTATTGACGGCGGCGATGCTAGCCGCTGCGTCGATGGCCTTCTTGTTCGGGCGCGCGGCAATTCTTGGCGCCTCCCTCCATCAATTGCAAACGCAAACTACGGGATCGGTGCGCGAGAACCTGGCGGCACAGACAGTTCTGGGCGCTGTCAAACAAGCGGTGCCAATCGTGACGGCGCTAGGCCCCGTGCTGTTCCTGTTCGCGATCATCGGCGTTGTGCTCGTGACGCGTGCGTTTAGCGGAGAGCAGCTTGCGCGCTGGCTGCTTTGGATTTTAACCTGGTGCCTGCCCGGCTGGGTGTTTTGGATTTTGATCGCCGGAAATGAACCGCGTCATGTTGCTTTGTTCACGCTGGCTCTGCTCTGGATGGGAATTTTCGGCTGGGTGGCGGCCTATGGCTACAAGACAGCAGCTATTGTTGCGGCGGTCGCGGTCATGCTCAATTTCGTGTCGTTACCGGCGAATTCCGGCCTCCTTCTTATGTCACCCAACGTGCCCGGCAGCGCCCGTGCTTTGCGGGCCAAGGAAATCCAAATGCAGTCGATGGCGAATGCAATTACGATCCAGGGAGGGACGGGTTGTTATGTCGGAACATACACGATCCCGTATATAAGACTCTACTTGCTTCAAGCAAACCAACCCGGAATCGAGGTGGGACAAGATTGGGTGTCTTCGGACCGCAATTCGATCACGTCCAAGTCGTGGGCGAAGTCGGACCGCTATTCGATCACTTTTCTTGAGGTCCGGCCGGGCCACAAGATCGAGATGCCGTGCTCGCCCGCGTACAGTTTCGAATATGCGGCCGATGGAACTCAGCTTCGGTTCTTCGGTAACGAATTCGATTCGTCACCCTTCTGGACCAAACTCCGGGTTGCAGCAGTAAGTAGAGGCTGGAATTCCGGGAATTAAACCGATAGAGCCTGTGGCCCCGGCTCTCGGGCATCAAAGCCTTCGTTTGTTGCAGATTTAGACGTTTGACCATTCGTACGCGGAGGACGTTGCCCAACCCTTCAAACGAAATTCTAAAACTCCGGCCCATGCTCCCGGTCGTAAATCCTGACTCGGAATAGTGGTTTGTCCGCCTCCTTCGGATCAGGTTCGTAGACCTGCTCGGTCGTAGCGGGATCGTAACCGCGCCATAGCCAAGTCAGCGTCTCGGGCCACTCTGCGCTGCCCTGGGCCGAGTTGTGCGTGCCCACGCCGAAGCTGAAATGGAAATCGTAATCTCGCTGCTTCAACGCGTTCGCCATTTCGATGTTTTGCAGCGGCCATGCGCCCATGTCGTCGGCGCCGTCCTGTAGCCACACGCGGATGTTCCTCTTACCGGCGTCGCGGGCCACCATGGCAGGGAAGGCTTGGCCGCCGTAATTCGGCACCATCTGAATGGGCTGGAAGCTGCCGATCCAGGAGACCACACGGCTGAACTGCTCGGGATGCTGCCAGGCGATATTGAACGCGGCAATCCCTCCAGACGACTGGCCATGGAGGGCGCGGCTATATGCGTCCCTGCGAACGTTATATTTCGAATAGATGACGTCGGGCAGAATATCGTCATTCAGGAATCGGGAGTAACGGTCCGAAACCGTATCGTATTCCACGCTGCGCATCGTTCGCTGTTCGGGGGATTGGGGAGGAGGAGCAGGCACGCCGGCGCGAGGAGGCGCGATGTAGCGCGGAGCGGCGTTGGCAATCATATTGTGCAGCTCGTCAAAAATGGGCGTACCTTCCTTCACAATTCCCGGCTGAACCAGCAATACTATCAGCACCGGGATTTTTTTCTCATAAATCAGGTTATCCAGAACGTCCAACAGGCGGTGCGCATCCCGGTCACGATAGATATCGTCCTGGCCGTCCTGAACTACCATCAGGGCGGCAGGCGTTTTCGGCTCATACTCGGCAGGCTGGTAGATCCAGTAGTTGGTCAGCATGCCGGGGTAGACCTTGCTTGTGTGGACTCGCATTTCAGTCAACGTGCCCATCGGGACGCCAGGCTTGAGATACGATTCAGGTCCGTATGCCGGGACGTCTTTCGATCCCCCGAACGGCTTGCCATCGATGCGGTACTCGAATTGATGGCCGGTCCCGACAGAGAATTTTCCCACTCCATACCAGATATCGCTTTTGGGAATCTGCTTCATTGGCGGACCCGCCTCTTCATCCAGCATTAGAACCGGGCGCGAGCTAGACGCAACCGCGAAGATGAAGTCGGGACCGTGCCCGAGCACAGCCGTACCCTTCTTGATGGCATCCGCACCCAGGGTAGCCACCAGAGCCTCCTGCAATTTCGCGGGATTGCCCTTGGTAAGCGCGATCAGTTCCGGCGCGGTGAGCTTATCGGCGCCATACGCAAGTGAGGCTACAAAAAACAGTCCAACGAGGATGCATTTCAATTCCTTATACCTCCATGGAGTACAGCGTTTGAGTGAGAACTTGCCAATTTTTGTGGGTCGTGGCTTTAGCCATGACATAAAGCCCGCTAAATCAGCCCGGCTTTAGTGGAACAGGCTGAAGCCTGCTCCACTGGCTCCGTTCGGAATCACACTCTGGCGGCACATTCAATTTCCGCCGTCGATACGCTCTAACTCTTCCTATCGGGCAACGCGACGTAGGCGCGCGTGATGTCGGCGACTGTTCGCGTGCCGCAATTGCCCATCACAAGTTTCAACTCGCCCTGAAGAATTTCCAGGACGCGTTCCACTCCCTGCTGGCCGAACGCTCCCAATCCCCACAACATCGGACGGCCGATTCCCACGGCGGTAGCACCCAATGCGAGCGCCTTAAAAACATCCGTGCCGCGGCGGAAACCGCTGTCGACAAACACGGGAATGCGGCCCTTCACTTCGTCGACCACATCCGGAAGCGCTTCAATAGTCGCCTGCAATCCATCGAGGACGCGCCCTCCGTGATTCGAGACGAGGATGCCGTCGATCCCGTGTTCGATGGCGAGCCGCGCGTCTTCGCGCGTGGTCAAACCCTTGATGAGAAATTTCCCTTTCCAAAATTTCCGCATGCGATCGACCAGCGCCCAGTCCAGCGGCACTGGCATGGCTCCCGCTGGGTCCATGCCGTCCCGCATCGGATGGTTCCTGACCTGCACGTCTTCGCCCTTCACATCGTGACACTCCGCGCACACGCGCAAATCTTTCGGACGAGTTCGCAAATAGGTTTCGGTATGGCCGCTCCCGGCGGTGTCCACGGTGAGCGCGATCACCGTGCTTCCGGCAGCTTCCACGCGTCGCAAAAGCTTTTCGTTCCCCTCCCAGGTATGCATCGCGTACACCTGATACCAGACCGGACGGCCCAGCGCCGCATTCACTTCTTCAATCGGCGTTGACGTTGCCGTCGAAAGAAATTGCAGCGTTCCGCGCGCTTTGGCTGCCCTCGCAACGGCCACTTCACCATCGGGATGAAACGATTTCTGGCTGGCGGTAGGGCAAGTGAAGATCGGGCTGGAGTACGTGGTCCCGAAGAGATTGACGGTCATGTCCACTTTCGTAGCGTCGCGCAAACGGCGGGGGCGCAGCTCGATATGCTTGAACCCTTCGCGATTGATGGCAATCGTAGCGTCGTCATCGACACCGCTTGACATGAACGCCCAGTGGCCGGGCGGAACGTTGCGATGCGCGACCTCCTCAAGATCGAACACATTAAGCGCTTCGGCAGGCGCGGAGATGACGTTGATATCCGAGCGCTGCGCGAGACTGCTGTGTCGGAGAAAGGAAGTCACTCCTCCAAGAGCAGCGACGTAGGGACTTGCAGCAAGGAACTTCAGAAAATCACGCCGTGCGGTGTGTTTGCTCATGATTGTGGTGGATTCTAGTACCGCGGAGGATTTTTTGCCAGCGGAGACATGGGGCAGGATAGGCTTGGATGTCCCTGCCAATAAATATCAGTTCGATATCAAACCAGAGGGTTAAGCAGGCAATTGAGCAGGCTGATAGAACGACTGCGCTCGCTACTTATTCGGAGAGCTATCGATCCTCTTGGTCACCCGCGAATCGTATTCCTTATATTCTCGCGGGCTGCAAATAAATTCTTCAAAGTATTCTTTCGGCATCAAGGTGAAATTCCGATAGAAGCCGGTCCAGCCTTTGTCGCCCCAGGCTTTCGGGTCGTAGTACGTCATATCGAGCCGCAAATGACTGTAGTCCGTGCGTGTAAATCGCTCTACTAGATGAAAGGCTTCGCTTTTGCGATGGCCGACGTGCTGGGTGATCATGGTTCTGCTGTTGTAGCCAATCGTATCGACAACGAGCGTGTTTCCTTCCCAGTGGGCTGTCGAGTCTCCCTCGTATGTAGGATCCAAATCCTTGGGATGTTCTCGATTGAACCACCACGTCCGCCACTCGCGATGATAGGCAAACATCTGATGAATTCGGGTTCCGTCGGGCACTGTGATGATTTCCATCGATCCGAGGCCAGGGTAATCGTACAGCGCCGGCGTGGACAGCGGTTCGCAATCCTTGGCCGGGTATTCGCCATCGGGATCGTTCACCGGGACGCCGTTCTGGTCCACGGTATAGCACGGATCATTATTGTCCGGGCATTTGTGACCCGGCTTGAACTTCGAAGGCGTGGGCGTGCCGTCGAAAGGGTCATGCGAAATCGATTTATAGAGCAGGTGCTGCTTCGCCCATTCCGTCAGAGCGGGTTCCGGAATCTTCTGGTCGCCGGCCTCTGAGTTTTTTCCGGTCCAGACGCCGTTCAGGTCATGTGGGTCAAACTTCTGTCCGTCAGCGGCGACGGGCTGCGCCGAGTAGGCGTTAGGCTTACTCTGAGCAGGCAATCGAGGAGAGGAAATCAGAACTACGACCGACCCAAGGACCAGACTCAGAACCCGATTCCGCATGAAAGCTCCTTTGTTTACGAACGACGCAAACACTGGAATAAGCATACACGACGGCAGCGAAAAACCGCTACCGTGACCACACTTACGGCGATATTCAAGCTGCGAACGAGGTGGCTTTCC
>Ga0181532_10003953_pt1 | contig 13144 bp, 11 predicted proteins | sample PEATcosm2014_Bin_33_FD_119768 | JGI IMG/M metagenome (GOLD analysis project Ga0181532, IMG submission 119768) | Peatland microbial communities from MTU Mesocosm Facility, Houghton, MI, USA - PEATcosm2014_Bin11_30_metaG | ecosystem: Environmental > Terrestrial > Soil > Wetlands > Peat | place...
ATTTCCCCGGGATTCAGCTCCAGTGTCCTGTGCATATCCACGAAATGAAATGTGTCCAGCACCACTCCGGCCGCGTTTGCAAACGCATCGGCCTTGACGATGTTCATGCCCCACGCCGCCAGCACCCCCGCAATCGTCGCAAATAGCGCGGGCCGATCCGCTGAGAGCAGTGTCAGCGTATACGCGTGGTGGGTCGCCCTGACGTCCGTTTGAACGGGTTCCGCGCCCAGCTTTCGATACAGAGAGAAGTGACTGGCAATTTCCGCCGGTGAGTGCACGGCGAGGTACCGCCGCGGAAATCCATCCAGGAACCTCTCAAGCTCCATCTTTGATGCCCCTACGGCCAGCTGTCGAACCTGCTCGAGCAAGATTGCCTCGTCTGAGGCGTGCAGGCGGTCGCGATCCAGAGTCCGACTGAAATAATTCGACGTGGAGACGAACAGTCGCCAGAGCATCTCGGCTTTCCACGGCGTCAGCGCTTCCGGGTTCACAGCGTGGATGTCCGCGTAGGTCAAAAGGCACAGACGCTGCAATCGTTCATGCGTCACTACATTCGTCGCAAAGGCCGAAACCGTCGCGGGATCAAAGATATCGCGCCGCTGCACCGTCGCGGACATATCCAGATGGTGCTCGATCAAAAAATGGACTTCCGCCTTCTCTTCAGGCTCAAGCTTCAGCCGGTCGGCTACTGTTTCCAGCGCTTGCAGGCTTCCCGCAACGTGATTCTCCACCGGCATGCCTTTGCCGATGTCATGTAGAAGAAGGGAGAGAATTAGCAGGTCGCGGCGCTCGACCGTGCGCCACAGTTGGGTGAAATGGAAGCCACGCGAATCCGGCGGCTCCGCCAGTTCCTGCAGGTGCTCGATCGTGCGCAAAGAATGTTCGTCCACCGTATAGCGGTGATAGAAATCGCGCACCACCAACGAATCAATGCTCCGGAACTCCGGCAGCACTTCGATTAGCAATCCCAGCCGGTGCATCGGCCGCAACGCCATCCCTGGGAAATCTGCACCGAGTATCTCGCTCAGCACCGGCCACGCCACCCGCGAATTCCGCTGCGGCAGTTCCGGATGCGTCATGATGTACGCGATGCTGCGCTCGGCTTCGCGGCTTACTTGAACGCCCGTTCGCGAAGCTTCGGTCAACAGGGCATAGGTGGCGGTGCGATCCGCGTAGGCCTGTTCATTTGTTAATTCCAACAAACCATCGCGCACCATGAACGGCTTGCCATTCGTGGCTTCCGCTCGGCCTCCAAGCGTGGCGTTCATCAGTCGCTGGCGCAACGAAATTGTGGCTGGCGGACGTTGCTCCATGTAGCGCAGCAATTGACGGTTCAGCGTGCGAGCGTGCCGGAAATACAACCGCATCCATTCCGCAGCGTTCCGCCGGAGGTTGTCGTCAATCCCCAGCGACCTTTCCGCGGCACCCGCCTGCAATTCATACGTCAGCGTATTGTCATTTCGCGCATTGCTATAGTGCAGGAAGCACCGGATGGCGCTCAAGAACTCAACCGCGTTGCGCGTCAGTTCGTCTTCGTTTACGGGACTGATGCGCGGGTCGCGGCGGTCGCCCGCCAGTTGCCGCATCCACAAAGTCGAGTGGTAATCGCGCAAGCCGCCGGGCGCTTCCTTGACGTTTGGCTCCAGGTGAAAAATCGTGTTGCCGTAACGATTCAGCCGGTCTCGCGTTAGCCTCTGCAATTCGTGCAGCAAAAATGGCCGTGCCTGTTTCTCCGGGCCGGAAAGCACTTTGGCGTCCAGCTTCTCAAAGAGTGAAGGATCGCCATCCAGGAATCGCCGGTCTAGCATCGCCAGGTGGAATTCTGCGTTGTCTTCCTCGATACGCCGACATTCGTCCAGCGTGCGCCCCGCCGAGCTCACGCGAAATCCCAAATCCCAAAGCGTTCGCGAAAACTCCGCAATCAGCGGACGATACTCCTCTTCCGCCTTTTCATTACCGAAGAGAAAGAGCAGGTCCAGGTCCGAGTAAGGAAACAACATCTCCCGGCCATAGCCACCCAGGGCCAGAAGGCAGAATCCCTGCGGCGCCAACTGGCGAACCCGCAGGAGTTCCACGAATACCTGCTGGATGGTGCCGTCCGCCAATTCACACAACTGCCGCAGCGTGTCTTGCGCGCTGGCACCGTTATCGAACAGCTTGCGAATCCGTTCGCGCTGAGCATCGCATTGCGGTCCCAGAGCTGACAACGGACTTACCTGGTCGGCCATTTTCTTCTTCGACGAAAAGCCGGATGTGAGACCTGAGCGGGGAGAGGCCATCATCACGCTTAAAGTGCGCCCTCGCCGCGTTCCTCATTCCGTATCCGAATCGCTTCCTCAATCCGCGATAGGAATATTTTACCGTCTCCGATTTTCCCTGTCTTGGCGCTTTTTAGGATTGCTTCCACGGCGCGATTCACCAGCGCATCCGCGAGCACCATTTCCAACTTGATCTTCGGCAACAAGTCCACGGTATATTCGCGGCCCCGGTAAACTTCGGTGTGGCCCTTCTGGCGGCCGTGGCCCCGAACTTCGGTCACCGTCATGCCCTCGACGCCGATCTCCAGCAAGGCCTCTTTCACCGATTCGAATCGCGACGGCTGAATGATCGCTTCAATTTTCATCATACGAAGTTCCGCTCCCGTCACGTCTTGGAAAGGCTTTCACCCTTCCATTTAGCTTTCCAGGTTATAACCTTCTTCGCCGTGCAGCGAAATATCCAAGCCCGCAATTTCATGCTCTTCATGAACGCGCAGGCCCGTCACCAGGTCTACCAGCTTCAAAAGGACAAAAGTGCCTGCTAGCGCGATGCACCACGCGATCAGCACACCCACCAGTTGGTTTCCCACTTGTCCCCAGTGCCCGTCCAAACCGCCCACGGGTTTTCCTTCGCCAAAGATCGGGTTGAACACCGCTTGCGCGAAGATGCCAGTCAATAGCGCGCCGATTGTCCCGCCCGCCCCATGCACGCCGAATGCATCAAGTGCGTCATCATAGCCGAACATGGCCTTGAAGCGCGTCACCATCCAAAAGCAGAACACCCCGGCAATAAACCCGATCGCCAGTGCCGGAATCGGGCCCACGAATCCCGCCGCAGGTGTAATCGCAACCAACCCGGCAACAGCTCCTGATATTGCACCCAACGCACTGGCCCTTCCATTCTTGATCCATTCCGCCAGGCTCCATCCTATCGCCGCTGCCGCCGCACCAAAGTGCGTCGCCACGAAGGCGCTCGATGCCAGGCCGTTGGAAGCCAGCGCGCTCCCCGCGTTGAATCCAAACCAGCCCACCCACAACAAGCACGCGCCGATGACACTCAAAACCAGACTATGAGGAGGCATCGGCTGCTTCGGGTAGCCCGTGCGTTTCCCCAGGTACAGCGCACAAACTAGTGCGGAAACTCCTGATGTGATGTGCACAACCGTGCCGCCAGCAAAATCAAGCGTCGGGAATCGTCCCCCTTGGGAGGCATTCAAGAGCCCGCCCTTGCCCCACACCATGTGCGCCATTGGCGCGTAGACCACCAGGAACCACAGCGTCATGAACAGGACCGTCCCGGAGAACTTCATACGTTCGGCGGTGGCTCCTGTAATCAGCGCCGGAGTGATAATCGCGAACATCAACTGATAGATCATGAAGGTCGTCTGGGGAATCGTTCCGGCGTAATCCGGATTCGGCAGCGCTCCCACGCCACGCAGAAACGCATGTTCGAAGTTCCCAATCACTGGCCCGCTGCCGCCGAAGCACAGACTGTATCCCACCAGTGCCCACAGAACCGTAATCAGCGCCATCAGTGCAAAGCTCTGCATCATGATCGCCAGCACGTTTTTCTGACGTACCAGCCCGCCGTAGAACAGCGCCAGCCCCGGCCCGGTCATCAGCAGCACCAGCGCCGCGCTTACCAGCATCCACGCGTTGTCCGCCGAAGACTGCGCCGCAGCAGCTTTTTGCTCGAGTTGATTCAACTTTTCCGTGACGGCTGGGGGAACTTCTGGTGTCGGGGCACTTGCGGTGGAGGCCGGGGTTGCTGCGGAGGAGGGGGACTGCTGGGCTCGTAGAGGAAGTGCAGTTAGCACCAGGACCATGAGGCAACAACACACTACGCCCATCCACTTCATCGAATACTCCGCTGCGAAGAGATTAAAGACACGCTGCTCAGGTTCGCTCACTTCTTGTCTTGGGGACTTACCAGGGTATCGCGCCGATTATACCCACCCAGACCCGGCTGGGCAGTGCGAAATTTTGCTGGCACCGATTCGTTTTTCTCATACTTGTGCGTGCAAGAACCTTTGTTTTCTTTCACTCGCGAACGCATCTGCCGCGCGCGTGGGCCGCGGAATGCGCACACCCTCCCCCACTTGGAGCGTAAGACGGATGGCCGTTTCCAGGCTCACCCTATGTCCTTGCGATATGTACATCGGTCTCACCCCCGTGCGTGTCCGCACGACCGCCCCAATTCGCTCGCCATTCACCTTTGCATCGATCAACGGTACCCAGCTCCCTGCTCCTTCCCCCAACTCGCCATGCGTGCCGATCAGGAGGCTTTTCGCGCAGCCGATCGAAGGACGATCAAGTAGCACTCCCAGATGACAGGCCAAACCGAACCGCCGCGGGTGTGCATAGCCCTGTCCGTCGCAGAACAACAAATCCGGCAACTTATTCAGTTTCCGCAAAGCCACTAGCAGCACCGGGATCTCGCGGAAACTTAGAAGCCCGGGAATATAGGGAAAATGCAAAGGCACCAGCGCGTTCGCTCGTGCGATCTCTTCCATTTCCGGAAACCGGAAAACGACCACGCAGCCAATGGCGCGGTTGGCATCGCGCATTGCATTCCACCGGCTTGGGCGTTTCTTCAGCGCTTGCGAGCCTGTCAGCACAAATGACGCGTCCAGTCCCGCCACCGTGCGAATCTTCGGCAAGCGGTCTTCGCCTTCCCATTCGTTTCGCAACTCTTTCTGGATTGCCCGCGCCCGTTCCGGCGTCACTCTCCATGCATGACGCCTGCCAGCTTCCCGTGACTTGTACTCCATGCCTATCATCGTATAATGCATCTGCCGTCAACGCTGCCACTGCCCTGCGGCGAGCCAACGTCGCTTGAAATTGACTGAGGGGAACGTCCCATGACCCTGCATCCACCGTTGGAAGTCTCCGTGCGCGAAGACGCCGGAATCTATTATGTCGGCGTGCACGGCCGCCTCACGATCGGCGATCCCAGCGAACGTTTGCTTGAATTTGTCCAAGATCTCGTCCAGCAAGGCGCGCGCAAAATCGTCGTCAACCTCGACGATATTCCGCAAATTGACAGTTCCGGAATCTCCGTCCTGGTGAAACTTTCCATCTCCCTCGCGCGCCTCGGTGGCGTCTTGCATCTGGTCATCCGACAGGGCCGCGTCCGCGATGCCCTCACCGTCACCCGGTTAGTCGAAGCCATTCCCACCTTTGAATCCGAATCCGCCGCACAGAGCTTTAGTTAGTATCGAGCTTCGCTGTTCTCGATCCTGATTACCTTTCTCCCAACGTACCTTGTGCTAGACTCGCGGCATCATGCGAAATCCTCGTCATTGGCAATTCCAGGTCTTCTTCTTGTTTCTTGCGCTCACTTTGCTTCCCTCGATATCTGCTCATGAGTCAAAACAGCCGCCTCCGCAAGCTCCGACCACGACACTACAACCCACTGATTCGCAATCGACCGCTCTTGCCGCTGCCCCAACAGAGGCCGCGCCCCTGCAAGAACTGGCAGCCCGGCTACTCCATCATGCGGATGATGCAGGCTGCCACATAGGTGATTGCAAAATTCTAGTATTGAATTTCGCCCTGCCCGGCGGCGACACCTCTCGCTACAGCATGCAGTTGGCGGATCAACTTTCCTTCGAAATAGCCAAACAGGGAAATTCCATCAAGGTAATCGACCGATCATTGCTGCAAGGCCTTTTGCAACGGGATCGAATCCCCTCGCGGCTTCAAAACTCAGAGCCCATTGCTCGTTGGCTCGGCAAGGAATCGAACGCGAACATAGTGCTTGTCGGAACAACAAAGAGGATTGGAAAGAACACGGTGCAACTATCGGCGCGGCTACTCAGCGTGAAAGACGAGAATCGAATCGGCCCCAGCGCCGAAGCGAATCTCTCCGTCGATGACGTGATTGTGGACTTGTACCCGACAAATGGTCTCCCAACCCTCCCAACAATCACGACTACACCCAACGGAGAGAACCTCCGTAGAGCCGGTGTCAATGGCGTGTCCTCGCCTTCCTGCTTCTACATGCCCAATCCGCCATACACTGGGGAAGCGCAATCGGCCAAATTCGCGGGAGTCATCTTACTTGAAGGAATTGTCGATACAAACGGTGCTGTTAAAGAACCCCGGATTGTGGTGGGTGCGCCATACGGGCTTGATGAATCGGCGATCAAATCCATGTATACATGGAAATGTCATCCGGCTACCTTCAGTGGCAAGCCAGTTCCTGTTCTAGTTTCTTTCGAGGTTAATTTTCGGCTGAACTGAGATTGGACTTAACTACCCTTCTTCAACTCCGCGAGCACTAAACTCGTCAGCAGGCACAGTACGCCTTGGCCCTCATCGGATTTCAATCAGACTGCTCCCCGCTTCCAATGCAGCCAGCAACTGAGCGAATACTGAATCGAATGCTGAAATTAATACTGCGGTGCGGCAATTTCCTAGACGCACCCAGGCGACTTGGACTGGTGCATCCGGGCGCGATGCCCGCCAAGAAAAATCCTCATCCTTTGTGATTAGCACCAACGAACGCGCCGCTGCGTGCTTCCAGATTTCCTCATCTGTCGCTGCGCCAAGTCCGACTTCCAGGACGTGAACTGCTTCATGGCCCCGCGAAACCAGCCATTTGGCCAGCGCCACCGGCAGTTGGTTATCCACCAGGAATTTCACATGGATTGCAGAACAATGTGATCAGTTTGTATGGCGGCGTATTGAATTGCCGCCAGGATATCTTCCCGTTCCAAAAACGGGTAGTCGGCAAGGATTTCCTCAAAAGTTGCGCCCGCGCTAAGCAGTTGCAACACGTCCACCACCCGCATGCGCAGACCGCGAATACAGGGTTTCCCGCCGCACTTGCCGGGCTCGATGGTAATTCGCTTAAGCAGATTTGTATTCATGATCTACCCACACGATGCCACAAACCATGGTTTGTCACAAGCAGATGGTTTCTCGGATTCTCTTTGTACCGGAGGTCAAACTGGGTGGACGCTAACTGCCCTTCTTCAACTCCGCCAGCACCATCTTCGCCAGTTCCTTCAGCGTCTCAAACACGCCCTGGCCTTGTATGGCCACGCCTTCAATCACAGGCTCGCCCTTCTTCTGCAGTTGCTTCGTCAACTCTTCCACGCTCATCACGTTTGGCAGGTCGCGTTTGTTCAGTTGCAGCACGTAGGGAATCGTCGCGAAATTCAGATTGTGTTCTTTCAGGTGTTCCTGCAGGTTGTCCAGCGTCTCGAAGTTCGCGTCCAAACGCTCTTCCTGGGAATCGGCCACGAATACGACGCCATCCGCGCCCTTGAGAATCAGCTTGCGGCTGGCTTCGTAAAACACCTGCCCAGGCACGGTATATAAATGAAAGCGCGTCTTGAACCCGCGCACCGTTCCCAGATCCAACGGCAGAAAGTCGAAGAACAGCGTCCGGTCCGTCTCTGTTGCCAGGGACACCATCTTCCCCTTCAGGTTTTGCCCTGTATGGTCGTAGATCCACTGCAGGTTGGCGGTCTTCCCGCCGAGGCCCGGACCGTAGTACACCAGCTTGCAGTTAATTTCGCGCGCAGGAAAGTTAATGAAAGGCACGAGTCGTCAACCTGAATCCTGTCTAAAACTTATAACACACACACGCAAGGCAGGCCACTGTTCCTCATGCGTGCCCGTTGTCTGTTCAAGGCTCCTTCTAGTTTCATGGAGAAGCATGCACCTCGGCAATGTTATTTTCTTCCGTGCTCCCGGTCGGTAAAGACTATCTAACTCAACACTTTCACCTCCCGAGTTCCGTTTGACGAAGGCGCGGCCCTCTGCTACATTCGCGCCATGGCGAAACCCCAGAAATCCTCCTCGGGCTCTTCCGGCAGGAGCAAACCCTCGCCCAAAGCCCAGTCTAAGCTTAAGAAAAAGAATAACTTACCGGATCACCCCCCGCAGCGTGGCGGTGTCGAAATGATTGATCCTCTCGTGCAGGCACAGATGAAAGTCTATGAAGAGGCCATGGCCCTCTTTCACCAGCAAAAATTTCAGCGTGCCAAACAGGAACTCGAAAAGGTGCTTGCGGGGCCCAGCAAGGAACTTGCTGACCGCGCGCGCACCCATCTTCGCATCACCGAACAGCGCATGAAGCCTAGCGCCGAGCAAAATCCCAAATCGCCAGAAGAACATTATCAGCGCGGCGTGGCCATGATGAATTTGGGCCGTTGGGATGAAGCCCGCGAAAGTCTCGATAAGGCCCGCAAGCTCGCACCCAAAGCCGATCACGTCCACTACGCACTCGCCGCTCTCGATTGCCTCACGGGTGAAGCCGATTCCGCTATGACCAATCTGAAGGTGGCCATCGAACTCCGCCCCTCCAACCGTTACCACGCGCGCAACGACGAGGATTTTGCATTCCTCCAGGAGGATCCTCGCTTCACTGAATTGCTGTATCCTGAAAAGGACGGTTACTCAGGATAGTTTTTTTGGAAAGTGGATCGCCGCCCCGCTCGCGTCACTCGGAAGTTGAGCCTCACGTGAAAAAGTCTCGACGTCAGAACGCTCTGCAATCCCGCGGACTGCGTGTGGTCGCGCTCGGCGGCGGAACAGGCCTTTCCGCTTTGCTCCGCGGTTTGAAAGAGCATGTCGTCCGGCGCACGGATCGCCACGCTACCCGCGAACGCCCTATTGCAGACCTGACTGCGATTGTCACCGTCACCGACGATGGAGGCAGTTCCGGCCGTCTTCGCCGCGAAAACCGCATGCTACCTCCGGGCGACATTCGCAATTGCATGGTTGCTCTCTCGAAAGACGAAGCGTTGCTCGGCCGCCTGTTTCAGTATCGCTTTCACGCCGGCCGCGGACTTATCGGCCACAATTTTGGCAACCTGTTCCTCGCTGCGCTCACCCACGTGACCGGCGATTTTGCTGAAGCCGTTCACGTCTCCAGCAAAGTCCTTGCCATCCGCGGCCGCATCTTTCCATCTACGGTTTCCAATGTGCACCTCACTGCGACACTCGCCAATGGCCAACGCGTCAGCGGCGAAACGAAAATCTCCCGTAGCTGCGTGCCCATCCGCCAAATCCAGCTCGTGCCTCGCCGCGTCCGTGCGCTTCCCAAAGCCATTGAAGCACTTCAAGATGCCGACCTCATCCTCATGGGACCCGGCTCTCTTTACACCAGCGTTATTCCCAATCTTCTGATCCCTGAAATTGCCCATGCCATTGCCCGCTCCAAGGCCCCACGCGTCTATATTGCCAATCTGATGACGCAGCCTGGCGAAACCACTCAGTACACTCTCAGTGAGCATTTGCGCGCCATCCAGAAGCATGTGGGTAAACGCGTCATCGATTGGGTTGTTGCCAACCGTAAGCCCGTCTCTCCCGAAGTGGCGCGGCGCTATCGCGCTCAGGATGCAGAAGCGGTCGTGGTGGACGCCGATAGGCTCGGTAAGCTCAAGGTCAAGCTCCTGCTCGACAATCTCCTTGAAGAACATGGGGTCATCCGCCACAATTCTCCCCGCCTCGCCCGACTCCTCGTCGACGAATTCCTCTTCTCTTCTCGGCGGCACTGACTTTCTGTTTCTCCCACCTGCAACTATTTCACCCGCTCAGTCGTATACTTACCTGCTACCCGATCTCTCGCAAAGGTGCCTCATGAAAAAGTACTTCGTGTTCGTCGCGCTCGCATTCTCACTGTTCGGTTCAACCTGCCTGGTCCACGCCCAGGAAAAGGTGGATCTCTCACAAAGCCAGATGCCTTCCGTGATCCAGGTCCCACCCGAGGCGCTACCCTCCGGCCATTTTGACCCCGAAGCCGCCACCAATGCCTATCTTGCGCAGATTCCTGCCTCCGCGCGCGCTCGCAGCGACGCCTACTTCGAGGGCGGCTACTGGCTCATCCTCTGGGATTTCCTTATGGCGGCGTTGATCTATTTGGCCCTGCTCGGTTTCGGTTGGTCGGCAAAAATGCGCGATTTCTCGGTGCGCCTTAGCCGCTTCCCTTTTCTTCAGGACCTGATCTACTGGATTCAGTTCATGATTCTCACGTTTTTGTTGGGCGCTCCGCTCTCTATCTACGAAGGTTATTTCCGCGAGCACAAATATGGCCTGGCCACACAGACCTTCGGTCCTTGGACGGGTGACCAACTCAAGGGCCTGCTCGTCGGCACCATCCTGGGCGGTGTGCTCGTCGCTGCCCTATTTTGGATCGCTCGAAAACTTCCTCGTACCTGGCACATCTGGGGTGCGTTAGTCAGCATTTGCTTTGCCATGTTTGCTGCGATGATCGCCCCTGTGTTTATTTTCCCTCTCTTCAACAAGGTGACTCGTCTCAATGACCCCAAAATCACCGCGCCGATTCTTTCCTTGGCCCATGCGAATGACATTCCCGCTCACGACGTATATCAGATAGACGCCTCCAAGCAATCCACGCGCATGAGTGCCAACGTCAGCGGTTTCGGCAAGACCATGCGTATCACCCTGAACGATAACCTCCTCCGTCGCGGCTCCCCGGAGGAGATTCAATCGATCATGGGTCACGAGATGGGCCACTACGTGCTCCATCACATCTATAAGGACATGCTGTTTATTTCTGTCGTCATCGTGGTGTTCTTTTCTTTGCTGCGCTGGGGCCTGGATTGGTCACTCGCCCGCTGGGGTCAGTCTTGGAGAATTCACGGCATAAGTGACGTGGCCGTGTTGCCCTTGGTCTTTCTGATCGCGAGCGTGTTGGGCTTCCTCTTTACGCCCATCCAAAACACGGAAACCCGCGTCAACGAACACGAAGCGGACATGTACGGCATCAACGCCAGTCGCCAGCCTGACGGCTTCGCACAAGGCGCCATTCACCTCGGGGAATATCGCAAAATGAGCCCTGGCCCCATCGAAGAATTCATTTTCTTTGACCACCCCAGTGGCCGCCGGCGCATCTTCGACGCCATGCAATGGAAGGCTGAAAATCTCCAACTCTTCGAAAACCAAGCCAGCCGCTGACCCTGAATTACACATTTCAACAGCCGCATGCAGATGCAACTCGTCTTGTAGCAACCGATCGTCAGGGAGTTAATTTGGCTCCGCGGAGCAGGATTTTCCCGCAGCGCTTATTTCAACGTAAACCGCACTCCGCCGCGCACAAAGATCGGCGGCCCCACCGTAAAAACCGGCGTCGCCGCCACATTGAATCTGTCATCCGTCATGTTTTGCACCGCCAGGAAAACCGAGGTGTGCCGCACAAACTCGCGCGACACTTCCCCATCCAGCGAAAATGCGCGCCCCAGCGGGTATTGATTCAAGTCATCGTCAAACTGGTTCCCCAAGAATCGACCCTGCAGGCTTGCATTCCATTTCTTGCCGACATAGCTGGCCTGAAAACTGAACTGGTTCTGCGGCACCTGCGGCAAGCGCAATCCATCCAGCGGCATCAGCGCTGGCGGGCTTGGGTAACTCACTACCGTAGCGTTCACGAAAAGGTAGCTTGCCGAGAACTGCAGACGGGGGCGCACCTGCCATTGCCCCGACAATTCGAATCCGCGCGCCTGGGTCACGCCCAGGTTTTCTTTCATCCGCGTGATCAGCGCCGGCGTGCTCGTGATGGTCACATTTGCGACTGGATCGTCGATGTCGCTCCAGAAGAAATTCCCACGTAGCGTCAGCCGGTTTGCCCACGTCTGGTAGCTAAGCCCCGCCTCGCCGCCAGTGAGATGCTCGCCCGTCAAATTCGGATTGGCAAGCGTGAGTACATTTCCCACGCGAAAATTCCGGTACAGCTCATTGAGCGTCGGCGCACGAAACGCCTGGTAGACCGAAGCGCTTAACGCAAGCCCGTGCGAAAAGCTGCGCAGTAAGGATGCGCGCGGGCTGAAGGCGGACTCCGAGCGGTTCGCAAACGGCTCCGTCGTGGGTGCCCCGGTCGTCAACGGTTTGGTGTTCTGGTAGCCGGTGTTGTTATCCCACGCGTCCACGCGCCCGCCAATCGTCAGCAACCACTTCGGTGCAAAAAAGAAGGCGTCCTGCGCAAAAAAACCCCAGTTGTGCTGACGTCCACCCGCATCCACCAACGTGAACGGCGCGCCTCCTCGGTAGCTCTCGTCGCCGCTGTGACCGCGCACATCGTTGGACTCGATTCCCGCCGCTACTTTGTGTTTCTCTGCAATCAGCCTCGCCCACGTCCCTACGAATCCGACCTGTTGCGAAGGATTCCGCTGCAAATCGGTCAAAGTCTCCGAGTCGCGGTTGGCCGCCACCGCCGAAAACGTCTGATGATAACTTTCCGTGGAGCCGTACAGCCGCGCGGAAAAACTTCCCACATCCCGCGTGGACCACTCCAGCCCCATGTCCACCTCCGGGATCGTTGTATCATTGTTCTGCAGCGGCGTTCCATTCCGCCGACTTTCCCCAAACCCGCTTCCCCGCACAAAAAATCGTCCTTGCTCACCAAGGTTTCGCGAAACCTCGACTGTCCCCGACAAGTCCGCTGTGCCTGCATCTGTGTCCACACTTCCCCGTTGATCTGCTGGCACCAGCACGTACCCGCCGGTGCGTAGCGCCTGCCCTGCTGCCGACAGTTGCCAACTGCCCAACGGCGCACCTACTGCAAAAGACAAATCCGGCGTGCTCATGCTCCCGTACGAAACTTCTCCCAACGCGTACGATTCCTCCGCCGAACGCGTGCGCAGATTCACCACCCCTCCAAGCGCTCCGTTCCCGAACACATCGGAGGCAGCACCATTCGTCACTTCTATTGAATCCAGCTCCGCCCGGGGCACTCGCGCAAAATAAACCCATCCGCCGAACGGGTCATTCAGCGGAATCCCATCAAGCAGCACGCTCGAACGGCTGGTCGCGCTCGCCCCCACTCCTCTCAGCGACACGCCCTGCGACGACGGGTTCGCAAATAAACTGCTTGATCTCCGGAACGTGCTGAAGCCCGGCACCTCTCGAAGTAC
>Ga0181532_10003954_pt1 | contig 13142 bp, 13 predicted proteins | sample PEATcosm2014_Bin_33_FD_119768 | JGI IMG/M metagenome (GOLD analysis project Ga0181532, IMG submission 119768) | Peatland microbial communities from MTU Mesocosm Facility, Houghton, MI, USA - PEATcosm2014_Bin11_30_metaG | ecosystem: Environmental > Terrestrial > Soil > Wetlands > Peat | place...
CAGGTTTCGCACCGTCACCGCATCGAGCACCAGGCAATTCTGCCGCTCGTAGAAGCCGATGCGGTCCACATGATCGAGCGTGCCGCGCTGGGTTGACCGGATGTAATAGAGGATTGCCCCTGCCGCCGAAGCCGCCGCCTGCTTGCCCGCCAGCCCGAAACCCTCCAGCGAGAGCACGCCGAAGTGATTTTCCAGCAGCGGAATGGCGTGGTCGGGAGCAAAGATCCAGTCGTCCAAAGGAGTCTCGGCCCAGCCGCCGCCGGAAACCCGGGCGACAGGCGCTGTGCCTGTCGCAGGGGGAGTATCCGCGTGGGGACGGGCGAGAGCCTGCCCTGAGTTTGCCGAAGAGACGCCCGTCGCTCCACTATTGTTCTTTTCAAATAGCGGAGCCGAAGACCCATAGAGCATTTCTCTTGGCCGTAATTGTTCAAGTTCTTCTTGAATGCGGCGCCCGGCCAATTCGCCCCCAAACTCCGTCGCTCGAAACTCGCCAGTCGAAAGATCGAGCGCCGCAAAACCCACGCGATCCCCGACCGTTGCCACTGCCGCCAGAAAGTTGTTCTCCTCCGCGTTCAGCGATGAATCTGCCGCGGTGCCCGGCGTGACCACGCGCGTCACCTCACGGCGCACCAACTTCTTTGCCAGGCGCGGGTCTTCCACCTGCTCGCAGACCGCGACCTTGAAGCCGCGCCGGATCAGTTTTGAGATGTAGCCCTCGGCGGCGTGGTAAGGCACTCCGCACATGGGGATGGCCACGCCCTTTTCTTTATTGCGCGAGGTCAGCGTGATCTGTAACTCGCGTGCGGCCAATACCGCGTCGTCGAAGAAAAGTTCGTAGAAATCCCCCAGCCGAAAAAACAGCAGAGCGTTGGGATGCTCCTTTTTGATGGCGGCATATTGCCGCATCAGCGGTGTGGAGGGCTCGGACATGGGGGAACAGGTGATTGGTAATTTGTAATTTGTAATCTTGTAATTTGCAATTCGACGCTGGAGCAGGGGCACTGAATCACGACAAGAGCCTTAAATTACCAATCACCAATTGCAAATTATCAATTCTTTTGTTCTCCTTACGCCATGGAACTCCGCAAAGATCCGATTACCCGTTCCTGGGTGATTACCGGTGACGATGTCATCGAACCCACTCCACCTTCTCAGGCCTGCCGGTTTTGCGGTCCGTCGGCCCCGCCAGCCCAGGTCATCGCCACCCTGCCCGGCGTGGATGGCAGCGCCTGGTCGGCGCGTTCCGTCGTGCATCCGCATGCGCTCTACCACGTCGAAGGCGAGGCGGCGCGCCGCGGCGACGGCCTCTACGACCGCATGGGATCGGTCGGCGCTCACGAAGTTCTGCTCGAAAATCCGCGCCACGACGCCAACCTCTGGAATGCGAGCGACTTCGAAGTCGAACAGTTCTTGCGTCTGGCCGCGATGCGGATTCAGGATTTGAAGCGCGACAGCCGGTTCAAATACATCAGCATTTTCAAGAATTACGGGGACGGAGCCGGACAGGAATTCGAGCATCCCACTTCGCAACTGACCGCAACCACTTTCGTGCCGCGGCGCGTGCTTTACGAACTGCGCGCCGGCCGCGACTATTTCGAAACCAAAGAGCGCTGCGTTTTCTGCGACATTCTGGCGCAGGAGGAGCGTCAGAACCAGCGCATCGTCGAAATTCGCGGAGACTACGTGGCCTTTTGCCCCTTTGCTCCGCGCGTCCCCTACGAAACCTGGATCACGCCCCGCAGCCATGAATCTTCCTTTGAGCGCACCGGTTCATCGCGCGTGGGCAACGTGGCCGATCTCGCCGCGCTGCTGCGGCGCACGCTGCAACGCATCCGCACCGTCACCGAAGACTTTCACCTCGTGCTCCACACCTCGCCCAACAGCCAGCATCCTTCGTCAACCTTGGGATATTGGAAAACCCTCGATGAGGATTACCACTGGCACATCGAGATTCTGCCGATTCTTGAGTCCAAGGCCAGGTCATACACCTTCAAAGAGATTTATTATTCTCCCGTCACGTCGGAGACGGCGGTGAAACGGCTGCGCGAGGCGAAGATCTAAGAGTAGTCGTTGGTCGTTAGTCGCTCGGGAAGGCTATTAGCTTTCAGCTCGCAGTTAGCGGGCTCTTCTACTGACAGCTGAGAGCTGACAGCTTTTGCATCACGCTAACGACCATCGACCAACGACCGCCCATGACCATCCGCCGCCTCAAAACCTACACGGGATCGCAAGGCTACGTTTACCAGTACTACTTCGTCGGAAAGCGTCCGGCTCCGGCGTCCAACGCGCATAAGTCCGACGCTATTGAGTACATCTTCGATGTCACCTCCGACCGCAAGCTGACCTACTCGGTCAGTATTTTCCTGCCGCACCTGGTCGTCGGCGCCTGGGCCGAATCCCACGGACGCCCGCTCGCCGATTCCGAGCAGTACGCCGCCGTCAAGATGCGCCTGTTCCGCGCCTTCGACGAACTGGAAGGAATGCAGGCGCAAGGGAGGCAACTGCGGATCGACTGGCAGTCTCTGGAAGAATCGCTGGCGGCGTTGGGGGTGGAATAGATTCGCAGCCGCCGCGCTAACGGCCTTCTTGATTATGGTAAGAGAGCCGCTTACGAAAGTGGCTCGGGCAGGACGTGTTAAGCTGGCAACTGGTCGGCGTAGCCGCGAGCGTTCCGGCTTCTGTTCGCAGTTCTTTCCTATGATCGCGTGAGGCGTCCATGTCGATTGCGCAAAGATTGGTTGGCATCGTCGTGTTGGCCTCTTCCGTTGTCGTTTTCGCTCAGACCACCACGACGAAACCGCCCGGTGTCGGCAGTAGCGAGGTCACTAACAGTCAGTTGCCAGCGACCACGCCCTTGGACCCGTGCCGGAGCGCGGGAAAGGGGGCGGATCAGGCGGCAATCCTAAGCGACACGATGGGCGTTGATTTCGGCCCATATCTGACACGGATCGTGCCAGTCGTGCGTCGGAACTGGTATGCCCTGATTCCGGGGTTGGTGGATACACCGGTCTCGAAACAGGGTAAAGTCTCAGTTAAATTTCTCATCCTGAAAGACGGGAAGATAGACGTAGACGGTATTACGATTCAAACTTTCTCGGGAGATGTTACGCTTGATCGGGCCGCCCGCGGGAGTATTATTCGCTCGGATCCGCTCCCAGCGCTCCGCAGGGAATTCCCAGGCCAGAACCTCCGGTTACGTTTTAGTTTCTATTACAACCTTTCGCCCGACATCAGCATTTCACCGTGCGTCGACGTACGCGTTACCGCTGGCTCATCATTGCAATTTTCTGCTTCGGGCAAGGGGATTACAAATGCGTCCGTAGCGTGGAGTGTTTCGGGCCCCGGCTGCTCGGAATCGGCTTGCGGCACCATTTCTGATACCGGGTTCTATACTGCACCCGTGAATATTCCAAGTCCCCCGGTTGTCATTGTGAAAGTGACGCCGCGGTCTGGCATCAGCATTGCAGCCAAGTCTAAGTTGACCGTTGTGCAGCCAAATCCAACGCACTAGATAGGCGGTCAATTCCTCGGGCCTCACACCCGCGCGCAGCTCCATCTACACGCCGCGTGATGTGACGTGCATCACAAACCCCCGTGACAGCCTACGTTTCCCCGCACCACTTCCGCCCGGCACACTATAATCACCCAGGCGGGGGGTGGGGGAGTACGAAACCGGCCTGCGGAAGCATTCAAGAATAATAATAATGATGACCCTGATTTGGCTGCGCGTTGCGCTGGTTTTTTACGCTGCGGGATTACTGTATGCGCTGGTCGCGCTTACCCGCACCTCTGAAATCCTCGGTAAAGTGGCGCTCCATGCCTCCTACCTGGGCATGGTGTTTCATTTCGTTTCGCTGACGGAAGCCGTGGTGCAAAGCGGCCAACTGGCTTCGGCGTCGGTTCACAACTCGGAATCGCTGCTGGCCTTCCTGATTATGGTCGGCTTCATGCTCGCCTATCTGGTGTATAAGACGACTACCCCGGGCATCGTGGTTTTCCCCCTGGTTTTTCTGTTGACTTTCATAGCTGCCACCGGTCAGCAACCGCTGGTCTTCGCCTCGGTTGCCGTGAAGCACGGTTGGCTGGCCGTTCATATCCTGATGATCTTCACCGGATACGCGGCGCTGTTCCTCAGCTTTGGCGCCAGCATTCTGTACCTTTTGCAAGAACGCGCTCTGAAGTCCAAGAATTCGAGTGGGATGTTCTCGCGCCTGCCTTCTCTTCAGGTCATTGACGATATCGGTTATCGCTCGCTTATGCTGGGATTTCCCTTCATGACCCTGGGCCTGATCGCGGGCTCCGTGGTGGCCGAATCCACTTACGGCCGCATTGATTTTCTCGATCCCAAGATTCTGCTTTCCATCCTGATGTGGGCCGTGTATCTGCTGATGGTGTTCATGCGGCTGAGCGCCGGGTGGCGTGGACGCCGCGCCGCCACGCTCGCCAGCGTGGCTTTCGCCGCGGCCATCGTGGCCTGGATCGCCAACTACTTTAGCGGAATGCACAGGTTTATCACCTCATGAGATTCCAGCTCATCGGCGTCAATCACAAGACCGCGCCGGTCGAGGTGCGGGAGCGCCTGGCCATTCCTGAATCGCGATTGCCGGAGGCCTGCAAGCGACTGTCCGAGCATCCGTCCGTAGCCGAGGGCATGATCGTCTCCACCTGCAACCGGGTGGAATTTATTGCCAACATGAAGAACGGCACGGGCGACCTGCGCGAATTCCTGCGCGAGTATTTCGCTACCGATCTCAGCCCGTTTGAAGAGTATCTCTACGAATTTCGCGAAGACGACGCCATCCGCCACATCTTTCGCGTCGCCGCCAGCCTTGACTCGATGGTGGTTGGCGAGCCCCAGATTCTAGGCCAAGTAAAGGAAGCCTACGCCACCGCCCGCGCCGTGGGAGCGGTGCGCGCCCAGCTCGATCAGTTGCTGACCCGGGCGTTTGCCGTGGCCAAGCGCGTCCGTACCGAAACCGCCGTCGGATCTTCGTCGGTGTCGATTGCTTCGGTGGCCGTTGAACTGGCGGAGAAAATCTTCGGGAACCTGAACGGCAAGAGCGTCTACCTGGTGGGTGCGGGGAAGATGAGCGAGTTAGCGGCCCGGCATCTGCTCGCGCACGGCGCCGCGTCTCTGTTTGTCGCCAACCGCACCTACGACCGCGCCATCCGGATGGCGCAAAAATTCAACGGACAGGCGATCGAGTTCAGCCGCCTTTATGACACCTGCGATCGCGCCGACATCGTGATCACCTCGACCGGCTCGCCCCACTTCATCTTCCGCCCCGAACACGGCGAAAAGCTCATGGCGCTGCGCAAGAACAAGCCCATGTTCTTCATCGATATCGCCGTTCCCCGCGACGTCGATCCGGAGATGAACAAGATCGATGGCATTTTCGTCTATGACATCGACGACCTGCAGCAAGCGGTCAGTTCGCACGTTGCCGATCGCAAGAAGGAAGCGGAAAAGGCGGAGGCGATCGTTAATGGCGAGGTCGATAAGTTCCACGCCCGCCTCCAGACTCTCGACGTGGTTCCCACCATCGTCAGCTTGCAGGACCACCTTGAAACCATTCGCCAAGCCGAGATTGATCGGGTTCGCGGCCGCCTCGGTTCGATGACCAACGACCAGGAACTTGCCGTCGAAGCGCTGACTCGTGGCATCGTCAACAAAATCATGCACACTCCCATCAGCACTCTGAAAACGGCGGCGCGCGATCCCGAATCCACCACCGTCATCGAACTGGTGCGGCGCCTCTTTAATCTGCACGACGATCTGCATAACGATGGAGAAAGGGAAACTGCTACCGCGAGGGCCGTCCGCGACCGGGGAGCGGAAGACTAATGGCCCGCCTGCGCATCGGTTCCCGTGGCTCGCAACTCGCTCTCTGGCAGGCCCATCACATCTCCGACCTGCTGCGCGCGCAGGGCCATACCGTGGAACTCGAGATCATCAAGACCACGGGCGATAAAATCACCGACGTGGCCCTCGCCAAAGTTGGCACCAAGGGCATGTTCACCAAGGAAATCGAAGAGGCCCTGGTCGATAACCGGGTTGACCTGGCTGTGCATAGCTTGAAGGATCTGCCCACGGAGTTGGCCGCGGATTTCGAAATTGCCGCCATCACCACCCGTGAAAATCCACGCGACGTTTTCTGTTCGGTGAAGTTCGCAAATATCGAAGCGCTGCCACAGCAGGCAAACATAGGCACCAGCAGCCTGCGCCGCCAGGCCCAGTTGAAGGCTCTGCGTCCGGATCTTCAGATTCACCCGCTCCGCGGCAATGTGGATACGCGCCTGCGCAAGCTTGAATCCGGCGACTACGATGCCATCATTCTGGCCGCCGCCGGTCTGAACCGTCTGGGTAAAACGCAACTGGTTCGCCAAGTGATCCCTGCGGAAGTGATGACTCCCGCCGCCGGACAAGGCGCCCTGGGAATCGAAATTCGCAACGGCGACACGGCGACGCGGGCGCTCTTGGCCTTTCTTGATGACGCCGCCGCCCGCGCCACCACTACCTGCGAGCGTGCGTTGCTCAATAAACTCGGCGGCGGCTGCCAGGTTCCCATCGGAGCCTTCGCAGAAGCCATCTTCACGGGAGCAATGCGCGGCCGCATTCGTCTGAACGGGCTCGTCGCCCATCCCGATGGAACCAAAGTCCTGCGCGAAACCCGCGAGGGCGATGATCCCGTGCGCTTAGGCGAAGAAGTCGGCGAGACTCTTCTGCGCAGAGGCGGCGATGTTATTCTCGAAGAAGTCTACGGCGAAGGCTTCGCTCTGCCGCAGCAACCATGAAGGATCGTCGAATAGTCATCTCTTTAAAATCTGTCATCCTGTATTTGAGTCTTGTCATCCTGAGCGAAGCGAAGGACCTGTCGTTTGTGCGCAGTGCTTGAGCCGTAGCATTGAGGAACAATCTGAGCCTGGCAACTGAGAACTGAGAGCTGAGAGCTGAGAGCTGAGAGCTGGCACCTTCCCCATGCGCAAGCCTAACGAAAAGCACCCCCTCGCCGGAACCCGGATTCTTGTCGGACGCGCCCGCCATCAGGCTGGCAGCCTTTCCGCCAGCCTGCGCAGCCTGGGCGCATCGGTAATCGAAATCCCGTTCATTGAGATCCGCAAGCCGCAATCGTACCGGCCCCTCGACGATGCTCTGAAAAATATCCGCAATTACGACTGGCTCATTCTCACCAGCGCCAACGGCGTCGAAGCGATGTGGGAGCGCGTCCGGAAACTTCGCATCACGCGCCGGAATCTCAAGCATCTCCAGATCGCCGCCATCGGGCCTGCTACCAAGAAGGCGATCGTGAAGCATGGCCTGAAGGTGAAGATGGTTCCCGAGGAGTACGTCGCCGAGTCTGTGGTGAAGGGCCTGCGCGATAAGGTTAACGGTAAGCGCGTCGTGCTCATACGAGCCAAGGTCGCGCGCGACTTGATTCCAGAAGAGCTGCGCGCGGCTGGAGCCGAAGTCGATGTGGTCGAAGCTTATGAAACCGTGGTGCCCGAGAAATCGCGTGCGCGCCTGCGTGCGCTGATGAAAAATGCTAAACGCCGCCCGCACATCGTGACCTTCACCAGTTCCTCCACCGTGAAGAATTTTGCAGAACTGGTCGGCCAGCAGAAGGCAGGTTCACGCGGCGAGGGCTTGCTCAAAGGCGTTCAGTTTGCTTCGATTGGCCCGGTGACTTCCGCGACGCTCGGCGAATTGCAGATGCCGGTCGCCATCGAGGCCCGCGAATTCACGATGGGCGGGCTGATTCGCGCGATTGTTCTCGCGCGCTACGCGGAAACATCCGTGTAGAGACGGGGCTTGCCCCGTCTCCCGCTGGCAGGTAGCGGACTGGCGGTGCGAGCGGAGACGCGGCAAGCCGCGTCTCTACGGGGAATGTGAGGGGTCCGCCGCGAATTCTACTCCGCCTTTGGCTGCGGCTTCGAGATTCCCATCTGCGGGTCAATCGCGTCCAGGTAGGACTGCATGTGTTCCTTCATTTCGCCGGTCATCCCGGTAAACTCGATGCCATTGCCTACGCCAGGGTCGCACGTCCGGACCACCGCCGTGATATTGACGTGCTCCGTGTCCAGCCAGAAATCCACGCGCAGCACTGTTGCGATCGGCAAAGGAAGCATGCTCTCGACGTAGCATCCATTGCCGCTCACGTCGGTGGCATTGATGCGGAGCGGCGCGTTGACGCGCTCGTCGCGAAGTTCCACGGGAAGCGAAATCTTATGCCGGTGATAGCGCCGCCGGTTGGAGGAGTCAATCTTCACCGTCGCGCCGTCAAGTGACAGATAGTTTTTCCACGGGCACTCCTGATCCGCCACCAACTTCACTCCCGCTTGATTCTTCTTGACCGGACCGGTGTTTATTACCCAGACCACCGTGCAGCGCGCTTTTGCTGCTTCGCACTGCACTCCGATCATGTCACCCACCTTCAGTTCGCTCTCGACGCCCGAGATCAGTGCCCCTTCCGAACTGATGTTCTGTGCGCGAGCATGTTGGGAAAAGGGGCGTCCGTCCGCAGTCATTCCCCATATCCGCACCGGCAGATCCACACTCAGGCGAGGTTCGCTTTGATGTTCAGGCATGCTTTGTCCTCGTATCTGTGATGCGATGATACCGCCCCGCGGCGCTCCGCGATATTACAAAGTTAGCCAGCGCAGTAACGAGCGGAGCACCACTTTCGGCACCGGCGAATCGTCATTCCGGGGCGGTTTTCCGCGAGCTTTCTGCGGACTTTTCCGCGAGCTTTTCCACGGACTTTTCCACGAAATCTCGATAACTGATGACCCGGATCTTCTGCTCCTCCAGAAACTGCCGCAGTTCCGCCGAAGTCAGCAGACGCCGCTCCTCCTCGCGAGAATCGAGCAAGCGCGTGCCGGCTCGGCGCAAGTCGGCGTCGTTATAGCCGGGATGGCAGACCAGTTCCCAGGTTCCCCCCGGCAGGCTGGCGAGCGCTTGGCGCAGCAGGGAACTATAGCCGGAACTCTCGGCCGAGCCGGTCTCGATCACTCCAATCACGCCGTCGGGCGTAAGCAGTCCGGCGCGCTTGGTGCGGTGCAGAAATTGCCCGGAGAACGTGTGCAGCATGCGCACCTGGCCATATCGCTTCCAGAGATTGCGCTTGCCTTTGAAGAGCCGTGCCGGCATCGCTTTTACGGGAACGAACGGATTGCGGATGGCGCGAACGCCGCAAATCCGCGCGGCTCGCAGCAGGGCTACAAGAATCTCAGGAAAGATATGGGCGTGTTTATGCGTATCGAGGTGAGACACCTGAATACCGGTGGATTGAATTTTTCGTATTTGCGCCGTGATTTCCGTGACCAGTTGGTCGCGATCAAAACCTCCCAACATGGCGCGCGCGGCGAAGGCTGAAAGGCTGGAGTAGAACTTGTCCGGCTCCGCCGAACGAATCGCTACCAGCGTATCCACTGTATCCGGTGGCGACACCGGCGTTCCATCCACCAGGACGACGTGGCACCCCACGGAGAGATTCGGCGCCGAGCGCGCCGCCGTCACTGCGTCCTCAAACGCGGGGCCGTTGGCCATCAATGTGGTCGACGACACGACTCCACCGTTGTGGGTTTCCAGAATGGCCCGATTCACTCCCGCGGTCAGACCTAAATCATCGGCGTTGACGATGAGCTTTCGCACGCAGAAAGTGTAACAGCCGCGCCGCGGTTTTGATCTCGGGCGCAGTTCGCTCGCACGGCGCACCGTCCATTCACGCCAACCATGCGGCCCAACCACTTGCCGGATGCGGCGTTTGACCGGCAGGGAAGGGTCCAGTATTCTCAGCATAAGTTGTGCAGAAGGTTTTCGCGAGCGGCGGCGACGAAATCCGCCGTGATCGCATCCGCGCCGAGCGGGCGGTTAGCTCAGCTGGTTAGAGCGCCTGCCTTACAAGCAGGAGGTCGCAGGTTCGAGTCCTGCACTGCCCACCATTTCAAGCAGTAAATACGGTGGTTAAACAGCAAGTCACTCAGGGCGGCCTCTCAAGGGCCGCTTTGGTTTTACCACTGTTTTACCTTTCACGCCCGGATTCTCCCTGAAATCGGCATTTATATCCATTATTAATGGTTTCTCGCCTGCCTTAGATTTTGAGCATGACAACCGAAATCCAATCCACACGGAAATATCTAACGCCCCGCGAAGCGGCCGCCCAGCTTGGCGTTGCCGTGGGCACGCTGGCGGTTTGGCGCTGCAAGAAACGCTATGGTCTGAATTACGTCAAGATCGGAAGCAAAGTCGGGTACCGCCAGAGCGAGATCGAGAAGTTTCTGGACAAGCGGACTCGCTGATCCTGCGGGTTGCACCGCCAGGACGCAGGGCGTAGGCAGGTCTTCGTGCTTGCCCGCAGGCCGTACCACCGGTACTGGCAGCGCAGATCGCCGTACGCCCAGCGTGAAGAACAAAACCATTGAGAAAGGACTTGCGCCGTCGCGTAATAACAGTGTCAAGGCTTTCCCGAAGCTGCTGACACATTCCGGCGAAGGGATTCTGGGGTTACTCGAATGGCTCCAGAGTCCCGACGCCACATTCGAGGGAAAATGGAAAACGACGAAGAAACACCCACACACAAACCAAATCGAATCATTACAGTCAACTTCTCGAAAGTGGAGTTGCCGAAAACGAACGGCAATGGGCACCACAAAACAAATGGACACTGCATCGTCGAGCCGTTAGGCGAGCAAGAATTACTTCCCCAGCGCTTCCGCGACACCCTGAAAGACTGGCACAAAGAGGATGGATTCTTGTCGCTGGAACACGCGATGGGCTATCTCGTCTGGGAAAGCAACATTATTTTTGGCGGTGGCCCGCGATCTGAGAACTACATACTCAAGCACTGCCGGTGGCTCGATGAGTGGAAGGATCTGAAAAAGAAGAAGCCCGGCCAATGGACCCTAGACCCCAACACATTGATGATGAAAGTCAACGTGGGCGAAGTCTGCGACGGGAACGATACAGAGACTGGCCTGCTCACAAATACCCTTGAGGGCGTCGTTCAAAAGAACGTCAAATGGCTGTGGAAAAACAAGATCCCTTATGGATATGTCACGGTCGTCGCTGGGGAAGAGGGGATCGGCAAGACGACACTCGTGTCCGGCATCGTGGCAGAACAGACCAAAAAGGGACGCGATGTTTTGCTGATCGCTGATGAAGACAATCCAGAAGACACCCTGGTTCCCCGCCTGAATGCTGCGGGAGCAGACCTATCAAGAGTCCATCACATGGAGGAGGCAGCGTGGAAGAAAGACAAGTTGGAATACGCTTTCGAAATTCTTAGAGACATCGGAAAACTCGAAGCGTGGCTCGCTGCCCACCCCGGAGTCACGACTGTAGTCATTGACCCCTGGCTGAATTGTGCCGGAGGAATTAACGAATACAGCTCGAAGCAAGTGAGGCAGGTCTTCATGCCTCTACAAAAGATCGCTCGTAAATTCGGCATCGTCATCATCTGCATTGCGCATTTCAAAAAAGGGCAAGCAGGTAGAGCGAATGAGAAGGTAGGAGGAGCATTGGCCGTTGTGCAGGTTCCACGATCAGTGCTTCTTGTGGCGAGAGTGAAAGAGGAGGGAGGAGTTCTCGACGGCGAGTTATATCAAACCAAACACAACCTGAATCCGAAAGAGAACGGCCAAAAATTTCAGATCGTTGGAGCAGTCTCCAAGCGCAACGGAATCATCGTTAAAACCTCCAAGGTCATGTGGGGAGGCGAATCACAGCGAGATGCCGAGGTGGTATTTGCCACAAATGATCCGGCAGAACTGGTGTTCGATAAGTGCTGCGAGTGGCTGACTGACTTCCTAAATGACGGAGAACTTCCCGCCACAGAAGTGCTCACGTCCGGGAAAAAGAGAGGATTCAGCCAGAGGACGATTTTTCGCGCGCGGACCACAGTAGCCAAAACGCGCAAGGATGAAAAGCAGAATAACCGAGCGTATTGGAGCCTGCCATGAGGGCACTACTTGCCAGGTGGGTAGCACTTGCCAGACCGAGCCTAAATACTTTGGCAAGTACTACCCTTTTTGCTCGAGACCCTCTATCTGGCAAGTTATTTATTATTAATAACTTGCCAATTAGAACAGAGTACTTGCCAAAGTACTTGCCAAAGGGTGGCACAGGCTTGGCAAGTACTCCCTTTGGCAAGTTGCCGAATTACGCGATGTGAGGAATGAAATGATCTCCAACGACGGATGGGAGCCGGGAATGATTCCTTCGGCAGAGCAGGCTGAGTTCCTGCTGCGCGCTGAACTCTGCGCGTGCAGGATTCGGAGTTGGCTCAACGCACACGCGAAGGCGTTCACGTTCTGCAAGCTGCGGAGGAGAGATGTGTTCCGAGGCGTGAACGGACAGCGGTATCCGCATGGCGTTTTCGACGAGGCGTTAATGCGTTTGGAGAGGAATGGATTCATCGCGGTCGAGGGAACGCGAATCAGAGTCGTCGTTGAGGACAAGTTGGGTGACGTACCTCTCGCGCGTATGCGCACGACGTATGCGCAGAGGACGCCACGCTGATCAAGGAGGAATGAAAGTATGGCAACACACGGACGAGATGACAGGGCAGCACAAGCTATCAAGATAACCCCAGAACTAAAAGAACCCTTACTGTGTGGATGCGTTCCATGTCGGTTGCGCCGCGCCCAACAGCAGCAGGCGCATGAGAACCATTCATTAGGGCTGGGCGTGTATGACCAGACGTGGCTCTGCAAACCGGCCGGAGATCGCTCACCGAGAACTTCATTGCTCAACTTGGAGAGGCGTCAGATTCCAAATCCGCTCGCAGAGATCAGTGAAAAAAATCGCGCCTTCTGGAAAAACGGCTGCGACGGCCAGCGTGAAGTTTAGCCGGTTGTCTGCTGTTCAAACAGACAGCGTTGCTTCACAAGTCACTGATTGCGCAAGATTCGATGCCGCACGAACCCTCTAGCTTTTACCCACGTTTTACTTCAGACCTAAGATTGGGCCAAAACTCGCTGCCCCCCAGCGTGAAGAACAAACATCCTGACGCTGCGGCCCCAAGTCGCGCGTAATAGGCACATGGACAAACAGGGACAAACGAGGACAGCCAGAAAAATCCTCCCGGTGTTGCTCCAGCCAAAAGTTGTGGCTGATCGCTGGGGCAGATGCAAAAAGACTGTCC
>Ga0181532_10003957_pt1 | contig 13139 bp, 5 predicted proteins | sample PEATcosm2014_Bin_33_FD_119768 | JGI IMG/M metagenome (GOLD analysis project Ga0181532, IMG submission 119768) | Peatland microbial communities from MTU Mesocosm Facility, Houghton, MI, USA - PEATcosm2014_Bin11_30_metaG | ecosystem: Environmental > Terrestrial > Soil > Wetlands > Peat | place...
AAGAGCGCGCCTAGTCCCGAGCGGGAGTGCCCAGAAAGCTGGCACCGCTTGGCCCGCTTTTCTGTTGCCTCTGGAATTGACTGGATCGCAAGTGCCTTACTTTTCATTGTGTCTCCCTCCCACGGAACCAATCGCCACCACGTCTTCCAGATAGTCTTGTGCAGCTCGAATGCCATCTATCCTGGCCAAAGTCACGTCACGAGCCCGACCAGTTCATCGAACCAGATTGCCGCTGCAAAAAACGCCTCCTTTCCACCGTGTCGCGGAGATTCACTTCCCGTCTGGGCCTTGGAGGCTTGTGCAGCTAGGAAAGAACTTTGGCATTGAATAGGCTGGGGATTGCTACTAACATGCCCCGCAATGGCGGACCGCCCTCCACTCACAGGCAAGGTCTTTGGCCACTATCGCATCCAAGGACAACTAGGGGCAGGCGGGATGGGTGTGGTTTATTCGGCCTACGATATTGTCCTGGAACGCAAAGTCGCAATCAAGGTAATGGGTGATCGCGTGCTCGAGGACAAGACTGCACGCGACCTGCTACTCCATGAAGCCCGGGCGGCCTCGTCCCTCAACCATCCCAACATTTGTACGATCCACGAAGTCGGCGACTCGGACGGTGAAGCCTACATCGTCATGGAGCAGGTGGAGGGTCAGCCGCTCAGCTCGCTTTTGGAAACCAACGGTCTGTCGCCGGATTCTGTCATTCGCTACGGGATGCAGATTGCTGACGCACTTGCCCATGCCCACGAACACGGGGTGATCCATCGTGATCTGAAAAGTACGAATGCAGTGGTCACGCCGCAGGGACGCGTCAAGGTGCTGGATTTCGGCTTAGCTGCGCGCTTGCGGGACTCGGAACTCAAAGAGGCAACTGCGTCGAAAGCCCCACTCACAGAATCAAGAATGATTGTGGGCACGCTGCCCTACCTCGCTCCAGAATTGTTGCGTGGCGAGCCGGCGGAAGCACGCACCGACGTTTGGGCGCTTGGGGTTTTGCTTTACGAAATGGCCAGCGGGACCCATCCCTTTCGCGGGCGCACCGGTTTTGAGCTAAGTTCCGCGATCCTACGGGACGCCCCCACACCGCTCCCCACAAGCGTTCCTTCCGGCCTCCGCACGGTCATCTTGCGTTGCCTGGAGAAGTCACCGGGGGAGCGCTACCAGCGTGCCGGCGAAGTGCACTCCGCGCTGGAGGCTCTGCAGGAAGCCGAGCCCGTAATGCTTTCTGGACCCAGCGTGAAGAGACTTCGCGTGACGCGATGGCTTTTGCTCTTTATGCCGTTGCTCTTCATCGTCCTATCGCTCGCCTTGAACTGGTGGGGTTTGCGGCAGCGGCTTTTCGGTCGCGGAAGCAAGGCTGTCGCACCAGTTTCCGTGCCGGGCACAAAGTTGCGCAAGTCCGTTGCCGTCCTCGGTTTCAATAATGCCTCGAAACGCGATGAAACGGCGTGGCTCTCGACCGCTCTCTCGGAAATGCTAGCCACCGAGCTTTCCGCTGGAGAAAAGCTGCGCATCATTCCTGCAGAAAACATTGCCCGCATGGAACGCGATCTTTCATTGACAGAGACGAGTACACTCGCCAACGACACTCTGAAACGTGTGCACAACTATTTGGGCAGTGACCTGATCCTCGTGGGTGGCTATACCACTTTGGGGAAAGCCTCCGGAGGACAGCTTCGCCTTGATGCGCGGCTTCAGGACGCAACCACGGGCGAAACGGTCGCCTCCGTCGCCGAGGCGGGCAGCGAGATAAATCTGTTTGACTTGGTATCGCGTGTCGGCGCAGATCTCCGCCACAGAGTGGGGGCCGGAGAGGCGGCTCCTGTGGACGCGGCGGGAGTACAGGCCAGTTACCCTACCGCGGCAGATGCGGCACGCCTTTACGCCGAAGGACTTTCGGCTCTTCGTCTCTTGGACTCGCGCGCAGCTCTTGCCTCGTTGCAAAGAGCCGTCGCTGCAGATCCAAAGTTTCCCTTGTCTCATTACGCGCTCGCGCTCGCGTGGTCAGCGCAAGGCTACGATGCCAAAGCGAAGGACGAAGCAAAGCTTGCCTTCGAGCTATCGGGCAACTTGAGCCGTGAGGATCGCCTGCTGGTGGAAGGCCAGTACCGGGAAAAGGCGCGAGAGTGGCCAGTTGCCATTGAGGTTTATCGCACTCTGGTGGGTTTCTTTCCTGACAACGCCGAATACGGTTTGAGGCTGGCCAACGCGCAGACACGCGGCGGCAAGGCAAAAGATGCATTGGGTACCATCGAGGCATTGAAAATGTTACCTCCCCCGCAGAGCGATGATCCTCGCATCAGCCTCCAGGAATCTCGGGTGAGGACGGCTTTGGGAGACTCCAAAGGGCAGTTAGCAGCCGCTGAAATAGCCGCGAATCAAGCGGCAGCCCAAGGTTCAAGATTCGTTGAGGCCAGTGCCATGCTCTCCGCGGGATCAGCACATTACAATCTTGGGGAAAACGAAAAGGCCCTGGCGGCGTGGGAACAGTCGCGCCAAATCTGGGCCTCCGCGGGCTACAGTGGCGAGGTTGCCAAGACCGTGAACAATACCGGCCTGATTTGGTATCAAATGGGCCATCTGCCCGAGGCAAGAAAACACTACGAGGAAGCCCTCTCGATTTGGAGAGCTACGGGAAACAAGGCCGGCGAAGGAACCGCACTCGCAAATCTGGCGAATATCCGAGTCGATGAAGGGGACCTCGCTGGGGCGAAGCAGATGTTTCTGGACGTGCTGGCCATCTCGCGCGAACTCGGAGGGACGGACGCCATCACGCTGGTCGAACTTGCAGACGTACAAATCGGTTTAGGGGATGTTGCTGGAGCAATCACCAACTATCGAGAGGCAGGTGACCTTGCACGTCAACAGGGCGACCATCGGACGTTGGCAACGGCTCTGGCCCACATCGCTGGCGCCTTCTATCTGCACGGAGACTTTCGAAGCGCGAAACAATCGGTCCAAGACGCACTCGACATTACCCGGCAAACCAATGACAAGACCCATGCCGCGCGAAGCATGGCCAACTGGGGAGAGATGCTGATCGCAGAGGGTGATCTCCCTCAGGCACGCAAGAACTTGGAACAGGCACTCCAAATTCGCACTGAGATCGGCGAGAAAAGCAACGCCACCGAGACACGCCTCCAACTAGCCGCGCTATCGATCGAAGAAGGGAACGTCGCTGGTGCCGAACATGCCGCGCGTGAAGTGAGGGACGAATACCGGAAAGAAGGGCACCCGGACGATGAGATCGCTGCGGAAGCTGTATTGCTGCGAGCCTTGCACGCGGAAAACAAATTCGATGAGGCTGAGAAGGAAGCCGGTAGTGCAAGACTACTCTTGGCAAAGTCGCAGAACGTTCCGAATCGCCTGGCAATAAGGATTATCGATGCTCAAATCCAGGCAGCGACCGGCAAACCGGATGAGGCTCTTCAGAGTCTTTTGATGACGACCCGTGACGCCGCAAGATTTGGGTTCGTCGTTGATCAGTTTGAGGCCCGTCTGGCTCACGCCGATATCGAACTAAGGTCAGGAAAGCTTGCAACTGGCCGTGCTGAACTTACTGCTCTTAGGAAGGATGCTGCGGGAAACGGATTTGGCCTTATCGCTCAAAAAGCGGGGGCATTAATGACCCAGAAGGAGCACGGGGCCTGACGATTCGATTGTGTTGGAGGTCCACGCGGTAGACAGCGGGTTTTTACGGGGTTTCAGGTGCAGCCATTCTCGACGAACTACGCTGCTGTGCTTAGGAAAGTTCGAAAATCGTCTGCTAACGCCGACCAATCCTTCTCTCGCTCTTAACTGTCATTACCGAGAATCTCGTCGGCATGCCGACACCCTCTGCTGGAGAAACTGATGGAGGCAACCTGAAGCAGCGATGCAAACGGTGTTGTGAATCGCAAAGCGGGGAGTGCAATGTGAACTCCGGTGTCGTTTCTCCGTAAGTAGTATAGTGGCGGCAACCCACTCAAAACTAGGGTATTATCGCGGAAGTGTAGTGTTCATCGGCACTTGCACGTGACGGCGGTAATAGAATCCCTCCCTCTCCGCCGGTACTTTAGCCAGAACAAGTAATCCCCGCCTGTCAGCAGGCCCTAACTCGGATGGCGCGACCCTCCGCCTACCACCACGATTTCCTCGGGTGGACCATAACCGCGTTCGTGCGCCTGGTTGGAAACCGCGCATATCTTCAACTCGTTCCATCGCCATCGGCTGGAGATCGGTGGCCTGCCGCAGGAACAATACAGCGTCCAGTCTTCGGAGCATCCGGCAACCAGGGACAGCAGATACGACCCGTTACGGTACGGACTGAAACCAACCAGATATCGGGTGCGGCACTTCGGGCACTCGACGCAATGGCGAACACGGGGTGTCATGGCACGTATCAATCAAGGTAGATTTGTAGCTTAGTAAGGAACCGCCACAAACGCCGATGACACGCCCGTCTTCGCATCGAACGCACCTCCAACAATGACTCCGGAATCGTCAACATCGTTGGCATAAACCAGAGTCAACGAATCATGTCCAATCATCAGGCTGTTAAGGTCGGTCATAATTCCATCCTGGTCGATAAAAGCGTGACTCGCGCCGGTCGAAAGGTTAAGCGCCTGCCCAACAATCAGACCATGATTATTGATGGCGTAAGCGATGCTATTCGGGAACGGAGATAGCGTGCCGAGACCCTGCATCCCCGTGCTTTGGCTCCAATAAAACGCCATTGGATTGAACCCCGCATTCATGTCGCCGGAAGGATTCCCAAATCCCACAACTTCGCCTTTGCTGTTCATGCTCGCAGGCGTGTTCCACGCCAGCCCGCCCAAATTGCCCATATTGATGGGAGTGCTGTCTTGATCTTGCCAGAACACTGCGTGGATGGCGCTCGCTCCTCCCACGGCGTTCGAGCATATACCCGAGATTCCGGCCATCTGACCCTTGTCATTCAGCGCGTTAGCAGTGCCGTCCGAGTCCCCCGGATACACCTGCAACGCGGTAATCTTCGCTGAACTCACGTCGTACACGAATGGCAGAAACTGCAAAACCTGCGGCAGATTGCAAGTGGGGTCTTCGTCGGACGTTTCCGCCCATCCGATGACTTGACCCCGGTTGTTGATCCCGGTTGCAAACCCGTTATCGCCTCCCAATGTTGGCAAGGCACTAATGATGCCGGGGGGCTGCCAGAGAAAGCCAAGACAAGTGTTGCCACTGGCCGGAATGAAGCCAGCCGCAACGCAACTAAAAACCTCTCCTCGTGGCTGAACAATCGATGTGTCGGAAATGCCCACGATCAGTCCCTGATTATTCTTAACGCTTTCCCACGGAACGGAGCTGTTGGGCCCACCCACCGTGCCCAACTTGATCATCTTGCCCTCGATCCATGCCGCCGCCTCGGTTGTGTTCGCCGGAGAAGCGGCGAAGCCCATCGCCCAACCCAGGTCGTTGATCGCATTCGCTCCACTCGCGGTTCCCCCAAGTGTGTTGGGCAGAGTGAACACCTGATAATTGGTCACATGTCTGCGCCGCGGCGTCTTTTGCGCAGCAAGCCCGCCAGGAAGCGCAAGCGCGCTCACTAGGATCAATGCAAGTGCGTACTGATTCGGCAATGTCATAAAAGCCCTCCAGGTCTGTTTTCAAGAACCGAGTTCCCCGGATCGGCTGCTCGGATTGCATTCCGAATCATCATCCGGACCACAACCATCCGTTGAAAGGCCCCGCCCATGGGTCTCTCGGTGTCGATCACAATAGCTCTGATCGCCAAACAATATCGGACGTTTGCGGACTTGATTCCCTCCAGATTGGACATTTTCGGACTTCATTGAGAGGAATGCGGTCCGAAAACGTCCAGCCTGTTGGCCGAAATCGACTATCATGAGTCGCGGAGGCCGGGACCTGACAGCCATAAAAGTCGATTCACCATTCGATTGACCATGAATCTGGATTGGCAGATCTGTTCGCGAGCCAGAGTGACGCGTGATGCGCGCTTCGACGGCAAGTTCTTCATTGCCGTGCTGAGCACAGGAATCTATTGTCGTCCGATTTGCCCCGTGCGCACCGTGAAGGAGAGCAGCGTCCGCTACTACCCGAGCGCCGCGGCTGCAGCCGAAGCGGGCTTTCGTCCCTGCCTCCGGTGCCGGCCGGAAAGCTGCCCTGGAACCCCGGCCTGGCTGGGAACTTCAAACACGGTTTCACGGGCTTTGCGGCTGATCGGTGAGAGCGGCCTCGAGGACGGTGGAGTGGAGGTTCTTGCGGAGCACCTGGGAATTGGTTCGCGCCATCTTCGCCGCCTCTTCCTGCGACATCTGGGAGCAACTCCGATTGCGGTAGCTCATACCCGCCGCCTGCACTTTGCGAAAAAGCTTATCGACGAGACGAGACTGCCCATGAGTCAAATTGCGCTCGCTTCCGGCTTCGGTTGCGTGCGGCGATTCAATGCCGGCATCCGCAAGGTCTATAACCGAACCCCGACTCAAATCAGGCGTCTGGCGCGACAGAAGGAAATCCAGTCAAAGAATCAATACCTCTTCCGCCTTCACTTCCGGCCTCCTTATCACTGGGAGGGTATTCTGGCGTTTCTGGCCCCGCGCGCCACGCCCGGCCTCGAAGTAGTGGAGTTTGGAAATTATCGCCGCACCATTTCCTGGAACGGCCGCGACGGCTATTTTGAGATTTCACCCGACCCAGGGCGCGACGCACTGATCGTGCGGATTGAGTTTGGCGATCCCCACTCCCTCTTCTTCATTATCGAGCGTATCCGTGCGATGTTTGATTTGAACGCGGATTGGGAGGCCATCGTGCAAAGTCTGAGAACCGACCCACTGTTATTAGGGCCGGTTGAGGCTGATCCGGGGTTGCGAGTTCCCGGCTGCTGGAATGGTTTCGAACTTGCAACGCGTGCCATCCTCGGCCAACAGATCACCGTCAAGGGAGCGACCGCCCTGGCCGGCCGGATGGTAAGCAGATTCGGGAAACCGTTCTCTGCGGCCAAGGGCCTCACTCATCTTTTCCCGCAGCCTGAGGTTCTTGCCGATGCGAAGCTTACCAGCATTGGCCTGCCCAGGGCGCGAGCCGGGACCATTCGAGCTCTCGCCCGCGCGGTTTGCGATGGGCGGATCCGCTTTGAGGGGGTGGTGGACTCCGATGCTTTCCTACATCGACTGTGTGAAATTCCCGGCATCGGGAAATGGACGGCACAGTACGTGGCCATGCGAGCGCTCGCGGAACCCGACGCCTTTCCAGTCGGCGATCTCGGCCTTCTGCGCGTCATGGCCCTACGGAGTTCTCGCGAACTTGAGCATCGTGCCGAAGCGTGGAGGCCTTGGCGAGCCTACGCGGCCATGTATCTCTGGAAAATCGCCAGCCAATCCCGAGTTAGTCGAAACAAACCGGCGCCTTCCCGGACCTAAAAGTGACCATCGAAGCAACCGCGACTGTGTTGCCCCCTTCAACTCGGCGTACTAAGATTCTCCTTCGCTTTTGCCCAGCCGTCCTCAGGAGCCCGACATGCGCAAACTTCTCGCGGTGACCCTCGGCACCATCGTCGTCGTCATCGTTACCTCCCTACTCCCGCAAACCGCCGTAGGCCAGAGCGATCCGCCGCTGTTGTTGCGTTACCCCACGGTCAGCAAGACACAAATCGTTTTCAACTTTGCCGGAGATCTGTGGATCGTCAACCGTGACGGCGGCGATGCGATCCGCCTTACCTCCGACGTTGGCGATGAGACCCTTCCGGCGTTCTCGCCCGATGGCAAGATGATCGCTTTTACCGGCGAGTACGACGGCAACAAGGATGTGTACGTCGTACCGGCGTCGGGCGGTGTGCCGCGCCGCCTTACGTTCCATCCCGCCGACGATGACGTCCTCGGCTGGACACCGGACGGTAAGAAGATTCTCTTCGCGTCCTGGGGAAACAGTTTTCGCCACTTTGAATTTCAGCTCTACACCGTCCCCGTGGAAGGAGGCTTCCCCACTCAACTTCCTATTCCCACCGGAATCGAAGCTGCGTTTTCGTCCGACGGTTGGCATCTGGCGTATGTGCCCTACGCGCAATGGGAGCAAGCGTGGAAGCGTTACCGCGGTGGCCAGACCACGCCCATCTGGATTGCCGATCTGAAGGATTCGAGCATCAGCAAAGTTCCGCGCGAAAATTCCAATGATCACTACCCGATGTGGGTCGGTGACAGAGTTTATTTCCTCTCTGACCGCAACGGCCCGGTCAGCCTATTTGCCTATGACACGAAAACGAAACAGGTGACCGAAGCCCTGCACAGTGACGGCCTCGACTTCAAGACCGCATCCGCCGGACCGGATGGCATCGTCATCGAGCAGTTCGGCGCCATCAAACTTTACGATCTGAACACGCATCAGGCGAAGAACATTTCCATTCGCGTTACCGGTGACATCGATTCCGTGCGCCCGCACTTCGCCAAAGTCGAGCCCAAACGCATCCAGAATTTCAACATCTCCCCTACCGGCGCGCGCGCCGTGTTCGAGGCCTGGGGAGAGATCTTCACCGTCCCCACCGACAAGGGCGATATCCGCAATCTGACGCACAGTCCCGCCGTGGCCGACCGCGATCCTGCCTGGTCACCCGACGGCAAATCGATCGCCTACTTCTCCGACGAGTCCGGCGAATACGAGTTGGCGGTTCGCAATCAAAGCGGCGAGGGAGAGGTGCGCCACATCAATCTTGGCAATCCGCCGTCATTTTTCTATGCACCGACCTGGTCGCCCGACAGCAAGAAGGTCGCGTACTCCGACAAGCGCCTGAACCTCTGGTACGTCGATTTCGACCACCCCCAGCCCAAGCTCGTCGACACAGATTTGTTCGGCGGGTTCGACACCCCGCAGCTGGGCCAGGTCTGGGCTCCCGACAACAAGTGGATCGCCTACGTGAAACAGCTTCCCAGCGGCCAGCACGCGGTCTTCGTCTACTCAGTTGAGCAAGGCAAGTCGTCCCAGATCACCGACGGCATGAGCGACGCTCTCTATCCTGCATGGGACAAGAACGGCAAATACCTCTACTTCACAGCGTCGACTGACGTGGCGCTCACCACCGCCGAGCTTGATATGTCGAGCAACGAGCATCCCGTGACGCGTGCGGTGTACGTGGCGGTCCTCAGCAAAGACGAGAAGTCGCCGCTCGCGCCCGAAAGCGATGAGGAGAAACCGAAGGAAGAGAAGAAGCCAGACCAGGATAAGGATAAGTCGAAAGATCAGTCCAAGGATAAAGACAAGAGCAAAGACAACAAAGGCGACAGCGACAAAGATACGGACAAGGACAAAGAGAAAGAGAAGAAAGAAGGGCCCGTTGTCGTCAAACTCGATCTCGATGGCATCGGCCAGCGCATTCTCTCGCTTCCCCTTCCTCCGAAGAACTACATCAACCTGCTCGTCGGCAAGACCGGCATTCTGTTCCTCGCCGAAGCTCCGCAGGTCCTGGCCGAGAGCAACTTTCCAAACCTGCCACGGACCATCCAGAAATTCGATCTGAGCAAGCGCAAGGTCGACAAGCTGCTCGATGAAGTGAATGACTACGTCGTCTCGTTCGACGGCGCGAAGATTCTTTACCGCAAGGGCGAGGCCTGGGCCACGGTTTCCACCGAAGAGCCGCCCAGCGCCGGCACCGCAGGCCCGCCCAAGCCCGGTTTCGGGCCGCTCAAGCTCGATGGCTGGGAGGTCTACAGCGACCCGCGCGCCATGTGGAAACAGATTTACAACGAAACCTGGCGCATCGAACGTGATTTCTTCTATGACCCGCACTATCACGGCCTCGATCTCGCCAAGGTGAAGAGAAAGTATGGGCCCTATCTCGACGGCATCGCGTCGCGCTCGGAGTTAACTTATCTCTTCCAGGAGAGCCTCGGCGAAATTACGGTCGGCCACATGTTCGTGGGGGGCGGCGAGCGGCCCCAGCCGAAAAAGCTTAAAGTCGGACTGCTCGGCGCCGACTACAGTCTTGAAAACGGCCGCTATCGCGTCTCCAGGGTGTATGACGGAGAGAACTGGAATCCCGGTCTGCAGGCTCCGCTCACGCAGCCGGGCGTCAACGTGAAAGCCGGCGATTACATTCTCGCCGTGAGCGGCCGCGAGCTGCGCTCCTCCGACAACATCTACGGCTTCTTCGAAGAGACTGCGGGCAAGCAGGTGGTGCTGAAAGTCGGCGCGAATCCCGACGGCAAAGACGCGCGCGAGGTTACGGTCGTGCCCGTCGAGAGCGAAGAAAACCTGCGCCACCTGGCATGGATCGAAGGCAACCGCCGCAAAGTCGATGAGTCGACGGGAGGTCGCGTCGCCTATGTCTATGTTCCCAACACTGCAGGCGCCGGCTATACCAGCTTCAACCGCTACTTCTTCTCGCAGGTCGGGAAAGACGCCGTCGTCATCGACGAGCGCTACAACGAAGGTGGACAACTCGCCGACTACATCATCGATTATCTGCGCCGCCCGCTGATGAGCAAGGTGGTCACTCGCGAAGGCTGGGATTGGTCGAGCCCGTCCGAAGCCATCTACGGACCGAAAGTGATGATCATCAACGAAATGTCCGGCTCCGGCGGCGACGCGCTGCCCTGGTACTTCCGCAAGGCAGAACTTGGTCCTTTGGTCGGCAAACGAACCTGGGGCGGACTGGTGGGCATCGGCGGATATCCCGAACTCATCGACGGCGGCTACGTCATGGCGCCGCGCGCAGCGATCTACGGCCTCAACGGCGAATGGGAAGTGGAGAACCACGGCGTCGCGCCGGACTACGATGTCGACCTCGATCCCGCCGCCTGGCGCCAGGGCCACGACGCACAGCTCGACAAGGCTATCGAAGTCGTGATGCTCAAGTTGAAAGAGCATCCGCTGCCGCAGATCAAGCGCCCACCGTACCCGAATTATCACGAGCACGACGATTTAGGAGCGAAGTAGGGGAGCCGGTCTCTATCGGATGCCGTATTACTGAACCACGGACTGGGTTTCGCTGCGGATCGTCCCAATCCAGGATGGGGCACGCTCTAAACACTCCCGTATTTCCTGGACGCAGGACGTGACAATTGGCGCTGAATACTTTGGATGACAAAACTCCAGGTGCATGCCACGGCCGACAAAGCGCTGTTTCAGCATGGAACCGCCCCAAGTGGATCCCGCGATGGCAACCAAAGTCGGTTCAGGGCAGTATTCCGGATGACCAGAAATCAACGCTTGGCTTCCTCCCAGGATCACTGCCGTGTAGCAACGATGCTGAGTTTGGATCTGCAGCACGCTATGCGGTTCTAGCCGGTCGAGGAACACACCACCCTCGATTTCGGACCGGATGATGTTGCGATTCACGTCATCGCTCAGATTGGGATGTGGCGTAAACAATGCTTTTTCCCGGACAGCCGAAATGAACGAACCTGCTCAGCTGATTGGCGACTGAGCAGTTGGAAAAGGTCCCAACACCGTGGGCGCAATAGTAGGCTTAGTCCACTGAGAAGTCAAAAGTAAAGGCGTTGACTCCCGGAAATCGCCCAACCCACCAGTCCTCCTGAACGGCGGATTGTTCACCGCTGCGAGCGCCTACTTGGCGAGTGTTCTGCGAATTTTCCACATTTCTGAGTCAGTTTTTTCGCGGAACTTCGCGCGCCGACGCATCGTATTATCAACCAGGACAACCATGGAACTGAAAATCGAGGGTCTCTCCAAAACTTATGCCAACGGTGTACGAGCGCTTAACGACGTTTCCCTCACCATTCCGCACGGGATGTACGGTCTGCTTGGTCCGAACGGAGCGGGCAAGAGCACGCTGATGCGGACCATCGCAACGCTGCAAGAGGCCGATTCAGGCAGCATGCGGTTGGGAGAGATCGACGTTCTCAAACAGAAGGACGAAGTGCGGAAGCGGTTGGGCTACCTGCCACAGGAATTCGGCGTCTATCCGCGGATTTCGGCGCAGGACATGCTCGATCACCTGGCGATTCTGAAGGGCATCGGTGGCTCCAGACAGCGGAAAGAATTGGTGGGAGCCATGTTGAAGCGGTGTAATCTTTACGATCTCCGCAAGAAATCTCTCAACAGCTTTTCCGGCGGCATGCGGCAGCGTTTCGGGATTGCCCAGGCGCTGATCGGCAACCCGCAACTGCTTATTGTGGATGAGCCGACGGCGGGCCTCGATCCCGGAGAGCGCAACCGCTTCTACAACCTGCTGGCCGAGGTGGGAGAGCAGGTCATTGTCATTCTTTCCACCCACATTGTCGAAGACGTAACCGACCTTTGCACCAAGATGGCCATCATTCACGAGGGGCGGGTGCTGTATGAGGGCAAGCCCGATGACGCTGTCGCGCAGCTGCAGGACCGCGTCTGGCAACGTTCGATCGCTAAAGCCGACTTGCCCGGCTACGAGCAGCGTTATCGGGTGATCTCAAATCGTCTCGTAGGCGGCCGCCCGCATCTTCACGTTCTGAGCGCGCAGTCGCCGGAGGATGGCTTCGCACCCAGTGTCCCCGACCTTGAGGATGTCTTTTTTACTCGTATCCGCGGGTGGAACTGAGCCATGTTCCTGCACATCGCGTGGTTCGAAATTCGCTACTGGCTGCGTTCCTGGATGCTCTGGATCTTTACCCTGATCATTGCAGCCATGATTTTTGGCGCGACTAGCTCCGATCACATCCAGATCGGAGGGGCACTCAGCAACACTTTCCGCAATGCACCGTACGTGATCGAGAACTACTATGCGATCAGCGGGCTGTTGGCGCTGCTGATGGTGACCGCATTCGTGAATTCGGCGGCGGCGCGCGACTTCAGCCTTAACACGTATCAGATCATCTTCACGACACCGCTCCGTCGCCACGACTTTCTGCTCGGGCGATTCTTCGGGGCCACGCTGGTGTCGGCAATCCCAATGCTCGGGGTTTCCATCGGAATCCTGCTTGCGAAACACATGCCCTGGGTGGAACCCGAGCGCTGGGAACGGGTCATCTGGAGCGCGCATCTCAAGGGGATTCTCGTCTTCGCGGTGCCGAACGCCTTCTTCATGGCCGCGATTCTTTTCACCATCGCGGTGTTGGCGCGAAATGAGATCGTCTCATTCGTGGGAGCGCTGCTGCTTTTGACCGGCTACGGCGTCTCCGAACACCTCCTGAGTGACATTGAACGTGAGCACATCGCCGCCCTGCTCGATCCCTTCG
>Ga0181532_10003960_pt1 | contig 13133 bp, 5 predicted proteins | sample PEATcosm2014_Bin_33_FD_119768 | JGI IMG/M metagenome (GOLD analysis project Ga0181532, IMG submission 119768) | Peatland microbial communities from MTU Mesocosm Facility, Houghton, MI, USA - PEATcosm2014_Bin11_30_metaG | ecosystem: Environmental > Terrestrial > Soil > Wetlands > Peat | place...
CATCGGCGGTCGGCCAGCAAATAAATGTGCGTCATCCTGCCACAGCCTATAAACCGTGCTGCAGCGGCATCCATAAACGTCATGGCGGCAGCCACAGCACCTCCGCCGCCTGTGGACTGGCTGGGCGCCGCGCCTAGCTGGGCCGACGACCTCGCGGCGCTAACCACCTTTGTGGGCCGCCAGCAGACCAGGGTGCGCGGCAGCGACGAATACTGGGCCAGCCGCTTTGTCGACGAGCTGCGCCTCTTTGTTGGCGACCAGCCGCAGGCCCTTGCCTCGCCGCAGACCATCACCGCGATGCTGGCGCGCTTCCAGCAGGAGCAGCTGGCGCGCCGCGCATACGTCGAGCGCCAGGCGCTGGCCGCCATCGAGCGCAGCATGATGGCTTCGCCGGGCAACATTGTGCAGCTCTTCCAGGGCGTCGTGGCGCTGCCCGACGCGCCGGCGCAGCAGCTGCCTGACCAAGCACAGCTGCAAGCGATGCTTGTCGCCAGCGCCGCCAAGGCCCAGGCCGACCTCATCGCGGACCTCCAGGACAAGTTGGTGCCGGCGCTGACGCAGCTGGACGCTGCGGACGTCACCGTGAGGGACGCCAACGACGCGTTTGTCGAGGCCCTTGACGGCATCAAAAAGCGCGTCACGCTCAAGGCCGGCGTGCTGGGCCCCGACGACCGCGACCTGGCGCTGCTGCTCAAGTTCGACTACAGCAAAGAATCCGTCAAGAAAAAGAGCATCGCCGAGCTGCAGCAGCTCGTGGCCGACGACGTTGCTGCGGTGCAGCGCGCCACCGCTGCGGCCGAGGTACGGGCGCGCGAGATCGCCGACAACGCCGCGGTGCTCGAGGAGCATCGCAAAACGATGGTGCGCGACCAGTTTGCGCTGGCGTGGTTGCTCGACCCTAGCCACGGCGGCGTGCTGCCGGCCGACGGCGACGCCGGCTACGCGGCCTACATTGCGGCGCGCGACGCCGAGGTCAACCAGCCGCTGGGCAGGCCGGGCTCGGCCGTCGTCGGCGCCAGCGGCAAGACGCTCGAGGTGCTGCTCAAGGAGCTGCGCGACGCGCAGGCCAAGCAGTATGCGCAGCTCAAGGCCGCGCTGCCTGACGAGCCGCTGGCGCAGCTGCCGCTGGACAAGACGCGCTCCATCAGCGAAAATGCCGAGCGCTTGCGCGAGCTCACGCGCCGCCTGGCCGTAGAGTATGCACGCTACCCCGAGGCATGGACCGTCGCCGCGCAGTTTAGTCAAGAGTACCATCAGCAGTGGACGGCGCTGGCCAACTTTAAGATCGCCGACGGCGCGCGGCTGGCCACGCCCGAGGAGTTTGCGGGCACGCCTCGCGTCGGCCTCGACGTGCTGGCCGACCGCTACTGGACGGCGCTCGAAGAGACGCGCACGCGCGCCGTGGCCGCGCAGCCGTCGCTCAAGGAGGACGTGCGCTTCAACGACAAGTGGACGGCCAAGAAGCACCAGCCGCCGGATGTCACCGCCGCGATGCTGACCACGGCGCAGGCGCGGCTGGCCACAGAGTACGACCAGCTGCCGATGGTGGCGGCGAGCTACCAGCAGTTCAACGATACGGAGCAGCACTACCGCACGGCGCTGGCCGACGTCGTGCGGCCCGAGGATGCTCCGCTGCTGCCGACGACCGAGCCTGCTGCGGTGAGCGCTGCTGCGCCGCCCGCGCCGCCAAAAATCGACGCCAGCAAGACAACGATGCCGACGCTGCGCAACGTGTTTATCAAGCGCCTCGACGACCAGCGCCGGCAGCTCGTAGAGCTCGTGCCGCTGGTCGGCGTCGAGTATCCCGAGATGAAGAGCAGCTGGACAGCGACGCAGCACCCGCAGTTTGACTATGCTGCCGTGATGCTGGCGCGCGGCCTGGCGCTAGGCAGCCGCGAGATGGAGAGTGTCAGCCAGGCTGCCAACGAGCTGCAGATGGCCGGCGGCCCGTTCCTGCGCGAGCGCGGCACCACCAACCCGCCCAGCGAAGGCTGGACGCCGGCGCAGCTGGCCGCACAGAACCTGGACACGCAGCGTGCTGTCGTGCAGGCGCGCTACACCGAGCTGTTCGACAAGTTTGCTGGTGCGCGGCTGCCTGGCGCCGCGCCGGCCGAGCGCGCGCCGAACCCGACCCTCGAGGATCTGCAGGCGCTGCTGCTCAAGGTGCTCAACTACACGCGCACGCAGCTACAGAGCGTCTACGCCAAGGACGCACGGCTGCGCACCGAGATCCGCAGCGACGCCAAGCTGTCGTTTGCCGGGCAGTTCTACGCTGCGCTGGCGCAGCTGACCGAGGTCTACGAGGAGGCGGCGGCCGAGTATGGCACCGTCGACGATACTGTGCGGCGCGTGCAGGAGCTCGACGCCAACGTGCAGCTGCTGGCCCGCAGCGTCGAGGCCATGGACGTTGACGTGCAGACGAGCAGCGCCTCGGCGGCCCGCACCAGCGTGCCGCTGGCCGACCTCGCCGGCAAGACCAAGGAGCTCGTGGCGTTGGTCAACGGCACCGTGGCGACGCTCAACCAGATCACCAAGAACCTGGCGTTTGTCAAGAGCGCGCCGGCCGACCTCAAGCCGCTCGAGCCCAGCGCCGACCGCCGCGCCGTCGGCCGCAAGCTGGCCGAGGTGCAGGAGCGCCGCGACCTGCTCGTGCGCACCAAGTTTGAGCGCGACGCCGAGCTCGAAGAATTCCGCACGCTGTGGTCGAACCTGGTCGAAATCAACAGTGTCGACCTGCTGGCGGCGCCGCCGGGCGCTGCGACGGCTGCGATGGAGGTCGACTTTAACGAGGCTGCACTTGCATCGCTTGCGCCCGCCGCAGGGCCGGCGCGGCGGCGCTACCTGCTGCAGCTCGTCAAATGGGCGCTCGACGCGCTGCCCGACTACGACACGCAGCTGCTCAAGGTCTACAAGGGTCAGGTGGCCGTGTTCGAGCGCAAAACCATCGTGGACGAGCTTAACAGGCAGCTGGAGGTGCTCAACGCCGTGCGCGACAGCGAAAAGTTCACCGAGCGCACGCCGCTGCCCAAGCTGGCCAAGCTCGACAAGGACGCGTCGCTGGTCCGCGTGCGCGAGGCCATCGCCGAGGCCACGGCGCGCGCCGACGAGCTGCGCGACAACCGCACGCAGCTGGCCGCCGCCGTCGTCGAGGTCAAGGAAGGCGCCGACCGGCTGGCGCGCGTCGTCGCGTCGCTGGAGGCCGTCGGGCCGGCCAGCACCACGGCGGCGCAGCTCAAGGCGCAGCGCGAGCAGCTCGTCGACAACATCAACGCGCTGCGCGAGCGCGTCGTGGCACGCTACCGCACAGAGTACGTCGGCACGCGGAGCGACTACGACATGCCCAAGACGTTGAGCGCAGGCAAGTTTGATGCCGACACCGTCGACGACGTCCTCAGCATGATCGACAATGTCGTGCAGTCGCTCGAGGCCAACCTCGACGAGCTGGCCCGCCAGCGCCGCGAGCTTGACGATGCCGCCGAGCGCTACAGGCGCGTCGATGCTGCGGCGCAGGCGCTGCTTGCCGTCGACGCGCAGCCGTACCGCGTGCTGCGCGACCGCCTCGACGACCTCGGCACGCGCGCCAACGAGCGCATCCGGGCGCTGGACAAGCTGTACCGCGACGAGAACAAGGGCCGCGCGGCCGCCTTCAAGCCCGACACGGTTGGCGCACACCCGACGGCGCGCGAGCTTGACAAGACCGTGGCGATGCTCGAGCGCTTTGTCCAGGAGATCCAGGAGGCCCGCACGCGCGCCGACGAGGCCGGCAGGACGCTGGCGACGGCGTCGGTTCTGTTCGACAGCATGCCGCTGCTCGTCGCACGTGCGGCCTCGGCAGCACAGCCGGCGCGGCAGGGCCAGGCGCCGTCGACCACCGCCGCCGACGTCGTGCAGCAGCGCAAGACGCTCTACGAGGCCATCAGGGCGCGCTACGCCGACTGGAAGCACATCTTTGACCGTGAGCGCCTGCAGCGCACCGAGGAGGCCGTGGCGCTGCCGCGGCTCAAGGCCGACAGCACCGACGCCGAATTTCAGGCTGCCGTCGAGGCGCTCGAGGAGCTGCGCAAGCAGATCATCCGCAACCGCCTCGACATTGATGCTGCCGCCGGCGAGCTACGCGACCAGGAGCAGGCGCTGGCCCAGCTCGTGCTTGGCCTCGTGCCGCCGGCCGCAGCGGCCGACACGGCCGACCCTGCCGCCTACCAGGCCGCGATGAAGGCCTATGTTGAGGATGGCGCGCCGACGACCATCGTGCTGCGCGACCGCTGGTCCAGCCTGCTGCGGTTTGTCGTCGAGCGCATGCCGACGGCGCCGCTGGTCGACGTCGGCCGCACGACGCTGGACGCCGAGCGCGAGGCCGGCGCCAAGTCCATCAAGGCGCTGTACGATCAGCTGGTGGCGCTGTACAAGGCCGAGGCAGCGGCCTCGCGCGACCGGCCCCCGCCGCTGGGCCTGCCCACCAAGCCCGACGCCGCCGACCTGCTGGCGGCACGCAACGCGTTCGACCGCCTCGTCGACATGATCACGGCCAACCGCACCCTGCTCGGCGGCGAGCTCGAGGACACGCGGCGCGCTTTTGATGAGCTGCAGAACACCGCGCAGCTGCTCATCAACCTGCCGGCCACGGCGACGCCGACGCAGCCGCTGAGCTACGGCCTCACGCTGACGCTCGGCCAGCTCGATCTCATCTACCGGCAGGCCTCGAACAGCACCGTCATGATGGACCGCGGGCTGCCCCTGGTCGGCGAGCTCTACGGCATCCTCGCCGACAGCGTCAGGGCCGTCGCTGCAGAACAGCCGACGCCGCTCGTGCTGCCGCCGACGCAGCTTATGCTGTTGGTGCAGCGCATGTTCGACGAGCTGGCACTGCGCTACACGCAGGCCCAGCTGCCCGAGGGCCAGCTGCCGCAGCGCCAGGGCGACCACATGCTGGCAGAGTGGAACCGCCTGTTCGACCGCGTCAACGCTTATTTGGACAGCGGCGACCGCCTCGCCGTGCACGCGGACCGCATCGAGCCGGACAGCTACCTGACGCTACGCCGCATCCTGTACGACAGCAGCAAGCTGCGCGACGCCATGCTCGAGCGCACCATCACGGCGGCCGACTATGCGACGCTGCTGAGCACGCTGCGCGACGTGCAGCTCGATTTCATGCCCAACGCCGACACGCTGAGCGACGAGGAGGCCGCGGCGCGCGGCGTCATCCGGGCGTCCTCCAGCGAGGTGGAGCGCATCTTCACCAACCTCGGCCAGATCATCGCGCAGAACACGGCCTACAAGCAGATCGGCCGCCAGCTGGCCAAGCCGGGCCGCGACCGCGTGCTGGCCGTCAGGGAGCTCATCCGGCCGATCCCGCCCCGCGGCCCCGCGGCCTCGCCAGGGACGGTCACCGAGCTGCGCTACATTCTCGAAGCCGAGCTCGTGCGCGGCTCGGACTACCGCATCGTCGTCAGCGAAGCTGCCGCGGCAGCCCAGGAGGCGCTAGAGCAAAAGCAGCAGCAGCTCACCCGGGCGCAACAGCAGCTGGACGCCAGCTACACCAAGGTCGTAGATGACGACACCTACATTACGCGGCTCAGACAGCTGCTCGACGCAAATCGCATACCGGTGCCGCAGCGGCCTAGTGCTCACGGGCTCGACGATGCTGGAGCTGGCGATGCACGGAAAAAGCAGGCAATCGACGAGGGCGCATCGGCATCAGCCGCCACACCTCCACCTGGCCCGACGGCCATGTCGATGCTGGCCGTGCGGCTGCACGAGGATGAAGCGTTTTAAAATCACGGTTTTTACATGCTATAGCGCGCTGTAGGCCGGCGCCGCGCTGCCTGTCGCTGTCGCCGAGAACACGGGCACGTCGGCCACGCACGCCGGCATGCGGCCCGTCGGCGTGTGCTGCCAGCCGTAGAGCGAGCTGCCGTCGGCGGCCTGCTCGTAGCCGTCGGGCTGCTTGTAGTGGGCCAGGCGCGCGTTGGCAAAGTAGCCCGCATAAAACGCCGCCTGCGCGCACAGCCGCCGCAGGAACGCCGCCGGCACCTGCCGCCTCGGCTGGTGGCTGCTGGACGGCCGGCCGCCGACGGCAGCGTCGCACCACGCCTGCATGCCGTGCACAGAGATCAACATATGCCTCACGCCGTCGGCCGCCTGGTGCGCATGCAGCAACCGCGGCTGCGGCTCCATCGACCAGAACGTCGTCCACAGCTGCACCTGGCTGATGCTGGGCGGGCAGGCTGGACAGTTGAGCTCGCGCCGCTGCTGGGGAACCGGCTTCCTGGCCGTCGGCATGGCGGCCTGCGCGACTTCGTCCAAGACCCCACGCCGCTCAACGGCGTCCAGCTCGGGGTGATAATCGTAGAGGTGGGCCTCGAGGCCGGCCAGCAGCACGGTGTCGTTGGCCGGCGCGTTTTTGCTGCCCAGCTTGACCTTGCTGCCGGCCAGCTTTTGCGTATAGTCGGTGCCGCGCAGCGCGACCAGCAGCGTCAGCAGGTCGACGACGTTCATGTGCGGCCAGCGCATCGCCAGGTCCAGCGACCAGTATAGGCGCCGCATGTCGTAGCTGACCGGCCGCGTCACCTTGTCTTCGGCCTCGACGTCGTAGCAGTTGTTCTTGGTCATCGTCACGTAATAAAGCGCGGACGACCGTCGTGCAGCGTCGCCGTCGGCGGCCGGCGAGCATGGTGAGGTCGGCGCTGCGGCCTGCTCCGCACGCTGTTGGTGGAGCAACATGACGACAATATCAATGTCGTTGGCGATGACGACGCGGCCGTGCGCGCGGTCGTGGTCGCACCAAAAGCCGATGCGCGTGTCGGCCTCGCCGAACGTCGTCGCGTCGCACGCATACTGCTCGTCCATCGTGTTTAGCGTCATCGCGCCGCTGGCGTCGCGCACCAGGTTCAGCGGCAGCCGCAGCGGCTCGCCGGCCAGCACCGCGCCGTCCAGCGTCAGCTGCGCGCTGCACGGCAGCAACGGCTGCACGTCGCTGCCGTACGACGGCCGGTAGACGCCCGACATTAGGCTCTGCGTGATCGCCTCGTAGACCAGCCGCCGCCCGCCGCCATTGTACATGAGCGTGCGCAGGCTGCCTAGCGGCTGGCTAAACAGGTCGGCGCCGGCCGCCACCAGCGCTGCAACGGCCTCGGCTGCAGCATCGTCGGGCGGCTCTTCCGTCTCTGCATCATCGATGTCTTCGGCCAGCGAGCCCGCTGGACCAGCCGTGGTGCATGGCGGGGGTGAGGGGGGTGCTGGCCCCCCGGTGGTCCGACCCTTGCGGGCAACGTCCTTGAGGGCCGGCACGCGCTGGTCGAGCAGCAGCCGCACCGTGTGCGTGCCGGGATATTGCTCCCAGCAGGCCACCACGCGGCGCTGTAGCTCCAGCAAAAAATCAGCAAACGTGACGGCGTCGGCAGGGGCGCGCGCTGCCTCCCGGCCCCCAGTCGCCCCCTCGCAGGCATAGATTTGGCCGTTGATGTCCATGATGACGACGCCGGTGTCGGCGGCCATCTGCGCCTGCGGCACGTTGAAGGAGGCCGGCACCAGGTTCTTGATGATGGTCGGCACAAAGGTTTCGCCGGTCATCGCGGGGCAGCGCACAGCAACGTCAAAGTGGCCCACGGTTTGTCGATTTTTGCGCTAGCGATCATTGTTCAAGGAATTTAATCGGCCCGGTCATTCTGACGCGCTGCCGGCACGAGGCCCGCACGCCGTTGGTTCTCTAGCCAGCGAGGCGACAATCGCTGGCGCCAGGTAGCTGTTGTTAAAGTTGGTCGTGGCCGTCCGTGCGTAGGCCAGCTCGGCGGCCTGGTTGATCGTCAAGCGCCTCGGATAGTTGAGCGTCGCCGGCGGACAATCGGTGGCGCGGCGCAGCTGCGCGACGCCGATGGTCATCGTGTAGCCGTTAATCGTGCCGTTGCTCAGCGACGTGAAGGTGCCGCGCTGCGGCGTCAGGCCGGCCATGTAGGCGGTGACGCGGTCGACGGGGTCGAACTGGAAGGGCAGCTGGAACTCGTCGGCATAGTTGCTGTACGAGTTTGGCGGCTGGTTGTCGAACACCGTGTTGCCCTGCCACCAGTACTGCAGCGGCATGCGGATTGTGCCCAGGGGGTCGTCGCGCAGGCGGCCCGTATAGGCCAGCGACTGGAACTGGTTGGGCCCGCTTGCCTTCATCGCCACGCCGACGTCGCCGTACTGGTTGATATCCAGGCGCGCGTTGACCAAATCCAGGCCAAAACCGTCCTCGATCACGATCCATTGTCGCAGCGTCACCTTGTTGTCGACAAGCGCCTCCGTCACGTCAAGCTCGGCCAGGAACACCACCTGGTGCACCGTGCTGACGTTGGCCGACAGCGCCAGCCACACAGAGTTGTTGTAGTGCACGCGCTCTGTCCACGTGCTGTACGGGTCGAGGCCGACCTGGATCTTGGGCAGCGGCTGGCGGATGTAGTTGCCGTAGAAGGCCTGCGACGCCCAGCACACCGTTGTCGGCAGCTTCACGCTGATCGGCGTGTACGTGTTTGTGATGCCCGCCGACGTCGCCCAGCGCACGTACAGCGTGTCGATGAGGCACGACGATGCGTTCGAGATCGGCTGGGGGTCCGCGGTAAGCACGCCGGGGCTCACAATGTACACGGGCTGGTTGGGCAGGCTGACGGGCGTGCGCAGCTGCGACAGGCCAGGGAAGCCCTCGCCGTCGAAAAAGTGGTCGTAGGTCACCGACACCGAGCCGCCGACCAGCGCCGTCTTGTCCAGCGCCACCACGAGGCCGCCCGTCACAAAACCTTGCACGTCGGATGTCTGGCAGGCTATAAAAACCGTGTCGGGGCTGGACGCGCCCTTGCAGTAGTCGGGCGACAAGATCGCCGTGTAGTTTGTGAGGAAATAGTCGACGAAAAAGTCTGCCGGCGACAGTGGTGCCGACGTCGCCGACGCTGCAGCAAACAGGTAGCCGAACGAGAAAATCTCGCTTGGCGTCGCCGACAGGGTCATCGTCGGGTTGAGCGTGCTGAGCAGCAGCGCGCCGTCCGAGCTCGACACCAGCACGGCAGGGATGCCGAGACCCGGCGCCGTGCCGGACGGCGCGAGCACCTGGTTGATCGTGTTGTAGAAGATCACGGCCGTCGCGCCTGCTGCCTGCGCGTTCAGCGCCTTGGTGGCGAACGAGCATGAGCCGCGCTGCACGAGCGCAATGTTGCCGAAGATCGCGCCGGGGTTCGTGAACGTCGAGCAGCCGTTGGTCGGCACCGACGCCACGACGAGGCCCGTGACGCTGAACGTGTCGACCGAGAAAGAGGCAAGCCCGGCCAGGTACGAGCCAACGATGGACGGCGGCGACACACCAAAGATGTTGATGGCCGCCGACACGCCGGCCTGGCCGATGAGGAAAAAGTGCTCGTCGATCTCGTCGTACCAAATGTACTGCTCGCCAGGCGCGGGCGAGCCCCAGAATTGGCTGATCGTGTAGATGCCGAGCTGCACCTGCGTGGCCTTGTCGATAAAGGCAACGCCTTGGTTTGTCGTCACGATGATGATCTGGTCGCTGACGGCCATGCCAGGCTCGATCTGGTTGCGCGAGAAATCGACGGCCGGCAGGACATTGTAGAGCCGGCTCTTGAGGTCCATGTTGGCCTGCGCGCAGCCGTTGCATGGCTCGTTGGCGTTCAGCGTATTCTGGATCTGCGCCTGCATCGCCGCGTTCGTCGAGATGTTGGCAACCTGCACGCCCAGGATGACGACCAGCAGCACGAGGATCGCAAAGATCGGCCCCGACAGCGCCGCCATCCGTGCAGTTTGTTAGCTGCGCGGCCGGCCATCAGCTAAATAGCATGTGCGCGACGCTGCTTTTACTGTACGAAAATCACGCTGCCGTCGGGCAGTAGGTGCACGACCACGTGCGCGCCCCCGCGGCCTCGATGCTGGCGCTCCTGTTCCACGGGTTGTCGATGGCGTACTGTGCCTCGAACTTGGGGTAGACGGGCGTCAACCGCGGCAGGTTCGGGCTGCCGGGCGGGCAGAAGCCGACCTTGTTGATCTGCACCGTGCCCAGCGCCGCGGTCCACGACAGCGCGCGGCCCTCGACGTCGAACGGACCGTTGGGGTCGGCGTAGGCGCCGTACATGTACGTAGTCTTGCGGTCGACCGCGCTGAGCGCGCAGCCCTGGTAGTTCCAGCCCTGGCCGTGGTGGTTCGTGTTGAAGAACGTCGCGTTGCCCTGCGCCCAGTTCTGCAGCGGGTAGCGCATCATGTTGTGCGGGTCCTGGCGCAGCCGCCCGGTGTACGTCACGGACATGTAGTGCTGCGGCCCGTTGCTCGTGAACATGAGCAGCGTGTTGCCGTCGGCGTCGCGTGTGATGCACGGCGACGTAAAGTCGAGCGTCGGCGTCGGGTTGACGTCGGCCACGTTCGTAAAGCTCAGCAGGCCGTTGCTGGCAAACGTGCTGAGGTCGACCTCGCCCCAGCGCGTCGTCACGTGCACCGAGCTGACCGCGTTGGGCACGGCAAAAACCAGCGTGTAGTTGGTCACCATCGCCGTCTTGATGCCGGCCGTGTAGCCGAACCCGAACGGGATCAGCGGCGGGGGCTGGCGCGTGCCCTGGTTCTGGTTAAAGCACAGCGGCGGCATCGTCAACAGCTGCGGCGTGTCCGGATTGTACAGGCCCGTGGCGTCGGCCCAGCGCACGGCCAGCGTCGTGGTCTGGCCGGGGCACGTCGACGTCGTCGTCATCGCGCCCAGGTTGACGATGAACACCAGCGGTGCGCCACTGTTGAGGGGCGCCGTGATCTGCGCCATCTGCATAAAGTTGCCGTTCGCAGATTCGCCCAGCGGCGTCTCTGTCCACAGCAGCTGCGGGCCCGTGCCCGTGATCAGCGCCTGCAGGTTGAACGCCAAGAACATCGTGTCGCCCTCATAAAAGTCGTCGGGCACGTATGCCTCGGTGGCGACGAGCAGCGCCGTCGGCAGCGCGACGCTCTTGGGCCGGTCCAAAAACACGCTGCCGGTCCAGTTCGGGTTCGTGTACAGGTACACGTAGAAATCGTCCGCGCTGTTGGGCGTCGACGACGTGCTGGGCACAATGTACAGGCCCTGCAGGAACGTGCTCGGCGCCGACGAGTTCATCGCCACGACGACGTCGCTGGTGTTCGTCAGCAGCGCCACGAGCTCCTGGCCGTCGATCAGGCTGATCAGCTGCGACGGGATGAAGATCGTGCCGTCGACGCCGGTCGGCGGCACGACAAACTCGTACGTGTCGTCGACGATCAGCGCCGCGATGCCGCCGGCGTTCTGCACGTTCTTGACGGCCACCGTGACGGGGCAGTTGCTGCTCAGCTGCACGATGCCGATGTTGCCGTTGACGGCGCCGGCGTTGTTCAGCGCCGTGCAGCCGTCAACCGGGTCGGCCACGACGACGTAGCCCTCGAGGTCGTAGTTCTGCGAGCCAAAGTTGGAGCGCGCCGAGCACTTGACGCCCTCGTCGGGGCTGAACGGCTCCACGATGACGCCCTCGTAGCAGTTTTCGTAGGCCGGCGCCACGTAGAAAAAGCGGTTCGACAGCGGGTCGTACTGCACCTGGGACTCTCCGTACGAGCCTGGCAGCCAGTCCTGCGTGTTGATCGTCGCCAGCAGCTCGCCCGTCTGCTGGTTGAGGATCTGCAGCGTGTAGTCGAGCGCCGCCAGCACGCGGCCGCCGTCCGTGCTGTTGCCGACGGCCACGGACGCCTGCAGCCGCCCGCCGCCGTTGGCGTACCAGCCCGACTGCGTGCCCGTCATCAGGTTGGTGATGATCGTGCGCACGTCCATGTTGGCCTGCGCACAGTTGAAGCACGGCTCGTTGGCGTTCAGCGTGTTCTGGATGTCGGCCTGCATCGCCGTGTTCGTCGATATGTTCGCCACCTGCAAGCCCAGGATCACCACAAGCAGCACGAGGATCGCAAAGATCGGGCCCGACAGCGCCGCCATCTTGCCGAGCAGGTTTGCTCTATCATCACCATCCTTCTTTAATATGCAGCGCTGGCCCGCTGCACCAGCCGCCGCCGCAGCCTCGCTGCGCTCGGCCACGGCGGCCTGGTGGCCTTGTCACGTTGTCGGTATGCTGGCGCATGCTGCCGGCAGCCGCCTGGCGGCAGCGCGTTAGGCGCTGCGGTATGCTGCGGGCCGCAACCAAGCGATGCTGCATATGCGGTCGGCACGATCACATCCTGCCCCCCCCGCCGAGCGCCGAAGGCGCCTCGGCGGGAGCAGGGTTCAAAAGGGCGGCACGCCCTTGGGGTGCATGCGGAGGTCCTCGTGGTGGTGCCAGTCGAAGGGCCACGCAAACCACGAGGCGACCTCGGGCAGCGTCGGCAGCACGGCGAACAGCAGCAGGTAGCCGAGCACGGCGGCGCACACAATGCCGACGATGATGCCCTGCAGCACCTGCAGCAGGCCGGCGTTGCCCGTGAAGACGAGCCAGAAGAAGCTGAGCACGATCTGCAGCAGCAGCAGCAGGTTGTAGAAGCGCAGCACCGGCACGCGCCAGTATAGCTGGTGCAGCCAGATGGCGACCGCATAATGCACCAGCGTCGCCATAATGTACGAGGGCCCGCCAAAATCGCTCGACGTGCACTCTGGGTGCGGCCGCGCGGCCGACCAGCTCGTAAACTCGCGCAGCACGTACGTGGCAGCCCAGCTGACCCAGAATTCCTGCGACAGCAGCAAGTAGTAGACCTCCTGGCTGAACGACGCCATGCCCCAGAAGCCGGCCCACAAAAAGACGGGCGCAAACGTAATGTAGTAGGTCAGCAGCCGGCCGAAGGCGCCCCAGCGCACGCAGTACTCGAAAATCACCGAGCCGAGGCCGGTGGCCGCCGCGGCGCTGGTGCTGTTCATCTGCGGCAGCGTTGGGGCCCGCTGCACCAGCCCAAATGCCTGCGCTGCTCTACTATAGGCGCTTATATAGCAGCTATGGGCGTCCACTTGACAGAATGACTACGCCACGCAGCGCGGCGGCCGCTGGCACAGCGAGCACGCTGCAAGACGACGCAGCCCTGCAGCGTCTTTATGCACACCAGGCCGGCGTGGCAGCGGCCAGCAGCCGCACACGCTACATGGCCGGCGTTGCTGCGGCCAGGGGGCAGCCTACTACAGCGGTAGGTGGTGCGCGTTCCTC
>Ga0181532_10003961_pt1 | contig 13130 bp, 13 predicted proteins | sample PEATcosm2014_Bin_33_FD_119768 | JGI IMG/M metagenome (GOLD analysis project Ga0181532, IMG submission 119768) | Peatland microbial communities from MTU Mesocosm Facility, Houghton, MI, USA - PEATcosm2014_Bin11_30_metaG | ecosystem: Environmental > Terrestrial > Soil > Wetlands > Peat | place...
AGTAGTGAAGATGAGCGGGCACGAACGGGCTTCGCAAACCGGGCCGGCGCGCGTGTTCGATTCCGAAGAAGCGGCAATGCAGGCGGTGACCAGCAAGCAGATCAAGGCGGGAGATGTGGTGGTGATCCGCTATGAAGGCCCAAAGGGCGGACCTGGCATGCGCGAAATGCTGAGCGTGACTGCGGCGATTGTGGGCGAAGGGTTGGGGGAGAGCGTGGCACTGATCACGGACGGACGTTTCAGCGGCGCGACCCGCGGTCTGATGGTCGGCCATGTCGCGCCAGAAGCGGCTCTGGGCGGGCCGATTGCCGCGATCCGCGAGGGCGACCGCATCACCATTGACACCAAGATCCGAAGGCTGGAGCTCGAAATTTCCGACGCCGAGATTGCGCGGCGGCTGGCGGAATGGAAAGCCCCGGCGCCGCGGTATAAGACCGGCGTATTCGCGAAGTACACAGCGCTGGTAAGGTCGGCGGCCGAAGGCGCTATCACCACCCCCAGACTCGGGTAGTCCGCCGAAGGCGAACATTTTGCGATAATGTTTCACGTGGAACATTTTGTACTGTCCATATTGTACGTACGATAATATACAGACATATCGAATCCTGCCCCCGCGACGATGTTTTAAGTTATTGATAATGCTCATAGTCGTTTGTGGTTAAATGGCTACAGCCGGGTATTTCTTACGCTGTAGTTATTACGCGCTCATTATTTAGGGCGCGGGCGTCCCGTACGAGACTTAACTCCCTGTTTCCTGCCAAATAAAAGGAGCAAACCATGTCGAACTTGATCGTGCGGTTTCTTGCCATCTTAGGCGCGCTGTGGCTGATCGGAATGGTGATCGTGCTGGTGGCCGTGATCGGCTGGAAGGGAAAGGTTCCATCCAAGACGATTCTGGAAGCCAATTTCGAGAAGGCGTTTATGGAGGACGTTCCGGACACGCCTTCGGCGCAGTTGATGCTGAGCGATAGGCAGACGCTGCGCGATGTGGTGGACGCGATTGATCGGGGAGCGAGCGACGATCGCGTCGTCGGCATGATTGCCAAGATTGGTGCGGCTCCGATGGGAATGGCGCAGACGCAGGAAATTCGCGATGCTGTCCTAAGATTTCGTGGGCACAAGAAGTTTGCGGTCGCCTACTCGGAAACCTTTGGGGAGTTTGGTCCGGGCAATGGCGCTTACTACCTGGCGACAGCGTTTGACCACATCTACCTGCAGCCTTCGGGCGACGTCGGACTGACGGGCATCATCCTGGAGTCGCGATTCATTAAGGGAACGCTTTCCAAGCTAGGCATGAGTTTTCACGGCGATCACCGCTACGAATACAAGAATGCGCTCAATTTCTACACCGAGACGAAGTACACGGGGCCGCACAAAGAAGCGATGACCGCGATTATGAATTCATGGTTCAACCAGATGAAGGACGGCATCTGCCAGGCGCGGCAGATCGCGCCGGAGAAGTTCCAGGCTCTGGTGGATGCGGGGCCATATTTGGGTAGAGAAGCAGTTGCGGCAAAGCTGGTGGACGCGGTTGCGTATCGCGACGAGGTTTACGGCGACGTAAAGAGCAAGGCGGGCGATGGAGCGGAGCTGCTCTACCTGGATAAATACTTGAACCGTGCCGGGCGTCCGCACGAGCGTGGGAAGACGGTGGCGCTGGTGTTCGGCGTCGGCGACGTTACCCGCGGCAAGAGCGATTACGATCCTTTGCAAGGCAGCCAGAATATGGGATCGGACACGGTGGCGGGCGCGATTCGAGCGGCGGCGGAAGACAAGGACGTGAAGGCGATACTGTTTCGCGTCGATAGCCCGGGCGGTTCGTATGTCGCCTCCGACACGATCTGGCGGGAAGTGGTACGGGCGCGCCAGGCGGGCAAGCCGGTGATTGTTTCGATGGGGAACCTGGCGGGATCGGGGGGATATTTTGTGGCGATGGCGGCCGATAAAATCGTCGCTGAGCCGGGAACCATCACCGCCTCAATCGGAGTGCTGGGCGGAAAGATGCTGACCAGTGGGTTGTGGGACAAAGTCGGACTTTCGTGGGACGAAGTGCACCAGGGCGAAAACGCCACCATGTTCACGGGAACGCACGATTTCACGCCCGCTGAATGGGGGAGATTCCAGGCGTGGCTGGACCGCGTGTATGTGGATTTCACCGGCAAAGTTGCCGATGGGCGCAAGCTGCCAAAGGAAAAAGTGCTGGAGATTGCGAAGGGTCGGATCTGGTCGGGGCAGGATGCGAAGAACCTTGGCTTAGTGGATGAGCTCGGCGGCTACGACACGGCGCTGAAACTGGCGAAGAAGGCGGCGGGAGTTCCTGAAAGCGACGACGTCAAGATCGTGGTCTATCCGCGGCCGAAGACTTTTTACCAGAGCGTGATTGAGCGCCGGGGCCCGGATAACAGCGATCGGGAAGCGGTGGGGCAAACGCTCGCGCGGATTCTACAAGTGGTGCAGCCGGTGGCGCGTCAGCTGGATGCGGTTGGGATGAAGGCCAAGAATGAGGATCAGGATGACGTGCTGCGAATGAAACCAGTACCCAGTACCCAGTAGCCAGTACCCGGATGTCAAGCGGTGGTGCTGGCGCGGATTCTGCAGGTGGCGCAGGGATGCGGATCAGGACGATGTGTTGCGGATGAATCAGGTACCGAATAGCCGGCAGAACGTTTCATCAATGTGTTAGCGACAACGTGTTAGCGACTCCCAAAACGGAAGACGATGCCGGTTACGAGGCGGATATTATTCTGGAACTGCATGGCCGCGGTGGGGTTGGCAAATGTGGTTCGCAGATAGTCGGCTCCAACTCGGACGGCAAACCGACCCGCAAGGGTGTGTTCGAAGCCGCCACCCATTGCATAAGAGAATCGGATTATGGTTCCACCCAGATAATAGGTTCCTTTCACCGGAACCGCGCTGTTCACCAAACTGACGCCGGCCAAGGTGTGAACGAAGATCCTGGTATTGCGGTATTCCACGGGATAGAACACTGGACCGGCCAGGCAGCTCAGAACGTTACCGGCATGCCCGGTGCCGAGCACGTTGCCGGAACGGGCGTAGTTCGAATCCGCCACCAATCCCCAGCGCGAGTTGAAGTCGACAAAGCTGTTGGCGTCTACCCCGCTCAAGCCGACTCGTTGTCGTGATGGAGTATCCAAGACAAGATAGGTATAACCGGCGCTCGCCTCAAAAACCGGCCCAGCGGCCGCCGCTGCCGGTGCCCCGCCTGCATAGCGTTGCGCGAGTAGTGGCGCAACCAGGAAGAAAATGCTAACCGCGACGCTTATTATGCTTTTCATTGCACAACCCTCATTCCGGCGATGTGCTACCGCCCTCAACGCCACTAACAAACTCGAACTCACTAGCGGTAGCATTCTTGTGGCCAGGGAGTTTGCCTCCCTTCCACGAGAAATCTTGGTGGTTAATCTCAACAATCCAAAGCCCCTGCTTAAAATCGCTTCGCCACAAACTGAAACTATGGGGAAGGCGATCGATGCCCAAACCGGGAAACGAAACCATGGCTGGGACCGAAATGGTCGTGGAAGAAATGTGACCGTCCGGGGGAAGTATTGATTCGTGGGGATATCGGGCGACAGGTTTGAAAGCTGCGGAAGAACTTATAGCGGTTTTCGTGAAGGGGGTGCCCAGCCCCTGAAGGGGCGTCTGATTTCGAAGGACTTACGGTATCGCTAAAGCGATACCCTGATACGAAGCCGGAGTTCCCGCACCCTGGATATTTGGTACTAGACGCCCAGCTTCTTTACTTCGTCGTTGTAATACTTGCGGTAGAGGATCGACCATTCCTCGGAGCCCTCGATGATGGTGCGGCGCTGACTTTCGATTTTCTGGCGGGCGGCCTGGTCGATGCGGGCTTCCTGCATGAGAAGCTCTTCAAGAATCTTGCGGACCTCGAGGCGGATGGTATTGCGGTCCTCGATGAACTCGACCTCATCCAGGTCGGCGACGGCATCGGTGACGTTGTGGGCGAGTTTGTTGACTTTGTCGCGGCTCAATCGCACGGCAGGGCGACCTCCGGGGCGTCCTCAGTTCCAAAACTAAAGAACAGCCTTGTATTTTTTCACCAGTTCGGTCTTCACCTTACGGAACATTTCCTGGTAATTGGCGCCGCTCTTCTGCATTTCTTCGGAATACGCCTCAAGGATGACGCGCACCTCATCGTTAATGCGGTCCTCGAGCGCCAGTTCATCGAGCAGAGCGGCGTGCACCTTCTCGGTAAGAGCAGGCATCGCCTTGGTCTCAATGAGACCGCTCGCCACCAGTTTTTTGGAAACTTCGCGGGCCAGATAGCCCACATATTCTTTGGAAAAGAGCATGATTAAAGCGCTTTTTTTGTAAGTAGAAATTTTAACACAAGCGGGCCAGTCGTTGGTCGTCGGTCGTTAGTCGTTCGCCAAGCGCCTCGACTGGCATCGACAGGCCGAAAGCTACATTTCGCAGAAAGGGTTGGCCAACGACCAGCGACTAGCGACCAACGACCGTCCTCGGCCACACATTGGCGGTTGGCTGGCGTAAGCCGTACAATGATGGAACTCCATGTCTCCACATCCAGACGACCTGACGGGCATGAAAGACGATATGACGGCCTTCATTGAAGGTCTGGGCATGCGCCGTTTCTTTGGCTATGTCGAATGCGAAGAAGTTCCCAGCGTGCTGTGGGACTCGGGACAGAATCCAGATGGCTGGAAGGATTTCGTGGAGCTGGCCAAGTCCACGAGCGCTCCCTTCCTGACCATGCATTCCTGGGCGCTCGACCGCGAAGAGCTGGAGCGCTTGTCCCAGCAGCTGGCCGACAGCGATTACAGAAGCGAAGAAGATATGGAAGAGAGCCGCTGGCTGAAGAGCTACGTCGGGAAGACCGGGTTCGTGCAGCTGGGATGGGCTTATCAGGGATGCGTCTTCGTCTACGAAGCCGGCACCGAATGGTATGAACGTTATCAGCAGCTGCGCGAACTGGCGGATGATTCCGGGGGATTCATGATCGATGAGCCGGACCAGGACGAGGAGCGGTAAGGCCATTGCAGAGGTCAGAGGTCAGATTGCAGAGGTTAACCCTGGTACGCGGATGTGGTGAGGTTCTAACCTCTGCAATCTAACTTCTAACCTCTGCAATCTAACTTCTAACCTCTGACTTCTGTTTATGCCGACTCAATCACTTTGATCTCGCTGGCGATTTCGGAGGCGAGGTCTTTTGCATCGGCGGCATTTGCGGGGAAACGGTTTCGGGAGGGCTCGGGAAACCCGGCGAGAATCCCGGCATAGCTGCGTTGAGACCGGCAGGGGATCACTGCGAAGCCGAGTGCATCGGCCAACTCACAACTGGGCGGGATCAATGAAGCTACGCCCGGCGTGGGTGCGCCCAGGTCGTGATGGTGCGCAGTGATGGCGAGGAAAGCGTCGGGAAGATTCCAGACTGTGACCAGCGAGCGTCCGGCCTGGCAGTGATCGATTCCGCACAACTCACGTTCGCTCTGGAGGAGATCCTGGGGCTGGTCTGCCCCGCGCTCGATGACGCGAGCGTATTCCGCGGGCATGACCGTGGCCAGAGCGACCCTGCCGATGTCATGCAGAATTCCGGCGGTGTAGGCGAAATGCTGGTCGAGAAAGCTCCACTCGGCGCTGCGCTCGGCGAGGATGGCGCAGGCGACGCTGTGACGCCAGCACAAGCGCATTTGCGGGGTGAACGAGTTTTTGAGATACGCTTTCAGACCAACCGTGATGACCACGCTCCTGAGGCGCTGGAAGCCGAGCAGCATCGACGCCTGCAGTATGCTGGTGACATTCTTGGGAAAAGCAACCAGCGGAGAATTGGCGATGCGGAGAATCGCGGTCGAGAACGCGAGATCGGAGCGGATCAGATTGCAGAGTTCAAGCAAGGATGTGTCCGTGCCCGACATCAGTTTCAACGCCTTCAGTGCGATTACCGGGAAGGGTGGAATACTGTCCGGGTCCCACTGTAGTTTTGTCGGTTCCGCCGCTTTGGATGTGCCCGTTGCCAGCGTCATAGCATTCCCGACCTGGAGGCCCTCGCGCTCGAGTGCTGCACGCTTTTGCGGCACACTTTTGCGGCACACTTTTGCGGCACACTGAGGAAAAGAATCCAAGTTCTCCCTGAATTACTTCTATCGGCAATTCGCGCCGGTTTCGTGAATGACCTTAATGGGCCTGCTTCTCGGCAAGGTGGCGCGAGCTGGTAGTCTGGTGCTTCCCGGAAACTGCGCATGCGATGGATCGCCAATCCGCTGAACTCTCCCAAAGCCAGGGTGCTCGAAGGGGCGCTGCGTGATTCCAGACTGAAAATCTCTGCTTCTGCTTTGCCCGTACTTGCCGATCTGCTGGTTGGGCGCGGGATCGACGAGCCGGAGGCGGCTGCGTGTTTTCTTTCACCGGGGCTTGGCGACCTTCACGACCCGCTGCGGATGAGCGGGATGAAGGCTGCACTTGATCGACTGGAAGCGGCGTTGGAGCGCAAGGAGAAAGTTCTGATTTATGGCGACTACGACGTGGACGGCACCACGGCGATCGTCATTCTGAAGACGGCCATTGAGCTATGTGGCGGGGCGGCTGAGTTTCATGTGCCGCATCGCATCCGCGAAGGCTATGGCATGCGCGACGAGGTGATTGAGCGCGCCGCGGCCGACGGCGTGCGGCTGATCATCAGCGTGGACACGGGCATCCGCGCCTTTGCTGCAGCCGAAACGGCGCGGCGCACGGGAGTGGACCTGATCGTCACCGACCATCATCTGCCGGGGCCGACGGGCGTGCCGCAAGCGCTGGTCGTTATTAATCCAAATCAAGACGGATGCGATTATCCCTGCAAGCATTTGTGCGGTGCGGGGGTGGCGTTCAAGCTGGCGCAGGGATTGATGCAGCGGCGGCTGGAGGCGAAAGATCAGTCGCGCCTGCTGATGTCGTTCATGAAAGTCGTGGCCATTGCGACCATCGCCGATGCCGTCCCTTTGCTGGGCGAGAATCGTGTGTTCGCGAAACTTGGGTTGCAGGGGCTGCGTCGCCCGGTGAACGTTGGGCTGAAGGCGCTGCTGGAAGTTGCGAAGCTCGGCGACGGGCGGGCGCTGACGGCAACCGAAGTTGCCTTCCGCATTGCGCCTCGCCTGAACGCCGCCGGACGCATGGACGTGGCTCGCGACGTGGTGGATCTTTTCGACGAGAAGGATATGGAGCGCGCTCGGAAGATTGCCGGGCGGCTTGACCAGTTGAACGCCGAGCGTCAGGAAGAAGAGCGGCGCATCATGGACAACATCGAGCGGCGTCTGGAAGAAGAGCCTGCGTTGCGCGAAGCGTATTGCGTGGTGCTGGATGGCGAAGGCTGGCATCGCGGCGTGATTGGCATTACGGCGTCGCGGGTGGTGGAACGGCATGGGCGGCCAACACTGGTTATCTCGTGTGAGGGCGACGAAGCGTACGGTTCAGGACGATCGATTCCGGCATTCCATCTGCTGCATGCGATCGAATCATGCCACGAGCTGCTTTCCCGCTACGGCGGACACGCGCACGCGGTTGGTTTTGCGCTGCCTAGCGCCAACGTGGAGAAGCTGCGCGTGCATCTTGACGACTATGCGCGCGCCCGGCTCACGCCTGCGGATTTCGAACCGCAGCTGGAGTTCGATCGGGAGCTGCCGCTGGGAGAAGTCACGCCGGAACTTCACCAGGCGCTCGTTTTGCTGGAACCTTTTGGGATGGAGAATCGCGAGCCCGTTTTCGCCGCTCGGGCGGTGCGACTGATGGCGCCTCCGCAGGCGGTGAAAGACAAGCATGTTCGGCTACGGGTGGCGCCGGCTGTCAATGGCGCAGTTGCGACGGCAGTGCAAGACTTCACTCCCCGCTGCCATCCCGACGCGGCGGCGATACCCACTCATCGCAAAGAGCGCGATGAGTGGGGCACCCGTCAGGATGGCGGTGCGTCATCTTCATCATCATCATCATCATCTTCTTCTTCGTGGCGCGACAACGTTGCGTTCAAAGCTATGGGCTGGGGGCTGAAGGAATCCTGCGACCGGTTGCAGTTGCTGGCTGGAGACCGCCTGGACATTGCCTATTCGCTCGGCATGAACGATCATCCTGAATTCGGCGGGTTGGAGCTGACTTTGCGCGACCTGGTGCGCGCCCGGTGAGCGCAGTTTTTAGGGCGAACAGAGAGTCGCTGTGACCGCAGCCATCTGTCGAACTTGCGCTCGGCTTGGACGGGGGAGAGCGTTTTTCGCAATTACCTTCGTCACTTTCCGACCTCAGCCTCGGAAGATAAGGTTCAGATGACGAGAGTTTGACTTGACGTATCGAGTAGGATGTATGACTTTAGTAAAGAACGGGGAAAAGCATTGTATGGTTTCCAGGGCCCTACCAAAGGTCAGCATCAAGAACAAGACTGAGGCCGCTCGCAAAATCGCAGCAATCATCGAAGAGCAAATGAGCGAATGCGGTTTGTCGGAACGCGAGAAGAATAAGCGCGTTAAGAGCTTTGGGAAGCGTGTAGACCGCGCTATTCAGCTTCGCGCCAAGCGCTCATAGCCTTTTCATACCTCGGATCCCCCGGCTTAATTCCGAACTCTTTTTCCAGTCCCTCACGAAATGTGCCTTCGTCGTCGATCTCCATCAATTTTTCAAGTTTCGCCGTCAGGTCTCGCTCACGCTGCCTAATGTTCCCCTTCGCCGTTTTCGGTTTGAGGAAATTGACGATGCCCATAAGAAGTTATCGATTTGCAGCCAATCGCAGTCGCGTAATCCGTATACTCCGGTGCGCTTCTCTTAACCTTGCCGCGGCCCAAAGTCATTTGCCGCGGCACCTTCGGTTCAGCGCCTCGGGAACTACATAAGTCGGCTTAGGGTCATCGCTCCGCTTCTCCGGTTTTTGACAAGAAGTCGATCCATGATTATAGTGCCCGATCATGAGCGAAACTTTCTTTTGCAACAAGTGCGGCGCGCAGAATACTGCCGGCGCTCAGTTTTGTAGTCGCTGTGGAACGCCCACGAACCCGGCGCCCGGCGTCGTCCCGACCCCGGTGGCGTCGTCTTCCGCTGGATTCCAGTCCTCAGCACCGCCTAACTTTGCGCCTACCTACTCAGCCTCAGGGACTTCGTATCCGGCGGTTGCTCCGGTGGTGGGGGTGGGCTACGGAGGGTTCTGGATCCGGGTGGTGGCGGCCATTATCGACGGAATCATTTTGCGGGTGGTGGTGTCTCCGGTGAGCATGGTTTTTGGGGGTCTGGGGCTGGCAGGAATGATGAGTGGTCTTCCCCATAGAGGGCTTCGTCTTTTGGGCGGGGGCGTCACTTTCATCCTGTTGCTTTTCGGTTCCTGGTTGTACGAGGCCTTTATGGAAAGCTCGTCGTACCAGGCGACGCTGGGCAAGATGATCTTCGGGATGAAGGTCACCGATCTCTATGGCAACCGAATCTCATTCGGACGGGCGACGGGAAGACATTTTGCAAAGTGGCTTTCCGCGATGATTCTGGGCATCGGCTACATCATGGTCGGCTTCACGGAACGCAAGCAGGGACTGCACGATCTGCTGGCCGGGACGCTGGTGCGGAGGAGCTAGGTCAGGTCAGAGGTGAGAGGGCAGATTGCAGAGGTTGAACCCGTCGGGTTGGTGTTTTTACCTCTGCAATCTGACCTTTGACCTCTGCAATATCTTCGCTCGCTTTCCTTTAGACTAAGGCCATGGTCCTTCCGGTTTCACGGCTGCGCCGCTGGTTCGCCTTGGGCGCGATTCTCATGATTGCTACGGTCGCGGGGATGTATTTCTATGCGCAAATGCGCCTGCGCAAGGTTGTCCACGACATCCCCGCGAAAATGGGCTTGGACATTCAGCAGACTGCCGAGGGGTTTTCGATCTCCAAATCCATCGAAGGCCGTACGCAGTTTACGGTGAGCGCCTCCAAGGCGGTGCAGTTCAAAGAGGGTGGACGGGCGGACTTGCACAACGTCAAGATCGTCGTCTATGGCAAAGATGCCAGCCGCTTCGACCAGATTACCGGGGATGACTTCGAGTACGATCCCACGTCGGGCAATGTGAACGCGAAGGGGACGGTGCTGATTGATCTGGAAGCGAATCCGGAGGGGATGCGGCATTCCGATCAGACGCCTCCAGAGCAAACGCGGGAACCGCTTCATCTGGAAACCGACGGGCTGACCTTTAACAAGAATACGGGGGACGCTTCTTCCGCCGGGAAGGTGGTGTTTCGGACGCCGCAGGCATCGGGTTCGGCGGTGGGCATTAAATATGTGGCGAAGACGGGCACGATGAACTTGCTGTCGACGGTGGTGATGACCGTCAACCGGCCGAAGCCAGTTCATTTGAATGCAGATCACGGCGTAATTACGAAGCAGCCTCACCAGGTGTTTCTAACGGCAGTGCACATGCGCCGGGAGCAGCAGGAGGCGTGGTCCGACCAGGCGACGTTCTTCCTGCGCGAAGACAACACGGTCGACCACGTTCTGGCCGAGGGCGATGTGCGAAGCGAGATTCATGGCAGGTCGGAGACCCACGAGCGTTCCGACCGTGCCGAGCTGTTCTTGACCGGAACGCGGAATCTGCTCACCACGGCCATTCTGACGGGCAACGTACAAATCGCGAACGGAGACGCGGCAAGCCGCGTCTCTACAGGAGCTCGGAGCGAGGGAGCGCAGAGCGAGGCCACGCAGAACCAGGCCACGCAGAACGAGGCCACGCAGAGCCACGTCGCACAAGGCCGGCAAGCGCAGCCCGCCCAGGCTGCCGCTGGACGCGTGACGCTGCACTTCGCGGGAGCCTCTGACGGGCAGCAAGTACTGAAGACGGTTCATGCCGAAGACGGCGTGCGGCTGTCACAGAAGAACAACCAGAGCGGAACTGGGGTGACATCGGCGGCTTTGCTGCCTTCGTCAGCAAAGGGAGGCAAGCAAGACATCGAGATGACCTCCCCAGTGATGGACTTCATCGTGAAAGACGGCCGTCTGCTGGAGCGTGCCGAGACCAGCGGACCGCCGCAGATCGTAATCACGCAGCCGGACGCGAATCAGAAGACGGTGGTTACGGCCGCGAAGTTCACGGCGAAATTCACGGAGAAGAATCGCCTGGCCACGCTGCATGGAGAACCGGACGCGAGGATTGTCAGCGGCTTGATTGACGCGAGTAAGGCTGGATCGAGTAAGTCCGGCGGTAGTCAGATCGGTGGTGGTCAGACCGGTGCAGCAGGACAGACTGATCGCGTATCGACCAGCCGGATGCTTGACGTCGTCTTTCTGCCGGAAGGCGGCATCGCATCGATCACGCAAACAGGTAGTGTTGCCTACAGCGATGGCACACAAAGGGCTTGGGCGGCGCGCGGAGAGTACACGACTGCAGATCAAATGCTGGTGCTGAGCGGATCGCCTCGGGTGGTGGACAACGGCATGACGACGACAGCGCAGACGATTCGCATGAACCGGGTGACCGGCGACGCGATTGCCGAGGGCAACGTCAAGAGCACGTACTCCGATCTGAAGGTGCAACCGGATGGCGCGATGCTCGCCTCTTCGGACCCGATCCACGTGACCAGCCGGAGTATGACAGCGCATCGTTCACCGTCGATTGCGGTATACACCGGCGATGCCCGTTTGTGGCAAGACGCGAATGTAGTGGAGGCTCCGACGCTTCAATTTGATCGCGACCATCGATCGTTAATCGCCCAGGGGATAGCGCAAGGAACCTTGGCTCAACCGGTTTCGACCGTGCTGGTGCAGGTGGACAAGAGCGGGAAGGCGAGTCCGGTCCAAATCACGTCGGCGCGGTTGAACTATGCCGATACGGAGCGGAGAATTTTTCTGGATGGCGGGGTGATCGCGAAGGCGTCCGACGCGACGATGACGGGACAGCAGATGACGGTATTTTTGCTGCCGCGGAGCGAATCGAAGGCGGGAACGAACCCGGCAATGCCCGGGCAGGTGGACCGAATCATCGCCGAGAACAAGGTGGTGATCACGCAGCCGACGCGGCATGCGACCGGTGAGCGGTTGGTGTACACGGCAGCGGATGACAAGTACGTTCTGACGGGTGGACCGCCTAGCATTTTTGATGCCGAACGAGGCAAAACTACAGGCGATTCGTTGACTTTCTACAGACACGATGATAGGGTGCTCGTAGAAGGAAGAGAAACGTCCCCGGCGGTCACAAGGACGCAAGTGGCACGATAAATGCATAGGCTGGCCACCGACGAAATCGGGAAATCCTATCGTCGCCGACGCGTAGTCACCGGAGTCAGCCTTCAGGTTCTGCAGGGCGAGGTCGTGGGCCTGCTGGGACCGAATGGCGCGGGAAAGACTACTACCTTCTATGCCATCGTAGGTCTGATTCCTCCCGACACCGGCAGGGTGCTATACGACGACCAAGATATCACCAACGTTCCCATGTACTTACGGGCGCGACAGTACGGCATCAGCTATCTCCCCCAGGAAGCTTCGGTATTTCGGAAACTGACGGTCGAGGAGAACATCCTGGCCGTGCTGGAAGTCCAGCCGATTTCCTGGCATGAACGCCGGGAAAAGGCGGAGAAGCTGATTGACCAGCTCGGACTGGAGCATATCCGGCAGAATAAGGGGTATGCGCTGTCGGGCGGGGAGAGGCGACGGGTGGAAATCGCGCGGTCGCTCTGTATCAGCCCGACCTTTATTCTGCTCGATGAGCCGTTTTCGGGAATCGACCCGATTGCCGTTCTGGATTTGCAGAAGATCATTTCGGATCTGCGGGCGAGCGGGATCGGGATCCTGATCACGGACCACAACGTCCGCGAGACGTTGTCAGTGACGGATCGGGCATACATCATTAACGAGGGCCGGATCTTCCGCTCCGGTACGCCGGAGGAGTTGGGGAGTGATCCGGAGGTACGGCGGGTTTATTTGGGGGAAAGCTTCTCATTGGTGTGAGGAAGCAGTGGTCGGTGGTCAGTGGTCAGTGGTCAGAAATGCGCGGTGACTGACCACTGGGGACTGGCAACTGCTTCTGGTTACCAAGGCTTGGGCACATTGACCTTTAGTGTCCACGCGATCTACCTCGGTGCATGAGAAGCTAAATTTTCCACACCCTGATGTACCGGTGGCTGTATCGGGCATCACAGCGCAGCCGGGTGGGTGGGGAATA
>Ga0181532_10003962_pt1 | contig 13130 bp, 12 predicted proteins | sample PEATcosm2014_Bin_33_FD_119768 | JGI IMG/M metagenome (GOLD analysis project Ga0181532, IMG submission 119768) | Peatland microbial communities from MTU Mesocosm Facility, Houghton, MI, USA - PEATcosm2014_Bin11_30_metaG | ecosystem: Environmental > Terrestrial > Soil > Wetlands > Peat | place...
CTCGAAGGCCATGACGAGCTCGACCGTGTCGAGGCTGTCGGCGCCGAGATCATCGATGAAGCTGGCGTTTTCGGTCACCTTGTCGGGCTCGACGCCGAGATGCTCCACGACGATCTTCTTCACTCGCTCGCCAATATCACTCATCGTTTCCAACCTCTTCTTTTCAGCGCGACCCGATCAAAGTCTCGGCCCCGTCGTGGGCAATAGCCGCGGGTCGACAGCGAACAGAGGCGGACGTCTATTCCCGCTCTCCGGCTTTCCGGCTCCCCCAGCTCAGTCACGGTCCGGTTACCACACTTCCATAGCGTTGACCAGCGCGGCCGGTCGCCGCCATTGCGACCTCTATCGCCTTCAAATCATGGCCATTCCGCCGTTCACGTGCAACGTCTGCCCAGTCACATAGCCGGCCTCGTTGGTGGCAAGAAACGCGACGGCGGCGGCCACCTCCTCGGCCGTACCGGCACGGTTCGCCGGAATCTTTGCGAGGATCGCTTCGCGCTGTTTGTCGGTAAGCTTGTCGGTCATCGGCGTGACAATGAATCCGGGCGCAACGCAATTGGCGGTAACGCCGCGTTTCGCATATTCCTGTGCGATCGACTTGATCATGCCGGCAATGCCGGCTTTGGCGGCCACATAATTGGCCTGCCCGGGATTTCCAGTCGTCCCCACCACCGAGGTGATCGCGATGACGCGTCCGAAGCGGCGGCGCATCATGCCGCGCACGGCGGCACGCGCGAGCCGGAACGTCGCGGAGAGATTGATGGCGATGACCTGGTCCCAGTCGTCGTCGCGCAACTGCACAAACAGATTGTCCTTCGTCACTCCAGCATTGGCGACGAGCACGTCGAGCTGACCCATCGCCTGCTCGGCCTGCGGAACCAGAGCATCTGTCTCGGCACCGTCGGCGAGATTGCAGGGCAATACGTGAACCCGATCACCAAGATCGGCGGCAAGCCGGTCGAGGACGTCGCGACGGGTACCGGAGATGGCGACCGTCGCGCCCTGCACATGCAGCACGCGGGCGATGGTGCCGCCAATCGCGCCGGTGGCTCCAGTGATCAATGCGGTCTTTCCGGTGAGTTCAAACATGACCATCCTCGCGAACGCGCACGCTCAACCGCGCGCAACCTTGAACCGGGCGATGTCGTCGGGCGTGCCGGTGGACGACGCATTGGCCGTATCGGCGATTCGCTTGATCAGGCCGGTGAGCACTTTGCCGGCGCCGACCTCGTGGAACGTGGTCACACCAGCTTGCACCATGAAAAGAACCGATTCGCGCCAGCGAACCGTGCCGGTCACTTGCTCGACCAGGCAGCGCACGATCATTGCCGGGTCGCTGATCGGCTGCGCCAGCACATTGGCGACTAGCGGCACGCATGGCGGCTTGACGGCGACCGCGGCGAGCGCCGCAGCCATGGCATCCGCCGCCGGCTGCATCAGCGCGCAGTGAAACGGCGCCGAGACCGGCAACATCATCGCCCTCTTCACGCCATGCGTCTTTGCGATCTCGACCGCGCGTTCAACGGCCGATTTCTCACCTGACAATACGACTTGCCCGCCGCCATTATCGTTGGCGGCCGCGCAGACGCCTACACCTACGGCTTCAGCGGCGATCAATTTGGCTTCGCCGATTTCGACCCCAATCAACGCAGCCATGGCGCCGACACCGACCGGCACCGCTTTCTGCATGGCACGGCCGCGAATGCGCAGGAGCCGCGCCGCATCAGCGATCGTGAACGATCGAGCGGCGGCAAGGGCCGAATATTCTCCGAGCGAGTGGCCGGCAACGAAAACCGCATCGCGCCCAAGATCGACGCCGGCGTCCAATTCGAGCACCCGCAGCACGGCGAGCGAGACCGCCATGAGCGCTGGCTGCGCATTCTCGGTGAGAGTCAGCGTTTCCGCCGGCCCATTCCAGATCGTATCGCTGAGCTTTTCGCCGAGCGCCGCATCGACTTCCTCGAAGACCCGGCGCGCCGGGACAAAGGCCTCAGCCAACCCCCTGCCCATGCCGACCGATTGACTACCTTGGCCGGGAAAAACGAACGCAACCGCCATTGCATGCCCCTCGGTGTCCCGATGCGAGGATCGCAGCTTATTCGCGACCCGCGCTGTAAACTGGGATTAAGTGACACCAGCAAATTCATGATTCTAGTGTGATTTCGATTGAAGGTCCTACGCGAGCTTGCGGCTTCAAATTCACCACACCTGGGAGGGGCGAAAGATACCGCGATGACGGCTCTGTCAAGGGAGGGGGCGTCGAGTAAGAACGTGGATAGTCGGCAATTTCGAATTCACCTGGGCCCTTATGGCCACAAGCGACCGGTCGCGCGATGGACCCGTCTTGCCTTTCCGTACGGCCCGCGTATAAGGCCTGCTTTCCGCTCGACCCCCGGCCGGGGGCTGAACGGACGGTCGCACCAGCGCATATTCCATGCGCCAACTCTAAGGTGCGGTAGGACTTTAGGGTCCGGCGTCCGGTGTCCCCGCCTTCAGAGCATTCGAGCCTTTCCCGAAGGGCTCGAGGGGCTTGGCGCCGGGACCGAGCGAGGGCAACGAAGGAAAGGGCAGCCATGCCGCTGTACGAACATGTCTATCTTGCGCGCCAGGACGCGAGCGCGCAGCAGGTAGAGGAACTGACCGCCCAATTGAAGGGCGTCGTCGAAGGATTGGGCGGATCGATCGCCAAGACCGAATATTGGGGCGTGAAATCCCTCTCCTACCGGCTGCGCAAGAACCGCAAGGCACATTTCACGCTGATGAATCTCAATGCTCCGCCGGCCGCGATCAACGAGATCGAACGCTTGGAGCGCCTCAACGAAGATGTTTTGCGCTATCTCACGATCCGGGTCGAGGAGCACGAGGAGGGTCCCTCCGCCATGATGCGCCGCGCCGAACGCGACCGTGACCGCGACGACCGCCGCGGCGAGCGCCCGCGAGACCGAGACAGGGATCGCGAGCGGCGACCACGCGAGGCCACGGACGAGGTCGAAGCGGCGACGGAGGAATGATCATGGCTATGTCACCGCAATCCGCTGGCGGACGCCGGCCGTTCTTTCGCCGCCGCAAGAGCTGCCCGTTCTCGGGCGCCAATGCACCGAAGATCGATTACAAGGATGTCAAGCTGTTGCAGCGGTTCGTGTCGGAGCGCGGCAAGATCGTTCCGAGTCGTATTACGGCGGTCTCGGCAAAGAAGCAGCGCGAACTTGCCCAAGCGATCAAGCGCGCGCGCTTCCTTGGGCTCTTGCCCTATGTGATCCGCTGAGCGTGGTCCGGCCGACCACCCGCTGAGCCGAGCTGGCAGAAGCGGTGGCAAGGAGAAGTCGAGATGGAAGTGATCTTGCTCGAACGGGTGCCCAGACTGGGGCAGATGGGCGAGGTAGTGCGCGTCAAGGACGGCTTCGCCCGCAATTTCCTGCTGCCCCGCGGCAAGGCGCTGCGCGCCACCACGGAAAACCGCACGCGTTTTGAATCTATGAAAAGCGAGCTCCAGGCACGCTCGCTCGCGCTCAAAAGCGAGGCGGGTCAAGTCGCCGAGAAGCTCGACGGCAAGAGCTTCACGGTTCTGCGGCAAGCCTCGGAAGCAGGTCAGCTGTTCGGATCGGTTTCGCCGCGCGACTTGGTCGGCATCATCACATCCGCCGGATACAACCTGAGCCGCCATCAGGTCGCGCTCAACGCTCCGATTAAAACGATCGGCCGGCACAGCGTTCCGTTATCGCTGCATCCCGAGATCGAGACATCGATCACCGTGATTGTCGCTCGCAATAACGACGAGGCCGCGCGCATCGAGCGCGGCGAGGACGTAACGCGGCTGCGTGAAGAGCCGACAGCTGCGGAAGCCGCAGTAATTGCAGCGGAAGCCTTCTTCGAGCCGGAGGCCGCGGAATCACTGCATGCTCGTGAAGCTGCCGAACCGGCGGAAGGTCCTCCACCCGCCGACAAGAGCTGATCTCGGCGTAGACTATTCTTCAGTCGGGAATATCATCGCGTGGTACGGGTGCATTCTCGCCCGACGCAGCGTCCGCCGGCCCCGCGGCGGCCGCTGGGGTCGTGCCCGTTTCCCGGCTCGGCGTCTCAGTCGGAGCGGCGGGTTCGGCAACGACCGCAGCCGGTTCATGGGCGACTGCGGCCGGCTCCTGAGGCGGCGGAGTGTTGGGTTCCTTGCGCTTGTTTCGCGTGACCGCTGCCGGCCGCTCTTGGTGTAGCCTGGCGGTCGCGGGCGTCCCCTCTTCGGGCTTTCCGGGTTGCCCGGCCTGGCGTTTTGCCGGCTTAGGCTCCTGAGCTGGCGCGGTGGTATGGGCCACCGCCGGTTTCTGCCCGCGTCCTTGCGCCCCGGCCGCGCCACTCTCGCCACCGCGCGCACTCAGCACGTAGGCGGCCAGCGCAGCCGCTTGCCCACGGCTTGTCGTGTAATGCTCCTGCAGGAAATCGGTCAGCGTGGAGCTGTTTTTGCCGCTTGCCAGCGCGCGCGTAGCCTTGTGGCATTCCGCACAGGCCGCCGCAAAGATCTGCGCCGGCGTCTTGCCCTGGTCGATATTGGTCTGAGCGTACGCCCATGCTGGAGCTAGTCCTGCCAGCAGGCCGATTGTAGCCGCGAGACGCCGGGTCACCCTGAACTCCTTAAATCGTTTCGACTGGCAGGCCATCCTTACCCCAAAACCGGCTAAATGCGAGCCGGCCGTGGCGGTCGCCGCGGGAGAAGACCGTCGTCGCCTGCATTGCTGGTCAACGAGGATTTTGTTTTAATGACGGCAAGCAGAAACCCTGTTCGCCCAAAAGGTCTATGACTCGGCCGGGCAGCGGCTGCAACGCCGAAGACATCGATCGTCGCATCTGCTGCGGCAGCCTATTAGCGTGTGGAGGACGCCTTGGATCGGTTGCTATCGATATTCTTAAGCCGGTTCATCCGCCATGGGTGCTTTACGGTTATCACGGCGACGGGCAACACCTACACCTTCGGCGATGGCAGCGGCCCCCCCGTCGCCGTGCGCTTCACCAACGCAAAGGCGCAGCGGGCGGTGTTGCTCAATCCCGAACTACGGCTGGGCGAAGCCTATATGGACGGCACATTCGTTCTCGAGCAAGGCTCGATCGGGGACGCGCTCGCAATCCTGCTGCGGCAAGAACGCATCGCCCCGCCGACCTGGGCTCTGCCGGGGCGGTTCGTCCGCTATCTGTTCCGCCGCCTGCAGCAGTTCAACCCGCGGTCCCGGGCACGGCGCAATGTCGCGCACCACTACGATCTCGACGGCAGGCTCTACGCGCTCTTCCTCGACGCCGACCAGCAGTATAGCTGCGCCTACTTCGAGGACCCCGACCAGTCGCTCGACGACGCTCAGCTCGCCAAGAAACGCCACCTCGTCGCAAAGCTGCGCGTCGAACCCGGAGCAACGGTGCTCGATATCGGCTGCGGCTGGGGGGGCCTCGCCCTCTACCTTGCCGAGGTCGCCGGCGCACGCGTCACCGGCATCACGCTCTCGCAGGAACAGTACGCACGCGCCCAGCAGCGAGCGCTCGAACGCGGCCGCACCGGGGACGCGACTTTCCGGCTCGAGGACTACCGCGACGTCACCGGCCAGTTCGATCGCATCGTGTCGATCGGCATGTTCGAGCATGTCGGGGTCGGGTTTTACGATGTCTTCTTCCGCAAGGGCGCACAGCTGCTCGGCGACGACGGCGTTTTTCTCTTGCACACGATCGGGCGTTGCGGCCCTCCAAGCGTCACCAATCCCTGGATCGCCAAATATATCTTTCCGGGAGGCTACATCCCCGCGCTCTCCGAAGTACTGCCAGCCATCCAACGCGCGGGGCTCGTCGTCACTGACGTCGAAATCCTGCAGCTCCACTACGCCGAGACCCTCAGGGCCTGGCGCGAGCGTTTCCTCGCCCATCGCGAAGACGCCGAGCGGCTATACGATAGGCGTTTCGTGCGTATGTGGGAATTCTACCTAGCATCCTCCGAGATGGCGTTCCGCGAGAGCGACATGGTGGTGTTCCAGATCCAGATGGCCAGGCGCATGGGCGTGGTGCCGGCCACGCGCGATTACATCGGCCGCGATGAAGCGCGACTACGTACGATTGAAACCGGCTACACCGCGCCGCTACGCCTAGCCGGGGAATAGCGCGGCACCGTCCGGCGCACGAAAAGCCGACGTCAAGGGCCATGGGCGCCTATCAACGGCCCGTACCGACTCGCGGTGGTTAGCGGGGAAAGACGCAAAGAGCATTTCCCATCGCGCCCCCGCTCGACTATCGACGACGGGCTGGGTTAAGCGTGCAGCGGTTGCGAATTTCGACTAGTGGCGCTGTCGTTGAGTAATCCGCGATGTTGAGTTGCCCCCAATCGGCTAATTCCCTATCGGCCAACCCAAAATTGGCCACACGCGAACCCTTTGATCGGGACCATGGCACAAATCGATTCGATCGCTCGCAAACAGGCTCCAGCGGAACTTCCGGTTCGCACTCTGCCTCACAACATCGAGGCCGAGCAGGCTCTGCTCGGCGCCATCCTCGTCAATAACGAAGCTTTTTATCGTGTCTCCGATTTCCTCGAATCCAAGCACTTCTTCGAAGAGATTAATCAGCGGATCTTCGAGCTAGCCGGTAGTCTGATCCGCGCCGGCAAACTGGCAACGCCAGTAACGCTCAAGACGTTCCTGCCGACGGACCAAGACATCGCCGGACTCTCCGTCAATCAATATCTGGCGCGGCTTGCCGCCGAGGCGACCACCATCATCAACGCCGAGGATTACGGCCGGATTGTTTACTATCTCTCCGTTCGCCGCGCTTTGATCGAGATCGGCGAGGACATCGTCAACCTCGCCTACGAGGCACCGGTCGAGGCAACGCCGACCAGCCACATCGAGGACGCCGAACGCAAGCTCTACGAGGTCGCGGAGCGGGGCCGTTATGACAGCGGCTTCCAGCCGTTCGGAAAGGCGCTGACCAGAGCCGTCGATATGACGGCAGCCGCGTACCAACGCGACGGCAGGCTGTCCGGTCTGGCAACTGGGCTTAAGGATCTCGACGCAAAAATGGGCGGTCTGCAAGCCTCGGATCTCATTGTCTTGGCGGGACGGCCTGGCATGGGAAAGACGGCGCTTGCGACCAACATCGCCTACAACGTCGCAAGGGCATGGCGGGGCGAGCAGCGCGCCGACGGACACATGGGAACGGTCAACGGCGGTATCGTCGGGTTCTTCTCGCTGGAAATGTCGGCCGAGCAATTAGCAACGCGAATCATCGCCGAGCAGACCGGTATATCGTCTAGCATGATGCGGCGCGGCGATATCGACGATTCCCATTTCGAAAAAATCAAAGACAAGGTGATCGAAATCCAACACCTGCCGCTCTTTATCGATGAAACCGGCGGCGTCTCGGTTGCGCAACTCGCAGCCCGCGCCCGCCGGCTCAAGCGGCAGCGCGGACTTGATCTCATTGTTATTGACTACATTCAGCTGATGCAGGGATCGACTCGCCGTGCGATGGAAGGCCGGGTTCACGAAGTGACTGAGATCACCACAAGTCTAAAGGCGCTGGCCAAGGAGATTAACGTGCCGATCTTAGCATTGTCTCAGTTGTCTCGTCAGGTAGAAAGCCGGGAAGACAAGCACCCGCAATTATCGGATCTACGAGAATCGGGCTCGATTGAGCAAGATGCGGACGTCGTGCTGTTCGTCTACCGCGAGGAATACTATTTAATGAACAAGGAGCCGCGTCCCGGCACCGCCGAATACGAAGCATGGCAGACCGAGATGGGTGCCGTGCACGGCAAGGCTGAGGTCATTATTGGCAAGCAGCGCCATGGGCCTACCGGAACGGTCAATCTGCAGTTTGATGCGGAAGTGACCCGCTTCGCCGATCCGGACACAAGACATCAGGCCGGATTATAGCCCGTCACCCCGCTTTACCACCGCCGCAGTGCCGGTCATAAGGCAGCCATGGCACTCACAGACCCGCTGCCTGAACCGGTGAGCCCGTTGGCCGACCCCGAGACCGGCGGTACACTGATCATCGATCTTGACGCCATCGAAGCAAACTGGCGCGCGCTGGCACGCAAACTGCTTACCGTCGAATGCGCCGCCGTGGTCAAGGCCAATGCCTATGGGCTCGGCCTCGAACCGGTCGCTGCAAAACTCGCGAAGGCCGGCTGTAAAACCTTTTTCGTGGCCGATATCGCCGAAGCCCGCCGGGTTCGCGCCCGGGCGCGCGACGCCACGATCTACGTGCTCAACGGATTTTCGCCCCAGGCCGCGACGGCGTTCACCCAGCTCAACGCGCGGCCGGTCATCAACAGCACGGCCGAGCTGGCGGAGTGGGACGCTTTCGTCGCCGCCCAAAAGTGGCACGGCGGCGCGGCACTCCATGTTGACACCGGCATGAACCGGCTCGGCATTTCCGCGGCGGAAGCCGCGGAGCTGGCGCTGCGCGCGCACAACGAGAATCACGGCATCACGCTGCTAATGAGCCACCTTGCCTGCGCCGAAATCGCCGATCATCCCCTCAATGCCAGCCAGATCCGACTGTTTCGCGAGCTCCGCATGCTGTACCATGGCGTTCCCGCCTCGCTCGCCAATTCCTCGGGCATCTTCGTCGGCGATTCCGCACATTGCGATATGGCGCGACCCGGCGCCGCTCTCTACGGCATCAATCCCACGCCCGGCCGCGCGAACCCCATGCGCGTTGTCGTCGAACTGACCGGGCGCATCTTACAGGTGCGCAAGGTCGAGCAAGGCGAGACAGTCGGCTATGGCGCCGCGTGGACCGCAAGACAGGGCTCGCGCATCGCCATCGTTGCGCTTGGCTACGCCGACGGGCTGTTGCGTGCCGCGAGCGGCACCGATCGCAAGCCGGGCGGCGCAGCCATGATCGGCGCAAGGCGCTGCCCGATCGCCGGCCACATCTCGATGGACCTGGTTTGCATCGACGTCACCGAGCTTCCCGGCGGGGCCGTCCACCGCGGCGACATCGCGACATTCATTGGCGAGAACATCACGGTCGACGACTTTGCTGCATCGGCTGGATCGATCGGCTACGAGATCCTCACCCGGCTCGGCCCGCGTTGTCATCTCGTCTATCGTGGTGCGTAAGGCGCGAAACGATGCGGGACAAAGGTGCATGATGGTTGCGCGCGCACACAACTTCGTCTGCCAGAGCTGCGGCGCCGCCGCGGCGCGCTGGGTCGGCCGTTGCGAAACCTGCGGTGCGTGGAACACGCTGGTCGAGGAAGGCGCCGCGGCGCCGGCGCGGTCTTCGCGCAAGGGGCGGCTGTTTGTCACCGAGCCGCTCAAGGGTCAAAGGCTCGAAGCGCCACGGCTCGCCTCCGGCATCGCCGAATTCGATCGCGTGACCGGCAACGGCCTGGTGCGCGGCTCGGTGCTCCTGCTCGGCGGCGATCCGGGCATCGGCAAGTCGACGCTGCTGATCGAGGTCGCGGCCGCATACGCACGCAACCGGCATCGCGCGGTCTATATCTCCGGCGAGGAGGTCGTCGCCCAGGTGCGGCTGCGCGCCGAGCGGCTCGGCCTTAACGACGCGGCGGTCGAGCTCGCGGCGGAAACCTCGGTCGAGGATATCGTCGCGACGCTCTCGCAGGGGCCGACGCCGCAGCTCCTGGTCATCGATTCGATCCAGACCATGTGGACGCAGTCCGCCGACGCCGCACCCGGTACGGTGACGCAGGTGCGCGGATCGGCGGCCGAGCTGATTCGTTTCGCCAAGCGTACCGGCACGGCCGTCATCCTGGTCGGCCACGTCACCAAGGACGGACAGATCGCCGGTCCGCGCGTTGTCGAGCACATGGTCGATGCCGTGCTTTCGTTCGAAGGCGAAGGCTCGCAGCAATTCCGCATTCTGCGCGCTGTCAAGAATCGCTTCGGCCCTACCGACGAGATCGGCGTGTTCGAGATGACCGGAGTGGGCTTGCGCGAAGTTGCAAACCCCTCCGAGCTGTTCCTCTCCGAGCGCGAGCTCGGCAGCGCCGGCACTGCCGTGTTCGCCGGGATCGAAGGAACGCGGCCGCTCCTGGTCGAGATTCAGGCGCTGGTCGCACCGACCTCGCTCGGCACGCCGCGCCGCGCGGTCGTCGGCTGGGACCCAAGCCGGCTCTCCATGGTACTCGCGGTGCTCGAAGCCCATTGCGGGGTCCGCCTTTCGGGCTACGACGTCTATCTCAACGTCGCCGGCGGCTTGCGCATTCAGGAACCGGCGGCCGACGTCGCCGCCGCCGCGGCTTTGGTGTCTTCGCTGGCGCACGCGCCGCTGCCGGCGGACGCCGTCTATTTCGGCGAGGTGTCGCTCTCGGGAGCCGTGCGACCTGTGGCGCAGACGGCCGCGCGGCTCAAGGAAGCGCAGAAACTCGGCTTCGCGAGAGCGATCGTTCCAGAAGCCGCGCGCAATGAAGCCCCTGATGGCTTTTCGCTCTCCACCATCGCCACGCTTGCAAATCTTGTCGTCGATATTGCCCGGGAGGGGGCGCCGGCACTCAAGCGAGTCGGCCGCCAGGACGTGTGACTGAGGATTGCCACCTGCTTTCCGCGACATACCCCCAATTATTAACGATAAAAATGGGATTGTTGGGCAGACGAGAAGGCGGATGACGGCGCCGCGCGGCCCGGCTATACACGCGGCGGACCCTCGCGTTCGGGCTACCTGCGCCCGCGGTCATTGGGCGGGATTAGCGAGCGACTAGCAGACCATGCCGATTACGCTGCTCGACATCGTTCTTATCGTCGTGATGCTGGTTTCGGGGCTGCTCGCCATGGTCCGCGGCTTCATGCGCGAGGTGCTCTCGATCATCGCCTGGGTGCTGGCGGCCGTAGCGACGCTCTATTCGTATGCCAAGCTGCTGCCTTACGCCAAACAGTACTTCAACAATGACATTGTTGCCGCCGTCGCCGTCATCGGCGGCGTTTTCCTGGTCACGCTTCTGGTGGTCTCGATTCTGACCGTCCGAATCTCAGATATGGTGCTGGACAGCCGCGTGGGTGCGCTCGATCGCACGCTCGGTTTCTTGTTCGGGCTCGCGCGCGGCCTGGTGATCGTCGTCGTCGCCTTCCTGTTCTTCAGCTGGCTCGTTCCCGACCGCAGCCAGCCCGAATGGGTAAAGAGCGCCAAATCGCGGGTCGTCCTGACCGGAACCGGACAATGGCTGATGTCGATGTTGCCGGAGGACCCGGAAAGCACCATCTTGAAGAAGCTGAAGCGGCCGCGGCCAGGGGAAACCGATACCCCGGAGAGCCAGCCGGATCAGCATGGCGAACTTGAAAAACCCGCCGGCGGTCGCGCCGACGCGGGATATGATCGTTTGAGCCGCGCTGGCATGCAGCAATTGCTCGAAGTCAAGGGGAATGGTGCATTGAGATGATCGAAAGCCGATGACCATGACAGACCCTACCCAGCTCGACCTTGACGGCGATCGGCTGCGTGAAGAATGCGGCGTATTCGGCATCTTTGGTCACCCCGACGCCGCCGCGATTACCGCGCTCGGCCTCCACGCACTGCAGCATCGCGGCCAGGAAGCCGCCGGGATCGTCAGCTTCGACGGCAAACGTTTTCACTCCGAGCGTCGCCTCGGCCTCGTCGGCGACGCCTTTTCGCGCCGCGAGGTGATCGATCGCCTGCCCGGCAATACCGCGGTTGGCCACGTGCGTTATTCGACCACCGGCGACACCATTCTGCGCAACGTGCAGCCGCTGTTCGCCGAGCTCAATGCCGGCGGTTTCGCCATCGGCCATAACGGTAATCTCACCAATGGCCTGACGCTCCGCCGCCAGCTGGTGCGCGAAGGCGCCATGATGCAGTCGACGACCGACACCGAGGTGATCCTCCATCTTGTTGCGCGCTCGCACCGCAACCGTTTCGTCGACCGCTTCATCGAGGGGCTGCGCATGCTCGAAGGCGCCTACGCCTTCGTCGGCCTGACCAACAAGAAGTTGGTAGGCGCCCGCGACCCGCTGGGTATCCGGCCGCTGGTGCTCGGCAAGCTGGACGGCTGCCCCATCCTCGCCTCCGAGACCTGTGCGCTCGACATCATCGGTGCCCACTATGTGCGCGACGTGGAGAACGGCGAGGTTCTCGTCTTCGACGAAGATGGCGCGCACTCGCACAAGCCGTTCGTGCCGATGCCGCCGCGGCCCTGTATCTTCGAGTATATTTATTTCGCCCGGCCGGATTCCATCATCGGCGGCCGCAGCGTCTACGACGTGCGCAAGACCTCCGGGGCGGAACTCGCGCGCGAGGCCCCGGCTTCCGCCGATGTCGTCGTCCCGGTTCCCGATTCGGGCGTGCCCGCGGCCATCGGCTACGCTCAGGAATCCGGCATTCCATACGAGCTCGGCATCATCCGCAATCACTATGTCGGGCGAACGTTCATCGAACCGACCCAGCACATTCGCCAACTTGGGGTTCGCCTCAAGCACAGCGCCAACCGCGCCGTGGTAAGCGGTAAGCGCATCGTGTTGATCGACGACTCGATCGTGCGCGGTACCACGTCGGTGAAAATCGTACAGATGATGCGCGATGCCGGAGCGCGCGAAGTGCATTTCCGTATCGCCTCCCCGCCGATTACCCATCCGGATTATTACGGTATCGACACGCCCGAGCGGGACAAGCTGCTTGCGGCCACGCACGACCTCGAAGGCATGCGGAAATTCATCGGCGCCGATTCGCTCGCCTTCCTCTCGGTCGAAGGCATCTACCGCGCCATGGGCGAGAAGGGGCGCGATCCCGTACGTCCGCAATTCACCGATCATTGCTTCACCGGCGAATATCCGACTTCGCTCACCGACCGCACGGCACACGAAGCCTCGCCCCGCCAGCTCTCATTGCTCGCCGAGGCGAGCTGAGGAATGCCACCACCCCTCGCCGGCCGTATCGCGCTCGTCACCGGCGCCTCGCGCGGCATCGGTCATGCGACGGCACTGGCGCTGGCGCGCGCCGGCGCGCAAGTGGTCGCGGTGGCGCGCACAGTCGGCGGTCTTGAGGAGCTCGACGATGCGGTTCGTGCCGCCGGCAGCTCGGCGACGCTGGTGCCGCTCGACATGCGCGATTACGACGGCCTGTATCGGCTCGCCGCCGCGCTCAACGAGCGCCACGCGCGGCTCGACGTGCTCGTCGGCAATGCCGCA
>Ga0181532_10003964_pt1 | contig 13128 bp, 10 predicted proteins | sample PEATcosm2014_Bin_33_FD_119768 | JGI IMG/M metagenome (GOLD analysis project Ga0181532, IMG submission 119768) | Peatland microbial communities from MTU Mesocosm Facility, Houghton, MI, USA - PEATcosm2014_Bin11_30_metaG | ecosystem: Environmental > Terrestrial > Soil > Wetlands > Peat | place...
CGCCCAGAACATGGGGCGAAAAATCCTGGCCGATGCCGGGTATGACGTCGTCACGGTCAACAACGGATCTGCCGCCCTGAAGCGGATCACCGAAATCAAACCCGATCTGATTGTGCTGGATGTGTATATGCCCGGCTACAGCGGGCTGGAAGTCTGCCAGCGGCTGAAGGATGCGGACGAGACGGCGCACATTCCGGTGCTGCTGACCGTGGGCAAGCTCGAACCTTTCAAGCCGGAAGAAGCCCGCCGTGTCAGGGCTGACGCTCACATCGTGAAGCCATTCGAGGCCAGCGAGTTGCTGACCGCGATCACGCGACTCGAAGACCGCATGGTGCCGCAACAGTCCGATGGCGCGCGCTTCAGTTCGTCGGTTTCGGGCGTGGAGCGGTTCGGCGGCGACGGAGGCGGAAGGAAAACGGAAGGTGACGCGGACGCCGATACGGGATGGAAGAGCCGGCTGCGTTTTCCATCGAAGAAAAAGAAGGAAGAACCCGAACCAGAACCGGAAGATGTCGCCGCGGCAGCGCCCTTCCGGGATTTCCGGGGGAAGGGGAAGGGCAAAACTCCCGCCAGCTTCAAAGTAAAAGAGCCCGCGCCGCCGGGACAGGAGCCTGGCCTCGTTCCGGATATTCCGCGCGACATCACGCCGGAAGAGTTGGACGCACTTAGCGCGTTGGCCGCGCAGCTCGATGGGCCTATTCCAGCGGCTGAGGATCTTGCGCCGCTGGCGGAAAAGATGGGGCCGGTGGAGACTTCGGCCGCAGAGATCGCGCCAGCCAGAGCCGAACCGGCAAAGACTGAAGTGGAAGTTCCTGCCGCTGCCACAGAAGCCAAACAGGCGGAAGCCAGCCAAGAAGAGACGAAGGAAGCTGAGACTCCGGCGCCGCCGGCCGTTGAGATCGTTGAGCCCCCTGCGGCAGCGGTTGCGGCCCCGGCATTGGTTGTCGAAGAGAAGAGTGAAAGAAAGCGCGAAGTCGAGATTCCGGTGGTCCCGGCGGCCGAACCTGTCACCGCTGTGGCTGAAATACATCAGCGGCCAGCAGAGCCTTCAAAAACCCCGAATCTCGAAACGCCGGCTGCGGTTGTCCCAGTGGACGCAGCCGTTCTAGCCCAGCAGGCGCCCGTAGATAAGGCCGAGGAGCCGAGGTTCGCTTCGGTGGCGAGTGCGGTCGAGCAAGCGGCGGAGGAAAAGGTTGCGCAAGACAGAGAAACGACAGAACTGAAGCGCGCAGCCGTCGCATCTATCGTGAAGACCGAGCCGACCGAAGCCGTTGCGCCGTCGGAAGTTGTTGTTGCGAAGAGCCCAGAACCCAAGCCCGAAGAATCAGAGGCGCAAGCATCGCGATCCAAGGAGTTGAAGCCGGAGCAACCGGTCGCGTCTTCGGCGAGTGTGCAAGAAGCGGAAGAGCCGGCGCCGAGCGACGCAGATCTGGTTGAAGCGTTGCGCTTGCTGACGCCCGCTACTGGGCAGGTGGACGTCCCGACGATTCCATCGCACGGAACCCTAGTGGCCGCTGGCCAACTGCTGGCGGAAGAAGCTGCACGCAATGCGTCAACCGGTCCGCGGTGGATAGCGGAAGGGGTGAGCTTGAGTTCGGAAGAAGCGGCGATTTCGCTGGAAGCGGAAATGTTCCGCACGTTTGCGACAATGCCAGCAGCGGCGCTCGGCAGCGAACCGGGACCGGTGCGCGGAGTTTCAGCGATCGCAGCTGCGGTTGAGAACAGATTGGCGGCCGCAGAGTTGGCAGACAGTGCGAAAACTTTGCCGGAACAAGAGGCCGAGCATGCTTCAGCGAAGCAGGTTTCAGAAACCCCAGCCGGAGAAACATCGGCCGTAACAGCGCCCGCAGAAGTATTGGCGGCGGTTTCGAACGCGGCAAGTCCGGTCGTGGACGAGATCACTCCGGAGATCACAGCAGAGAAGATTGCACCAGAAAAGCTCGAAGTGGAACAAAAAGATTCCGTCGGGATAGTCGCGGAGGCAGTGCCCGCGGAAGAAGTCGCGTCAGCAACTTTCGCCGATGCAGTGGGTAGGGACGAAGCCGAGGTCGAGCCGACGGCAGAACAGAACGGAGAGCAGGTCGGCGGGACGATGGCTGCGGTGGCAGAAGAGAATCAAGATTCGAATTCAGACTCCGGGGGTGAGGAAGCCATGGGTAAGGACGAAAAAGCGAAATCGGGGAAATCGAACTGGCATCAGATCCACACGACGCCGGCCAATGCTGCCGCTCCAGGTGATGTTGTGGAAGCGGCGAAACAGGCCCAACAAGGGACCGAGGAGACTCCGAAGGCCATGGCAGCAGCAGCGGCGGCAGACGGTTCAAAGGCTGCATTTCCAACTGACGCCAGCTCCATTGCCAGTATCGTGGACAGCGTAATGGCCGACCTTCGCCCGAAGATCGTGGAAGAAATCGCCAGGAAGCTGGCGGGGAAATAAATCAGCCGTCTGCATTCGGCCATCAGCCGAGTGCTGAAGAATTATGGGTGGCAAGATGTATGCTGCGCAGGCGCGGTATTGTCAGAGCCCAGGTTTCTCTAATCACGGCTGCGGCTTGATGTCTCCACCATTGCTCCCCTCCCCGGGCGGCGTGGCCTTTGAGCGATTCGTTAAGAATCGTAGCTGGGGCCGCCAGGCGACCCACGGAGCTGTAAGCCTCACCCACTTGGAGCGGACATTGTGCATGTGCGTGAAGATCGCCGCAATGGTGCGGACTTTGTTTTTGCCGGGCGGTTTGGCTCTCCGGGCGGTAGAGTCAAGATGTTCGATAAGAACCTGATTCACGCGATCATTGGCGGCAAAGATCTGGACTGCGGCTCGGCCGAGTTGAGTGTGAACTTTGTGTTGACGCGTGCTCATGGCTCTCTACTCCTTCACCTATCATACTTCCGGGCCGTCCGGAAGTAATCCACTTCATCCGTTGCGCGGAGCCGCTGGCTTTTTCACGCGGCCGACTAGCGACCAATCCGCCACTGTTGCCTCCCCGCCTTCAGCTTCCGATCCATCCCCCCTCGCAGTTTGACCCATCTTTTCCTACGCCTGTAAGATCAGAGGTTCAGCTCTCAGCACTTAGCCATTCGCACTCGGCTCTGAATATTTCCTGCTCAGGTCCGCAGATGTGCATTGTCGTGACTGCTGAGTGCTGACCGCTGAGTTCTCAAACATGCCACACGAATTGCCGAAAGCTTACGAACCGGGCGCGATTGAGGCGCGCTGGGCCGAATATTGGGTCCGGGAAAAACTGTTTCACGTGGAAACGCCCGCTCCTGGAGATAAGCGTCCAGTGTTCACGCTGCTGTTGCCCCCGCCAAATGTGACCGGGCGGCTGCACATGGGGCACATGCTGAACCAGACACAGATGGACATCATCGCGCGCTGGCACCGCATGCGCGGCCACGTGGCTCTCTGGCTGCCAGGCACGGACCACGCCGGCATTGCGACGCAGATGATGGTCGAGCGCCAGCTGGCAAAGGAAGGCAAGAAGAGGCGCGAGATGGGCCGCGAGAAGTTCATCGAGCGCGTCTGGGAATGGCGGCGCGAGTATGGCGGCGCGATCCTCGATCAGATGAAGCGCCTCGGTGCGTCGGTGGATTGGGGCCGCGAATACTTCACCATGGACGACAAACTGTCGCGTGCGGTGAAAGAAGTGTTCGTGCGTCTCTATGAAGATGGTCTGATTTATCGCGGGAAGTACATCGTGAACTGGTGCTCCGATTGCGGCACCGCCATCTCCGACCTCGAAGTGAAGCACGAAGACGTCGCGGGCAAGTTGTACGAGATCCGCTACCCAGTCGTTGGCAGCGAGAAAAACGAATTCATCACGGTGGCGACCACGCGCCCGGAGACGATGCTCGGCGACACGGCGGTCGCGGTCAATCCCAAGGACGAGCGCTATACCCATCTGCACGGCAAGCACGTGATGCTGCCGCTGATGAATCGCGAGATTCCGATCATCACCGATGAGCTGGCCCAGCCGGAGTTCGGCACCGGCGCGGTGAAGGTCACGCCGGCGCACGATCCCAATGACTTCGAGGCCGGCTTGCGCCACAACCTGCCGCAGATGGAAGTGATTGATCAACATGCAAAGATGAATGCAAACGCCGGTCCCTACGCGGGGCTGGATCGCTTTGCCGCGCGTGCGCATATCGTGGAAGACCTCTCCGAGCAAGGCTTTCTCGCGGGCACAAAGGATTACACGATTGCGATCGGCAAGTGCGACCGCTCTGGCACGATTGTCGAGCCGCGCCTCTCGACCCAGTGGTTCATCAAGATTGCGCCACTGGCGGAGCGCGCCATCGAAGTGGTCGAGAAGGGATACATCCGTTTCACGCCGGAAAATTACGGCCAGATTTATTTGAACTGGATGCGCAATATCCACGACTGGTGCATCTCGCGCCAGTTGTGGTGGGGACACCGGATTCCGGCGTGGTATTGCACGAACAAAGACTGCAAAGAGGTGGTTGTGGCGCGCGAGGCTCCGCCAGCGTGCAGATGCGGCAGCACGAAGCTCGAGCAGGATACAGACGTGCTCGACACCTGGTTTTCGTCGGGCCTCTTGCCATTCACAACGCTCGGCTGGCCGGAGGCCACGCGCGATGAAGAAGTGTTCTATCCCAATTCGCTGCTGATCACCGGCTTCGACATCCTGTTCTTCTGGGTGGCGAGGATGATCATGCTCGGCTGCTGGTTCATGATGCCGCCACACAGACCAGGCAAAACGTTGGGCTCGTCATCCGATGACGATGCCCTGCGCGCCAGCGTTCCCTTTCGCGAGGTTTACATCCATGCGCTGGTGCGCGATGCCGACCGCCAGAAGATGTCGAAGACGAAGGGGAACGTGCTCGATCCGATCGAAGTGATAGGACAATACGGAACGGACGCGACGCGCTTCACCCTGGCGGCGATGGCCGCGCCGGGCACCGATATCGCCTTCAGCGAAAGCCGCACCGCAGGCTATAGGAATTTTGCCAACAAAATATGGAATGCGGCGCGCTTCATGTTCATGAACGTGGACAGGGTCGACGCAAGCCTGCGGCCCGGAGATGGCTGCGGCATTCGTACCGACCTAGCCGGAGGTGTCACCGGAGCTCAGGCCTCCTCGCTGGAAGACCGTTGGATTCTCTCGCGTTTCAATCGCGCCGCCAAAGACGTGAACGAGTCTCTGCACACCTATCGTTTCGATGAAGCGGCGACTCGCATCTACGATTTTTTCTGGGCGGAATTCTGCGACTGGTACCTCGAACTGATCAAGCCGCGGCTGAACTTCGAGGAGGGCGCAGACTCGCATGCGGCGAAGCTTGCTTGCGCGAACCTGGTCAATCTGTTCGAGGCTTCGCTGCGGCTTCTTCATCCCGTGATGCCGTTTATCACCGAGGAAATCTGGCAGGCAATGTACGACGGCAAGCCTACGCTGAAGTCGATTGCGCTGGCTGCGTATCCGGCGGACGACGAAAGGCAGATCGATCTGGGCGCGGAAACCGAGATGGCGATTCTGCAGGACTTGATTGTCGCTGTGCGCAATCTGCGCGCGGAATTGAAAGTCGAGCCCAAGCTGAAAGTACCGATTGAGGTGTTTGCGCATGAACCCGCGATTCGCAGCATGCTCGAACAGAATCTGGCGGCGATTGAACGGCTGGCCGGTGTAGAGAAGATGACATTCGTAGAAGCGTCACTCGAGAAAGTGGCGGGCGCTCGCAGCACATCGCGGTTCGATGTGCACGCGATCTATGAAAAAAAGATCGATGTCGCGGCCGAGCGCGATCGTCTAACCAAAGAACTGGAGAAGATTGAAAAGCAATTGGCGAGTGCGCAAGCCAGGCTCGGTGATGAGCAGTTCTTGAGTAAGGCTCCATCGCACGTGGTGGAAGGCTTGCGCAAGCAAGTTGAGGAATGGACGGTTCTGCGCGATAAGATCCTTGCGAAGTTGAAAGAGTTAGGAGAGGCAGGAACCACGTACTGACGGCGCCCGCGGCCGTCCAGTCGAGCGAAGCTCGACGCAGCATCGAAGCCGCGGCTCTTAGAGCCGCTGGACGGCCGAGGGCGGCTGTCACTACGCAAGTTATGGACTGGAATTCACGACGCATTACCGCGATTCTCGAGAACGCGCTGAATGAAGATCGGGCGACGCGCGATGCGACCAGCTATGCCTGCATCGACCCCAACCAGCGCGCCTCGGCGACGATTATCGCCAAACAGGAGTGCATCCTCGCCGGCCTCGGATGTGTGCCGAGAATTCTCGACGTCTATGCGGCGCTCGACGGCGCCGTCATTTCGCATTACGAGGTGACCAGCCATCCTTCGATTTTCGATGGTATCCGCGTGCATGCGGGACAGCAGGTCGCGGTGATCCAGCATAACGCGCGCGTGATTCTGTCGTGTGAGCGGGTGATCCTGAATTTCCTGCAGCGCATGGCCGGAATCGCCACCACCACGCGCAAGTTTGTCGATGCCGTCGAGGGCACGCGCGTGCGAATTCTCGACACCCGTAAGACAGCGCCGGGACTGCGCTTGATTGACAAACACGCGGTCCGCTGTGGCGGCGGTCAGAATCACCGACTGGACCTCTCCGACGGCGTCTTGATAAAGAGCAATCACATCGCGCTGGCTGGAGGAGCGATTCCGGCGCTGGAGCGCGCGATCCACAACCGGCGTGGCCGGCAGCCGATCGAGATTGAAGTGCGGTCGCTCGAAGAACTGCAGCAGGCGCTCGATCACGGGGCGGAGGCGATCTTGCTTGATCATATGAGGGTCGAGAATGTACGCAAGGCGGTCGAGATCTGTTCGCGCCAGCCGCGGCGGATTCCATTGGAGTGCGCCGGAGGAATCAATCTGGAGAACGTGCGATCCTTTGCAGAGACAGGCGTCGATTTCATCTCGGTAGGGGCGTTGACGCATTCATCAACAGCGATCGATATGAGTTTGCGCGTCACTCCGGCGTAACACCTAGTCGCTGGTCGTTAGTCGTTAGTCGTTCGCGGGCTGGATCGTCCGGGAATTCGATTTGCCGACGACCAACGACGAACGACCATCGACTGTTTATAATTCCCTCCATCTCCGCTTCCACCAAAACTCGCAGCCTGCCGTCGGTGCATAAAGCGACGGACGTACGTTTGGGCCGTATTGTGCGCCTGCTCATGGACCACGCTATCGTCGTGGTCAGCGGCACAAAGATTGCCGAAGAGATCGGCACCAGCCGGTCGGAAGTCTGGCGGCTGATTCAGCAACTGCGCGGTTTGGGCGTGGATGTTGCCGGACACCCAGCGACGGGTTATCAACTGCGCGCGGTTCCCGACTTGCTGTTGCCGGAGATGTTGGCGCCGTCGCTGAAAGGCACGATTTTCGGCGGGGCCAAGCAGATCCATCACTATTACAAAATCGGCTCGACGAATTCGGAGGCCATGCAATCCGCCGCAGACGCCGCGCCGGAAGGCAGCATATTTCTAGCCGAAGAGCAACTGGCCGGCCGCGGACGCGGCGCTCACACCTGGCATTCGGCGCGATCGACGGGGATCTACTGCTCCGTGATCCTGCGTCCGGAGATGCCGCCTTCGGATGCCCTGATTTTTTCCCTCGCTGCGGGGCTAGCGGTTCGCGCAGCGGTCGCGGAGATTGCGCCACACCTTCAGGCGGATCTGAAATGGCCGAACGACCTGCTGCTTGGCGGTAAGAAATTCTGCGGCATTCTCACCGAGATGAATGCCGAGGCCACGCGGGTGCGCCATCTTGTGGTCGGGGTGGGGATCAACGTGAACCAGGTTAAGTTTCCGGCTGAACTGCGCGAAGTTGCGACTTCGTTGCGGATCGAGACCGGCACCGAGTGGTCGCGCGTGGGGCTCTGCGCCGCTTTGCTAAAATCACTCGACCGGGAGTATCGGGGCTTGACTCACAATGCGGTGGCGCGCAATGCGATCCTGCGCCGGTTCGAGGAGAGCTCGTCGTCGGTGCGCGGCAGAAGAGTGAGCATCTTAGTGAACACAAATGAGAACAACGGCCTGACGGGCATTACCGAGGGATTGGATGAACGTGGATTCTTGCGGGTAAGGACGCCAGACGGCTTGCAAACGATAGTGAGTGGAACGGTGAAGATCTGATTATGCTGCTAGTCATCGACGTCGGAAACACGAATACGGTGCTGGGCGTTTTTGAACAGATGGCGCACCGTCCGGGCGAGGATGTGACCACGGACCCGGTCCGTTACGAGCGGCTGGTTGCAAACTGGCGCGTTGGCTCGCATCTGGCTCGCACGGTTGACGAATACGGAGTGATCTTCCGCAACCTCTTCTCAATGGACAACCTGGAAGTTTCGGCCGTGCATGGAATCGTAATTTCATCGGTGGTGCCGCCTCTCGATTCGGTTCTGCGGCAAGTGTGCGAGCGCTATTTCAACACCAAGCCCCTGTTCATCGAACCGGGCGTCAAGACGGGCATGCAGGTGCTCTATGACAATCCCTCGGAAGTGGGCGCGGACCGCATCGTGAACGCGGTGGCCGCGTTTGAGAAATATGGCGGCCCCTGCGTGATTGTGGACTTCGGTACGGCGACGACCTTCGACTGCGTTTCGAAGAAGGGTGAGTACATGGGAGGCGTGATTTGTCCGGGGATAGGGATTTCGGCGGACGCGCTGTTTCAGCGCACGGCACGCCTGCCGCGGGTTGAGATTCGCAAACCCGCGCGCATGATCGGATCGAACACGGTGGGCAGTCTGCAGTCGGGCCTTTACTATGGCTATCTCGGCCTGGTCGACGGCATCCTCGAGCGGCTGGTGGATGAACTGGGAGAGGAAACACGCGTGGTTGCGACGGGCGGACTGGGCTCGCTGATTGGCACCGCTTCGCATTTCATTAAGGATGTGGACGAATTTCTCACCCTCGACGGGCTGCGCATCATATGGGATCGGAACCAGTTCTTCCGCCGCGAGGCCTCGCCGAAAACCGCAAAGCCGACGCCGACGCCAGCCAAGCCAGCAGAGGCCGGTGCGAAACCGTGGCCCTCGCCGAAGTCTTCGAAATCGCGCTGAAACATCGTGGAAAATTACTTCAATTACTTCACCGAGATCGAAGAACACTATCAGCGGCGACGGGGAACAATCCTCCTTCTTTCTACGTTGGATTGGGCGCTGATTGAAACCTGGAAGAACGCGGGCATCCCGTTGGAGGCCGTGCTCCGCGGTGTGGATGACTCCTTTGATAAATATGACCAGCGTAAGTCGAAATCGAAGAAAGTAAACAGTCTGGCGTACTGCTCGCAGGCCGTGCTGGCCGCGGCTGAAGATATGAAAGAGGCGACGGTAGGTGCGACCGGCGAAGAAAAAGCTCAGCGCGAGCCGGGATTTGAAGCGGCGCAGATTGCAGCGTTCTTGCGGGGCAACGCCGAGAAGCTAGAAAAAGCGAAGCTGCCAAAGCGCGCGGGATTCGCAACCGGAGCGCTGGCACAAGAAGAAGCAACTTCGCTGCGTGAGATGGCGGAGACAATCGAGCGCAGTGGCAAAGACAAGCTTCCTAGGCTCGAAGACTTGGAGCGCCGACTGACGGTGATGGAGGAAAAGCTGTTCGCGGTGTTGATGGTGGCGATTCCCGATGAAGATCTAGTGCAGGTGCGCGCGGAAGCAGATCGCGATATCGCTCCCTACCGGCGAAACATGACGGTGGCGCAGGTTGAGCAACTGCACAAGCAGTATGTGCATAAGCGGCTGCTAGAGCTTTGCGGCGTGCCGCGGCTAAGTTTGTTCTACATGCATTAGCCGCTTAGGGACGCCCGCCCTCGGCTGTCCAGCCTAGCGAAGCCACGTCACACTAATGTGGTGTCCGAAATTTCGGAACATAAATCAACGGTGTCGCGAATTCACGGGACTGCCCGCGCTACACTTACGACTTGCTCCTTTCCATAGAAAAACTAATCTACGGCGGCGACGGCCTAGCGCGCACGCCGTCCGGGGCGGACGGCCGCAGCATGACGGTATTTGTCCCGTTTGTGCTGCCCGGCGAGCGAGTTGAGGCCGAGATAAGGCAAGAGAAGCCAGGCTTCGTGCGCAGTGCGGTGACGCAACTGGTCGAAGCCTCGGCCGATCGCATCGAGGCCCGCTGCCCATACTTCCGCCAATGCGGCGGATGCCATTACCAGCACATTTCCTACGGGCGGCAACTGGAATTCAAAGCTGGAATTCTGCGCGAGACGCTGCAGCGCATTGCGAAAATTGAACTAAAATCAAAGATTCGCCTACATCCTTCCCCTCCCTGGAACTACCGCAACCGCACGCGCATGCAGGTGCGGATTGCGCCGGAGTTCGCGCTGGGCTACTTTCGGATTAGCTCGCATGAATTCCTTTCGGTGCGCGAATGTCCGATCATCTCGCCGCTGCTCAATCGCGTAATGGCGCGGCTGGTTGAGCTCGGCGGGTTGACCTGCCCCGCGACAGTTGAGGAGATTGAGCTGTTCGCAGACGCAGAAGACGAGCGTCTGCTGGCCTGGGCATTCTGTGGCAGCAAGGCAGACAAGAAAGATCTACTGCGCTGGGATGAGTCGCTCCAGCACGAGTTCCCGGAAATCAGCGGCGTGACATTTTTCTCTGCCCGGCAACGATCTTCGGAGCAGCGCATTGAAGAGGATGACGCCCGTACTGACTTGAAAGCTCTCGCGCAGTCGGGTGCGAAGTCTATTCGCTATCAGACAAGGAACCACAAGTATCAAGTCAGCGCCGGAGCCTTCTTCCAGGTGAACCGCCATCTGATCGACGAACTGGTTTCGGTCGTGACCGGCAATGCGAGCGGGGACGTCGCGCTCGACCTCTATGCGGGAGTAGGATTGTTTTCGGCGGCTCTGTCCCGGAGTTTTCATCACATTCTTGGCGTAGAGGCGTCACAGACAGCGTATGCCGACCTTGTGCAGAATGTGCCTGCGAACGTGAAAGCGGTCGGCGCGCGAACCGAGGATTTCATGGAAGGCGGCTTCCGGAAGAGCCGCCCGGTGCGAAAAAGTCCTGACTTGGTCGTCCTGGACCCTCCCCGCACCGGTGCCGGCAAGAGGGTCATCCGCTCCCTGGTGGAACTCGGAGCGCCCCATGTCCGATATGTTTCGTGCGATCCGGCGACGCTGGCCAGGGATATCGCTCCCCTCCTGGCGGCCGGTTACCACATCGAGGAAGCACACCTATTCGATCTCTTCCCCGAGACGTTTCACATCGAATCGGTGATGCAGCTGGCGCGCTGACCGCTTTCACGTCGCCCAGTTCCCATCCTTACATCGAGCCCCAGAATGATGCGCAATCACAAGCCGCCACGGCAGCTATTGTTCTGGGTGGCGTTGGCATTTTCGCTCGGTTTGTGGACGGACGTGCGCGGCGGCCGCCGTCGTGGTGGGTGATCGCGATCCTGGCCTTCGCCCTCGCGGCGTTGTGGTTCTTGCCAATCGAGCCTGGCTGGCCAAGGCGCTTTCCTTGGGCGCATGGTTTCTCCTCGGCGCTTTCCTGATTCAGGTTCGCACTCAACCGCTGGACGAATTCCAGCGACACGCCTCAAGGATTCTTACCGTCGCAGACGGCCGAGGAGTCACACTAACGGCGCGTGTGCTTCGCGAGGGATATGCGCGAGCCGATGGGGCGCGGCAGATTCGTGAAGCGATTGATGTGGAGACAGAAGAAATCGCAAGCCAGGGTGAAAGCTGGCCAGTCCACGCCGGAGAGCGGCTAACACTTTACGAGAAGGTAGCAAATTCCGAGGCGGGATCATCGGCCCATGTGGTGATTGAGGACCGAGGGCCTTTGAATTTCAATGACCCGATCCCCCGATGTTATTCCTCTGCGGCACGCGCCTACGCATTCGCGCCAAGCGGCATCCGGCGCGCAACTACCGCAACCCCGGAGCCTTTGATTATGAAGGTTACCTGCGCGACAACGGCATCAGCGTACTGGCCTCGGCGGAGGCAACAGACATTGAGCGACTGCCCGGCTTTTCCGGCAGCCGGATTGAACTTTGGCGCGCGCGCATTTCATGCGAGCATCGTGGCCAAAATTCACCAGCTCTGGCCCGCGTCGCAGGCCTCACTCATGGACGCCATGATTCTCGGGGAAGAATCATTCTCGCGCAACGCGACGCGCGTTGAGTACCAACGCTCTGGCACGTATCACGTGCTCGTTGTTTCCGGAATGAACCTAAGCATCCTGGCGTTCGCAATGTTTTGGACGCTTCGCTAGTTTCGCGTGGATCCCGCGGTGGCCGCCATCACCACTGTCGTGGTCTCTTTCGCATATGCGTTTGTGGTGGTTGTCGGTCCCCGGTGTGGCGTGCCGCTCTGATGCTGGCGACATACTTAGGCGCGCGTCTCCTGTATCGAGAACGCAACATGATGAATGCAATTGGCGCGGCGGCCGTGGGAATTCTGATCGCCGATCCCCACGCCTTGTTTGGCGCCAGGGCAACCCACGTATCCACGGGAACTCCGGCCTCACCCGTTGACTCTCACCCACCGATTCTCATCCAGGAATATCGGCCGTCTCATCATCCAAAGGCGGCAATTTACGGTACTCATCGATAATCTTTCCCGCTTCGGGCGCGTCTTCTTCGCGCACAAGGATAACCGTTCCGCCGACGCCGGGAAATGTGTCCTGCACCGCATCAATGGATTTCAAGTCCGAATCGATTCCGGCGGATTGGAGCAAACCCTGCACGACCATAGCTTCGTTTTCCTGCTCCGCGTCGAAAATCTTGACCAGCTTCTCGTTAGGCTCGGGTTGAGGCAAGGGATTAGTCGGCTCTGGCATGCGTCCTCCGTAGATTGTCTGTCAACAGATTACGGCAGTCACTATGCCTCTGTCTCGCGGATCACCAAGGTGTAGGGCCAAGGGCAACTTGATTCGTGGGCGAAAGCTGGCACAATGGGACTGCCGCAGTAAACGACGAGGGCGAAACAAAAGCAACGGGATCAACATCCAAAGAATGACGACCGACGAAGACGGGGGCAGTATGGAAGTTCAATCAGCCGACTCACCTGGCGGAGAACACAATGAGCGCAAGAACAAGGACAGAGACAACGAAGAGACCCGAAGGCTTCGCCGCCTGCAGATCATGATGAGCATGGTGATGTCCGTGATCAGCCAGGACCCCGACCTGACCTTGGAAGAGGCCGCGGACATGGCC
>Ga0181532_10003965_pt1 | contig 13124 bp, 10 predicted proteins | sample PEATcosm2014_Bin_33_FD_119768 | JGI IMG/M metagenome (GOLD analysis project Ga0181532, IMG submission 119768) | Peatland microbial communities from MTU Mesocosm Facility, Houghton, MI, USA - PEATcosm2014_Bin11_30_metaG | ecosystem: Environmental > Terrestrial > Soil > Wetlands > Peat | place...
CGAACTGGCGCGTGCCATGGCGCTGGAACCGCAACTGATCCTGCTCGACGAGCCGATGGCCGGCATGAATTTCGAGGAGAAGGAGGACATGGCGCGCTACATCGTCGATCTCAACGAAGAGTTCGGCATGACCGTGATGATGATAGAGCACGACATGGGCGTGGTGATGGATATTTCGCACCGCGTGATGGTTTTGGATTTCGGCCGCAAGATCGCCGAAGGCGATCCTGCTGCCGTGCTGGCCGACCCCCACGTCAGGCGCGCTTACCTTGGCGAAGAGGACGAAGTGCTGGTTGATCCCGACGAGGCTCCATTACCTGCGGAGACGGCGGCATGATGGATTACGCCGGCCGCGTCGCACAGGCCGATACCTATCCAAAACTGTTGCGCCTCAATGCCCGCGAATTCGGCGACGAGATCGCGCTGCGCGAAAAGGATCTCGGGCTCTGGAAGCCTTTCACCTGGAACGATTATCAAAGCCGTGTCCGCGACTTCGCGCTTGGCATGGTCGAGCTTGGCCTTAAGCGAGGCGATGTCATCGGCATCATCGGCGACAACCGGCCCGACTGGGTTTCGGCGGAGATCGCAACCCATGCGATCGGGGCTTTGAGCCTTGGCCTTTATCGCGACGTGCTCGATGAGGAAGCCGCCTATCTCCTCAACTACGGCGAAGCGAAACTCGTCTTCGCCGAAGACGAAGAACAGGTCGACAAGCTGTTGGGGCTAGCCGACCGCGCGCCTAGCTTGAAGCACATCGTCTATTCCGACGCGAGAGGCTTGCGGAAATACGACGACCCGCGCCTGATGTCGGCCGACCAATTGGCGGCGATGGGGCGGGCGCGCGCGGTGCGCGAAGCGGACCTCTACGACGCCCTCGTCGACGCCACGCGCGGCGAGGACGTCGCAATCCTCTGCACCACCTCAGGGACAACTTCCCACCCCAAGCTTGCGATGCTGGCACCGGGCCGGGTGCTGCGGCATTGCGCGATCTATCTTGCCTTCGACCCAAAGGGCCCGGACGATGAATACGTCTCGGTGCTGCCGCTGCCCTGGATCATGGAGCAGGTCTATGTGCTCGGCAAAGCCCTGCTGTGCCGGATGAAGGTCAACTTCGTCGAAGAGCCCGAGACCATGATGAACGATTTCCGCGAGATCGCGCCGACCTTCGTGCTGTTCGCACCACGAGTCTGGGAAGCGATCGCCGCCGACGTGCGCTCACGCGTGATGGATTCCTCTGCCCTCAAGCAGAGCCTGTACGAACTCGGAATGAAAGCGGGCCTTTCGGCGCTCGCGCGCGACCGGCATTCGGTCGTTGCCGATGTGCTTCTGTTCCGCGCCCTGCGCGACCGCCTCGGCTTCACCCGCCTGCGCTCGGCGGCGACTGGCGGAGCGGCGCTTGGCCCAGACACCTTCAAGTTCTTCCGCGCGATGGGTGTGCCGCTCCGCACGCTCTACGGTCAGACTGAAACGCTCGGGGCATACACCCTGCATCCCGAAGACGCCGTCGATCCCGACACCACGGGCGTGCCCAAGGCGAAGGAAATCGAAATCCGCATCGACAGGCCGGATATTCATGGCGTCGGCGAGATCGTGATCCGCCACCCCAATATGTTCCTCGGCTATTACAAGAACCCCGAGATATCCGCCGCCGACATCAAGGACGGCTGGCTGCAATCCGGCGATGCCGGCTATTTCAACGACAACAGGCAGCTCGTCGTGATCGACCGTATAAAAGACCTCGCGGAGACCTCGCGCGGCGAGCGCTTCTCGCCGCAATATCTGGAGAACAAGCTGAAGTTTTCGCCCTATATCGCCGAAGCAGTCGTCCTCGGCGCCGGCCGCGACCGGCTCGCGGCGATGTTGTGTATTCGCTTCTCGATCGTCTCGAAATGGGCGGAAAAGAACCGGATCACATTTACGACCTATACCGATCTGTCGGCGCGGCCCGAGGTCTACGCGCTGTTGCAAAAGGAGGTCGAGGCCGTCAACGCCACACTGCCGCCGGCGCAGCGCATTTCCCGTTTCCTTTTGCTGTACAAGGAGCTCGATGCCGATGATGGCGAACTCACGCGCACGCGAAAAGTTCGTCGCAGCGTGATTAACGAGAAATACGCTGGCATTATCGAAGCGATCTATTCGCGGCGAAGCGAAATTCCGGTCGACACCGTGATTCGCTTTCAGGACGGCACCACCCAGCGCATCCGCACCACGCTCCGGGTGGTCGATCTCGTCCACGAGACGCCAATCGCGGAGGCCGCGGAATGAACCTCCAGTTCCTGTTCCAGCTTTTGGTCAACGGCCTCGTGGTCGGCACGCTCTATGGCGTGGTCGCGATGTCGTTCGTACTGATCTACAAGGCTACGCAGGTGGTCAATTTCGCGCAAGGTGAGTTGCTTCTGATCGGGGCCTGGGTGTGCTGGGCGCTGCTCACCAAATACGAGGTGCCGTTCTGGCTGGCGATGCCGCTGACGCTGGTCTTTATGTTTGCCTTCGGTATCGCGATCCAGATCGTGATCTTAAGGCCGATGATCGGGGAGCCGATCATCTCGGTGATCATGGTGACGATCGGGCTGTCGATGGTGTTCGATGCGGCGCTGAAATGGATCTTTGGCGTCAACCCGCAACCGTTCCCGCGCGTCTTTGCGAGCCAGTCCGTCAGCTTTCTCGGCCTGCAAATACAGACCGTCTATGTCATGAGCCTCGGCGTCTCGGTAGCGATGATGATCGGCATGGCATGGTTCTTCCGGGTTTCTAAATATGGCCTTGCGATGCGCGCGACCGCCTTCAACCAGCAAGTGGCGCAATCGCTCGGCATCTCCGTCAAGAACGTGTTCGCGATGGCCTGGGCGATCTCGGCGACGGTGTCGGCGGTGGCGGGCGTTGTGGTCGCGGTCGTCAATGGCGTCTCATCGGGCCTGTCGGCCTACGGCATCAAGGTTTTTCCGGCCGCTATCCTTGGTGGCCTCGATTCGATTGGCGGCGCCGTGCTCGGCGGCATCATCATCGGACTGCTTGAGAACGTCGCCCAATATATCGACAGCGAATATCTGCACTGGGGCAATCTTTACGAGATCGCGCCGTTCTACGTGCTGATCATCATTCTGATGATCAAGCCTTATGGCCTGTTCGGCACCAAAGACATCGAGCGAGTGTAACTTCTGATGGCAAGTCCCTCCCTCATTCCCTCCGGCGACTTCCGCACTTCCTATGCGGCGGACACCACGATCTTTCCGACCGCCATGAGCCGCAATTTTGCGATTCTTGGCGTCATCCTGGCCTGCCTCGCGCCGTACCTTCTTTCCAACTACTGGCTCAGCGTCTCGATCCAGATCGGGATCTTTGCGATTGCAGCGCTCGGTTTGAACGTGCTGGTCGGCTTCACCGGCCAGATTTCGATCGGCCACGCCGCGTTCTTTCTCTTCGGCGCGTTCACTTCGGCCTATATCTCCAACAACCTGCCGATCCCGGTTTTTTTTGCCATTCCGCTTGCGGGCGTCGTGACGGCGCTGGTCGGGTTGATCTTTGGCGTACCGGCGGCGCGGCTGAAGGGGCTCTATCTCGTCATCGCTACGCTAGCGGCTCAATATATCCTGCTCGACTTCTTCTCGCGCGCCGAGTGGTTCTCCGGCGGCTCGGTCCCGGCAAGCGCCAATCCATTCTCGATTTTCGGCTACACCTTCCGCGGCGACCGGCAATATTTCTACGTCGTTCTCGCCTATCTCGTGATCAGTTTTCTCCTGGTGACCAACCTGATGCGCACACGCGACGGCCGCGCATTGATTGCTGTTCGCGATCACTATCTTTCCGCCGAGATCATGGGCATCAACCTGACGAAATACCGCACCTTGTCGTTCGGGGTCGCGGCGTTCTTTGCCGGCGTCGCCGGTGCACTTTATGCGCACTACCAACTCGTGATCTCGCAAGAGGGATTCGGTATCGAACGCTCGATTCTTTTTCTGGCGATGATCATCATCGGCGGTACCGGTTCGGTCATGGGCACGCTGATGGGCACCGCCTTCGTGGTGCTATTGCCGGAATCGATGGAATGGATCAGCAACGGCCTCAAGGGCTCGGCCATCGACAAGGCGCTGGCGCTCAACAACAACATTACATTCCTGCGCGAGATCGCGATCGGGCTGATCATCATCGCGTTCCTGATGTTTGAGCCCGACGGGCTCGCGCATCGCTGGCGGCAGATCAAAACATACTGGAAGCTCTACCCGTTTTCACATTGAGGTTGGGACGGGTCGTACTAAAATAGGACTTAACAAATAACCGGAGGAAACCCCATGACCCTGAAATCCTTAGCTAGCACCGTTTCGCTTGTCGTGATGCTCGGCTGCGCCGCAACAACGGCGCAAGCCCAGATCGCGATCGGCCATCTCGAAGATCTCTCTGGCGGCACGTCCGACGTCGGCACGCCCTATGGACAGGGCGTCGCGGACACCTTCGCCTGGGTCAACAAGAACGGCGGCGTCGGCGGCAAGCAGCTCGCCGTCGACAGCAACGATTACGGCTATCAGGTGCCGCGCGCGATCGCTCTCTACAAGAAATGGTCGGCCGCCGACAGCAAGGTCGCAGCAATCATGGGCTGGGGCACCGCAGACACCGAGGCGCTGACTGGCTTCGTTGCGCAGGACAAGATTCCCTACATTTCCGCCTCATACGCAGCCGCGCTGACGGACCCGGAAGGCCTCAGCGGCAAGGCGAAGCCCTCGCCCTACAATTTCTTTTACGGCCCGAGCTACTCCGACGCCATGCGGGCTTTGATCACCTGGGCAGCCGAGGACTGGAAGGCCAAAGGGAAGCCTGGCAAACCCAAATTCGTTCACATGGGCGCCAACCATCCCTATCCCAACGCACCGAAGGCAGCCGGCGAAGCGCTCGCGACCGAACTCGGCTTCGAGGTGCTGCCGCCGATCGTGTTTGCGCTGACGCCCGGTGACTACAGCGCGCAGTGCCTGAGCCTGAAGAGCTCCGGCGCCAATTACGCCTATCTCGGCAACACGGCCGCCTCCAACATCTCCGTGCTCAAGGCCTGCAAGACCGCCGGCGTGGACGTCCAATTCCTGGGTAACGTTTGGGGGATGGACGAGAATGGCGCCAAGACGGCGGCAGACGCAGCCGACGGCGTCGTGTTCCCACTGCGCACGGCGGTCACCTGGGGCGGCAACGCGCCAGGCATGAAGACGGTGATGGAAATCTCGAAGATGTCCGATCCGACCGGCAAGGTCTATCGCCCGGTCCACTATATCGCCGGCATCTGCAGCGCTCTCTACACGAAGGAAGCGCTGGATTGGGCCGCCAAAAGCGGCGGTGTGACCGGAGAGAACGTTGCCAAGGGCTTTTATCAGAAGGCCAATTGGGTGCCGGTGGGTATGGAGGGCGTCTGCAATCCCTCGACCTGGACCGACAAGGACCATCGCGGCACGCTCAAGGTTGATCTCTACCGCATGAAGATCTCGGGTTCCACCGACGGCGATATCAACGATCTGATGGCCAAGGGCACGATTAAGCTCGAGAAGGCCAAGACGGTCGAACTGCCGCGCAAGGCCGACTGGTTCGGTTGGTGATCGCCTAGTGGCAAGCCGCACACAACACTCGTCATCCCCGCGAAAGCGGGGGATCCAGTACGCCGCGGCTTCGCCGTGAATCTCAGGCGTCTCTGGCATACTGGGTCCCCCGCCTTCGCGGGGGACGACGGCAAGAGGTTATAGGAAATGGTTGATACGCTCGACGTGACGCATCCGGTTGCGGCCCCGGCCGTCCCCGCCCCCCTCCTCGCGGTGCGCAACATCGAGGTGGTGTATGACGATGTCATTCTGGTGCTGCGCGGCTTGAGCCTCGACGTGCCCAAGGGATCGATCGTGGCGCTGTTAGGGGCCAACGGCGCGGGCAAGTCGACCACGCTGAAAGCGATCTCGGGGCTGCTCAAGACCGAAGACGGCGAAGTGACGCGCGGCGAAATCCTCTTTAACGGCGAGCGCATCAACGGCATCGACCCCGAACGCATCGTCCGCCGCGGCATCTTCCAGGTCATGGAGGGCCGGCGCATCATTTCCGACATGACGTCGCTGGAAAATTTGCGTCTCGGCGCCTTCACCCGCAGCGACAACGAGGTCGACGCCGACATCGACATGGTATTCGGCTATTTCCCGCGGCTGAAGGAGCGCACCGGCCTCGCCGGCTATCTCTCCGGCGGCGAACAGCAGATGCTGGCGATCGGACGCGCGCTGATGGCGCGCCCCAAGATGATTCTGATGGACGAGCCGTCGATGGGCCTGTCGCCGCTTCTGGTGAAGGAAGTGTTCGCCATCATCAAGGCGATCAATCGCGATCTCGGTGTCACGATCTTACTGGTGGAGCAAAATGCACGCGCCGCGCTCTCGGTCGCAGGCCACGGCTACATCATGGAGCAAGGCAAGGTGGTGCTCGACGGCACCGCCGACGAACTGCGCGACAATGAGGACGTCAAGGAATTCTATCTCGGCGGCGCCGGTGACCAGCGCAAGAGCTTCAAGAATTTGAAAAGCTTCAAGCGGCGGAAGCGATGGTTGTGAGCGTGGACCATTACGACGCGCTGGAGACGCGCGATCCCGCGCTGCGCGAGGCCGAGCTGTTTTCGCGGCTGCCGGACGTGCTGCAGAAGGCGCTTGCTGCGCCCGGTTATTCCAAGCACTTCGGAGGCGTCGACCCTGCACGTATCAACTCTCGCGCGGCGCTCGCCACTTTGCCGGTGTTGCGCAAGTCCGACCTGCCGGCCCGGCATAAGGCCGCCCCGCCGTTCGGCGGCTTCGTCCCGGGTCTTCCAGGCGCCTTTGCGCGGCTCTACACCTCGCCCGGGCCGATCTTCGAGCCGGAGTCTACGCATGCCGATCCCTGGCGGGGCGCGCGGGCGCTGTTCGCGGCCGGCTTCCGTTGCGGCGATGTCATACTCAACACCTTCAGCTATCATCTGACCCCCGGCGGCTTCATGTTCGACACGGCGGCGCGCGCGCTTGGATGCGCTGTGATCCCGGCCGGCCCCGGCAATACCGAAGCACAGTTCGAATTGATCGAGGCCTATCGCCCAACGGGCTATTGCGGCACGCCCGACTTCTTGAAAATCCTGATTGACGCGGCCATCGCCGCTGACCGCGATGTCTCATCGATCAAGCGTGCGATGGTCTCCGGCGCGGCGTTTCCGACGTCGCTGCAGAAGGAGATCAAATCGCATGGCATTGAGGCCTATCAGGCCTTTGGCACCGCCGATCTCGGCCTGATCGCCCATGAGACCCCCGCGCGCGACGGCATGGTGGTGAACGAGGATATTATTCTCGAAATCGTGCGGCCGGGCACGGGCGAGCCCGTTGCGGAAGGTGATGTCGGTGAGATCGTCGTCACGACGCTTGATCTCGATCATGCGTGGATACGGCTTGCCATCGGCGACCTCACCGCTGCGCTGCCGGGCGCGAGCCCGTGCGGGCGCACCAACCTGCGCATCAAGGGATGGATGGGCCGCGCCGACCAAACAACCAAGGTCAAGGGGATGTTCGTCCGGCCCGAACAGGTCGCCGAAATCGCCAAGCGCCATCCCGAGCTCGGACGGCTGCGCCTCGTCGTCCAACGCGACAATGAGCAGGATGTGATGACGCTTCGGTGCGAATGCGCCGCACCGAACGAAACGCTTCGCGACGCGGTTGTTTCGACGCTGCGCTCCGTGACCAAGCTTAACGGCGCCGTCGAATTAACGGCGCCGGGAAGCCTGCCGAATGATGGCAAGGTGATCGCGGACGAGCGGGGCTAGCCGTTTGAGTATGCCATTGAAATAACGTAGATAAAATTGAGTGGATCGAGTTACTGATCTATTTTAAGTAGTTTTAAAATGAGTTACAACTTTCGTAATAGAATCTTATCGCAAATTTGCGTCGCGAGAGCGCGCGCCGTTCGTAACGGTCTATGGCAAGCAACTGACGTGCCTTGTCCGACATGATCATTGCGAGCTTGAGCGGCCCCGTAGGCCTGCCCTTCTCCGTTCTTGGCGTCTAACAATCGCGGCATTTCTATCGCGCTTGAAACGTTCTTGGAGTTGGGACCATCACCGTTTTTGTCTTGTCGGCTTCCGAAGTCGAACGCCCGGTCCGCCGCCGTTCTCGTCGATGAACTCGACGCCGGTTTCCGGCACAGGTTGCAAGTCCCTTGGCCTCGGGCTGCGTGCTCCTGCCCCACTTTGATCAGCCGTCCGTCGTCGCATCGCGTGAACGAACCGTTAGCGATCAAGGCTTGCGGTGCAAAGCCTGCATCATGCCAATGTGCGCCAGCATCATCGGGCCGCCGCGCGCCGCGAGCACCAATGCCTGCATTACCGCTTGCCACTCCGACGCAGAGTGTTCGGCCTTCGGAAGGCTCGTTGCATAGTCGCCCGCATCTTTGAGCGTAACCAGTTGGCGACTTCGACCATGCGGCCCGCGCGGCGGGACTGTGATCGGCTCATCGAATTTGCGGGACCACCCTGACTTCATCCGGTGTGCTCTGTTCTCACCCGGTTGGCAACTCGTCCCTTTCCAACGCATTCCTTGCACCGTTCAGGATAAATCCTGACGCCGGGCCGGGTCGGTTGCTTCATGATGGCAAAGCCAGTGCCCTTACATTCCGGGCATGCACGCTCCGATGGACTGATGACGGGTTTTTTCATCTGAGTCTTTCAGGGTACGCCGTTGGCGGCCTCACTCGTCTTTTTGGGTCTCTTCGTAGCGGAGTGCTGCAGACGCCGCAAAATCAAAGGCCACTGGGACGTACAACGCCGCCCGAGCGGAATATAATCGCTAGCCGACGTTGGGTTTAGTCACCGGGCACGTAAAATCCCCCAGCCAAATGTAAGTCTACGCAGGCCGTAGTTAGGTTCATCCTCCATTTGGATGAAGCCAGCGGGACCGACGTCGGGCTGAAGGTGAAGGCTCGATGAACTATGTCCTGCGATGATTGCCCGTCATTGTGTGAATTGGGGCACATCTCCCAGCAAACGAATCAGCCCAACGTTGTGATGCCGTCTTTACACGGCGCCTCCCTAAACTTGGAGCCCGTCGCGAATGACGGGCCTCTTTTGCAAAGGCCCCTCCCAGGGCGGCTTGCGCGCGTGCCGCTCCGCGCGCTTCTCCGGCTACGCTGGAACCTCCTTCGACACAGTTAACCTTTTGTTAACCATGCACAGCCACCTTGCCTGCGGGGCTGGGGCTCGATGGAGCAACAGCATGTCGGGGAATGAGGAGCAAGCCGATGCAAACCTGCTATCGGCGTTCGCGTTGACGATTGGTGGTGCGGTTGGCATCGCCCTTCCTTTGACCATAGTGATCATCTGGATTTGTTCCTGACAGTGCTTCGACATAGGTCTTCTCACGACGTACCCAAGACTTGCGATGTCCGCTGTTCACCCGATTGTGTTGCAAAAGTCGTTTTGCAGGAGATGCAAAATTTCTGGGGGCCGTTGGCGCGTTATTCGTGTAATGATCTGAGGGACCTCATCGCCTTGCGCCAAATTCGTAGGCGACTTCGGTAGCGCGACTGAGACTATGCGAATCATCGACCTCTTTGCGCTTTAGGTTTTCGCCAAAAATTTGGACCGCTGCAACTTTCGACTTTTGCAACACTATCCACCCGACAGCGGACATTCGTCATCGTGACCGTGATGTTCGCTTTGTGCCAAGGGCAGACATTGAAGGCATCCCGTAGGCAAGTCTTGTAACAGCCTTCATCAGGTTCAGATTGCATTCACTGAGTGTTGGGATTGGCAAAGTCCGCGGCGGAAGGCCTGATAGGATTTGCTCTGGCGCAGCGCATCGGCGCCACCCTGGATCAGGAGTTCGACCTCTTCCGCCGGCAGCACGAACCGCGTCGGAACCGCATTGAGAATGCCCGCGCGCGCCGCGCCGAGCTGTTCGAAATTCACCCGGTCGATGAACAAGCGCACGTCGTCGCAGTGCCAGTTTGCGCCGGCACCAAGGCGTACGCGTTCGGCTGCCGACAGGCCGCATCGCCAGCGCTTTATCTTGCCGGTCCAATCCGTCAATAGCGTGGAGAAGGCCGCATAGCTCGACCGTACGCTGGCGTCGATCGCCGTATCGGCCGCGGCCGAAACCAACTCGATGCCGCTTGGCCCCTCAACCCGCTGCGCGAAGTCGCCGGATATACCGCGGCCGGAATCGACGACTAGGAACATGATCCGCCGTACCCTCACGGCTTGCCGTTCGGTCATCGGCTCGTACGGGTACTGCGCGGCGAGCAGTGCGATACTGAAACCGGACAGGCCGTAATTGTCGACGAGGCCGCCGTCGAGCAGCTTTACAAAGCGCATCGAACCGTCGTGATAACGCGCAGTCGCTTCAGCGAAAGCCCGCAGCAAGGGTTGCGCGTCCTGATCGCGGCGTGCCCGCTCGATCCAGGCGGGTAACTTCGTCGCGCAGCCGCCGGGAAAGGTCTCCAGCACGATCGGTGCAAACACAAGTGGCACAGCCGCCGAAGCCGAGACCGCCTCGGCGACGCGATAGCTGCTGATATCGCTGCACAATGCGTTGAAGGCGGTCTTTCCGAATACGAACGGCGTGCGGTTATAAATGTCGGAGGCATTGATCCAGACCCGCGGATGTCGGTCCTCGCCAAAAGCGTCGAACCGCGCGCCATCGAACAGATTTCGATCGAGCCAGTTCGTGAACTGGCTGTCGTTGACGCCGCCACCGAGCGCGCGGCCGATATTGGCGAGGGATACCTGTGTATTGAGGCCTTCCTCGGCATTTCTCAGCAGGAAGCGTTCGCGGAAATCATCCAGCGCCGCGCGTTTCTTGAGGCCGAAATAGGCCGCCGGCACCGCACCGCCCGACACACCTGATACAAAGTCTACCCGATCGAGAAGCGATTTTGCCGGATTGGAAGCGACGCGCTCGCGGTCCAGCTCGGTCATGACGCCGAACGAGAACGCCGCGGCGCGCATGCCTCCGCCGGAGAATGACAGCGCGAGGAGCAGGTCGTCTTCCCCGCCGTGGACGTCTCCTCCGAAATCGTTGCCGGTCACCCCTTCGCCGAGCGGGCCGTTGCCAGGCAAATTATAGACGCTCGCACATCCGGCGAGGATTGCCGCTGACGCGATCGCCAACACAGGTAGCACCCACGCCCGCATCGTCGCTGCGCACACGCCAACTACTTTCTGGAACTCGCCCACAGCCGTTACCCTTATCACAAACGGACGGATCAGGCCCAACGCCCGCTTCGGGTCAAAAAGCTGCCCTGACGCCCCCGAAACGCGACTTCTGTTTTTACCTCAGCAACGGACATCCGGCGACTGCGGCGGAATGTCGGTTTTGTGCCAAAGGCGGAAGCCGCTACCTTATTCGATCACCTCGTCGGCGCGGGCGAGCAGGGCTTGAGGAACGGTAAGATCGAGCGCCTTCGCGGTCTTGAGGTTGATGATGAGTTCGTACCTTGTCGGCGCCTGCACCGGCAGGTCGGCCGGCTTCTCGCCCTTGAGGATGCGATCGACATAGCCGGCCGCGTGACGGAAGTGATCGGGAATATCAGGCCCATAGGAGACCAGGCCACCGCTCGAGACGAAGAGGCGCCGGTAGTAGACCGCGGGCAGTTTGTACCGGGCAGCGAGAGCGATGACGAGTTCGCGATGGACCGCCGACAGTGCGCTCGCCGTTAGGATCAGACCGCCATTTGGGGAACGCGCGAACATCGTGACGGCGCGCTCGATCTCGCCGGCATCGCGCACGTTGATGGGCGTCACATCGTCCACCCCCACGAACGGCGCCACGGATTGTATTGCGGCGAATTGCCCGATCCCAGCGGTTATGGCGGGATCCCGAAGGACCGCGACGCGTGTCACGGATGGCGCGAGCTGCTTGAGCAGCTCCAGCCATTTCCCACTTAGACTGTATTCGAACGGAACGAAGCCGGTAACGTTGCCACCCGGCCGCGCCATGCTGTCGACGTAGCCCGCGCCGACCGGGTCGGTGACACTCACAAACACGATCGGCACGGTGCGCGTCGCCTGCAACAATGGCCCCATGGATGCAGTGCCCGTCGCAAAGATGACATCCGGTGCGAGCGCGACTAACTCCGCTGCGTATTTGCGAATTTCACTTTCAACACCTTGGGCTGACCGGACCTCGATCCGCACGTTGCGGCCGTCCGTCCAGCCCAGTTGCTCCAGCGCTTGCAGGAATGCCGAGAGGTCGGCCTTTGTGTCGGCGTCCGCAGAAGTATAATTCACGAGCACGCCGATGCGCCGCATCCTACTCGGCTGTTGCGCTCGCGCGGCGAGTGGCCAGGCGGCTGCGCCGCCAAGAAGCGTGATGAACTTGCGCCGTTTCATGTTCGGCCGTGCCCTCAGTAGACAGCATTGTAAAGGCTAAACCGACTACTTGGCTATGGTATCAAGACATTGACCAATGTCTCAGGGGTCAAAAGCCGACATGGCGACGTGACTGCGGGAAAGTCCGCTTTACCCCCGGCACCGGACGCCGATGAATGGCTGATCCTGGGCGCGGTCTTCCAGAACGCGTAGATCACCGGAATGAACCGGCGGCGATGGGCGACGTCGCAAGCATGACCTGATATAAGAGAGGCCGCCAACTGAGGCGGCCTAGAAAAGAGCGACCCAATGCGATGGTGGATATTCGCTCTTTTGCTTTGCGGGGTTACAATTGTTGGCCACCAACTCAGCCTTCGTTGGGGCAGTCGCGACCATGGCGCACGGGCCAATCTGGCCTTGGGCTTGGCAGCCGTGGCGCTGATTTTGGCGGCTATGATTTTCTACTTCTGGCAATAGCCGCCGATTGAAAGGAACCCCAAATAAAACGGGGTCCAGATGAGGGCAGCCGGACCCCTAACAGAAGCCGGAACTGCACCCCCTCGGGCCGGTCGGCAAATGCTTTCGCAAACCTAGCTGCGGACGCAGGGCGACACATTGATCTTGAACAAGTCGCCAACAGAGGCAGCCTTACTCTGCCGCCTTCGGCTTTGGGTTTTTGGCGCGCCAGTTGGGCAGCTTGGCTTCTTCGTCCGCCAGTAGCTTGCGCAGTATGGCGATTTTCCCAGCGTCGCTTTCGGCCCCGAGTAGTTTTGTGCAGTGGGCGATGTTCGCCTTAAAG
>Ga0181532_10003968_pt1 | contig 13120 bp, 12 predicted proteins | sample PEATcosm2014_Bin_33_FD_119768 | JGI IMG/M metagenome (GOLD analysis project Ga0181532, IMG submission 119768) | Peatland microbial communities from MTU Mesocosm Facility, Houghton, MI, USA - PEATcosm2014_Bin11_30_metaG | ecosystem: Environmental > Terrestrial > Soil > Wetlands > Peat | place...
ACGTTGCTCTGCCGCATTTGCCGAAGACTGCCATCGAGCATGGTGTCGTCTGGCGACCGGGCGCGGATGAGTCTTGGACCTGGGACGAGTCCTACACCATTTCCGAGAATCTATTTCTCGCCTGCGAGCGCGGCGCAGGCTCGCGCTACAAACAACTTGGCATCCAGTATCTCGACAATATCTATTACCAGCCGCTATCGGCAGGTCGCAACAATCTGGCCGGGCGCCACGCGTACAGCCACGTCAATTCCCTTTGCTCGGCAATGCAGGCCTATCTGTCCGCCGGCAGCGAAATGCACCTGCGCGCCGCGAAAAACGGTTTTGAAATGCTGCTGGCACAGAGCTACGCCACCGGAGGCTGGGGGCCTGACGAAACTCTGCGCGCACCGGACAGCGACGACGTTTTTGCCAGCTTAAGCAACACCCACAGCAGCTTCGAAACGCCCTGCGGCTCCTACGCCCATTTCAAACTCACCCGCTACCTGCTGCGCGTCACCCGCGATGCTCTGTATGGCGACAGCATGGAACGCGTCATGTACAACACCATTCTCGGCGCTAAGCCTCTCGAACCTGACGGAAGAACGTTCTACTATGCCGATTACAATTTTCAAGGAAAAAAGCTTTATAAGGACGGTCGTTGGCCGTGCTGTTCCGGCACCATGCCGCAAATTGCCGCCGACTACCGCATCAGCACTTATTTTCGCGATCCCGCCGGCGTGTATGTAAATCTATATATCCCTTCCACGTTGCAGTGGAATCAGGATGGTGCTCGCTTCTCTCTGAAGCAGACCACCGCTTATCCGCTTGATTCCTTAGTCCATTTTGAAGTGCAAGCAGCGCAGCCAAGAAATTTCGCGCTGCGTTTCCGCATTCCTGCCTGGGCCGAAGCTCCCACGCTTCTCGTGAACGGCAAGCGGACAAACGCTCAAGTCATCCCCGGAACTTTTGTTTCTGTTTTGCGAGAGTGGAAGAACGGCGACCGCGTCGAGCTCGAATTACCCATGAAGCTGCGTCTGGAACCCATCGATAAACGCCATCCGGACACCGCCGCTCTTCTCGCCGGACCACTCGTCCTCTTCGGCATCGAGGGCGCCTCGCATTCCACGACGCGTGGCCAACTTCTAGCCGCGAATCCAGTGGCTCCCGGCACGTGGCTGGCGCAAACGGCCACCGGCCCTATGCACTTGCGTCCCTTCTCCGCCATCGCCGACGAACCCTACAGAACTTATTTCCAGCTTATCGCGTAGCGGAGCAAACCTGCGTTTGCAGTAATTCCTGGCCGATCGCTCCCGCGTCCCAACCCAGACTCAACTGCGCGCGCGGCAAGCTCGCCCGCATTCCTTCCCAAGGACGAGAAGCAAAGCCGAGCTTCGCCCGAATTCGCCGCACCCGTTCTGAAACCTGATTCCGATACTGTTCTGGCGCGTACCCATTTTTCGCGTACCATCGCTCATATTGTTTCGCTAGCTTCGGAAATTTCTCGCGAATAAACGGCAAAAACTGTTTCGCAGAAGACGGCATCAGGAACAGCACGCCGGAATAAAACCATTGCGCCCCGGCCTCTTTCGATGCCGCCGCCACTGCTTCCAATTCCCCATCGTTAATTCCAGGCAGCAGCGGCGACGCCGACACTCCAACGCTCAATCCCGCTTCTCGCAACTGCTTCACCGCCGCCAACCGCAAATCTGGCCGCGGCGCGCGCGGCTCCAGCAAGCGTGCCAGCCTGGGTCGCAGCGTCGTCACAGTAACGTTCAGCGTGAGCGCGGATTTGGCCGCGATCCTCTGCAGCACGTCAATATCCCGCACAATCTGGTTGGACTTGGTGATCACCGAAACGCTCAGCCCGTCGTGCTTTGCCAATTCCTCCAGGCATGCCCGCGTCACGCCGTGCTCCTTCTCGGCCGGCTGGTACGGATCTGTTGCCGTGCCGATGGCAATGTGCTCCGACTGCGCATAGCCAGATGCCTTCGATTCGTACGAATACTTCCGCGAAATGTCGTTCGCCAGAAGCACGGCCGCATCTTGCTTCACAAAGATTTTCCGCTCGAACTCCCCACCATCGATTTCCATATATTCGTGGGTGTACCGAGCGTAGCAGTACTTGCAACCAAACTCGCACCCGCGATACGGGTTGATGGTCCAGTCGAACGGCACGCGCTCGGAATCGCACCGGTTCAATATTGATTTCACCGGGAGGAGAAAATATTCCGGCTTCTCCATCGACTTCCGCCGCGTCTCCGCCACCGACGAATTTGCGGCGAGGCGTGCTATGCCCACCAGTGGCGCACCGGGAGTCTGGAGTTTTAGCGGGGGGCAATCCGCCGTGGGGCTTTCCGGGCTTCCCTTGCACCAGCCGGCTGTACCCTGGGCAAGGGGACCGGCCTCTGGTTTGGGGTCAGGCGTATCAGGGCAAAAAGGCAGGAATCGAACTGCGGAGCGACGGACGGGGCGGCGCCGCATCTTGTGACGCGGAGCTGTAAGGGGGAGAACTGGGGACATAGCACACCTCAAGCCCGGCCAGTATTTCGCTTTTTGTTCGCCATGTCAAGAACTTTCTCCTTATCTTCGCCCAAGGCTCCTGTTCCACTTTCCCTTGCGTCCACTCTCCGCCCTCTGTTCTAATCTCGACGGCGCGAACTCTTGCTCATCGTTTGCCTTCGGGCAGCGTTTCCATCGCCCCTTCGCGTCTCACCTTCGGAAGAACAACAGGGGATCTCGTGCGCTCTCAACTTTTCCTGCTCGGCGTTCTCGCATTTCATATTCCTTGCTCTGCCGCCTTTGCCCAGGCTCCGGCACCGAAACCCGCCGCTAAACCTCTCGCAAAGTCCGCGCCAACGCAGGACACTGTTCCTTCGCCCGTCTCGAAGCACTATCCGATCCTCATTATCGCGCATGGCAACGAACCTTCCTGGAGTTTGCGCCTGGGCATGAAAGGCCCCGAGCGGCTCGATCGCCTCAACTATCCGCCCATCGTTCTGGAGCCGGGCGAAATCACGCCCGACGACGCGGGCAATTCCTGGACTTACAACGCCAGGGATACTGCAACCGGGGCGACGGTCGTCGTGAAGCTCACTCGCGATGCCTGTTCCGACGGCATGTCGGACATCAAGTACACTTTCCGCGCCGAGGTCAACCACGCGCAGATCGGCCCGCTGAGGGGCTGCGGCCAGAGTTCTCCGGACAAGTTCCCGGAGTTCCGCAAGAAGAACCAGCTCGACATGCCCGATGACACTGACACGAAGGACAAAGACAAGGATAAGGACAAGAAGAGCGTTCTCGATCCCATCACCAATTTCCATTCACCGGTCGCGACTGCGTATCTCGACACCTCGGGTCACGTGATTGTCAGCCACGGCGAAGTAAGGAAGTCGGCGGGAATCGGCGCGGAGCCGGCGCTTTCGCACGACGGGAAGAAGTTGCTCTACACGCGCTCAGATTCCAAGAGCGGTCCGGAACGCTCCATCGTTCTCTACGACGTCGACACTGGCCGCTCGCGCGACATGGCGGGCAACAACGTGCGGCAGGCTTTCTGGTCGCCGGATGATTCGCGCATCGCATACCTGAAGTTCGATGGCAAGCTTTGGCAGGTTTGGACCGCTCCGGCGAGCGCGCCGGAAAAAGCGGCGGCGTTGTCCACGCAAAACGTGGATGCATTGCACGGCTGGGTCAACGCTTCCACCGTCCTAGCCACGGACATGCAGAACCTCTATTGGCTTAGCGAGGATAAGCCCGCGCAAACCGTGCCGCTGAAGGAAATTTACGGCGACAGCTTCCAGATCATGAGCAGCGACACGATTCGCGTCTGCCCTGTGAATCTGGATCTGCTTTTGGTTTCCGCGTATTACCTGAACACACCTCCGGGCGCACCCACGGATTCCATGGGAATAAACCAGACATTTTTCCTGTATGAACTGAAGTCCAGACGTCGCGTGATTCTTGGGCCGCCGGATGCGTTCACGCGCGACGCCGAATGGTCTCGCGACGGGTTGCAGATTTTCTTCACCCGCGGAGTCCCCGCAAAAGGTGCGCTGGTCACCGACCGCATGTTCTGGGACGGCGCCGGCGAAAAGCGCTACTCCCCCGGCATCTCCCTAGTCGTCGGCAAATAATGGAAGTTCTGGTGGTATTGTACGGTTATCAACATCATGATCGGCTCCCTGCTCACGAGCCTATGGTCGTCGAACAGCCAAAGCCTCGTCGGGTCGAGGAGCCGGAATTGTTATGTAATGGAACTATCAGAAAATGAGTGCCGGCTCCGCAATCAGCCACCCCGCGCCGCAGGTAGATGGTAGGTGGAAATTCACATCTGAGCCACTGACGCTGGTCGATCCTGGCAACCATAGCTTCGTCAGGAAGCAAGACAGGTGTCTCTTCGCGGACCGGGTCCCATTGAATGTGAACCTAAGTCCAATCTGGGTGAATGCTCTTCGTGACAAGTGGGATATGGTACGGCAGATGCCCGATCGCGAGGGGCAGAACAGCACTTGGGAGATTTCTGCGAAACTGTCCAAAAGTGTACAGCGGGGCCTCTTGCCGGTCTTTGACAATGTAGTACATTCGGAGACTATGGGTTCGTGTTTGCAAACTTCGAAATCTACGGTATCGACGACGGCGGTCAACCAGTCTGCCAAGATATGGCACCTGATCTCCACGCTGTGACCGCACGTGTACAGCGACTCAGCGCGACCCACCCCATTGAATATCTTATTCGCTCGCTGAAAACTGGCGCGGAAATCTCCATGAGTCTCCTCCGCTCGGCAAACGGGGCACTCCAGGATAGATCGCGCTCGGAACCTCTAAACTTTCAACATTGTTCTGAGAACAGGAGCTAGCCGGCACAGGACGTCCTCGAGCCGGGAGAATAAGGCGGTGAGGCGGAAGATCAAAGTGGACAGGCAATGACTAAGGAAAGGGCTTTATGGCCGACGAAAAACAGGCGAGACTCGAAGCACGGGCAAGACTCGACATCAAGAACCTCTATGACCGAGGACAAGTCTCATCGAAGGACTCTGCAGCTGCCTTTCGGCACACGAAATTTGTTTGGCTCGGGCATCTCACGGATGCCCAGATCGATGAGTTTGTGGGCAAAGAAATCAAAGACTTAGAGTCCTCAGTCATCCATCCGCCCGAATAGTCCTCTCCGGCAACGCTTTTCTTCCACCAAATCGCAGGTTAAGCCCTGCGAACCAGGTCGTGCTTTGCGTCACGATCCGGTTATGAATCCCGTGTTTACGCCGGAGGAACGCACCCACTAATCGCGACGCCCCCCCGACACTGCAATGGCCGCCAAGTTGGCGGTGGCCCTCAGATTTCAGAAAGTTCATGTTCTGGATGTCTGGAATGACATCGCTGGTTTTCATGGCGAGCGTCCTGTTCACGATTCCTCGGACTCACACGCTTGCACTTCTCGGAACCCTGCTTGTCGGACCGATTCTCTCTGTTCACATGGCCGCCATTTCTGGAATGGCCCCGTGGATGATTTGGTATGGAAAGGCCTGGATGAGAGGTTGGGCAATTGCCGCAACCTTTATGTATGTTCTGTTGTTCCTACAGCAATTCGTCGTCTCCAGACGGCCCACCTGGGACCACCACTTGGTCCCGTCGTTTGCTGGACTACCGGAACTTATTTCTTTGGCCTAGCCCGATAAACCCGTCGATCCTTCCTGGTCTGGGCGCGCCGAGTCCTGATGACCAGGTTTACTGGAATCGCCTGCAAAACGACTCGACTAAACCAGGATTCGACTCATGGAGATTCAGCAGCAGGGGCAGAAGGTCGAGTGGCGGTGACAGCTGCGGGATATTAGCCAGGGCCGTTTGATCAACCTAAGGTGTGACGACCCGGAAAACGATTTGTGAACCCTTGGCCAGGCGGAAGTTCCCTTTCTTCGAGACCAACAGCGCAAGGTGCACTCCGTTGAGAGTCTGAATCGCGATATCGATGCCTGGAAGGGCGATGGCACCCCGGCTTTTTGCAGTGAGCAGCTCGACGGTTCCCTCACTGGCACTCCGATGGCCGGCCATCAGCGCGCCGGTGTCCACTCCATTAAGATTGTCGGTTCCCCCGGTCTCCGGAGGGGCAATGGCTTGAATGTCCATAGGCAGGGAGTCAGGTTCTCCTGCTTTCAACGCCACTTTGTCAAAGACCATCCACAGTCCGTACAGTCCGCCTGGCTCCGGCGCGGTTTCCACTTTGGAGATTTTGCCGCTGATGAGCGCACCTTTCTTGATGACAGTTCGAGAGCCGTCCTTCACATCGTGAGTGACCTGCGCATTCACAGGATCGCCCGGCTTGCATTGTGAGGTTTCAATTCCGGCTGTCAGTTTGGCTACGATGACCGCGCCGCCCGGCAAAGCCAGAGTGTTACCGGAAGAACTTGATGAATCAGTGGCTTGAGGCAGCGGCTTAGGAGGAGCACTGGAAGCGTCCTGTGCGCAGGCAAGGGAGGCCAGTAAGAGCAAGAAAATTGCGGGAATCGCAAAACGATTCATCGGAATTCCCCTTAGGTGATCGTGAAAATTCTACCGGCCAAACTAGCACCTGTGATTTGCCTTGTCGACAAGGAAAAGATTCACAGGTTACTTGAACTCGAAGCCGTGGCTGAGGCAGTTTTTGGGCTTTCGATGTGTGGTGATCTCCGGGGTGATTTCTAGGCCGGACCCGTCGTGGGGCGTGGGGGCTTGGTCCCCTGAAGGGGCCACCACAGGGTGGAGGGACAACCTCGGAAACGGGTTGTAGACCGTTCGTAGTGTTAATCGATTCTGTAGGTGCCTGGGCGTATTTCGGCGGTGGTAGGGTGGGTCTGCGAAAAAGAAATTTCGAGGTGCGTCATGTTGCCGGTCCTGGTTCTTGCGGCGGTTCTTTGGTGCGCCCCCGGTGGATGTTCACTGGAGCCGCTCGGGATTGGCTTGGCCACAGCACAAGAATCGCAGGATGCCAAGCCAACTCCGCAGGAAAAGCCGGCAGGCGCAATCCATATGCGTACCAGTTCGCCATAATGCAAGGCATGCGCACGATGAGCGTGAACTCCCCCAGCACTCCGCGCACCATCTACTATTAGCCAAAGCTTTCGCTGAGAACGGGCCACCTCCCTGAACTACAATACGTCTAAAGACGGGGAGCGAGGTGCACATGCGCGCGACGCAGACGGGAATGGCAGTTGTGGCGCTGGGGAGTCTACTGGCGGTAGCGGGAATGGCGCAGGAACCGGCGGCGGCTCCCGCACAGGCACAGAACGAAGTGCGGCGGGCGATCCAATGGAAGACGTTTGCCTACACCTGCGAGGGCGGGGCAAAGTTGGTGGTGTACCTGCACGAGACGACGGCCAAGGTGCGCTTCGAGGATAAACAATATCTGATGATGCAGACGCGGTCGGCGGACGGCGGCCGGTACTCCGACGGGAAAGTAGCGTGGTGGGGCAAGGGAAATGGCGGATTCCTACAGGAGGACACGCCGGACGGCGACGGGAAGATGATCGTGAAGGATTGCCAGTTGGATAAGCCGCTAAATACCGGCTCGGTGACGGGGACGGTGAGCTACCTACAGCGGATAGCGCTGCCGACGAATGCGGTGATCCAGGTGCAATTGCTGGATGTATCGCTCGCGGACGCACCGGCGAAGGTGATTGCGGAGGAAAAGATCAACCTGGGCCAGCGGCAGGTACCGGTGCCATTTGAATTGAAGTTCGATCCGGCGAAGATTGAAGAGAAAAACAGGTATTCGGTGAGCGCAAAAATACTGGTGGACGGGCAACTGCGATTCATGACGGACCAGTCGTATGGGGTGCTGACCCAGGGGAAGCCCGCGCACGTGGATGTGATTTTGAAGCAGTTGGCTCCAGCTGGAGTGAAGTAGGAGAGCGGACCGCGTCCCTCCCACGGGGATCACCAGAAGGCTGTCTCTACATGAGAAAATGAGTGGTTGGCAAGATGTGGTGATCTTGCGACAAGGGGCACACCGATATTGTGTCCCTGCGAAGAGAACCCCGCGAGCCGGCAATATGCCGGCGCTATAAATGGAGCTGCCACGGCAGGTTGGACCCGGCCATTCGGCCAGTTAGCGCTTTGGACGCCAGAGGATTTGGCTGGATGTCCTTGCGCTTTCCGGCAGATAGACTTTAGATATGGCGACCCCTCCCACGGCAGTAGTGCGTCAAGTTGGCCTTCTGGTGCTGGAAGACGACCCGGGAAACGCAGGGGCGTTGAAGCAGATCCTGGATAGCGAGGGCTGGCGGGTACGCATTGTGGCGGACGTGCCCATGCTGCACGCGGAGCTGAAGACCGGGGAGTATTCGCTGTTGATTGCGAATGTGGCCCTGATCAAGCTGGAATCGCCCACGTTTCACGTGCTGCGGGAACTGAACGCGGCCACGCCGGAAGAAGGCGGGCGAATCCGGGTACTGTTCGTGGTGCCGGAAATGTCGGGGAGCGAATACGTAACGGCACTGGAGGCGGCCAGGGTGCCGTATGCGGTGCGGCCTTTCCACTTGCACGATTTCCTCGAAAAAGTGGGCGATTTGCTGGTGGAAGTGAAGGCAATCGAAGCGCCACTGCGCATGACGCGGTATGAATTTGGAGCGGCGCGGAAGAAGAAGAAAGAGGCCGGGCGGACGACGTCGATGTTTGCGTCGCGCGACTCGTATTCGTATAGCGAAGAAGAGATTGCCGAGTACGAGAAACAGGAAGCCGAGTCGTCGAAGATGCGGCGGCTGAAGCCACGGACCAACCTGGGGAACCCGAGAGAGTAAGGAAGCAAGGAAGACCCCGCTGCAACCTCAGCCGCGCTTGAGAACAAATCCCCTGCAAGAAAATCTCAATGGGTCGTTCTAATCCCGAGGCGTGCCTTGGATGGGCGCGGAGGAGGCTGGAATGGACCGGTCCGCATATACGTTGTTTGGCAGCTCTATTTTTGGAATAGCCACTTTGGGGATGGCAACGCTGGGATTTCTGTGGTCGCCCGGTGGCAACGCAGGGCCACGGGAGAAGGTGGAGGGAGAATGGCGGCTGCTGGAACCGATCAGCTACGAAAACCTGACACTGTTTCCTGTTGTGAGTTTGTCGGAGTACGACACCGGCGGATTTATGACACTCGAGGAGGGGCTATCGCGCGGAGAAGTGCTGGTGCAGGAACAAGGCTCAGAAACACTGATGCGAGATCGCGGGACGGTGCGGCCGGTCATGCAGAACTACAGCGGGCCGACGGTGAATCAACTGGTGCTGGTGAACCGAAGCAAGCGGCCGCTGCTGTTGCTGGCGGGCGAGTTGGTGAGCGGAGGTAAACAGGACCGGGTGATAGCGAAGGACCGGATTGTGCCGGCGGGAGCGGAGCCGCTGCTGCTGAACGTGTTTTGCGTGGAACACGGGAGGTGGTCTGCCGGTTCGCAATTCACCGCGGCGAACACCATTGTGCATCCGAGTGTGCGGGAGCAGGCAGCGATGGGCCAGAAGCAGTCGGATGTTTGGGCGTCGGTGACGGCGGGGTCGGTGGCACCGCGGGCCTCAGCGGCACCGCCCCCACGCGTGGCGCAGGAGCAACTGGCCATGGCGATGGAGTTGGAGGCGCCGACACAGTCGTATTCGAAGATTTACGGATCGCGACAGGTGGCGCCGTCGGTGGATGCAATGGTGGGTGAAGTGCAGCGCCGGTTCCGGAAGGAGACCGGCGGACTGAAGGGCCAGCGCGTTGTAGGAGTGGTAATCGCATATGGAGGCGAGGTGGCATGGAGCGACATTTTCGCCTCGGGGGAACTGTTTGAGCTGTATTGGAACAAGCTGCTGCGGAGCTATGCGGTGGAGGCAGTGGCGCGGCCGTTGTTGCGGGAGAGGGCATCAGCGGAAGACGCGCAGGAGTTTTTGCGGCGGCTGAAGGGGCGGGAACAGACAGAAACGGAACCTGGCATATATCAATGGAGGGAGATTAACGAAGGGAAGCTCTCGCAGATTGAGTTGGATGCGTTGCAGCCGAAGGTGATGACGTTGCATAGGTTGATGGTGCGGCGTACGAGTTAAAGAGAGCAGCGAAAGAGCACACTGAACGAACCCTGGTGAACTCCGCCGGGTCCGAGGATTTTACGGCAAAAGTTTTCGGACGAGGCCGGTGTCGGAGCAGCGGGAGAGGAGTTCGGCGGTGCTGGCGGGCCAGGAGGGGTGGCGGAGAGTGGGAGCGATCTCGGCTAGCGGGACTAGGACGAAATTGCGGCGGAGCATGCGGGGATGAGGAACCTGAAGATCGGGTGAGGCGATGATGTCGTTGCCGTAGAGGAGGATGTCCAGATCAATCAGGCGCGGGCCTTTGGCGAAGGCTTTCTTGCTGCCCATTGCTGATTCGATGTTGCGCAGGGTGGCGAGGAGTTGGGTTGCGGGCAGGGCGGTGTGCGCCTCGAGAACGGCGTTGAGGAACCAGGCCTGGTCGAGATAGTCGACGGGCTCGGTTTCGTAGAAGCTGGAGATTTCTGTGATGCGGATGCCGGATTCGCCGATAAGGCCAATGGCTTGACGCAAGTTTGTCTCGCGGTCACCAATATTGGAGCCGAGCGCGAGGTAGATGGTAATCATGTGCGGTTCTTATTTTATGCCAACGCGGCGGCCAAGCATGCCAAGCATGGACTGGGCTTCGGGTAATTTCATCGCCAAACTGACGGCGAAGAAGACGAGGCCGTAGAGGCCCAGGACGAGAACAGCGAGAACGATGTGTCCGCGCGGACCGAGGACATAGAGAAAACCGCGGGCCGCAGCGGCGGCGAGAAGCGCGGCCATCCAGACCTGGATCAGAAAAGAGATGGGCAAGCCGACCTGGCCGGTGCGGCGGCGGAGCGCGCGCTGGAGCAGAGTGAATTCGACCCAGGAGGCGATGCCTGCGGAAATGGTAAGACCAGCGACGCCCCAGCGCGGCTCGATGCCGAGGAGGCGCGGAAGCGGCTGCGCGGCGAGGTAGCCAAGAGCGCTGGTGAGAAGAACGCGGACAATAGCGAAACGCAGAGGAGTGCGTGTGTCACGAAGAGCATAGAAACCGGAAGAATAAAGGCGGCCAAGCGTGGAAGCGAGGAGGCCAACGGTAGAGCCCGCGAGGATGCCCCAAACATAAGTGACGTCAGAATGGGCGAAGCGGCCGGTTTGGTAGATGCCGGCGACGATGACGTCACCTAGAGCAAGAAAACCGACCACGGAAGGAACAACGAGGAATGAAATCTGGCGGAGGCCGCTGTTGAGGCGGACGCGGAGTTGGTGGGCGACTTCGCTGGCGTCTCCGACTACACCGCTCATCACCGGGAGTTCGGCTGCGGAGACGGACATGCCAAAGAGGCTGACAGGAAGGGTGTAGAGAGTTTGCGCGTAGGCGAGAGCCGCGACGGCGCCGGTAGGAAGCCAACTGGCGAGGACGGCATCGATGTAGGCGCTGATCTGGACCACGCCTCGGCTGATGAAAACGGGAAAGAAATTGCGGATGACGACGCGAACGTTTTCGGCTTGATGAGCCAGGGAAAGTTTTAGACCGCCCAAGAGCTTGAGCACCGTAGGAAGTTGCACGGCCACTTGAAGTGCGCTACCGACAACGGAGGCCCAAGCAGTTATGACAACGAGAGAATTCTGCGCGCGGCCGGCACCGAAGGCGATCATGCCGACGATCATGGCGATATTCCAGAGGACGGGAGCAGTGTACGAGATGAAGAATTTGCGGTGGCTGTTGAGGACACCGAGGCACCAGGCAGAAGCAACGAGAAGGCCTGCGCCGGGAAAAAGGATGCGCACAAGGAAAATGGTAAGTTCGCGTGTTTCGCCGCGGAAGCCGGGAACGATGACGTAGATGAGCCAGGGAGTGCTGATAACACCCAGCAGCACGATCAGCGAAGTGCTGAGAAGAAGGAGAGCAGCAACGGCTCCGGCGGTTTTGCGGGCTTCTTCTTTATCTCCGCGGGCAAGAAGGTTGGCGTAGACGGGAATGAAGGAAGCAGAAAGGACACCTTCGCCGAAAAGGTTTTGCAGGAAGTTGGGGATGCGGAAAGCGGCTTTGAAGGCGTCGGCGGCGGCGGAGTTACCGAAATAGTGGGCGAAGACGCGATCGCGGATGAGGCCGGCGACACGGCTGAGTAGGATGCCTGCGGCGACGAGAAAGGCAAAGCGCTTGGAACTAGCGGGGAGAGATTTGGAGGTAGCAGGATCGGTCACTAGAGTTCCCAAGCAAACACTTCCTCAGGGGCTAAAGCCCAGTTTATCAGCGTCACCTACGGCACGACTGAGGTCATGCCCTCCCGCATTGAAGATACCTTACCGAAAGAGTGGAGTTGGAGGCGAATTGGCGGGATGTGCCGTGAAGTTACTTTGCGACATGGGTGCAAGCGCCGGGTCGAGAGCTGAGGCGAGCGCGGGCACAGTTCCGCAGGATCAAAACAGGCGGGGTTGGCGCTTGGGGAGTTCGCGGTTGAAGTATTGGTAGGCGCGGGGAGTGGCAACGCGGCCGCGCGGGGTGCGATCAAGCAGGCCGATCTGCATGAGGTAGGGTTCGTACATTTCCTCGATGGCGTCTTCTTCCTCGCTGAGCGCGGCGGCAAGGGTGCCAAGGCCGACGGGGCCGCCGGCATATTTGTCGAGCAGGGCAATCATCAAATTGCGATCAACTTCATCGAGGCCATGCTCATCGACTCCGAGCATGCGCAGGGCCTCGCGAGCGACTTCCCTGGTGATGCGTCCTCCGGCACGGACTTCGGCGAAATCGCGGGCGCGGCGGAGAAGGCGGTTGGCGATGCGCGGGGTGCCGCGGCAGCGGCCGGCGATTTCTTCAGCGCCGGCTTCGTCCATCTGAATGTTCAGGATTTTGGCGGAGCGGTTGAGGATGATGAGCAGGTCCCCGGGCTCGTAGAAATCCAAACGGTGCACGATGCCAAAACGCGAACGGAGAGGCGCGGTAATGAGTCCAGCGCGGGTGGTGGCACCGATGAGCGTGAAGTGGTTGAGGTGGAAGGGATGGATGCGCGCGCCGGGGCCCTGACCGATGACCAGATCAACGCGAAAATCTTCCATGGCCGGATAGAGAATTTCTTCGACGGCCGGTTGAAGACGGTGAATTTCGTCGAGGAAGAAAACTTCCTTGGCTTCGAGGGAAGTGAGAATGGCGGTGAGATCTCCT
>Ga0181532_10003970_pt1 | contig 13117 bp, 15 predicted proteins | sample PEATcosm2014_Bin_33_FD_119768 | JGI IMG/M metagenome (GOLD analysis project Ga0181532, IMG submission 119768) | Peatland microbial communities from MTU Mesocosm Facility, Houghton, MI, USA - PEATcosm2014_Bin11_30_metaG | ecosystem: Environmental > Terrestrial > Soil > Wetlands > Peat | place...
CCTGCATGCGTTGCTTGCCGTCGACGGGCAGACCGGTGAACTCGATTCCATTGCCCACACCCGGGTCGCAGGTTCGGACCACGGCCGTGATTTTCATGTGCTCCGAATCGAGCCAGAAATCGAGACGCAGCACGGTTCCGAGCGGAAACGGCAGCATGTTCTCGACGTAGCATCCGTTGCCGCTCACATCGGTGGCATTGATGCGACTTGGAGCATTGACGCGCTCGTCACGAATTTCCAGGGGAAGCGAAATCTTGTGCCGGTGCCATTGCCGCCGGTTGGAGGGAGAAATCGTCACCGTCGCGTTGTCCATGGGCAGATAGGTTTTCCAAGGACACTCCTGTTCCGCGACCAATTTCACTCCCACTTGATTCTTCATGGCGGGGCCCGTGTTCATCACCCAAATCACCGTGCAGCGCGTTTTTTTCTCTTCGCACTGCACTCCGATCACGTCGCCCACTTTGAGTTCGGTCTCGACGCCCGCGATCAGCGCGCCCTCTGAACTGATATTCTGAGCGCGAGCCTGCTGTGAAAAGGGGCGTCCGTTTGCAGCCATCCCCCATATCCGGACCGGCAGGTCCACCGTAAGGCGAGGTTCGGTTTGATGGTCAGCCATGCCTTATCCTCTGAGCTTTTGATGCGATAATACAGCCCTCCGGCGCGCCGCGGTATCAGAAAGTGAGCTGACGCAGTAACGACCAAAGCACCGCGCTCGGCACCCGCCCCGTATCATTCAGAGGCGATCTTCTGCGAATTCACGATAGCTAATGACCTGGAACTTTTGCTCCTCCAAAAACTTTCGCAGGCCCGCCGAAGTCAGCAGACGCCGCTCCTCCTCGCGAGAAGCGAGCAGTCGCGTGCGGACTGCCTGCAAGTCGGCATCACAATACCCGGGATGGCAGACCAATTCCCATGTCCCCTCCGGCAGGCTCGTCAGCGTCTGGCGCAGCAGGGAAGCATAGCCGGCATTCTCCAGCGAGCCGGTCTCGATCACTCCCACCACACCGTCGGGTGTAAGCAGTCCGGCGCGCTTTGTCCGCTGCAGGAATTGCCTGGAGAAGCTATGCAGTATCCGCACCTGGCCATAACGCTTCCAGAGTTCGCGATTCCTTGTGAACATCTTCGCGGGCAACGCCTTCACCGGAACAACCGGATTGCGGATGGCGCGCACGCCGCAAATCCGCGCGGCTCGCAGCAGCGCAACGAGAATCTCAGGAAAGATGTGAGCGTGTTTGTGGGTATCGAGATGAGTCACCTGGAGACCGGTGGCTTTAATTTTTCTTATCTGCGCTGCGACTTCTGCGACCAGTTGATCGCGATCGAAGCCTCCCAACATAGCGCGCGCCGCGAAGGCCGAAAGACTGGAATAGAACTTGTCGGGCTCCGCCGAGCGAATCGCCACCAGCGTATCTGCCGCATCGGGCGGCGAGACCGGCGTTCCATCCACCAACGTGACGTGGCATCCCACGGAGAGATTCGGAGCCGAGCGGGCTGCGTTTACGGCATCAGCGAACGCCGCGCCGTTGGCCATCAGTGTCGTCGAAGACACGACTCCGCCATTGTGGGCTTCCACAATGGCCCGATTCACTCCAGCGGTCAGACCAAAATCATCCGCGTTGACGATCAACCTTCGCACGCAGAAAGTGTAGCAGCCGCGCGTCCAGTTTGACCGGCAAGGGAAGGGTCCGCTATTCCCAGCTAAGTTGTGCAAGTTATCGCGAGCGGCCGAATGAGGCGAGCCGCAATCGCATCCGCGTGGAGCCGGCGGTTAGCTGAGCTGGTTAGAGCGCCTGCCTTACAAGCGTGCTGAAGTCATACGCCCCGTCTGTTTTCAGTACGTTACATTACGTCGTGCATCGCATTTTACGTGGTATTTCGGCAAGGTGTGCCGCGATTATGCGATGGAAAATGCGATGGTCAAATGTCCGCATCATGAGGGATCCCATCGCCACTCCCGGTCTTGCGAAGAGCACGACGGAACTCGTGAAGGAAGCGCCGGCGCTTGCGCGTGCAGCGAAGAACACCGGACCGGATGCGCAAGTTTCGCTGTGATCGAAGTCACAGGTTTACGGGGGTACGGACTTCGATCGCTCTGGGAAGTGGCGCGCACACTATGCGCGACCAAATCCTCCTGTGCCAATTACCGACGAACACGCCGGACACCGTGAGTCTCTTCGCCACCGCTATGCATAAACCTTCATTCCCTCACCAAGCCCCGATTCGCCGGACCTGCGAAGAAACTGTGGCACACTTCGATGCAATGCTGGCTGGTTTGGAGATGCGTGCGGGTGCTGACAAAGAACGTGGCCTAGTAATCTTCGATCAATCAGCGCAAGCAAAAACTCTGCATTCTCTAGTAACGGAATTTCGCCCTCCAATGTTCAGCGCAGACGATCGCTGTGCTGGTGGTCCTTTCTTTAATTGTTGCAAAATCGCCTCTCTTATTGACCCCCGGTTCAAAAGGGAGCTGCGCTAGAGAAAACGAGAGCCCCAAGCGGTTTACAATCTCTTGCGTATGAGCCAGTTTCAGCTTTGGGCGCAACCCTGGTGGGTCAATCTGCTGATCCTGATTCCAGTGGCAGCCGTCTTCACCTTTCAGCGGACAGGACGGCTGCTTGGCGGGCGGCAACTGGTTGTGCTCAATCTGTTCGCCGCCGCATTTGGTTTTGTGGAAGCTTCTGTAGTAGTGTACCTGCGGGCTGCGATAGGTATGCTGCCCGGCTAAACCGGAAGCTTAGGAGACATTCAGCGATCCCCAGAGATCTATCAGCAGGCCCAATCCGTTTCCCAACTTCCCCAGAGCCTAGTGACGATTGAGGTCTACCGCGAGGCCGCCACGATGATCATGCTGGCAACGGTCGCACTGCTTGCTGCAAGCACGACGCGAGAGCGATGGGCGGCCTTTCTGTGGGCGTTCGCATTCTGGGACCTCTTGTACTACGTTGGGCTGTGGACAACAATCCGATGGCCGACGTCGTTGAAAGATCTCGATGTGCTTTTTCTCATTCCTGTTCCCTGGATCGCGCAAGTCTGGTTCCCCGTGCTGGTGAGTCATCTGACTCTGTTGGTTATTGCGCTGTGTCACCGGGAACAGTTCACTAACCGGCGGCGGCCCGCAGATAAATAAGGAGAAATCGAATGGCCCTGATGAAGACCTCGAACCCGGCCTTGAACGTAAATACTTTTCGTGTAGGGCAGGCGGTGTCTGGCGAACCCATGACTTTGACAGGGACCGTCAACAAGACCGGTATTCTGCTGATTTGCGTGGTGGCGACTGCGGCCTGGAGCTGGAATCGGTTTTTCCACGCTCCTGCTTCAGATACGGTATTGCCCCTCGTCGCGATTGGGGGAATCGGTGGATTTATTGTCGCAATGGTTACAGTCTTCAAGAAAGAATGGTCTCCCATTACCGCGCCGATTTATGCCTTGCTGGAAGGGCTGGCCCTCGGTGGCCTTTCCGCAGTGTTCGAGCTGCGCTATCCGGGAATTGCGGTGCAGGCGGTGGGCCTGACCTTTGGGACGTTGTTTGTGCTTCTGATGGCCTACCACTCAGGCCTGATTCGAGTGACCGAGAAGTTTAAGCTCGGCGTGGTAGCGGCTACCGGCGGCATTGCCGTCTTCTATCTAGTTCAATTTGTTCTCGGGTTCTTTGGAGTACACTTCGCTGCCGTCAATGGTTCTGGGCTGCTCGGGATCGGATTCAGCGTGGTAGTGGTAATTGTCGCTGCCTTGAATCTCGTCCTCGATTTTGACTTCATCGAAAGTGGCGTTAGCGCTGGCGCTCCGAAGTACATGGAGTGGTACGGGGCATTTGGCCTGATCGTAACGTTGGTCTGGCTTTATCTGGAAATTTTGCGCCTCTTGGCCAAGCTCAACAATCGCAAATAGCCCGCCAGAGTTCCTGCGAACCGGTCCTGGCGGCGCGAAACTTCGTCTAAGCAGGGATTCTTTCAGCTAATGCAGCTTCGCGTACCCCGCTTTGGATTCTTTCAGAGACGGGAACGTCGGAGTCCCCGTCCGTGTCAGATACTCGCTGGCGTGCGAACGATTTCTACCGAGCATTTGGCATGGCGAGCGACGAATTCGGCCACGCTGCCGAGCAAGAAACGCGTGATCCCTCTCTGTCCATGTGAACCAACGACGATCAGATCAGCACTCCACTCGGCTGCGGAATCGATGATTGTCTCTCTGATGTCACCTACCTCAACGGCGGAGTCCACCTCGAAACCTGCACTACGAAGTTTCTTCGCAATTCGCTCGACCAACTCACGGGCTGGCCTTTTCTGATCTTCCAACTCGGGAGCATAACCTGGCGCCATTTGCGGGGGAGCCGGCGCAATCGGCTGCAACACATGCAAAACCCGGACCGCTGTATGGGCAGTTCGAAACTGCGCGACAATAGACCGCACCACATCCCCGGAGACCTTCGAATCGTCAATTCCTATTAGGATTTTCATGACTCCCCGTCCTCAAGAAGCGTTTGGGGTATCCACCGCCATGCCGCCTCATTCTACATCCGTCTCGCCATTTTCACTCCCAAGTGGGGCCAATGAGGTGAAGTCGAGGGGTGGCGCGACGGTTTAGGTGCAGCCTAGCCGAGTTCGGCCCTTTCGTTTGCCGGTGCCTCATTATCCTGACCATGCCACATTTCCAAACCCCCGCTTACCGAACTGGACAGGCGCAGTTAACGCATCCAGCTCTCGGAGAAAGTGTCACGCTTTCGCCCACGGAAAGCTACGGGTCCGCGCTGTAAGTCGAACCAGGCCAAACTTCTGATGTAGGACCTGCTGGGGAAAACGAGTGTTCCCCCCGGGCCGCTCTTTATGTTTGACACACAGCCACTGGCGAAGCCGCCGGCACGTATGTGGCTCCACGGCGCGGTAGGCGTTACTGACCGGACCCAAGCAGAAGTAGTTCGCCCAACCAAACTCGGGTACAGGAGCCGCCATTGCCATGGAATCAATTACACTGCATTGACCGGCCCGGGCAGGAGAAGCGAATGGATTTCTCCCGACGTGATCCCGCTCACAGACTCCGCCCCAGAATCCGCGCTATCATGCGCGCAGAAGCAAGAATCGCTCTCTGATGGCCAGCACGGTCCAGGAGGTGCTGTCATGCTGCTGCTATTCGGGTTCCTTCTCGTCATCGCAGGTAGTGCTCTTATCCTCCTCATGCCTGCACTCTGGGGACGCGAAATCTACCATCAGTATTCTGCCCCTCGTGCAGTTACCTGCCCGGAGACGAGGCAGCAAGTCGGCGTCACCATCGATGCTAGGTATGCCGCCACCACCGGACTATGCGGCACTTCCGACTTCCGCCTCTCCGATTGCACGCGTTGGCCCGAGCGCGCCAAGTGCGGACAGGAGTGTCTCCCCGAAGCCCTGCGCAACGAGCCCTACACGATCGGCGAAGTCCATATCCCCAAGTCCCGCCGCCAGATCTATCATCTGCCCGTTCTGCTCGCCGGCTTCGTCGCCTGGTACGTCGGGATGTTGTGGCACTCCGAGTATCTGTTCCGCGGCCGCTGGATGACCGCCCTCGGCCTGACTCCGGCCGAGGTCAAGCAGATTGTCCTCTGGTACTCTCCGCACCTGCTCAGCGTCGCTGCTTGCCTGCTGTTCGCCTACGGGGTCGCTTGGCTGCAGACTTGGCTCCCCCGCAAGGGTGTGTGGCAGGGAATTTTCTCCTCCACCTTGCTTTGGACTGCAATCCTGCTCGTGACTCTACCTTTGCTGGTCCGTCTCTCCCGCGATCTGCTCCTGATCGAATTCGGCTACACTCTCGTAGCCACAATCGTGGTCGGAGCCATCATCGGCGCCCTCAGTGGCAAACTCGTACTCCCAGTCTTGGAAGCAAGGTAACTGAGGGTTATCAATGATGCCGTGAACCTTCAGGCGCCCGACGTACATGCCCCAAACATCGAAAGGGTGACTGCCATCACTGACGAGAAGACGATTTCGGGCGAGACTAATGGGTGCGAGGTATTCCCCCATGAAAACAAAACCATCAACACTCGTACCGAAGTCGGAGGAGCCGACCGTCCTGATCCCGATTGAGCAGCAGATTCAGCAACGCGCCTACGAACTCTACGAGCAGCGCGGAAGGACAGACGGTCATGACTTGGACGATTGGTTTCAGGCCGAGTCCGAGATAAAGGGCACAAGGGCGAACGCGGCATAGAGTGGATAGTTGTCGAAATATCCCCATTGCATTGACCCCGACGGGATCGGCCAATTCTCAACGAGTAATTGTAGGGCATCCTGACGCAATTTTATTTTTGCGAATTTTGCGGGAAGGAGCTTTTCAACAGCCACAGGCGGAGAATTTGGCGCAAGCGGCATGGTTCCTCTTTGAGCCAACCCATGCCGGCATCAACCGGATCTCCGTGACAAGGGGATCCAAGAGATTACGTGATCAGTTTCGGTGGGTGTTCTGATGCAACATGTCGAGAACGGATTGCAGCGAAGGCAGAGGCCTCCCGCTCATATTTGTTGATGAATCGTCGGTTCTGGAGGAGTGCTCAGAATCTGCTGAATGTGCACATCCACCTGTCGGAGAACAGCAGGCGCAACGGGGTAGCCGTCACTTTCGTTAACGACCCTCGTCACCGTCCTGCCAGAGTGACGGGCAAGGGGGGAAGCAACCCCTAAGGTCGTGGCACCCTCTGTACCTGGTCCACTGAGTGGAATGGTTGAGTGGCTCGTTTACGGCACAATGGGGAGAATCAGAGCTGAAGGACGAGATTTGTCGTGGTAGATGACGTTTGTTGCTTTGACCATGTGCGTTCCACGCGCTTGGTCCTCGCCCGTATTCAGGTTTCGATCGAATCGCGGGAAGTTGCTGCTGGAAACCTCGAGGCGCAGTTTGTGTCCTGGCAGGAAAACATTGCTCGTCGCCCAGAGATCCATGCTGATGTGATAGACATCCCCGGGATTTGCCAGTTCCGGCTTCTCCTGCGAATTGCGGTAGCGCAAGCGCAGAATGCCTTCCGTCAAATTCTGCGCAAATCCGTTCGGCCAAACGTCAACCAGTTCTCCGGTAAAGTCGGTGTCTACGGCAGAACTGCTGACATAGAGATCGAGGGAAATCGGGCCCGTAACTTCGGTCTCCTGGGCAAAGGCTGGCGAAGAGAATACGAGTACGTCACCACGCGCTTCGGCAGGCCGCTGGTCCTCGGGACCGATACCCGATGGCAGCGATTCGCAACAAAGGGGCCCGCCGATCGTGGGAACCGCGTCACTCGGGTCGTACACATATTGATCGGGCTTCTCTTCGGCAGGCGCGGTTGTACTCAGCGTGCCGCCGCCTTCAAGACCGTTCGCTGGCTTGGCCGAGTGCAGATAGTATCGCGTCGTCTTTGCGCGCTCCAGCGGCCAATCATCTTCTTCGCGCCAGTCGTTCTTGCCCATGACGAAGATTCTTACGGGCTTCTCATGGTCTACTCCATTCGCGATTCCCTTCAGGAGACTGTCGTACCAGCGCAGGGTTACTTCCCCCAGATCGAACGGCAACTTATCTCCAAAATCAACGGCGCCAACTTTCTTGTCATTCCACCCACCGGCATGGCCCCCCACGTAGATCATCAGCCGCTGGCCACGCCGCGCGGCCTCCGTGCCTGCTTCACTCTTGAGGCGCGCATAATTCCTTAAGGTCCCGCCTAGAAAAATGTCGTACCACGCGCCAAGGCTGAACACCGGAACCTGAATCTGCGCGTAGTGATCTTCGATTGACCACTGCTTCCAATAGTCGTCGTAGTTGGGGTGCGTGAGCCAGTCAGTGAAATAGGGCGCCAGTCTTGCAGCCGACGGTGTTTCGAGCACGGGGTACGACCACAGCGGCAGCGTTTGGGTCCAACCCAACGCGTCGCCGCCAGACTCGACGCGCCGGCTCATGGTGTTCTTAGCCAGGCCTGTCGTCCACGACTCGTTAAACCATTGCTCAAACGCTCCACCCTGATAGGTCCAGCCGTCGTGGTAGTTCGACGCCGTATAGTTGGGGCAAATTCCCGCCAGATGAGGCGGCTCGGCAATCGCGGCTAGATACTGCGTCGCGCCGACGTAGGAGCCACCGAACATCCCGACCTTTCCGTTCGAATAGGGGAGCGCAGCCGCCCACTCAACTGTGTCGTAGCCGTCCTGAGATTCATACTTGAACGGGTACCAATCACCCTCCGATGCATATCTCCCCCGGACGTCCTGCGCGATGAGCACGTAGCCGCGGGCCGCGGCCTTCAGGCCATAATGTGCAGTTCCGGTTTTGTCATAGGGCGTCCTGGTCAAGAGCACAGGGAATTTGCCGTCTGCCTTGGGGTGGTAAATGTCGGCTCGCAACGTGACGCCATCACGCATCTTTACTGGCACGCCTCGCTCGACAATCACTTCGTAACTGTCCACCGCCTTGACTCCGCTTGGTACCAAGACTGTCAGGGCGACGAAACAATACGCTAGCACTCGAGAATGTACCCTCGCTCGCTTTGCGCGCTCGTCAGACAGCACTCTTCTCATTCATTTCGCCTTTGTTAGATGTGGGCCCGCTTGTCGGTTCGGAGCGTAGGACACTGAAACCGCTCCTGTCAAGGCAAGTCCGCGCTTGAGCAATGACGGTCAACTCTCACCTTACAGTCGCGGCGCTGACCAACATACGGCCATCAGCGTGAACGCAGAACGTGTACCGGCGAAAATCTCGGGTGGTGTGCCTACTGCTTAGGTGGAAAGGCAGGTGGACACGGAGCGGGTTCCACGTGCACGAGGACGTCAGCAACCCAGTTCAATTGACGGCGTGCAACCCGTACCTCATGGGCAATATCGTGTGCCTGGTGGACCGTCATTTCCGGGTCAACCTCAAGGTGCAGATCAACGTGGTACTGAAGTCCCGTGTTGCGGGCGAACAGCTTTTCCACTCCCGCAGTGCCAGGAACGTTGAGCGCGACTTGCCGTATCTGATCGAGAAGATTGGGATCAGGCACGGCGTCTGCTAAACGGGCAGAAGTGTCTTTGGCGACTCTGATTCCGATAAATACCACGATCAGGCCCACCGCCACACCACCATAATGATCGGCAGCAAGAAAGCGGCCAGGATCCCACAGAGTCAGCCCCAGCGCTGCCATGGCAGCGCTGGCCGATATGATATCTGCGAAGTCGTTCCACGCGTCAGCAATGATGGACGCGCTGTGGATGCGCCGGCCAAATCGGAACTTGACGATCGACAGCACAGCCTTCGCTATCAGCGAGATGAGCAACGGGATTAAAGCATAGGCGGCCGGCTTTGAGTGGACCGATCCAACATGCTGCAGCGAGCGATAGCAGATCCCAATCCCGCCCAAAAACAGGATGATGCCGACAAATAAACCTGTGAGAGTCTCGTAACGGCCGTGCCCATACGGATGTCTTTTGCTCGCAGGTCGCGCAGCAATGATGAACCCCAAAAGGACGAACCCGGAAGCGATAACGTCACCCGCGGACTCCAATCCATCGGCAACCACCGAAGTTGAACTGGCCAAAGAGCCGACAACGATTTTCCCGACAGCAAGCAACGCGCTGACCAGAATGCTGGTCAATGCGACCCGCTTCCCGATCTGCATGCTCGATGCTGCCAAAACTCTGCCTCAGCGAAGGTGTAACGGGTTCGTCTGACTCCGAAAATCACTCATCATAAGCAGGACGGCGGCGCTAGCCATCGGCCAGCGAACCATTCAAACAGCCGGACACAAGAATGACTGATGTAAACCACGTTGTTGAAAAACTCCGTTCGGAAAAATCGCCAAAATACAATTGCGTTAGGATCCACCCAAGTTTGACCGATCGTGACCTCCGGCTGGGCGCTGGGCAGATGGTCGAGACTGAGTCCGGCCTCGATCGAGGCCGGACTGAAAGGGCAAGCCGATCGCTGCAAACTCGGAGCGGGCACCAAAAAGGTACACACGTTCCTTTTGATCCGAAGCGACATCAGGAGTCGTGGGCGACGGCATGGAGAAAACTCTGCATCGCCACGGGTCTCGAGGGTGTCGGATTCCATTCACTTCGTCATACCTTTGTTACACTGATGGCGGAGCGGGGCACACCCCTGCCGGTGACTATGAGTCTCGTCGGGCTCATGTCGGCCAGGATGACGCGGCACTATACGCATATCAGTGACAACGCGGCGCGTGAGGCGGTTGAGAAGTTGAATCGTCCAGACTTTGTGGATGATTCGCGGAGCATTCCAGGCGGGATGTGTAAACTATTGAATTAAAAGAGTGGGCGGTTAGCTCAGCTGGTTAGAGCGCCTGCCTTACAAGCAGGAGGTCGCAGGTTCGAGTCCTGCACTGCCCACCATATTTTTCAATCACTTACCGAGTTTACTGAAATCAATCAAGCTTCATCCATCGCCCAGCGAATTGGGCTAAGGCTCTGAAAATGCCTACCATTGGATATCCAGAATGTATTTTTCCGGGGATCCCCGGAACCCGCCACCTTGGTTCGACAAGATTATGTGCCATAATAGTGTTAACAGCAAGATACTTAAAAAGAAGTAGTTGCATGCTATACTGCATGAAATGTTAATAAAACACTTTACATTTTGAGATCATGAGGAGTAGAGTAACTGTGGAGGATCACAGAAAATGCGGACGAGCAGACTTGAGCACATGAAGCGACATCTTCGGCCTGGACGTGTGTACCGCAGAGAAGACCTTCTGCTCTGGTCCCGCAGTGTTGATCGACATCTCAAAGAACTCACTGACGACGGGACCCTCCAGAAGCTCCGTACCGGCTTGTACTACAGCCCTCGTAAATTTGAATTTGGAGAGGCTCCTCCGGACGAGCACGAGCTGGTGAAAGCGTTCTTGAAGACCGACCGTTTTGTCCTGACCTCCCCGAATGCCTACAACCAGTTGGGACTTGGGACAACGCAGCTCTACAACAAACGCGTTGTCTACAACCAGAAACGGCATGGGACATTTCCGCTCGGCAATCGGATGGTCACTTTCGAGCGCCGCATGAATGTTCCAAGGCAACTCTCTCCTGAGTTTCTGCTGGTCGATCTTGTTAATGAACTAGGTGACCTTGCGGAGGATCGGGACGCCGTCCTTTCTCGCGTTCGCGAAAAAGCTAAAGACATGGACCCGAAAAAGCTTTCACGGGCAGTTTCTCTCTACGGCAAGTACTCCACCCAGAAAAAGTTTCAGGAGATGCTGCAACATGCCTGACGCCTTTCTGCATGAGAGAAGCGATTTCAAGGCGCTCGTCGAGACCGTTGCCGACAGAGAGAAGATCAATGATCCGGCTCTCGTGGAAAAGGACTACTGGATCATGCATGCCGTCTTTGGGCTTAAGCAACTTGGCAAGACACAGGAAGGTGTTCAGGGTTTCGAAGATGTTGTGAACCGTGCGGTCATCCAGGTCGCTGTCATGTTCTCGAAGAAACTTCACGTACCGCAGAAGCTGAGTGCGGTCAACCTGGTCTAGGTACCGCAGGTTCTGTTGAGCAGTGACGTCGAGAAAGAATCCGAGGCGGTAGTTGTATGCTCGCAAGGTCTTTTCGCTCTTGCCTTGTTGGTCTTTGCCCTGAAAAAGCTGAAGCTCGGCGAACCACTGAAAGACCGCATCGGTGATTTTTGTCCGACCGGATTCGTCTTGGTCTTGAATAACCGGAACGTTCGCGTCGAGAGCTTCGAAATATGCCTGCTTGCGCTTCTGAGCGTCGATTGCTGCACCGAGGTCGTCGCCAACGGGCTCCCATGGACGGGTGCCGTCGGGCGAGCGAATACCGCAGGAAGTAGGGACCGGCGAGATTAGTCGGTCGGCGCCCGCGCCCAAGATTGACCTTCTGGTAGCGCCGGGCTTTGCCTTTGCCGACCTGCCGATAGAGTGTGACCGCCATATTGCCTCCAGTGCTTAATACCGCGCTGAGGCAAATGATTGAAATTTGGTAGTCACGTACTGTAAATAGCAGAAACTAAAGGTCTGGCAGGAGAGGGAGGGATTCGAACCCTCGATACAGGTGTTAGCCCGTATAACGGTTTAGTAAACTAAGCCGTCCTGGGGCCTGTTGTTCGGATTCAACAATTTACGTCGGATGGCGCGGCCATTTTCGGCGCGCCACGGGGTTGTTCGGGCGCAACTGTGCAGCAAGAGTGCACACGCTGACACCCCAACATCTCAACGCAGGTCCAGTCCTCTCGTGCCCTTCGGGACTCCCACTAGATCGGCCACGCTATCCAGAGTGCCATCGGAGAACGAGCCCAATACCGCCGCCCGCTTCGTGGCCGGCGGATTGCTGAAATCCGGGTGCGAAAGCCAATCCTAGAGGTTCCGCGGAGGAGCGATTCTGGAACAACGTTTCTAACACTGCTGTTGTAATGCTGTGGTGGCGAGCTAGCATTGTTTTGGGATCTCGATAGGGGCCCTTTGGCGTACAGTACTTCATTTACGTCCACTCCGCCCCTGGTCTGATCGACATCCCGCCCTACACCGTAGCACGACCCCTGGCCGGCTATTTGATTGGGGCCGGCCTCATCATTGCCGGTATGAGCCTCCCGAACGGGAAGACGCATGGTCCGCGCGCCCGTTGGGCGGGGGCTTTTTTTCTCGTTTTCCTGATCTTTAATGTGCCCAAAAAATCCTGGCGTTCCTCCTCCAGCGCAGTTGGGGGCAAGCGCTACACACCCGAGGATTTGAGACGCTGGCGATGGCCGCAACCGCGTTCGTTCTGGCCCCGCGTTCCGAGCGGAAGGGGATGATTTTCTGCGAAGGCCTTTCTACGTGGGGAGGACGGCGCAAGCTGGCGGCATCCTTTTCGCGATCTCGCTCGTCACCTTTGGCATCTTCCACGTCAGGCATCCCAGCGTTATCGCTTCGTTGATTCCCGACTGGATTCCGGGGCACCTGTTCTGGGTCTATTTTACCGCCGCGGGTTTCCTTGCGGCGGCACTGAGCATCACTTCGGGCAGAGTGACGCGCCTGGCGGGCAGCCTGCTAGCGGCGATGTTTTTCATTTGGGTCGTGGTGCTTCATAGCCCTAGGAGTCTGTCGGGGATAGGAAAAACGGTTGTTGGTTTTGCCTCCGATGGCGCATTGAGTCTCACCGAATCGGAGGCGGCACCGGATTCAGCCGGAGAATGCTTCTTCCGCCCGGCTTC
>Ga0181532_10003972_pt1 | contig 13107 bp, 11 predicted proteins | sample PEATcosm2014_Bin_33_FD_119768 | JGI IMG/M metagenome (GOLD analysis project Ga0181532, IMG submission 119768) | Peatland microbial communities from MTU Mesocosm Facility, Houghton, MI, USA - PEATcosm2014_Bin11_30_metaG | ecosystem: Environmental > Terrestrial > Soil > Wetlands > Peat | place...
GACTGCGTGATGCCCGAGTCGCTCTCGCCGCAGGTGTTGGGGTTGTGGAACGAGCGGACGTAACCGCCCGAGGGATCCGGGTTGTAGTTGACCGGTCTGCCGTCCGGACCGGGTGTCAGTCCGTCCCCGCGGCCCAACGTGCCCAGGTGGTCGTCGAACGAGTGGTTCTCCATCATGACGACGACGATGTGCTCAATCTGCGGCAGGGTGTCGGTGCCCGCCGGAAGGTGGGGATAGGGAAGCGATCCGGGTTGTAGGAGCGAACCGTGCACGCCGAGGCCTCTCGCCCCAGCTGCCGCCGCGTAGGCTCTGCTGCCCACGGCCGCTCCGAGGCCCGTCGCCGCGATTCCCGACGCCAGGCCACCGGCGAGGAGTGAGCGACGGGAGAGGCGCTGGTCCCACGGCGTCCGCGTGTGCCGGCGTCGGTTCTCAGCCACCGGGGAGACGCTAACCGCGGGCAGGTCCCGTGGACGGCGGTCGCGCCCGGCGCGCTGAAGCAACCGGAATGCACCTCGATTGCGAGACCCGAACGTTAGGTTGCCCTCCAGTCGGCCTCGTCGGTCGACGAGGCGTGTCCCGGGATCCTGAAGCAGTGCGATCCTTCAGCCCGGCCGGGGCGGGACCGCCGGGATGCGAGGGGGCTGTCGGGAAGTGTCAAGAGCGCCGGTGATCCGTCACGTTCGTACTACGAGACACCGCGACGTGACCTGTGATGCGCCGAGCCGCGCTCGGCCGTTCCCGTGGCGCTCACTCGGCAGCGTCGCCGCCGGCGTCGTGCTGCTGGTGTGTCTCGGAGGCTTCGGCGTCTCGTCCGCGGCGACCCCGCCGGCTGCGGCGAGCCCACGCACCGGACAGGACTCCCAGCAACAGGGTGACAGCTTCTGGCTGGCCAGCACATCGGGGGCGGTGTGGAACTTCGGTGACACGCAGTCCCTCGGTTCGGCCAGCGTGCCGCCGACCCATCCGATCGTGGGCATCACGCCGACCCAGGACGACGGCGGGTACTGGCTGGTCGCCTCCGACGGCGGGATCTTCTCCTTCGGCGACGCCGGCTTCTACGGCTCCACCGGCGGCATCGAGCTCAACCGGCCCATCGTCGGCATGGCACCGACACCCGACGACGACGGGTACTGGCTGGTCGCCTCCGACGGCGGGATCTTCTCCTTCGGCGACGCCGGCTTCTACGGCTCCACCGGCGGCATCGACCTCAACCAGCCCATCGTCGGCATGGCGCCCACCCCCGACGGGCACGGGTACTGGCTGGTCGCCTCCGACGGCGGCATCTTCGCCTTCGGCGACGCGCACTTCGACGGGTCGACGGGCTCCGTCCATCTCAACGAGCCCATCACGAGCATGACCGCCACGGGAGACGGGTTGGGCTACTGGCTCCTCGCGAGCGACGGGGGTGTCTTCAATTTCGGCGACGCACAGTTCGACGGGTCCGCGGCCGCCGACCCGAGCCCCGACCCGGCCCAGAAGCTCGTCATCCCCGCCAACGGTCCGGGCTATTGGATCGTGGACCAGAACGGGACGGCGAACCCGTTCGGGGGCGTGGCCGGGGTGCCGCCGGCACAAGGCCTGTTGTTCCGACCGGTGACCCCCGGCGACAAGGCTGTGCTCTTCGCGTTCGCGCAGCTCGGCAAGCCCTACATCTGGGGCGGCAACGGCCCGGTGGGCTACGACTGCTCCGGGTTGGCCCTGGCCTCGTGGGAGAACGGAGCCGGGATCGGATTCGCGCGCGTGTCCGACGACCAGTACCACACGGCCGGGCAACCGGTCGCGATGAGCTCGCTCGCGTCCGGCGACCTCGTGTTCTGGGGGTACAACCCCGCCGACTGGACGAGCGTGTACCACACGGCGATCTTCGTGGGCGGCGGCGAGATCGTCGAGGCGACCGGCGACCAGGTGCAGCTGAACTCGCTGGACCAGTGGGGGCAGAGTGATCTGATGCCGATGGGACGCCACCCCTAGCACCCCCAACCGGATTCGAACCGGTGCTGCCGCCGTGAAAGGGCGGTGTCCTAGGCCGCTAGACGATGGGGGCGGGACCGTGCCGGCGCACGGGGACCGTCAGCCTAATGGGCGCCGATGGGGACGCCCTGCGCCGACTCGTCGTGGACGAGCGGGGCCGGCAGCGCCTCCGGCGCGTGGTACGTGCAGGCCAGGAAGGTCTGGACCGCGCCGATGACCAGCACGGTCACGCCGAGCATGTGGACCTCCACGAGCAGGGCCGGCAGGTGGGTGAAGTACTGGGCGTAGCCGACCGCGGCCTGGGCCACCATCACGGCCAGCAGGATGCGCGCCGAGCGCCGCACCCGCTCGGGCACGTCACCGATGTGCAGGGCCACGGCGAGGCCGACGGTGACGCCGACGAGGAGCAGCGCGAGGCTCGAGTGGAGCTCGGCCATGTCGCGCAGGGGGACCGGGATCCGTTTGGCGATCTGCTGTCCCGAGGCGTCGCCGGCGTGTGGCCCCGCGCCGGTGACCGCGGTGCCCGCCGCGATCACGAGGGTGAGCAGCGCCAGGAGGCCGTAGTAGAGCCGGATGAGGGGTCGGGGCACGAGGAGGTGGGCCGATCCCGGCGAGTAGTCGCGGGTCGAGCGGTGGACCAGCACCACTGCGTCGGCCAGCAGGAGCATGGTGGCGAAGAAGTGCACCATGACGACGTAGGGATTGAGCTTGGTGTAGACGACGATCCCCCCGAGGACGGCCTGGGCCAGGACCCCCGCCACGAGCCCCCCGCTCAACCACACGAGGTCGCGCCGGCGGGGGGAGCGGAACACCGAGCCGAGGAAGGCGGCCGCCACCGCGACGACCAGCACCACCGTGACGAGGCGGTTCCCGAACTCGACCAGCCCGTGGAACTGCAACGCCGGGGTCAGGTGCCCGGCCGAGCAGGTCGGCCAGTCGCTGCAGCCAAGGCCCGACCCGGTGAGGCGGACCGCCCCGCCCGTGACGACGATGAGCGCGGTCAGGACCAGGGCCAGGACGTTCAGCCGGTGGCTCAGCGAGGGCGAGACGGTGGGGGTTCGGCGTCGCGACACGTGGGGCAAGCGTACCGGGGCCCGTCGCCTGGTCACGGGCGACCCCCGTGCATAGGCTGAGGCCACATGTCCATTGAGGCGCCCGCCCTCCCAGGTCGGCGAGCGCGGTGGTCGAGGCAGACGGTCGGGGCCTATGTCGCCCTGACCAAGCCCCGGATCATCGAGCTCCTGCTGATCACGACGCTCCCCACCATGGTGGTGGCGCAGCGCGGCCTGCCGCCGGTCTGGCTGATGGCGGCCACCCTGGCCGGCGGTGCGTTGGCGGCCGGCGGCGCGAACGCCATCAACATGGTGGTCGACCGCGACATCGACCGCCTCATGAAGCGGACCAAGAACCGGCCGCTGGTGACGGGCGCCATGACGCCGACCGCCGCGTTGGTCTTCGCGCTCACCCTCGAGGTCGCCGCCTTCGTGGAGCTGTGGCTCGCCGTCAACCTGCTGTCGGCCGTCCTCGCCATCTCCGCCACCCTCTTCTACGTGTTCGTCTACACGTTGTGGCTGAAGCGCCGCTCCACGCAGAACATCGTGATCGGGGGCGCCGCCGGCGCAGTGCCGGTCCTCGTGGGGTGGGCGGCCGTGACCGACAGCCTCTCGTGGGCACCGGTGGTGCTCTTCGCCATCATCTTCATCTGGACGCCGCCGCACTTCTGGGCGCTGGCGGTGCGCTACAAGGAGGACTATCGAGCGGCCGACGTGCCGATGCTGCCGGTGGTGGCCTCCATGAAGCGCACCACGACCGAGATCCTGTACTACACCGTGGCGCTGGTCGCGGTGTCGTTCCTCTTCGGGCCCGTCGCCCACATGGGCTGGATCTACATGATCACCGCCGCCGTCCTCGGCGCCGGCTTCCTGTACTTCGTCACCCGCCTGTGGGGTCTGGCCCAGAACGGCCAGGCGACCGGGCGGGACGCGATGAAGGTCTTCGGGTACTCCATCACCTACCTGACGGTGCTCTTCGTGGCCATGGCGGGCGACGTACTCATCTCCAACCACATTCACTAACGTCGCCCCGCGATGACCGCTGCAACACCCCCCGAGCCGTCGGCTGCGCCTGCACCTGCGCCGGGGCCCGCTCCCCGCAAGCCCCGCAAGATCTTCCTGGTCGTCGGTCTCGTGCTGGCCGTGGTGCTCGGGATCTTCCTGTTCACCGGCCTGGGCACCAGCCAGAACTCCACCGCCGCGCCCCATGAGGGCGGGCCGGTGCCGTCGTTCACGCGCCAGAACGTGGGCCCGGTGGGGCCCGAGCAGGTCTCCGTCCCCGGTGACGGCGGGGCGAACGGCACGCCGGCGGTACTGCTCTTCTTCGGCAACTGGTGCCCGAGCTGCCACCAGGAACTGCCGCCGCTCGCAGCGGCGGTGCGCCGGCAGGACGCCGCGGGTGGGTCGTTGTCGCACGTCCACGTCATCGGCGTGGACAGCGAAGACACGGTGGGGAACGCGAAGGGGTTCATCAAGAGCGCAGGCGTGACCTTCCCGGTCGCCTACGACCCGGACGTCACCGTGACGAGCGGCCTCTTCTACTTCGAGGGAGATCCCTACGCCGTCTTCGTCGACGGCGACGGCACGATCTCCAAGATCGTACGGGGCGATGTGCTGACGCCGGCCTCCTTCACCGCCGACGAGCGGGCGCTCATTCCCAGCGGAACGTGAGCGCCGCCGCCACGGGCGCGGCGACGGCCCACACGGCGAGCACGACCCAGGACTCCGGCGGCACGCTCGCACCGCTCCCGAGGGTGGCGTGCAACGCGGAGGAGAGGGCCTCGGCCGGCAGCAGCTTGGCGAAGTCGGCCAGACCGCTCGGGAGCTTGGAGATGGGAACGATCATCCCGCCCAGCAGCAGGAGGATGAGGTAGAGGCCGTTGGCGGCGGCCAGGTTCACCTCGGCCCGCAGCGTGCCCGCCATGAAGAGGCCGATGCCGGCGAAGGCGGCCGAGCCGAGCAGGATCGCCCCGACGGCGCCGGCCACGGCCGGTGCCCCGCCGCCGCCCGGGTTCCAGCCCAGGGCGAGACCGACCGGGAGCAGGACGGCGGCCTGCAGCAGCTCGACGGCGACGATCGTCACGATCTTGGCGCCGAGCAGGCGCGGCCGGCCGAGCGGGGTGGAGCCCAGCCGCTTCAACACGCCGTAGCCGCGCTCGAAGCCGGTGGCGATGCCGAGCGAGACCATGGCGGTGGACATGACGGCGAGGGCGAGGATGCCGGGCACGAAGAAGTTGGCGGGTGTGCTGCCGGGCGTCGACACGACGGACACCTTCGAGAAGAAGAGCAGGAACACGACGGGGATGCCGAGGGTCAGCAGGAGCGTCTCCCCGCGTCGCAGCGTCATGTAGATCTCGGCGCCCGTCTGGGCGGTGAGCGGGCGCGCGAAGGGTGTGGTCGTGCTCATCGGGAGGACCGCCTCCGCTGGCGGCGGCCCCGGCCCGGGACCACCGGCGCGCCCACCGCCGCGGCATCGGCCCCGGCCGCGCCCACCGCCTCGAAGTACACGTCCTCGAGCGTCCTGCCCGCCACGAGGTCGGTGAGCGCGGCGTCGCGCTCGGCCAGGAAGGTGGCGACCGCCGCGGTGACGGCCGGGGTCGCACGGTCCGGTGCCACGACGCGGTAACGGCCGGGTGCCGTCTCGGTCACGACGGTCCCGGGGCCGACGGCGGCTGCGAGCAGGGCCACGTCGAGGCCGGACGGGGCGCCGAAGCTGAGTGCCGGCGCCCCCGCCCCACCCGCGCCGGCGAGCTCGCGGGGTGTGCCCGCGAGCACGATGCGCCCGGAGGAGAGGATCACGATGCGGTCGGCCATCTTCTCGGCCTCGCCGAGCTCGTGGGTGGTCAGCAGCACGCAGACGCCGCGCTCGCGCAGTCCCGCCACGGCGGCCCGGATGGCGATGCGCCCCTCGGGGTCGACGCCCGCCGTGGGCTCGTCGAGGAAGGCGACCTCGGGCCGGCCGATGAGCGCCAGCGCGAGCGACAGGCGCTGCTGCTCGCCGCCGGAGAGGTGGCGCCAGGGGGTGGCCGCCACGGCGGCCAGGCCCACCAGGTCGAGGAGGCCCTCCGTCGGCAGGGGGTCCGCGTAGTAGGCGCCGAAGAGGTCGAGGACCCGGCGCGGCCCGAGCATCGGGTAGACGCCGCCCCGCTGGAGCATGACGCCGATGCGGCCCGTGAGCGCGGCATGGTCGGCGATCGGATCGAGCCCGAGCACGCGCGCCTCGCCGCCGGCGGGCCGCCGGTAGCCCTCGAGGGTCTCGACCGTCGAGGTCTTGCCCGCCCCGTTGGGGCCGAGGACGACGAGGACCTCGCCGGGCTCCGCCCGCAGGTCCAGGTCGTCGACCGCGGGGGGCGTGCCGGCCGGGCCGTAGCGCACGGTGAGGCCGGTGACCTGGAGGGCTGGCACGGCGTCGCAGGCTACTTTGAGCAGGAGTGATCGATATCCGTGCGATCCGCGACGATCCCGTCGGGGTCAAGGCCGCGCTGGCCCGCCGCGGCGTCGACGCCGCCGAGGTGGACGCCGTGATCGACGCCGACGTGGCCCACCGGGCCAAGGTGGCGAGCGCGGAGGCGATGCGGGCCGAGGTCAAGGACCTTTCGCGCCAGGTGGGGCAGGCCAAGAAGGCGGGTGACGACGCCGAGGCGGCCGAGCTCAGCGCGCGGAGCCGGCAGCTCGGCGAGTCCGAGCGCGCCGCCGCGGCCGAGGCCGACGCGCTGGGGGAGCAGGTGCGCACCGGGTTGCTCTACCTTCCCAACATCCCCGCCCCCGAGGCCCCGGACGGGGTGGGCGAGGGGGACAACGTCGAGGTCCGCCGGTGGTGGCCGGGCCAGGATCTCGGGCGGCCGGAGCCCGGACGGCTGGACCACCAGCACGTGCCGCACTGGGAGATCGGTGAGGCGCTGCAGCTCCTCGACATGGAGCGCGGGGCCCGCCTGGCGGGCTCGATGTTCCCGCTGTACCGCGGGCCGGGAGCACGTCTGCTGCGGGCCCTCACCGCGTTCGCCATCGACCGCCACTCGCCGGCCTACGAGGAGATCCGCCCGCCGACCGTCGTGCTCACCGAGACCATGACGTCGACCGGGCACCTGCCCAAGTTCGCCGACGACGCCTACCACGTCGAGCGCGACGACCTGTGGCTGATCCCGACGGCGGAGGTGCCACTGACCTCCATGCACCGGGGCGAGATCCTCGAGGAGTCCCAGCTGCCGCTGCGCTACACCGCGTCGACGGCGTGCTACCGGCGCGAGGCGGGCTCGGCGGGGCGCGACACCCGCGGGCTGCTGCGCGTCCACGAATTCGACAAGGTGGAGCTGTTCGCCTACGCCACGCCGGACACGGCGCTCGATGCCCAGGGCGACATCCTGGCGCGGGCCGAGTCGATGCTGCAGGATCTCGAGCTTCCCTACCGGGTGCTCGACCTGTGCACCGGGGACCTCGGCGGCTCGTCGGCGCGGACCTTCGACCTCGAGGCCTACGCGCCCGGCGTCGACCGCTGGCTCGAGGTGAGCTCGGTCAGCTGGTTCCGCGACTACCAGGCCCGGCGGGCCAACGTGCGCTACCGGCCCGCCGGCGGCGGTCCGCTGCAGCTGGTGCACACGGTGAACGGCTCGGCGCTGGCCTGGCCGCGCATCTGGGCCGCCCTCGTGGAGAACGGGCGCCAGGCCGACGGGACGGTGGTGCTGCCCGAGGCGCTGGCCCCGTATCTCGGCGGGGAGCTGTTGCTCAAGGCGCCATGACGGCGACGGACCGCCTGGCCTGGGCGCTCGGGGCGATCCGGGAGGCGAGCGGGCGCTTCGCCTCGGCGGCCACCGAGCGGTGGGGCGCCGACGGGCTCGATGCCGACGTGCCGAGCACACCCGCCTGGACCGTGCGTGACCTGGCGCACCATGTCGGCGAGGTGCAGCGATTCTGGGGGGAGAACGTGCGCGCGTCCGACCCCGGCACCCCGTGGGGCGGCGAGGTGGCGATGCCGACCGACGACGGGTTGGCGGCATGGCTGCACGAGGGCACCGTGTCCCTGTGCGACGCGCTGGCGGCGGCGGGGCCGGTCGCGCCCTGTTGGACCTGGTGGGGCGAGCCGGCGACGGCGGGGGCGGTGGCCCGGCACCAGGTGCAGGAGATCGCGGTGCACACCTGGGATGCCGAGGCCGTCACGGGGTCGCCCGACCCGCTGCGCCGCGACGTGGCAGACGACGGGGTGGGCGAGTTCGTCGAGATCGTGCTCGGGTCCTCCGCCGACGCCCTGCCCGGCGTGGTGACCCTGCGGGCCACCGACACGGGCGGGGCCTGGCGCGTCGCCGGCGGCGGGCCGGGCCGCAGGCAGGCCGAGGTCAGCGGGACCGCGTCGGACCTGGTGCTGATGCTCTACCGGCGCCTGGCGGTCTCGGACTGCGTCGTCGAGGGGGACCCGCTCCTGGTGGCGTCCTTCCTGGCCCTGGCCGACACGTCGTGACCGAGCTCACCTTCCTCGGGACGGGCAACTTCCTGGCGCCGCCCGGGCGCTATTGGAACAGCTTCGTGATGGACGGGAACGTGCTGGTCGAGCCCTGCCCCACCTCCCTGCCGCACCTGCGCCGCTGCGGCTTCGCAGTCGACGACGTGGAGGTGGTGGTGATCTCGCACTTCCACGCCGATCACTGCTTCGGGTGGCCCTTCCTCCTCCAGGCGATCGCCGAGAAGGGCGGCGGGCGCACCCTGGACGTGGTGGGCCCCCCGGGGCTGGAGCGGCACCTGGCGGGCATGATGGACGCCGGTGCGGTGCCCTCGGTGCTCCAGATGGCCCACGACCGCATCGACCTGCGCTTCACCGAGGTGAACGGCTCGTGGCAGCGGGTGGGGCCGCTGCGCCTCCGGGCCGTCGAGGTGGTCCACGTCCCGTATCTGCGCTGCTTCGGCTACCTCTTCGAGCGCCCGGGCGGGGTCGTCGCCTACTCGGGCGACACCACGCCCTGCGACGGGCTCAGCGAGCTGGCCCGGGAGTCCGACGCGCTCGTGGTCGAGTGCAACGGGAAGCACCTCCCCCCGGGCGCGCCGCCGACCCACATGGACGAGGACTCCATCCGGGAGCTGCGCGCCGCGCATCCCGAGTTGCACATCGTGCTCACGCATCTCGGGGAGCAGGTGGACACCGCCTCCATGCCGGGCGTGACGATCCCGGCCGACTTCGAGCGGTTGACCGTCTGAACGCGAGCCGCTCGCCGGGTCAGGCGGATGCCGCCGCTCCGACGACGGGTGCGTCGAGCCGAGTGCCGCCCATGGAGCCGAAGAAGCCTGCGTCGCCGAAGTTGAAGACGCCCCCGTCGGACGCCGCCAGCCAGTAGCCGCCGCCGTCGGTGGTCGCCGCAATGCCGGTGATCGGCCTGTTCAGGGGCTGACCGCCCATGGAGCCGAAGAACGGCGCGTCGCCGTAGTCGAAGACCCCACCGTCGCTCGCCACCAGCCAGTACCCGCCTCCGTCGGCCGTCGCGGTCATGCCGACGACCGGCCTGTTCAGGGGCAACGAGCCGGCCGAGCCGTGGAACGTCGCGTCGCCGAAGTTGAAGACGCCCCCGTCGGAGGCCACCTCCCAGTAGCCCTGGCCGTTGGACGTCGGGGCGATGCCGACGATGGGCGCGTTCAGCCGCTTGCCGCCCATGGAGCCGTAGAAGCCGGCGTCGCCGAAGCCGAAGATGCCGCCGTCGGAGGCCACCTCCCAGTAGCCGCCGCCGTTGGGCGTCGGGGCGATGCCGACGATGGGCGCGTTGAGCCGCTTGCCGCCCATGGAGCCGTAGAAGCCGGCGTCCCCGTAGTTGAAGACGCCCCCGTCGGAGGCCACCTCCCAGTAGCCGCCGCCGTCGCTGGTGCCCGCCATCGCCACGACCGGCCGGTTCAGGTGCAGGCCGCCGGTCGAGCCGCGGAATTGCGCGTCACCGAAGCTGAAGACGCCACCGTCGGAGGCGACGAGGTGGTAGCCGTGGCTCGAGACCCCCCGCAGCATGATGTCCTGGGTGCCGTTGGGGCCGCTCACGACCATCGTGGCGGTGTAGACGCCGACGGACGGCGGCGTGAACTGGACGGGAACGCCGCAGGAGCTCTGCATCTGGAGGCTGCAACCCGAGCTGCCGAGCCGCAACACCCCCGACCCGCCGCTCAGGGACACGGAGACGTTCATGTTCTCGCCCGACGCCCACAGCTGGACGGACGACGACTGCGTGGTACCCGGCAGCGCCGAGATCTCGGGGACAGAGACGCCGACGGGGAGGTGCGGGACCACGTCCGACCAGGTGTAATACGGCGTGTCCGCGGTATCCCCCCCCACGAGGAGCTCCGTCGTCGAAGGGCCGGTCCCCACGCCCATGAGGAGCGGCGCGGGGTACGGGCCGAGCATGATCTGGCGGTGCAGCCAGCACTCCGCCGCGCCGGGCGAGGTGCACCCCGCGTTCGGGCCTCCATAGCCGTCCTGGTACATCCACAGGATGTCCGACTCCATGAGCGACGACTCCGAGGAGTACGAGCTCCCGAAGCTGCTCCCGTAGGTCGGGAACGTGGGGTTGGTGTGGTTGTTCGCCCCGGCCTGGGCCAGCCCGTCCAGCCCGGCGGCGAGGCCCTCGATCGGCGCGATCCCGCGGTCGACCCTCTCGAGGTCGGTGAGCACGAACAGCTGCTCCTGCGGCGTCAATGACGAGTAGTTGTCCGGGAGGCTCATCGGGACCACTCCCTCGACGGCGCGGTCACCGTCGATGGTGACCAGGCCGGCGGGGCACGTCGGATTCGGCTGCGCCACGCTCCCGCACGGCCCGTCGTAGCCGGGTGCAGGCGTCATGTTCACGTACGGGTAGTCCGGCGGGACGATCGCCGCACCTGCGACGCCGTCGCGGACGGCCGGCAGGAACGACGCCACTGCGGCCAGCACGAGGCAGACGGCCAGTCTTCGCATCACGGATGTGGGCACGGGCAGTGACATCAGTCTTCCTCGTTGGGGGGGCCGGAGGGGGGGACCCCCAGACCCGTCGAAGCTAGCGGCTCGGGACGTGGCGACTCGGTCGTGCCGGCCCGCCCGAGGTCACACGCCGGTTTAGGACCCGGCGGCCGCGAAGCGGTAGCCGACGCCGCGCACCGTCGTGATGAGGACCGGGGTGGAGGGGTCGGCCTCTATCCGGGACCGCAACCGCTTGATGTGCACGTCGAGCGTCTTGGTGTCGCCGATGTAGTCGGTGCCCCACACGCGGTCGATGAGGACGTCGCGGGTGAGCACGCGGCCGGAGTTCTCGACCAGCAGGCGCAGCAGCTCGAATTCCTTGCGGCGCAGGTGTACCTCCTCGCCGCGCACGAAGACGCGTCGCTGGTCGAAGTCCACCTTGATCCCGTTGGACTCCCAGATGCCGTCGCTGCCGAACTCGATGGTGCTCGACTGGTCGGTTGACTCGGGGCCGCCGGGCGCTCGCCGCAGGACGGCGCGCATGCGGGCCACCAGCTCGCGCAGCCGGTAGGGCTTGGTGACGTAGTCGTCCGCCCCGACCTCGAGAGCGACCACGGTGTCGATCTCGGTGCCCTTGGCCGTGACCATGATGATGGGGACGCTCGAGTGGGCGCGGATGTTGCGGCACACGTCGATGCCCGACATCTTGGGCAGCATCAGGTCGAGCAGGAGGATGTCGGGCCCGGTCTCCTCGAAGAGCTGCAGCGCCTCGTTGCCGTCGCGGGCCACCGTGACGCGGAACCCCTCGTTGGTGAGGCCGATGACGAGCGCCTCGATGAAGGACTCCTCGTCCTCGGCCAGCAGCACCTTGACCGGTCCTTCCCCCTGCGCCGGGCGTGCGCCCTTCTTGCCGGCGGCCGCCTTGCCGGACCCGGCCTTGGTCACGCGACCCGCTCCGCCTGGACCGGCAGCACGAGCGTGAAGGTCGATCCCTCGCCCTCGCGGGACTCGACGTCCACCCAGCCCTGGTGGTTGTTGGCGACATGGCGCACGATCGACAGGCCGAGGCCGGTGCCGCCCGTGTCACGGCTGCGGCCGTGGTCGACCCGGTAGAAGCGCTCGAAGATGCGGTCGAGGTCGCGGGCCGGGATCCCGATGCCGTGGTCCTGCACCGAGAGCCGCACGTTGTCGCGCTCCTCGATGCGCCACGTCGGGGAGGTCGCCGCGATGGACTCCGCCGGACCGGTTCCGGCGGTGTCGGCCGGCGGGCCCGACGGGGGGGCGGGCGCGGTGGTGCCGGTGGCCGCCGTGCCGGCGACCGCGGCGTCGCTCGGGACCGGTTCGTGGTCCAGGATCTCGGGGGTGAAGACCGGCTCCACCGACCCCTCCTTCTCGGGTGCAGCGGTTTCGGGCACCGAGTCTGGCGCGGCGGCCACGGCGGGGATCTCCCCCGTGTCGTGGCCCGGCAGACCCTCGCCCAGGGGGCGGTCGCCCAGGGAGCCCACCACCGAGGGGTGCTCGAGGTTCGGGTGGGAGCGCTGCACCGTCCCGCTGACGACGACCTTGGAGTTGTCGTAGGAGTAGGTGATCGCGTTCTCCAGGAGGGCGTGCATGGCCGAGACGAGCTGGCGCCGGTCCCCCATCACGGCGACCGGCGGGGAGGGCTCGTGCAGCACGATCTCGATGCCGCGCTGGTCGGCCGTGGCGCGCACCCGCTCTATGGCGTCGGCCATCACGAGGTTCACCAGCACGGGCTCGCGGGGCGGCGCCTCCTCCGACTCGATGCGCGACAGGTCGAGGAGGTCGTCGATGATGCGGCTGACCCGGAAGGCCTCGTTGTGGATGCGGCCGGCCAGGCGCTGGGCCACGTCGGGGTCGGGCTCGGAGACGAGGGTCTCGGCCAGCAGGCCCAGGGCGCCCATCGGCGTCTTGAGCTCGTGGCTCACGTTGGCCACGAAGTCGCGGCGGATCTCCTCGAGGCGTCGGCGTTCCGAGATGTCCTCGATCAGCGCGATGACACCCAGCGGCCGGCGGCCGTCGTCGATCTGGCGGGCCCGCACCTGCAGCGTGCGCCGCGGCGGACCGTAGAGATCGAGCGTGCGCTCGGCCGAGCCCTCGTGCCAGGCGTCCTCGAGCACCTCGGTGACCGCCTGGGCGGCGAGCGCGTCGCCGTGACGGCTGACCATC
>Ga0181532_10003973_pt1 | contig 13106 bp, 5 predicted proteins | sample PEATcosm2014_Bin_33_FD_119768 | JGI IMG/M metagenome (GOLD analysis project Ga0181532, IMG submission 119768) | Peatland microbial communities from MTU Mesocosm Facility, Houghton, MI, USA - PEATcosm2014_Bin11_30_metaG | ecosystem: Environmental > Terrestrial > Soil > Wetlands > Peat | place...
TACAAGGACTGCATCTGATAGGTGAGCCACAAGAATGCGCCCGGCGCGATCAGCGCCATGGCATTTACGGTAAGGCCGGTCAGACCCAGTGTGGGTCTGACTGATCCTTTCCCGGCGCTGCCGTTGGTTGCTGTCGATTTGGATTCCATCATTTGTTCCTCCTTCGCTATTGCGAATTACCAGCTTCACAGGTTGGATTCGGACTACTGGACATCGTTACGGACCGACTATACTCACAGTCGGTTAACGACGTATGTCGCCGCAGCCAATTTGCCGTAACAGTGTGGGCGGCAATTGCCGACGCCGCTCAGTCGCTATCTGGGCGATATCAGGCACGATGAAACCGTCGGGCCTCAGGCTTGTTATCTCGGAGAAACAAATCGGACACGCCATGGAAAGGTGGCCCGGAGTCGATGGCGGAAAACCATAGTTCCGACGTCCGTTCGGCGGAAGGTTCCGAGCACACACTTCGCTTCAGTTGACGGTGGCCGCAATCAACCCTGTCCCTGTCAGAGTGGTCGCAAGTTCAAGCGCTGCTGCGGTCCACGCGCGACAGCGATTTGATGAACGATGCCGGATTCTGTTCCGTTGCTGTTCTTGGCCGGCAGCGGAGCGAAGCAACCTGTGGTGCCCACGCGACCAGAGTGCGGCACTACACCCCACGCCTCACAATTCCGCCCTTGCACGGATACCGTGATAGAGATGCAGTTGAGCTGTGATCGCAAAATTTAGTGACGACGCCACGGAAGACCTCTTTCACCGGACTGCGGCCTTGCCGGCCCAAATGTCTTGAATCACAGCTGTGCCCGACGCGCTGGGCGTTCTCTCACATCGGCCGCCGTGGCCTCATTGATTCATCAGTTGAATATCTGTGGAATCTTGCAATCCGTGGTGCAGTAGATCTGCGCATCCGGGGCGTTCGATGGGTTGCCGCTGCTGTCCAACGTCTGGCCGTTCTTTGAGCCCATGTCACATTCCTCGCCCAGATCCGTATCGATGATGCCGTCGCCACAGTAGTGAGACGTCGTGCACCCAAACGTGCATCCACCCGGGCCGTTGTTCGAGCCATTCAGCTTGCCGAGATCGCACTGCTCTTGAGGACTCTGTACTATGTCGTCACCGCAGAAAGGCCCCCACGTGCACGTGGTCGTGCACCCGCCGTACGTGCTGTCGTTGTTCGGCCCCGGACAGCCGGCCGGGACTGGTACCGTTCCGTCGCCGCAGTCACATTCCTCGTCACCCGCCACGATCCCGTCCCCGCACGTGGGCACGCACGCGCTGGCAGCCGCATTGAATCCGTTCAGAGTCAGCTTGTAGGTCGACCCGGTGGTCTGACGTTCGGTTTGGAAAACCGCTATCTCGTAGACCTTGCCGTCGGCAAGACCAAGACCGGACGCGGTCGTCGTGTCGAGCGTGACTGATCCCTGCACCGGCGTGTGCACGCCGCCCAGATCGACCGCCAGCTTCTTGTTGATGAAGACCCACACGTCGTCGTCACCGGTGAAGTTGAGCGTGTAACTCTTGGTCTTGTCGTAGAGGAACCAATAGCGGACCTCGCTGGTGAAGCTGAAATTGTGCATACGCTTGTTTCCCGCAGCGTCCACGTCCCACGGCCAGGTTCCGGTGGCGTCGTAGAGACCCGCCGGGACTGACGGGACTTGTGCGGCTTCCAATTGGTCTGCAGAGAAGGGGTCGGCGTCGATGGGGAAAAACAGTGGGTTTCCATCAACCTTGCCGACGACGAAGGTCGCCATCCAGGTGGTGCCGCTTAGGTAACAGCTGAGCATCGTGTAGCCCAAGGCCAGGTCGGTATCGCAGTCGGTTGAGCCGTACACAAAGGTGCACGGCGCACCGTTGAGTTCCTGTCCCTGCGTGCCACACCAGTACGCGGTGGTGGTGACGTTCCACTGCTCCCCGTTGGGCCCGTAGCGATTGACATACGCCCCCTGGCCGTTGGCCCAAAGAGCGAGCTTGGACGCGGTTGGGTCGTTGACCCCCGGCGTGGTCCGATACCACTCGGCAAACGTGGTCGTACTTGTGATATTGCCGCCAGTACCCGAGTAGACGGGTTTTCCGTCTGCGTCGAGAGTACCCTGGACGAGGCCAGTGGTGGCAGTGGACAGTCCTAAGATGCCAGCCTCGAATTCCGGGGGATTCTTGAAGCGAAAGTCCCGGTAGATGATCGGAACCATCATCTTGGCGCCTAGGGGCGGCTGTGTGCAGGTCCAGCCCGGCTCGACGGTGCAGTTCTGGGAGCACCCATCGCCGCTGATGGTGTTGCCGTCGTCACACTGCTCGGGCGGAACGACGATGCCGTCGCCGCACTTCGAGGTACAGGACGCACCGCTACAATTGGGTTCGATCTGGCAGTCCTCGGAGCAGCCATCGAAGGGCATGGTGTTGCCGTCGTCACAGCCCTCTGCACCTTCCACCTTGCCATTGCCGCAGGTGCTCAGGGTACAGACGCTCGGCTGACCGCTGCACGTGTAGCCGATCTCGACTTTGCAAGTGGCAGAGCAGCCATCACCGCTGACCGTGTTCCCGTCATCGCACATCTCACTCGCGGTGATCACCCCGTCACCACATTGCGGTGTGCACGGTTTCCCTGGCACCCGACACTGCCAACCGGGTTCGATCGTCTTGCAGTCTCCCGAGCATCCATCACCGGACTTGGTGTTTCCGTCGTCACAGGCCTCGTTGGAGGTCAAGACTCCGTTTCCGCACACGGCCATGTCGGTGCATGGCTGCCCCGGGGTTGGACACTCGTAGTTGGCCTCGATCTGACACAAGGCATTGCAACCATCGCCATTGATCCGGTTGCCGTCGTCGCAGCCCTCGCCCGGGTCCAGCACGCCGTTGCCGCAGTTCTTGGGCGAAATGAATGTGCCGCCTCCGGTTCCCCCGGTGGAACTGGTACCGACACAGAGTTCGCAGCCTCCACTGCCGCCGTTGGCGCTGCCGCCATTCCCCCCTGTGCCTTGGCCCTGCCCGCCGCTGCTCTGGCTTTGACCGCCCGTCGATATTTGGGACTCAACCGCGGCGCGGGAACAGCCTATTCCCGCGAGCAGAACAACCGCACCCGCCAGAAATGCGCCGTAGCTTCTCCGAACAGTGGTACTTGCGGGGCCTGAGATCATCATCATCGGCATCGGACGCACCTCCTCTCGGGATGCGGAATCCGGAACTATTGAACCGGGGGTCCTCCGCGCGTGGAGCGAATAGAATACCTATCTTTCGCTAGGATGCCATTCAAACTCTGCCCCGTGGAGTGGCAACGATCGAGTCTCGGTTCCTCGGGAGGAGCTCGGCGCCCCGCGCGGATGCCTATACCGTCGTTCAACATTGCCGTTGCACGGAGCGGCAAGGCCGGCGCCTGAGCGGGGGACAAAACGGCAGATGCGGATTTCCACCAAGCTCGTGCCCGCCCCGGAATCGCGCCGCATTCCGTTGATCCCATTGCGCATCTCTGCCAGGCTTGGCAGGTGCGCATTCCCACCAAGCTCGTGCTCGGCTTGGCGACCGCAAGCGCGGTGATTCTTGGGTCATATGGTCTGCGCGAGCTTCGTAAAGAGAAGAAAGATCTGACGGACGTCGCCAAGCACGACATGAGGGTCCTCGGCACCGCCTTGAAGGTGGCCATCGAGAATGCTCTGCGCGACAAGCAGGTGGCCGACATCCATGAGATTCTCGCATCCCTCAAGCTGAAGGATTCGTCCATCGAGGTTATGGTTTTTGATCCGGCGGGCGATCTCAGCCCCCATCCTTTCGCAAGTCCAGGCTCGGCCACTTTTGTCCGCGACTCCGTCCGCGAGGTGAATTCTTCCGGGGAGTCTCAGGTCCGTATCCAAGGGGCCTCAGATCTCTCGCGGATTGTCGGCATCTTTCCTCTGCGCGACGACGACGGAAGCAACCTCGGCACCATTGCAATCGTGCGTCCCTTGGATGTGCTGCGAGCCGACCTCCGCTCGGAGACGATCTCGACGATTCTTTCCATCTTGACCCTGATCGCGGGAGTGGCGGGCGTCGGCTGGTTTTTGGTGCATCTTTATGTCCGCCGCCCGCTCATGAATCTAATGATCGCGATGAAAGACGTGCGCGCCGGAAACCTGACGGCAAGCGTGTCGGTGCAGAGGACCGACGAAGTGGGCGTGTTGACAGCCGAGTTCAATTCCATGGTGCGCGAGCTCGCCAGCGCCCGCAGTCGCTTGATCGAGGCGGCCGAGTCCCGGGAGGCGCTGGAGGCTGGATTGCGCCGTGTGGACAAGCTGGCAACCCTGGGACAGCTATCGGCCGGGCTGGGCCATGAGATAGGCTCGCCGCTGCAGATCTTGAACGGGCGCGCACGGGTTCTGGCCAGCCGGACGGATCTGCCTGCGGATGTTCGCCGGACCGCGCAGATCCTCGAGCAGCAATCAGATCGGATCGCGAAGATAGTCGAGCAGCTGCTGAGCGTCTCTCGCCGCCGGCCCGCACACCGAAGCGAGATCGACATGGGCGCGACGGTGGACCCCATCGTCGATCTGCTCGAACACGAGGCGCGTCGGCGGGCTGTGCGACTCGAGTTCGAACGTCCGGCTTCGCCACTCAAGGCCGTGGCCGATGTCGACCAGGTCCAGCAGGTGACGCTAAACCTGCTCAGCAACGCTCTGCGAGCCACTCCTCGCGCTGGCCGGGTTCGGCTGACGCTGGCGGCATCGTCGTTCAAGGCGGGTGATGGCGAGCATCCGTCGGTGTCGCTCGCGGTCGACGACACCGGCTGCGGAATCGCCGAGGAATTGCTTGGCCGCATCTTCGAACCGTTCTTCACCACCTGGACAGAAGTCGGCGGCGCGGGCCTGGGGCTCGCCGTGGTCAAGTCGATCGTGGACGAACACGGCGGTACAATTGCGGTGCAATCCGACAAGGACGTCGGCACGCGATTCGTCGTGCACTTCCCGGTGGCTGGCGTTGCGCGTGGCGAGGCGAGCGTCGCATGACCGGGCAAGCGAAGAAGAAGCTGCTGGTTCTAGATGACGATGCCGGCGTGGTGGACTTCCTGTGCGAGAGCCTGAGCGAACGGGGCTACGAGGTCACGGGCCTCACGTCACCTCGCGAGGCGCTTCTCCGCATCAAGACCGATTCGTTCGATCTGGTGATCACCGACGTGGAGATGCCCCAGATGCGCGGCACCGAACTGCTGTCGGCCATTCTCGCCGAGAAGCCCAGCCAACTGGTGCTGCTGATCACCGCCTTCGGCAGCATCGATCTCGCCGTGTCGACGGTCCAAGCGGGGGCCTGCGACTTCATCGCCAAGCCTTTCAAGATCGAGTCTCTGGTGTCCGCCATCGAGCGCGCCTTCCACGACCGGCAAATCCACCGGGAGATCGTTCGCTTGAGGAAGATAGCGCCGATCGAGGCTCCCGAACAGATCGTCGTCGGAAGTCCCGCGATGCGAAGTGTGCTGGCAACCGCCAGGAAGGCCGCGGGCGTGGATTCCACCGCCCTCATCACTGGGGAGACAGGCGCGGGCAAGGGGGTCATTGCCAGGTTGATTCACGACTCGAGCGCGCGGCGGGAACGACCCTTCTACCAGTTGAACTGCGCGTCGCTGCCGCCCACCTTGGTCGAGAGCGAGTTGTTCGGCGTCCGGCGCGGGGCCTTCACCGATGCAAAGGAGGACCGGGTCGGAGCGTTTGTGGCGGCGGGAGACGGTACCCTGCTTCTCGACGAAGTCGGCGACCTTCCGCTCGACGTGCAAGCGAAGCTTCTGCACGTGCTCGAGAACGGACGGGTTCGCCCCCTGGGCGGCACCGCGGAGGTTCCCGTCAAGGCCAGGCTCATCGCCGCGACCAACCGGCCGCTCGATGCCTTGGTCCGCGAGGGGAACTTCAGGCAGGATCTCTACTACCGGCTCAACGTCATCCGCATCGAGGTTCCGCCCTTGCGCGAACGACGCGAGGATATCGTTCCCCTGGTCGATCTGTTCCTGAGCCGCGCCTGCGAACGACAGTCGCGCCCGCTCATTGGTGTGTCGGCAGCGGCCATGCGGCGGCTGGTGGCGTACCATTGGCCCGGCAACGTGCGCGAGTTGGCAAACGCCATCGAGCGTGCGGTGGTGCTCTGCGAACATGATTCGCTTCTCCCCGAGGATCTGGAATTCCCAAAGAACGGCGGCGTGGAGGCACTCTTGGAACAAGCGGCTGACGGCCATCTTCCTCTCGAGGAGATCGAGCGTGCGTATGTCCGGCGCGTGCTGGAGGAGCACGGAGGCAACAAGGCAGGCGCGGCCCGCATTCTAGGCATCAACCGGCGGACGCTCTACCGAAAGCTGAAAGACTGAGGCCAGCTGCGCGCCAGGACATTCTGAAGCCTTGGCGCAGCGTCGTTGATTCATCAGTTGAATATCTGCGGAATCTTGCAATCACTGGTGCAATATATCTGGGCATCCGGCGCGGTCGATGGGTTCCCGCTGGCGTCCAGCGTCTGGCCGTTCTTGGAACCCATGTCACATTCCTCGCCTAGATTCGTGTCGATAATGCCATCGCCACAGTAGTGAGGCGTCGTGCATCCGAACGTACATCCACCCGGACCCATATTCGAGCCATTCAGCTTGCCGAGGTCGCATTGTTCTTGGGGCGTTTGTACGACGTCATCGCCGCAGAAGGGTCCCCACGTGCAGTCTGTCCTGCAACCGCCGTACGTGGTGTCGTTGTTGGGCCCCGGGCAGCTCGCAGGTACCGGCACCGTTCCATCGCCACAGTCGCATTCCTCGCCCCCTGACACGACCCCGTCGCCGCATCGAGGCTGGCAGGTTGACTCGGTTGTGGAAAACCCACTCAGCGTGAGCTGGAAATTCGATTCCGTGGGGTGTCCATCGCGCTCGAACACGGCGATCTCGTAGGTGTTGCCCGGCTGCAGCCCGAGCGCCGCCGCCGTCAACGTCCGCTGCCGGCAGTCGCAAGTCGTGTCGCCGCTCGCGCAGGTTGAGTTGAACGCCACCTTGGTCACTGGATCTTTTGCGTTTGCACTCCCGTCGCAGGGCACCAGATCGCCGACGTTGTAGCCCGCCGGGATGACAGGGCAGACAGTCTGGCCGGTTGGGTTCGTGCACGGCATATAGATATTCCCACCCTCCTGGATGGTCGCGTTTCCAGTGGCGTCGACTTTCACACTGGCCGGAAGACGCTGGTGGACACCGCCGAGGTCGAGCACCAGCACGCCGTTGATGAACACGAACGTGTCGTCGTCGCCAAAGAATTGCAGTTGAAAGGCGCCATTGAACGCGAAGAGGTAGCGCGCCTCCACCGAGAACCATGAGTCGTGAAACCAACCCTGGGTCTGCGTGATCCACGCGCCGTTCGGGTTCTGGCCGAACCAGGTGGCTGGATCGGCACCAGGCGCGAAGCTGGGCGGGAAGACATATTGGTCTGCCTTGCAGTTCGCCCCCGCCCCGAATGACGGGGAGCTGTACCAGTACGGCCAAATATTGCAAAGCAGCGGCTCGCTGTTGCCGGTGATCGATGTCATCACCGTGCCTGGACCGGTTGTGCTCCCGGTCAGCGTGTAGATGGGGAAGTTGTTGGCCGGCGGATCGAGGGGGAAGAAGCCGCCATACACGCTGTGGGGCGCGCTGGAGAACCGGTAGAGATTCGTCTGCCCCGCCACCGGACCGAGTTCTATCGTCCCGACCGTGTGTGTGTTGTTGGTATACGAGCTATCAACCCACCACTGCCCAAATGTCGCCGCACTGGTCGCGACGGGCGCGGAACCCTTGTACAGTGGATGCCCGTCCGTTCCCCCGACGTACGTGAGTCCGTTGAGCGGGCTGTTGGCCATTGTATAGCCCGGCACGTGTCCTCCATTGGTGTCGTGGCTCCAGTCGGTGAACTGGCAATCGCACAACGTCGCCGTGGCACCTCCGCCGTTGCGGGTTGTGTCGAACGCGGGGTGGCCGGTCGCGTCCAGGCTCGCCTGCGCCATGCCCCAGCAACGCGCCGTCGAGTCATTCTGCCGCGCGGGACCGGCTGAGTTGGGCACGCAGTACCGCTTGTTGAAACTCAGCGGATTGGTCTGCCCCTGCACGCCGCTGACGTTGACAACGCTAGCCGCTTGCAGAGTCGCGCCGTAGTAGAAGAAGTCCGGGTGACCGCCGGTTTGCTGCTCGCTCTTGAAGTCGCGGTACTTGACCGGCAACTCAAGGCATTGGCCGCTGTAGATAGTCTGCGTGCATGGCTGGGTGTCGGGGTGGGGCTCTGTTGTGCAGGTGAACCCCGGCTCGATCTGGCATGTGGAAGAGCAGCCATCGCCGTTTACCAGGTTGCCATCGTCGCATGCCTCGCCAGGCTCGAGGTTGCCGTTTCCACAGGTGGCCGCGCAGGCATGGGTCGTCCCCGTCCCGTTCGTCCCTCGGCAGATCGGTTCCTTGGTGCAGGTCTTCGAGCAGCCGGTGCCGTCGCCGTTGAACAGGCCATTCGGGCCCGTGCAGCCGGTCGGCAGCTTTGTCGGATCGGTCCCACAGTCGCAGGCTTCTCCGGTTTCGAGAAGGCCGTTGCCACACACTGCCTTCGTGCAGACGCTGGGCGACCCGGTACAGCTCCAGCCCGGCTCGATCTCGCAGGTTACCGAGCAGCCATCGTCGATGGCATTAGGACCGGTTTTCTGGGCGGGGGATACACCGTCGTCGCACTGCTTGCCGAGCTCGACTTTTCCGTCGCCGCATATCGGCGTACAGGGTTTCCCTGGCACGGGGCACTGCCATCCGGGTTCAATCGTCTTGCAATCTCCCGAGCAGCCGTCGCCGCTGACCGTGTTTCCGTCGTCACAGGCTTCGTCGGAAGTCAGCACTCCGTTTCCACACTTCCGCTGATCCACGCAAGGCTGGCCCGGGGTCGGACACAAATAGTTGGCTTCGATCTGGCAATAGGCGTTGCAGCCATCATCAATGGCATTGGGACCGACCTTCTGGGCAGGGGGCACGCCGTCATCGCACTGCTCGCCCGGGTCGAGAACGCCATTGCCGCAATTCTTGAGGGCCGGCAGGGTTGCCGCGCCGCCACCGGTTCCACCGCTGGAACCGGTGCCGACACAGACAAGGCAGCCCCCACTGCCACCGTTGTTGGTCCCTCCACTACCGCCTCCACCGCCTCCACCGCCGCCCCCCGTCGACGTCGACGCCGGCTGACTGTTGTCGACCGTTGCGCTGCTGCAGCCAGCTTCCGAGAGCAGGAAGCCCGCGCCGGCCAAGACCAGCGCGGAGCAGCCGGTACCGAGACGGGTGTAAGTCGTGGTTTTTGACATTGGACGCGCCTCCTCTGGGATGCAGACGTATGGCTCATTTCCGACCTCGCAAATACGATGCCAGCCATGCGTTCCTGGCCCCGTTGGTAGCTGGAGATTCCACCGACGAGGAACCTGGAAAGGAACCTCTATGACCGTGCAACAGTCCGCGATCCGGAGGATCGTTGTGAGGCATAAGTGCACAACTGGATCAAGCGTGCACAGCGCGGATGCAAATCAAGACAAAGTGCGTATGCATCGGAGGGTCTCCGTGCGTCGGCAGGACGCGAGTAGGCACTGGCCATTGGCGAGTTTGAAGTCTAGCCTCCAGCGTTGCGACTATGCCCTCGCGAGGGTGGGTCGCGGACGGTGACCTCGTGCTGGCACGTCTGTTGCTGTGGCATCAGGCATGCAATGGCTTGTTCGTACGACAGAGCTGGGACTCCTAGCCTGGCTCCTCGGGTTGGCTGGTTCGGTGTGGGCTCAGGCTACTCCTGAGGATACCCTTCCAGCCCAGCTCAGCCTAGTCGAAGCAGAGGAAATCTTTCTGACTCGCGGCTTCGATCTGCTAATCGCCGAGTACGGGGCACAGGGCGCGGAGGGCGATCTGCGAGCCGCAGGGGCGCACCCCAATCCGAATCTCAACCTCACCACCTACTTGGTGCCCAAGACGTCTCACGACATCCTTTACAACACCGGGAGCAACGCTCCCGTGAACCTTTGGGGTCTGGGCATTGGGTTGACCGACAACGCCGCTCTCCTGGACCAGCTATCGGGCAAACGAGCGCTTCGCGTCGAAGCGATGTCCAAGGCGCTGGCAGCGGCCCGCATCAACATAGACGATGTGCGGAGGCTCGAGCTCTCCCAGCTCAGGCAGACCTACGTCGCCGCTGTCATGGCAAGTCTCAACCTCGACGCGGCGAAGGAATCCTTCGACACCTTTGATAAGCAATTGATACTCAACCAGCGCCGTTACGACGAAGGGACCATCAATGCCCTGGACCTCTCCCGGGTGCTGCAGGCCCGGCTCGAGGCGCTGCAGGCTCTCGACCAGGCACAAAGTGTCCGGAAGCAGACCATTGCTTCTCTGCTGTTTCTGCTGGGCGTACGCAGCGGATTCCCGGAGGTCACGCTCACGACCGGGATTGACTTCGCAACCCTGGGTCAGCTCAAGGACGCGAGCGTCTCGTCGCTGCACGCGCTCGCGCTGCAGAACCGTACCGACGTCAAGATTGCGGTGGCCAACCTTGAGTTTGCGCAGGTCGCTGTACGGCAGGCCAAGCGAGCCCGCATCCCCGACATTCAGCTTCAGCTAGGCTATTCGGAGATATGCAGCAGCGCCTCCTGCTCCTCCGAGCCGGGTTTCAACTTCGGCCTTCAGGGCAACCTTCCGGTCCTCTACCAGCAGCAAGGTGAAATCAAGCGAGCAGAGAGCAACGCCTTGGCGGCCCAGCGGGCGCTCGACAAGGCCAAGGCCCAGGTGCTGTCCGATGTGGCCCAAGCCTATGCCGGGTTCGCCGCAGCGAAGAGTCAGGTGGAGCGGATGGAGGGCAAGCTGCTCGAACAAGCCAAGCTGTCACGCGACCTTGCCCAGCACATGTACCAGAAGGGGGCAGCCTCGCTCATTGACTTTTTGGATGCACAGCGAGGCTACGTGGCCAGCCAGCTTGAATACCACCAGGATCTCGCCAACTACTGGAGCGCGGTCTACCAACTCGAGCAAGCCACGGCCACGTCCCTGCGATGAGGCATTCCATGGAACGAGGAGTTGGGATGAAGAAGAGTGGAATTCCGGTGCGATGGATGCTGTTCGCAATGGCCGTCTTCTGGACGAGCGCATGCAACCGGAGCGAAGCGAAGCAATCTTCAGGTCAAGCGCCACAGGACGAAGAGTGGCTGAGCCGGGAACAGATGGTCAAGGCCAGCATCCGTATTGCAGAGGCGATTGAACAGGAGATTCCACAAGCCATCACAATGGGAGGAAGAATCGCCTTCGACGATCTGCGTGTCACTCACGTCTTCTCGCCCGTGACTGGCAGGGTGACGCGCGTGCTGGCGCGGCCTGGCCAGCAGCTGAAGAAGGGGGCGCCGCTGTTGGCGTTGATTTCACCCGACGTGGGACAGGCATTCTCGGATGTCGTCAAGGCACAGGCTGACATGGTCGCGACTGAAGCCGACTACCACCGGCAGGAGCGTCTGGCCAAGGACGGAGCCGCCACGCGGAGAGACTACGAGCAGGCTGAAGACAACTATCGCCGCGCCAAGGCGGAACACGAGCGCGCTCAGAAGAAAGCGTTCATGCTCAGGTCGGGCTCGCTCGATACCGTTACGCAGGAATTCACCCTACGCAGCTACATCGACGGGGAGGTCATTGCCCGGATGGCCAATCCCGGCGTCGAAGTGCAGGGCCAGTACTCGGGTGGGGCATCCAACGAGCTCTTCACCATCGGGGACATCAGGGACGTGTGGGTCTACGCTGACGTTCAGGATCTGGACTTGCCGGAGGTCAAGTTGGGAGCGGACGTGGACGTCAAGGTCATCGCCTACCCCGGACGCGTTTTCCGTGGGAAGGTGGACTGGATCTCCAGCGCCGTCGACCCGGTGCTTCGGACCGCACGCATTCGCTGCGTGCTGCCCAACCCGAAAGACGAGCTAAAGCCGGAGATGTTCGCGAGCGTCTCCATCGCCCGGCCGCCCCGGCGCCGCCTGGCGGTTCCGCAGGACGCCATCGTCCGAATAAACGAATCGTCCTTCGTCTTTGTCGCCGATGGGACAACGTCCGACGGAAGGATGATCTTCAAGCGCCGCTTGGTGCAAGTCGGCGAGATTCAGGGCGGCCCCGCGCCTATTCTGGATGGTCTCAAAGCCGGTGAGCGGGTGGTGACCGAGGGCTCGGTTTCGCGCCAACAGCCCAACGACGAGGTTTGGCCTTCGCCCAAACAACTCGAGGATGCCAACATCACCACGGCCGTCACCCGCGAGCAAGACATCCCCGATGCGGTGACAGTCGGCGGCCGACTCACTTTTGATGACCTTCGCGTCAGCCACGTCTTCTCTCCGGTCAACGGTCGCGTGACCAGGGTGTTGGCACAACTCGGTCAAAAGGTCAGCAAAGGGACACCCTTGCTGGCCATCTCTTCACCTGACGTCGGCCAATTCTTCTCAGACGTCGTGAAAGCACAGGCGGATGTCATTGCAACCGATCACGAATACCAACGTCAAAAGGACCTGTACTCGTATTCTGCGGCCGCACACGCGGGGACCTTGAAAGACCTCGAGGCAGCAGAGGACAACTGGCGCAAGGCAAAGGCTGAACTCGATCGTGCGCGGCTGAAGACTCGATTGCTCCAGTCGGGCACAGTCGACGTCGTGACCCAAGAGTACATCCTGCGAAGTCCCATTCCTGGTGAAGTCATCGCACTAACCGCGCACCCCGGCCTCGAGGTGCAAGGGCAATACTCCATCGGCAGCAATGTTTTGGAACTCTTCACCATCGGTGACACGAGCAAGCTCTGGGTCATCGGCGATGTCTACGAAATGGACCTGCCGCATATCACGGAAGGCGATCAGGTCAGCGTGAAAGTGGGGGCCTATCCCGACAAGACATTTCACGGTGTTGTGGACTGGGTGGCGCACGTGCTCGATCCGGTGCTCCGCACCGCGAAGGTCCGTTGCATAATTGACAACCCGGATCACCTGCTCAAACCGGAAATGTACGAGTCGGTGAGCATCGCTCTTCCTGGAAAGCACATGCTCGCCATTCCTCGCCAGGCACTAATGCGCGTGGAAGGCGACACGGTGGTCTTCGTCGCTACCGGACAGCAGCGGCCTGATGGGTCTGTCATTTTCAA
>Ga0181532_10003979_pt1 | contig 13087 bp, 9 predicted proteins | sample PEATcosm2014_Bin_33_FD_119768 | JGI IMG/M metagenome (GOLD analysis project Ga0181532, IMG submission 119768) | Peatland microbial communities from MTU Mesocosm Facility, Houghton, MI, USA - PEATcosm2014_Bin11_30_metaG | ecosystem: Environmental > Terrestrial > Soil > Wetlands > Peat | place...
GATCTTAAGCCGTTCGACCCAATAATTCGCCAGCTTGCTGCGCTTAAACGGCGACAGCAGGAAGCTCCAGCCGACTTTCGTCGCGAGTTTGCTGACATAGACGTTGTCGTCGATGCGCATCGTTTCGAAGTAACCGTTGAGCTTGCGGTCTTCGGTGATGTAGCAAATGCCGTCGTTGATCGCCTGCTTCGGCACGCGATAACGGATCGACTTGCCGCGCAGATAGACCATGCCGCCGTTGATGAGATTACGCTTCAGAGCGCCGTAGATGATCTTGGCAATCTCGGTCCGCCCGGAGCCAATCAGACCGGCGATGCCTACGACCTCTCCGGCGTAGACGGAGAACGACATGTTCTTGACCACCGCGCCCATGGTGACGTTCTCGACCATCAGCACCTTTTCGGTTGCCTTGTGCCGCGGCCCGCCATCGTGATGGGCGGCATAATGGGTCTGCGCGATGTCGCGGCCGACCATGTAACGTACCAGCTTCTCGCGCGTCATCTCCGCGGTGTTGGCGCTGACAACCACCTTGCCGTCGCGCAGCACGGTGATGCGATCGGAAATCTTCAGCGATTCCTCGAGTGCGTGTGAGATGTAGATGACGGCGACGCCGCGGGCGCGCAGATCACGCACGAGATTGAAGAAGTGAATGATCTCTTCCGGCGTGAGGCTTGCGGTCGGCTCGTCGAAGATGATGATGCGCGCTTTGTTGTAGATGGCGCGCGCAATCTCGACCATCTGCCGCTTGGCGGTGCCCAAGAGCGCCACCGGTATTGCCGGATCGACATGAAAATTCAGCGACTGCAATAGCTGTTGCGCCTGGATGTTGAGCGTGCGGAAACGCGTGAGCAGCTTTTCGTTGCCGAGCTCGATGTTTTGCGCCGCCGTCATGGTCGGCACCAGGCTCGTCTCCTGATAAACCATGCAGATGCCGGCTGCGAGCGCATCGCGCGGAGAATGGAAGTCGACCGGCTTGCCGTCGACGCAATACATGCCGGAGGTCAAGCGGATCGCGCCGGCGATCGCCTTGCACAGCGTCGATTTGCCCGCGCCATTCTCGCCCACGAGCGCATGCACCTCGCCGGGATAAAGATCGAAATCCACGTCTTCGATGGCGTGAATGCCGCCGTAGATCTTGCTGCCCTTGGTCACGCTCAGCACCGGCTCGCGCCCGCCTTGTGGCGTTGCCTTCCCTGCGGGGCGATCGAGGACTGTCATTTCATTCATTGCTGCGCACCCGATTGTTGCAGCAGCACCCGGCCGCTGCCTTTCGAGACGATGACGACGCCTTGGGCCGTTTCGATGGCCGAAGTGATGCCGTGATAGCGGCCCCCTACGCGGCTGTGCAGCGTTTCGACCACTTCTCCGTTGGCGTCCAGCCGCGCGACGAGCCCATAGGAGCGTGGCGGTGCCCAGGGCTTATGGATTCCGAGAGCCTTGACATTGCCCGCCTGCATGGGCTCAAGACAGTCAACGCCGCTGGCGAACGCCGGCGCAATCCAGTAGGCGGCCGGAACCGTGCGCATCATTTCGTTGCGAAAATCGTCCTCGCGCAACACGAACTCGATCAGATGCGTGCGGACGCCGAAGAGGCTGAGCCAGAAGCCGCCGTCGGCAGCACAGCCGAGACGGGATGGATAGCCGGGCATATTGCGGATCACGACCTGCGGCGCCGCGATCGCGCCGGGGCCAGCGACGCGAGCCTTGCTCAGGCAATGGCCGAAGCTTTCGGTGAACCAAAGATATCCGGCGGCAACGGCGAGGCCGCCCGGATAATTCAGCCCACGGAACAACACGCGCGCGCCCTCGAGCGCCGGGCCGCAGGCGACGATCCGCCCAAGCCTGTTGCGCTCCATCAAGTCGACGCACCATTCGTCCGCATCATGGCGGGTGCTGCCGTCACTGACGAAGATGGTGCCGTCGGGAGCGGCAACGACCGCAGTCAGGCAGCGCAGCGGCTCACCCTCCGCCTCGGCGAGAGACCTGGTGCGACCTGACGGCTCGACGGCAGCAAGACCGCGAGAGGTACAGGCGAGCAGGCGGCCGTCGGGGTGGAAGGCTAGGGCGCCGACGTCGCCGTCGAACTCAGCCTGCACGGCGCGGTCTGTGTAGCCAGCGCCGCTCAGCCGCCAAATCGTCCGGCCTGCCGAGACACAAATTGCGCCGTCCGGAGTTTCTACCGCGGCGTCGGCGCCGGGAAGAGGATCGCCGATCGGCGTAGCCCGATCGAGACGGTCGTTTGGGCTAAATGCACCGTCCATCGACGGAATAGCGTGCGGGTCCCGATCCTTAAATAGGATCTGTTCGAGGTCACGCTGCAGGTATGTGAAGAAGCCCATTGATCATACCCGGCGCTTGTCGCCCCAATACGCCTCGAACCCCGTCCAGGTCGGATCACAATGCGCAGGATCGAGCTTGATGCGGCCGATCCGGTTGTTCTCAAGACCGCTAAGATAAAGATAACCCTTGTGCTCGCGCATTGAGGACACCGTCGAGTGCGCGACGCCGGTCGGATCCCAGTAGGACTCCAGCACGTTGCCTGCTTCATCGAATTTGACGACACAGCCATAGTTCAGGTTCGGCCCAAACCACTCGTCCGAGGGTACCTGTTTGACCATCCGCCGCCGAAACGCCGCTTTGCGCGCCGCGAGGTCGAATGTCGGCGTGCGGATGCCGACAAGGGCCAGCCAATAATTTCCGTCGGAGGCGCGGTTGATGTTGTCGGGATGGCCCGGGATTTCATCGATCAGGATTTCCGTCTTGCCGCTATTCGGGCCGACCAGCCAATAGCGGTAGATGCGGCAAGCGGTCGTCGAGGCGATCAGAACCGATCGGCCGTCGTGGGACACGCACACCCCGTTTGGAAAGTAAAAGCTTTTGATGAGCTTCTGGGTCTTTCGGGTGACCGGATCGTAGCACAGCACACGGCCGTTCGGCCGGCCCTCCATGACCTCGAGCGGATAGGTCGTCGTCTCGTAGCGCGTGGTGCAGTCGCTGAAATAGATTTTACCGTCGGGCGCGATGTCGAGATCGTCCGCCATGCGCACGCGTGAATCGTCGTTGAGCTTGCTCCAGGTGCGACTCGTCTCGTCGGTGACCTTGAACACTTCACCGCTCGGCTTCACTCCATAGACGCCCATGCCGCCGACGCAGACGATCAGATTCTCGTCCTTGTCGAATTGCATCCCGTAGGGGCGGCCGCCGATGTGGGCGAACACTTCGCGCTTTTCAAAGTTGGGGCCCGAAAAGCGGATGATGTTGCCGTCGCGGGTGCTGCCGTAGAGCCGGTCCTGCCGGTCGAGGATCACATCCTCCGGCCCTTCGACCTGATCGAGCCCGATCGCCTCAGCGCCGACCAGCCGGTCGTTCTGTGCGTACGGGGATTTGCTGCCGCGCTCGATCGACGGCGACGGCGACAGCGATAGCACCGCCGGGTTGACGTAGATTTTTTGAATGACCTTGCCGCGGTTCTTCGCCCATTTCACGTCAAAGCCGATGGCGACGAGCAAAATGACGCCGGTGAGCGAGGACGTGACATAGCCGGGGATGCCGATGCGCACGAGCCCGTTGGTAATCATGAAGATGATGATGGCGCCGAGCATCGCCCGCCACACCGTGCCGCGGCCGCCGAGGACGGAAGCGCCGCCGATGATGACGGCGGTCAGCGCCTGGAATTCCCAGCCGACGCCGGTGGTCGAATCGGTGCTGCCTTGGCGCGCTGCATAAAAGATGCCGCTGGCGGCGCACAGCGTGCCCGACAGCATGTAGGTCACCAGCAGCATGCGATTGACGCGGATGCCGGCATGGCGTGCCGCCTTGCGGCTGGCGCCGATCGCGGTCAGATGCCAGCCGTAACGGGAGCGGCTGAGGAAGATATGACCGATCAAGAGTACGACGATCAGCGTCGCCGCGTTGATCGGCACGCCGAGCACGCTGCCCTCGCCGAGAAAGTCCCAGGCATTGCTCTCCACCGAATTGGTGGCGAAGACGGTCGCAAACCGCTCGTTCAAAAGATTGACCCCGGCGCGCACGATGATCAGCGTCACCAACGTGGTCAGAAAGGGTCGAGCTTTGAGATAGCCGATCAGGAAGCCGTTGCAGGCGCCGATGGCCGCTCCGGTCGCGAGCGTGGCGAGCACCACGAGCCCGACCGGCAGGCCGAGCACGAACAGGCAGAATAGAGCAGTGAAGTTGCAGAACGCGAAGATCGCCCCGACGCTCAGGTCGATGCCGCCGGAAATGAGGCTGAAGGCCATGCCGAGGCAGACGAAGCCGAATTCGGCAAAAAGCCGCATCAGCGACACTGAGTTGGCGAGTGTGCCGTAATCCGGGATGGTCAGCGAGAAGTAGACCGCGAGCGCGATCATCACGGTGAAGGGGACGATCGGCTCGAACCATTGCTTCAGCAGCAATTCAGAAAGGAACAACCGCGGCGAGAAGGAATGTCCCAATCGCTGCGCCCGATGGTTCGGCGCCTGCAAGGCGGTGGTCGACATCGGCCTGACTCCGCACCAGGATCCGCCCCGCCTCTGCGGCGGGGCGGCGATTTCGATCGACGACGATCGCTTCTTTGTTAGTTTGACGCGGTCGAGGTTGGCGGCTTAGGCACCGCATAGCAATTCGCGCCGTTGGCGTTGCTCTTATCGAGCCAGACCGGACGCGTGTAGTATTCCTTGTGTGCGGTGCCGGGCTTGTTGCCGCCTTCGAGCAGCGTCTCGGCGGCAAGAAAGGCGTCGTGACCCTGTTCGGTCGCTGTATAGCTCAGGAACTTGTAGAAGTTCCCTTGCGTGACCTGGTCGCAATCGAGCTGCGAGCCTTCGCCCGAGGCATAGACCTTTACCTGGTCGATCTTGCCGGCATTGCGAATGGCTTGCGCCGCTCCCGATTCCATGATGCCCCAGAACCCGATGCTGGCGCAGAGGTTGGGGTGCTGCTCGATGACGGTGGCCGTGATGTTGCGCGCATTATTGGCATCCCAATTCGCCGCTTGGTTGGACACGACCTTGATCGCGCTATCCTTTTTGAGCGTGTCCATGACGCCGGCGATCTGATCGACGCTCGCTGCGGCGGCAAGCTCGCCCTGGACGATCTGCACTTCGCCGGAGGTTCCGCTTCCCGTTCCGCACGCCTTGACCACGTCCTCGGCGAGCATGCGCCCCACTTCGTACCAATCGGCACCGACGAACGCGTCCGATTTGTAGTTCGACGACATGTTCATTTGCACGACGTGGATGCCTTGCGCCTCCGCGCGCTTCAGCTCCTTCATCAGCAACGTCACGCTCGGATTTTGCACGACGATCACGTCGGGCTTCTGGTCGACCAGCGCCGTGAGCGCCTGCTGCATCGCTGACATGTTCAGCGCGGGATCGCGAATGATGAACTTCATACCGCGCCATTCCGCCTCGGTCTTGATCACGCGTCCCCACTCGTCCATCAGCGGCACGCCGGTAGCGATCGGCAGAAAAGCGATGGTTTTGCCCTTGAGATCCTTATCGTAATCGGCACGCAGCTCGTGCGCCGTCTTGGTTTCGTCCTGCGCGCGCGCAGTGCCATGCAGGCCGAACAGGCCCACAGCAGCCAGCGACAGTGCAATTCCTGCCCATGAATGTCCTTGGGTCATCTCTTTTTTCCTCCGTTGTGAACCGAAAACTTCCTAGATTTTCTCGGCATTTAGGCGGCTGGCGCTATTGCTATCCTGCGAAAGCTCAGGCGGGCGCCATGCATGGTCGATTGTGCCTATAATTTACCGGGTGTCGAGAGTTTTTGCGTCGGCTTGCGTGTCATCAAGCGCAGATCGAACGCACGACGATGCAGAGCCTTGGCCTAGCGTGCGATGCGCGCCGCAAGACACAGGGGCGGACGGGGCACCGCGATAAACGTAGTCGGTTACTCGTGCCTCATTGGTCGCAGCTGCGGCCCGTGCAACAAAGGCATCGCTCAGAGGAGTCATATACCGTCCAGTGTTTCCGGTACCGAATTGGTCGCTGAGGCCTACAAATCACCCACTCTAAGTCCAATGGATCTCATGGCGCATTACGAATGGATCGAGCGTTTCGTGAACCTGCTGCGCAACAGCCTCTCGTGACCCGATGGGTACGCCTTGTATCGTTACGGTTGCCAGACTGCCATGCGTGTCATGGGGCCCGACGCTGACTTCATAGCGTATGCCTTGCTCGATCAGCGGAGCCAGCGTCTGCGTGAACACCCGTTGCGCCGCATTCCACCGCAGCTGGGGCTTGAACACCTTGCCGACGCCGGTCACCGGCATCGGATCGATTAAGACGATTTCTACCGGCACCGCGGCCCGCTCCGGCGTGCGCTCGCGCACCCAGGCTTCCAGCTCACCGGGCGCGACGTTCGCACCGTCCTTTAACTGAACATACGCCAGCGGCAGTTCGCCCGCGTAAGCATCGGGCTGGCCAACCACCGCGGCAAGCCCCACGGCAGGATGCTGAAAGAACACCTCCTCGATGGGCGCCGGGTCGATATTGTGGCCGCCGCGGATCACAGTGTCCTTGGCGCGACCGGTGATCCACAAGTAGCCGTCTTCGTCGAGGCGCCCTAGGTCACCGGAGTTGACCCAGCCAGGCTCAACGAACGCGCCCTTGTTGTGAGCGTCGTTCAGATAGCCGCTGAACACGCCGGGCCCGGCCATTGCAACAACGCCGATTTCATTGCTGGCACAGTCGCGCTGATAGCGACCGTCCGCATCGACAATAACGACGCGAACGCGGCTGTACGGTACGGCGTGGCCAACCGAGCCAAGTCTTATCGATCGGTCTAAGTATGCGAGGGTATGCACACTGGCGGTCTCGGTCATACCGTAAACCTCGACCACCGGGACGTTCAATTTGTCCTGCAGCGCCTTACCCACCGCAACCGGAATTGCCGACCCGCCGCCTCCCACATAGCGCAGACAGGAAATGTTGGCGTGACCGATCGGTACCGCGAGCGAAGCCGCGAGAACCGTCGGCACGCTCGAGAAGATTTCCGGACGATAGCGCTCAACCAGCGCCCAAACATTTTTCAGTACGGCCGGATTTCGCCAACCAGCTGGCGACAGCACCACCAGACAGCATCCACTCGAAAAGGTTGCAAGGGTTTGCGTTAGAGCGCCACCCACATGGTATAGCGGCATGCCGTACAGAAGGTTGCGGCCCGGTGAGGACTTGAGCATCAGATTGCATGCCCAGGCCTGATATACTTGGTTTGCGTGAGTCTGGCGAACAAGCTTCGGCGTGCCGGTGGTACCGCCGGTGTGAAAGTAGGCGGCGACATCGCCGGCGGCGATTTGTCGGCCGCTCACCAGGCAGTCTGCCGGCTGCTGGCTTAACAGTGCATCGAAGGAGTAGATTGAATTCGCCGCGTCGCCCGAACCGTTGATTTGAACGATTGCCTTCAGCTGCTTCAGTCGGCCGCGTACTTCGACGACCTTATTCCATATGTCGCTGCCCTCCGTGGGTCCAAGCGCGATCAGTACCTTAGTGCCTGCCGCCTCTAGAATCTCGGCGATTTGATGCGTTTCGAGCAAGGGATTCACGGGATTAGCAATGCCGGCAGCTTCCGCGCCGAATAGGGTGAAAAAACTCTGCGGCAGCAGCGGCAACAAGAAGCTGACGACATCGCTAGCGCCGACGCCCAGGGCGTGAAACATGTTCGCTGCCTGCGTGACGCGCGTGACCAATTGACCATACGAGATCACGGTAGGCGTGTCCTCAGGACTAGCATTCGGCAGGAATTGAATCGCCGACGCATCTGCGTTGTGCGCGGCACCCAACTTTATGGCATCAAAGGTGCTGGCGGCGGCAATTCGCTCTTGGTACGGCACCTCTTCGAAAGCCGTGACGTCAGCGGCGCTGGCCAGACTCGGAAACGAATCCCCGATCACGCGGTCCAATAGCATTACGCGAGACACGTGCTTTCTCCTTGGTCAAACTCAGCAAAATTAGCAGTTCGCCCAATATTCCGAACGCAGCTTACAGTTTATCATTAGGTTGCCGAAATTCTAACTACTCCACAATCGATGGCCGCCTTTCGTCGCCGTTGGCGGGAATCTGCGGACTTCCGCGCTGCAGCAATTGCTTTCGGTGGTCAACGGAGGTGACGGCGAGGTCGGCGACTCGACTCCCAGACCCTGGACACGGTCAGATTTGGCGATGCGTTTAACCGTCTCTTCCAGCAGCGGCTGGTCGCGGTCCCAGATGCTGACCGCTCCGCCCAAGGCGAGGATGCGGTTGACTACCGCTAAGCCGATACCCTGCGACCGCCGGTCACGATCGCGATTCGCTCATTCAAATCGTAAACATTCATGCCGCGCCGCCACAGCTATTCCGCTCAAACGGGTAACGGGCGGCGGTTACGGTAGCAAGGCTCTTCCCGTTTCCCAACCACGTTGCGCATGGGGGCTTTTGGTGCGAGTCATTTGGCGCTCCCTCCAGTCTTGGCAAATCGGAGGGAATAGATTGCAGCATGAACGCCGAAGCTCGGTCCACGCCAACGGAGTTTGCATCCATATTCCGACGCGCCGCCGTGTGGGGGCCGGCGCTACTGTGCATGCTTGCCGACACCGACGCCGGAAATGTGGTGGCCGCCGCCCAGGCCGGCGTGCAATGGGGTTACCGCCTCCTGCCGCTGCTGCTTCTGCTCATTCCCATGCTGTATATGACGCAGGAGCTGACGGTTCGATTGGGCATTCACACCGGCCAAGGGCACTGCGAGCTGATACGCCAACGGCTCGGCCTCGGATGGGCGTTGCTGTCGGTGGTGGCGCTTGCCGCGGCGACGATCGGCTCTTTGATCACGGAATTCACCGCCGTTGCCGGCATCGGCGAGTTGTACGACATCTCTCGCCGCCTGACGCTGCCGATTGCGGCGGCCGGACTTCTTGCGGTTGTTGCGACCGGATCCTACCGGCGGGTCGAGCGGATTGCGCTCATCGTCGGCCTCTGCGAGCTCGCCTTCTTCGCCGTCGTCTGGGAGGCGCATCCGAGCTTGGCGGCGATCGGCAAAGACGCAGTCGATCTGCCGCTGGGTAATTCGGAATTCATGTATCTCGCGGCCGCCGTCATCGGGGCAACCTTCAATCCTTGGATGATCTTCTATCAGCAGTCGGCCACGGTCGATAAGATGCTGCAACCGGCCGACATCAAGCATGCCCGCTGGAGTACCGGCGTCGGCGCGATTGTCACTCAATTCCTGACCGGCGCGGTGCTCGTTGCCGCGGCAGCTACGCTGAGAACCGGCAGCCTTTCGTTGAGCCTCTCGAGTGTCGGGGAGATCAGCAATGCGCTGACCCCGGTTCTCGGCGAAAATATGGGACGCCTGGCATTCAGTGTCGGCGTGCTGGGCGCTTCGTTGGTGGCGGCCATCGTGTCTTCGCTGGCGCTGGCCTGGGGCATCGGCGAAGTCGCCGGCTACCGGCGGTCCTTGGAGTATGGGCCGTTCGAGGCGAATTGGTTCTATGCTGGCTATCTGATCTGCGTGGTTGGCACCGCGGTCCTTGTCTTGCTGGTGCGGGATCTTGTTTGGCTGACCATCGCCGCGCAGGTGTTGAACGCCTTTCTTATGCCCGTGGTCATCGGGCTATTGGTCGTGCTGGCGGTGCAGGTCCTGCCGGAATCGGTCCGCCTTCACGGCTGGTACATGTGGCTTATCATCATCGTCTCGGCCATCGTTTGCGCGCTTGGCCTATTCGGCGGCGTCGCGCGGCTCCGATAGGCGCCGTAACCGCGGTTCCGCGCCACGCTAGCGAAAGGGAGGGTGACTACCCGCAGACTGGCGGAGGGTCTGGTACGGTATTTCGATATGGGCTGCTCATCAGGAACCTCCGAAATCTCGATTGTAACCGTCGTTCATTGGCTTGACTACGCGTGTCTGTCCCGCCAATGCCACCAAAACACCGCGCCAATTGCCAACACGCCTGGCACGACAATCAGAGCCGAATTTTCGATCCACGCTGTCGCGGGGATGCCAAGCGCCATGATCAGCTTGAGTAGGCAGATTTGCCAGGAAAGGATATGGACACCGGCGGTAAAGTGCCGAGCGTCAGCAATGTGAAAACTGCCAGCCCGGTAGCACCGGCTGTGAAGACACACCGGACGCTGGGCAACAACAGCAAATTCATCGCCACCAAGAACGCCAGCCAGTGCAGCACCTGGGTTGTAATCAATCGCACCCGTGCAGCGTTGCCGACTGCGCTCGCCCAATACAGACCAGCCCGATGATCGGCGCGAGAATTTCCCAATAGCCGATAATCGGTTGCTTGGAAAAGCCTGCGAACCCGGTACCACCGCCGGCACAGGATGTGTCGGCCGCGCAATACACCATCCTTGGTCCCCCTCCCGGGTTTCGCTTACTCTACCATGCAGGGGGTCCCGCTCGCAGCGCCTAATGTCGGTTCAAGTGTCAGCGCCCGATGGTTTGTCTTTTTTTTGCTGCGCATAGCACACGAACACAATCAATGACCCTCTCGCTGTCGGTCGAAGCGGAAAATACCGCGGCAACGCCTGCGTCGCGCATTTTCTGGCCGTCAGCCGCCGAGATCACGGAGCCGCCTACGATGACCGGGATGGTCGAGCCGCGCCTCCTCAGTTCTTCCACCAACTGTGGGACCAGGGTCATGTATTCCCACGAATGGCAGCTGATGCCGACCAAATCGGCGTCTTCCGCTATCGCCTTGTCAGCGACCGAAGCCGGTGTTTGAAATTTGCCGAAATACGCCACCTTCATCTGTGCCTCGCGCAACGCTCGCGCTACAGCGACGACGCCGTTCTCGTGCTGGTCGATGCCCATGATCGCTAGCGCGACGAATTCACGCGACATCGCGATTTCCCGCATCCTGCAGCGGCAGCGGCAGCGGCAGCGGGTGATCAAAAATATCTGCCGGCATTCCGACCGCCGAACGCATGATGGTGGCAATTTCTCCGATTGTGGCGGACGCATCGAGGGCCGCTATCACCGAGGCAATGACGTTGCGTGAACCGGCCACCGTGGCGGCCACGTCGCCCAATGCCTCATACGCCAACGAGTTGTTCCTATTGCGTTTGAATCGCTCGATTTCCGTCGTAAGGCTATGCCATGTCTCGATCTTCGATGTGGCGATCTCCCGAAGCAGCGTGTCGTCCTTGTCCGCCATTGTGTGAACGTTCACCCCAACCAGCGACACGTCGCCCTTCTCGACCGCATGTTGACTGTCTTCCATCGCCTTTTGGAAAATATTATGGAAAAATCCCGATGCGGATAGCTCCTCCGGATTGCCGGCAGTCTCGATTTCATCAATGCGCGCGCGGATCCTCGATTCAAGTTGATCGGTCAGCGATTCGACGAGATAAGAACCGCCGAGCGGATCGAGCACCTTTGCCGCGCCGGTTTCGAGATCGATGATCTGTTGAGTGCGAAGTCCGATGATATGCGCGTCTTTGCTCGGCGTTCGATATGCCTCGTCAAATGCTGAGATCTCTAGTGCCTGCACGCCTCCAAGCACGAGTGAGAGAGCCTGAATGGCGCCGCGAACGATGTTGTTGACGGGTTGTTGCGCCGTCAGCGAGAGTCCGGACGTGTGGCTGGTGATCGCTACCGACAACGAGCGGGGGTTTTTTGCGCCAAACTCGTCCCGCATCATTTTGGCATATAGCCGTCGCGTGGCGCGCATTTTGGCAATCTCTTCGAAGAAATCCATGCCGCAATTTACCAGCATGGCAATTCGCGGTGCAAAAGAATCCACGCCGACGCCTCGTGCGAGAAGCTTTCGTACGAGATGGCGCAGCTGGACGAAACCCAATGCCATTTCTTCAACCGAGCCAAGTCCGGATTCGCTGAAGAAATAAGTATCTTCGAGATAGGCGTGGAACTTGGGCATGTGCTGCGAACAATACTCAATAGAGTCAAGCGCGAGCCGGACGCGAAGCTCTACGGGAAAATGCCACGCATAGCAGCAATCCTCAGTGTAGAGCGGACCGTGCAGAATAGAGCCGCGTATCTGGTCGAGCGGAAAACCCGCTTCGCGGGCGGCCAGAACCAGGCCGGACAAGGCGAAGAAACCCGGTGCCGAGTTGGAAATCGAGACACAATCGAACGGTACGCCATCAAACAAATCGATGAAGTCTTGTTTTCTGCATAGAGAAACGCCCTGCGTTCCCACTGCTTCACGCGCCAACGGGTGATCTGGATCGAGAAGCGACTGCGTCGGCGCATCGCCGATCACGTCAATTCCGGTTTGACCGTGTTCGAGAAGGTATCTGATTTGCTCATTCGATCGTCGCCCGTCTCCTTCGCCGGAGAGTTCCCGTTGGATCCACGCGGCATTGGCGTGCGGGTTCGACAACCGACCGCGAGTGAAGGGAAATTCTCCCGGCCGCTCGCCACTGCCGTCAGGCGCAATATAACAACGCTGCAACGGCACCCCAGACCTCGTTTTCATGCTCATGGCGCTTGAGTCTCCTCACGGATCGGTCGTTGTTCGTCGACGTCCTCAGTTGGCAAGGCCGCCGCTAACCTCCAAAATCTGGCCGGTGATGTAATCGGATTCAGGAACGCAGAAGAACAGGACGGCTCCCGCCGCTTCATCAACCGTCCCTGCGCGCCCCAGGGCAATGCGTCCCTTGATCGCCTCGATCATGTCGCGGGTCAGACCGACGCGCCGCGCGTGGCCGCCAATCTTCACGGCGGTCTCTCCGACGATCTCCTGCGTCAGGCGGGTCTCGATGTAGCCGAAGGCGATACAATTGACGTTGACCGCCAACGGGCCCCATTCTTTTGCCAGCGAGCGAGTGAGGCCGTGGAGGCCCGCTTTTGCCGTCGCGTAGTTCGCCTGGCCAGCCGTCCCGCCGGTCGCCGCGACGGATGAGACGTTCACCACCTTCCGATGAATTCTTACACCGGATTTACGTTCTTGCGGAACACGCGTGTCCAGGTACCTGCTCAGCTCGCGCAAGATTCGGAATGGTGCCTTGAGATGAACATCCTGAATGGCATCCCATTGTTCGTCACTGATCTTCTGCAGTGGGCCGTTCCAAATATAGCCAGCATTGTTCACCAGGATGTGGATATCTCCGAAATGCTCCAGCGCGGCAGCGATGAAGCCGCGAGC